>Ga0335085_10007635_pt1 | contig 16677 bp, 11 predicted proteins | sample Lox_Sample_45_FD_206712 | JGI IMG/M metagenome (GOLD analysis project Ga0335085, IMG submission 206712) | Soil microbial communities from Loxahatchee National Wildlife Refuge, Florida, United States - Lox_Sample_4.5 | ecosystem: Environmental > Terrestrial > Soil > Wetlands | place: USA...
CCAGAGTTTTCAGAATGAGCAGGTCGAGCGTGCCCTGCAACAGATCGCTTTTCGTTTTGGGCATACTATTTCTGAGCCGTTTCGGCCGGCAGAGCGGACTGCGCACTCCAGTCTTCCCAAGAGCCGTAGTACAGGCGCGCGTCGTAGCCGAGATAACGCGCCGTGAAATAGACCATCGTGGCTTGCAGGCCGATGTGACAATAACTCACCACGCGATCGCCCGCCTGGATGCCGGCGCTCTGGAACATCTGGCGGAGCGTGGCGGTGGGCAGGAGTTTGCCCTGCGCGTCGACGAAGGTCGAGAAGGGCAGATTCACAGCGCCGGGAATGTGGCCCGTACGCTTGCCGTTGGCCGTGCTGGCGCCGCTGTAATACTCGGGTGCGCGCGCATCGACGATGTCCACGCCGCGGTGGCGCAGGTTAGAAGCGACGTAACTGCTATCCACGATGACGTCGTTCTGTGGGCATGGCGTAAGCGTACCGCGCTTGACCACGGGCGATTCGCTGGAGGTGGGCCGGTTCTCGCGTTGCCAAGCCTCCAGGCCGCCATCGAGCAGCGAGGTTTGCGCGCCCAGGCCCATGGCATCGAGCGTCAGATAGATGCGCGTGGCCTGAATAACACGACCGCCGCTACCCACATACAAGACGATGCGCGAATCGTTGCTCACGCCCGCGGCGGCGAAGGTGTCCGCCAACTCGGTCATGGAAGGCAGTTCCAATGTCAAAGCGCTCGACCGCGAACTGATGTTCTGGGTGCTTAGAAAAACGGCGCCCGGAACGTGGGCGCGATCGTAAGCCGGCCGGTCGCCGACGGTCAGGATCGCCAGTCTGGGATCGTGCAGGTGGGCCGCCAGCCATTCGGTCGAGACCACCAAAGTGTCGGGGCCGCCGTGACCGCCACAGGCCGGTCCTGCCCAGGCCGCCGCGGCGAATAGCGCCGCCAAAACGAGTCGGAACATAAAGAGTCGCCCTCCTCCAGGCATTCTACAGAAAAAGACGCGCAGTTCTGTAGAACGTCTGGAGAAGCGGCAAAAGTTTACAATTGGCCCTAGGTAGGAGAAGGAGAAAGCCGGCGTGAGGAAGCGATTGGCGGGATGGGTTTTCTTAGCGGGGGCGCTGTGCGGTCAGCAGCCCGCGCCGACCGAAACGCAGTGCAACGAGATGCTGGAGCACGCGCTCAGCGCGCGTAATCCGGATACACGCAAGCAGGCGGTGATCGCGTTGAGCCTGGCGTCGGATCGAGGGCCGCTGCTGGCAATGCTGCTCGGAATGACTGACGACAAGGACGTGCCGGTGCGTGTCGCGGTAATGACCAGCCTGGGCGATGTCAAGTCGAAGTCGGCCATTCAAGCGCTTCGCAAAGCGGTGGCCGATCCGGTTCCGGAGGTGAGCTTCGCGGCCGCCAAGATGCTTTGGAACCTGCACGACGAGGAAGGCAAGCAGGCGCTGCTGGCGGTGGTGGAGGGCGAAAGCAAGACATCGTCGGGCTATATCACGTCGGAGATGCGCCAGGCGCTGCGCATGATGCACACGCCGACTACAACTTTCCTGTATGCGGTACGCGAAGGGATGGGATTCGTACCGGTGCCGGGTCTTGGTCAGGGAATCGCGTCGATGCAGGCCATCCTCACCGACCCGGGCACCTCTGGACGCGCCACAGCAGTGCTCCTGCTGGGTAAGGACAACGACAAGGCGCTGATTCCCTCCTTACGCGATGCGCTCCACGACAAGAACTGGACGGTGCGCGCCGCCGCCGTACACTCCTTCGCCCTGCGCAACGACCCGTCCTTGCGCGAGGATCTGGTCCCCCTTCTCGATGATGAGAAGGAAGCCGTACGACTGCGCGCCGCGGCCGGTTATCTACGTCTGACGGCGATTCAGACGGACAGGCTGAAGAGGGGTGGGCGGAAGTAGCCGTCATTTCGAGCGCTTCACGTCGAGCTTGGCCTTCATTTCCTGGCCGTCCTCGTTATTCATGCTGGCCTCGCCGGTAATGCGGTTTTCGGCAATCACCAGGCTCAGCTTGATGGGGTGCCCCTCGTGGTCGGCTTCAATCAAGATCTTGTTGCCTTCGATCTTGCCTTTTTGAATGGGAAACTGTTGGTCCTCATTCGGACCAACGCTGCCGGTGATCTCGCTGCCGGTCTGTTTTAGCACGAAATAGGCTGTGTCTTCATGGACTTGGCCGTCCGGACCGGTGATGTTGAAGCTACCGGACCAGATGCCGGTGGCATTCGTGTCGGCCGATGCGGTCAGAGCAAAGATCGCCAACGCAATAATCGAAAGCAGTGCTTTCATGCTTGTCTCCTTGAGGACTAAGAACGAACCGGAGCGAAGAAAGTTCCGAATTTCTCGAGGAGCAGGGCGGCGGCGATGCCGGCAGCGTCGGCGGCGGTACTCGAGGCGTTGCGGTAGATGACCGTCTGCAGGTACTCCAGCAGAAGGCCTAACCCGAGGATCAGGAGGGCTACGAAAAAGGACGCTTGCCGGCGCTTGGCGCGCCAGGTGAGCAGGAAGCCGGCCGCCAGGAATGCGGCCGCATGAGAGGCTGCGTGGAGCAGGCCGTGGGTCGCGAGGCGCCCTTTCCACGGCTGGGGCATCAGCGCCAGGGAGGCGATCGCTGCCAGAAGCAGCAGGCCCGCCAGCCGCATGGCGCTCATCGGACGTAGTGCCGCCAGGCGACCAGGCTGTATTTGGTGAGCAGTCGTACGGGTCGGAAGATGCGGTGTAGAAATGCCAGGCGGGGCGGCAACTGGATCCATTCGGTGGCCTCGGGCCTGCTCTTCGGATGCAGAGTGCCCTCGGGTAAGCTCGCCATCACTTTTCCGCGCACCGTCGGGCAGGTCCCGATCTACTACGCGCTTCTCAACACCGGGCGGCCCGCCAGCCTCGCAGAACTCGGCATCCCCATGGGCAATCCCGCCGAACCGGCCGGCTACACCTCCAAATATATCGATGTGGATTTCACGCCCGAGTATCCGTTCGGCTACGGCCTGTCGTACACCGAATTCGAGTATTCGAACCTGCGCCTCAGCAGTCCGGTACTCGCGCGCGACGGCACGCTCACCGTCTCCGCCTCCATCGCCAACCGCGGCACGCGCGCGGCAGAGGAAGTCGTCCAACTCTACCTGCACGCCATGGCCGCCAGCGTCGCGCAACCCGTGCGGCTACTCAAAGGCTTTCAGCGCATCGCGCTTCAGCCCGGCGAAACACGCACCGTCTCCTTCACGATCCGCTCTGCCGACCTGGCCTTTCACGATCAGCAAATACGACTGGTCACAGAGCCTGGCGAGTATCAAGTGTGGATCGCTCCCGATTCCGTGCGCGGCATCGAGGGCCGTTTCAGCCTGCAGTAACCGCCTGCGGCGCCGGCACAAACACCGGGTCCACTTCCGCCAGTGCCGAGGCCGGCACGCGTTCCTGCAGCAGGCGTTCGGTGGCCAATACCTGCGGCTCCGCGTGAAAGTACCGGCGCAGCGGATTGTTGAATAGCAGGTTGACGATTGCCAGCAGGCTCATCCCCTGGTGATGCGCCATCCACATGCGGACCGGTTCCGCGCCGGCGCGTGTGTAATCGATCGCCTCATAAAACCCGTAGCGCCCGCTCCAGCCGAAGCTCTCCATGAGCCGCAGGTTGGCTGCCACCGCCACCGGGTCCACCGCCGCGGCCAGGAAGCTCGAGTACGGCGAAACCACTAGCGACTGCGCGTACTCCCTCTTCACGGCCAGTTCCGGGATGCCGAATGCCGCGTAGCCGTATTCGCCATCCGGGCCGGCGCAAGCCGACTCCGAAATCCCCCACGGCACACCGCGGCTCCGTCCGTATTCGATCTGGCAGCGCACCACTGCCTTCAGGCTCTGGTCCAGAATGGTCTCGGGATAACGCCTCATCCACAGCGCCGGCATCAGGTATTCAAACATCGTGCCGGTCCAGGAAAGCAGGATGCGCTCGCCGCGAAACAGCGTGTGTCCGCGTCCCAGGCAGAACCACGCCTCCTGCGGAATCTGGCCTTTCGCAATCGCGATGAAGGCGGCCACCCGCGCCTCCGATGCCAACAAGTTGTAGCTGGCCTCGTCCAGCTTGCGCGTCGAAACGTTGTAGCCCACCGACAGAGCCTTCTCGCGGCCGCGGTACAACGGCCGGAAATTCATCTCCTGCACCAACCGTTCGCAAATATCCGCGATGGCGAGCAATTCCGTCTCGAGTTCCCGCGGAATCCCGATCTTCACCTTGGCATCCGCGGCCTGGGCCAGCGCGGCCTGTTTTAGGGTCCAGAGGCTCGCCGCCAGGTTGCCGCTATCGACCGTCGATACATATAACGGCTCCAGCGGCTCGAGGGTGCGGATGTCGTACCAGTTGAACAGGTGGCCCCAGTGCTTTGGCAGCCGTACGACCTGGTCCAGCGTCTGGCGGGTCTGAAAAACGAATTCGGCCAGCGGCATCGCGCCCATCTGTACCGCAGCGATGCGCGCGTTCAGCAGCATCCCCAGATTGGTCGGCGAAAGCCGTAATTCCACCGAGCCATCCTCTCGCACCGAATCCGGGATCAGCCAATTCGTCGATGCGGAACTCCAGTCGTGGAAGAATCGCCAGATGCGATCCGCTGATTCGCGCATGAGCTGCATCCCCGCGCTGTTCAGACCGCTGTGTCCTTCGCGCGGCCGGCGGTTGAGCCAACTCGAAAACGGACGCGACAGCGCCCACATTCCCAGCAGCGGCGCGGCATAGGGCAGCGCCTCCGGACGCACACACGACAGTGCCAGCCCAATCGCAACTGCGATGGCGGGGGTCCATTCCAGATATACATCCACCGTAGCCTTGGGACGGAAAGCGGCTTCTGCCTGCGCTGCGGTCTCCCATTCCAGCAGCTTCTTGCGCGTTACGAAGACGCGCCCAATCGAGCGCACGATCGCGTCGATCGAAATCAACGCCTGGTGCAGCAGGAAAATCAGGCTGCACATGGTGACTAGTGCGCTCTCGCGAAAGTTGCGGGCGGTCTCCGAAAGCCATGGACCCACCGTCCGCCACCGGTGCGGTACTCCCAGCAGCGAAAAGGCCAGCCCTGAAAGCGTCGGAATCGACCAGATCAGCACGGCCACTGCGGTCCAGAACGCCGGACCGCCCGGCAGCCAGAACCATCCGTTCAACAGCAGCAGCACCAGCGCGATCTCCAGCCCGCTGCGCCGAAGATTGTCCAGGATTTTCCATTGCGAAATCAGCGAGATCGGGTTGCGGATCATCCGCCCGCTGAACGACGGCACGCGCGAGGCAATCCAACGGATGGTCTGCCAGTCGCCGCGCACCCAGCGATGTTTGCGCCGGCTGTATGCGCTGAAGTGCGATGGGTAGTCGTCGATCAGCTCGATGTCGCTCACCAGCGTGGCCCGGGCATACGCGCCTTCGATCAGGTCATGGCTCAGCAGCGCATTCTCCGGGAAGCGGTGCTGCAGCACTTCGCGCAGCGTATCGACTTCGTAGATGCCTTTGCCCGTAAAAATGCCTTCCCCGAACAAGTCCTGGTAGACGTCCGAAACGGCCCGCGTATAGATGTCGAATCCGGTCTGGCCGGAATACAATGCTGCCAGCCTGCTGCGCGATGCCGACTGCACGCTGATGCCGATCTTTGGCTGCAGGATGCCGTAGCCTTCCACCACCATCCCCCGCAGCGGATCCACCACCGCCTGGTTCAGCGGATGCGCCATCGCGCCGATCAGCCGCGCCGCCGAATCGCGCGGAAGCTGCGTGTCCGAATCGAGCGTGATGACGTACCGCACCTCAGGCAGGATCGACAAATCTCCCACCTTCACGGGAAACGCGTCGAAGCCGCCACGCAGAAGCTGGTTGAGGTCCAGCAGCTTGCCGCGCTTGCGCTCCCACCCCATCCAGCGTCCCTCATTTTCGTTGTAGGTGCGATGACGATGGAGCAACAGAAACGGCGACCGCCCATCCACTTCATACCGCGCATTCAGCCCTTCGATCAGTCGTGCTCCCAGTTCCACCAATCGTTCATCCTGGTCTTCGGGACGGTCGGAATCCAGCGTATCGGTCAGCAGCGCAAAATACAGATTGCGCCCGCAGTTGGCCAGAAACCGGATCTCCAGGTCGAGCGCCAGGTCGTGCACCTGCGCCTCATTGGCGAATAACGTCGGTACAGCCACCAAGGTGACGCAATCGTCCGGAATGCCGTCCGAGAAATCCATCTTCGGCAGCACCCGCGGCGAGAGCAAGAAGCTGGTCAGGTTGTTCATGAAGTCTGCCGCCGCCTGTGTGGCCGGAAGTGCCATGAACAGGACCGCCGCATAGGCGGCCGCGTAAATCCCCACGCGGTACAGAATGCCGAATACAATCACCAGCGTCAGCAGTTCGATTCCGATCAGGTAATAGGGCGTCGGGTAGCGCAGAATCGCCCGCGACACACGTGTCCGCAACGGCGCTCGATACCCGACCGCCTTCTCCAGCGCGTCTCTGCCACCGTCCACCAGGTAATAGCCCACGTGCATCCGGCGCAACGCGGCCCGCGAGAAGCCCGATACCGAGCGCACCTGCTCGCACATCCGCACGGCCTCTTCGGCCACCTGGCGCTCCCGTAATTGGCTATGGCGCGCCAACTCAGCCACGACCTTGCGATACCGGTCGCGGCTGTCGAAATCCATGCGCAAATAGGCGTCCGCCGGGTCGCGTGCCAGTACGCGGTTCACCAGGCTCACTTGCTCGAACAGGTCCTTCCACACGGTCTCGGCGATTTGCCGCAAGCTGTTCACGATTGCGGGCCACTCGCCCGCCTCTGCGGCCACCAGCCGGTCGATCAGTTCCAATTGCAGTCCGGGCTTCAGGCCCCATAGTTCGGCTGAATCCAGCGCATCCACCTGTTGGAAGCCGTCGAGGAATGCGATCAGTTCCGACTCGCTGTAGCCGAACGCGCCAGCGGACAAGTAGGAGCGCGCCAGCAGCAACACCCGGGGCGTCTCCGCGCCGGCCTCGTCCCTGGTCGTGCGCGCATCCCGCAGCCCGAACGCGAATTCCCGTACCGCCTTCTCCGCGGTGAAAATCAGCCGGTAATTGTCCAGCACCCAGCGCGCCTCTTCCGAATGCGACTGAACCGCGCGCGCTACCAGTTCGCGAACCAGCCGGCGCCGATCGGGCGCCGCGCCTCGCCTGCGGCCGCGCGGCCGGCTCTCGGCATGCGCCAGCGCCAAATCCCTTCCCCGCCCGCGCCATTCAGCCAGATCCGCGCCGGCCTCCTCCTGCGGTACATCATGGATTAAAACGTATTCCTGCTTCATCGATAGCTCGACGCCTGTAGTTCAAACATGGCCGCATACCGGCCACCCAGAGAAACCAGTTGCCGATGGTTCCCCTGTTCGGCGACCCTGCCGTTTTCCAGCACCACGATGCGGTCCGCCATTCGCACGGTGGAGAATCGATGGGAGATCAACAGGGCCATCTTGCCCTCGGTCAATTCGGCAAATCGTTGGAAAACTTCCGCCTCGGAACGCGCGTCCAGACTGGCCGTGGGTTCATCCAGAATCACCAGTTGCGCATCGCGGCAGTAGGCCCGCGCCAGTGCGATCTTCTGCCACTCGCCGCCCGAAAGATCCACGCCGCCTTCGAAGCGCAGCCCCAGTTGCTGGTCGTATCGCTTGGGCAACCGCTCAATCACCTGATCGGCCAGGCTCTTCTGCGCGGCGTATCGGATGGAGCAGCCCTGCGCCTGGTCGATGCGCCCCACCGCGATGTTCTCCCGCGCGGTCATCTCGTAGCGCATGAAATCCTGAAAAATTACACTGACCTGGCTGTTCAGGTCTTCAATGCTGTAGTCGCGCAGATCCACACCGTCCAGCAGAATGCGGCCGGCGGTCGGATCGTACAGGCGCGTCAGCAGTTTCACAATGGTGGTCTTGCCTTGGCCGTTTTCGCCAATCAGCGCCACCCGTTCGCCCGGCTCCAGCCGAAAATCCAACTGCTCCAGAACGTGGCGCTGGTTGCCCGGATATGCAAAGGTGACGCGCTCGAACACGAAGCCATCGCGGATCGGCCGCGGCGCCGGCAGAGCGTCCGGCTTCGATCGGATCTTCGGCGCTACTTTCAAAAACTCCACCAGGTCCGTCAGGAATAGCGCCTGGTCGGCGATGCTCGAAAAGGTCGAGAAGACATTTTGGATATTCGAGCTCGTGCCTGCGATCGCCCCCGCCAGAAACTGCAGGCTGCCCCAAGTCAGTGCGCCCGTCACCGTACGGTAGATCACATACGCGTAGGCGCTGTAATAACCGGCGGTGCTCAGCAGCGACAGTGCCGCGCCGGCCCATAACCGACGCCCTGCCAGCCGCAAGTTCTCGTCGTAGATCCCGTTCGACAGAAGCTCGTACTGCCCCAGCAAAAAGCCGCTCAGTCCAAACAGCCGCAGTTCCTTGGCCGACTCTTTCGATGCGCCCAATACGCGCAGATAGTCCAGCCGGCGACGCACCGGCGTCTGCCGGATGTTCTGCGCATAGCCCAGAAATGCAAAGTGGCTTTCGCCCAGGAATGCAGGCAACACGGCCGCTACCAGCACCAGCAGCAGCCACGGCGAAAACCACAGAATGCCCAACGACAAACTGATCGCCGCGATCATCTGCTGCATCACCGACCCGATCGCCTGAATCATCCCGATGCGATCGGTGGCCTGCACCCGCGCGCGCTCCAGCTTGTCGTGAAACGCCGGATCTTCATAGGACGCCAGATCCAGCCGCGAAGCGTGCTCCATCACCATGAGGCTGACGTGCCGCGAGAAGCGGTCCGCCAGCAGCGAATCGAAATAGCCGATCGCGCGCCCCGCAATCCCGCCCAGCGCAGCCAGTCCAAACTCCGCGCCGACCAACCACCAGAAATGCGGCGCCAGTGGACTCCCGGCATAATGCGCCTGAACACCGTCGAGAATTTTCTTCGAGACCGCCAGCATTGCCACCGGGATCAGCGCGGCCACCATCCGGCAGGCCAGCACCCCGCAAATCACCGGCGGACCGGACCGCCAGACGATCCGCAACAACACCGGTACGTGACGCAGTGCCAGCAGGCGCTCCTGCCAACTGCTCTTGAAAGATGGTGCAGTGGACTTCACGTGTCCTTCGCTCTTGCACCCGAGGTACCGTTTCGGTTTGTCATTGAATCTGCGGGCGGAAAGTGGTTTAACCCTGGAACTTCTTACGCCCTCGGTCCGGGTACCGTGTAAGGTTCGAAGCCCGCCCGCTGCATGCCGAGACGGGCTTCCGGGTTCTTCATGAAGGTGTCCCACACCATCCCGCTGCGTGCGTTTTCAGCCATCAGCATGGTGATGCCAAGGTCGATGCCGATCACATCGGAATCGTACCATTTGGTCAACGGGTTGAACGCGTCCACAAAACCGTAATTACACCAGGCGTCGCCATAGCGGCTTTTGATGTTGCGAAGCACACGCAGGCACTCCTGCGGTAGAAACGGCAGCGACCCACCCGCCGCGCTGGGCACCACCGTTCCATCGATCTGCCCCACCGCCGGAGGTCCGCCCCAAGCCACATACCCATGCGGCGAATCAGAAGCCGTGATGCCCCACAGATCCTCGCAGTAATCCGGAAACTGCGGCGCGAGTTCCAGGCAGAAGCGACGATGCACGTCGGTAGCGGTCACCGAATTCTGAAAGTAGTCCGCGTAATGGTCGCGCTTGCCGCGAAAGTCGAACCAGGCCTGCGAATACTGGTGGACGAATAGCGGCGCGAAGGCTCCGATATAGCGCTGGCCGTCGTACTCGAAGGTTACCCGCTTCCACGCGTCCCAGGTGGCTGGGGGCAGCGGATGCGACAATGACCCCATCCCCAGCAGGTACATCATCATCAGCTCGCTGTACCCGTCCCAGCGATATGGCAGGAAGCCCACCTCCGGCATCCAGCCATGCGGCAGCAGATAGGTGTCCTCCGACAACCATGTCCAATCCACTCGATTGAAGATCTGCCACGCCAGTCCGGCGATCTCTTCATAATGAAAGAAGTGGCGCCGGCAGGTCAGGAGTCCGCAAAGCAGAATCGCCGTATCGACGGACGAGATCTCCGAGTCCCATTGCCGTTCACCCGTATTCATGTCCGCGAAATGATAAAAGAAACCCCGATGATGCGGCAGCTTGTGCCAAAGAAACCGGATGGTCGCCTGCACGCGATCGCGCGCCTGCGGATGCGACAGATAGCCGCGCTTCTCGGCGATGCACAGCGCCGTCAGGCCGAAGCCCGTGGCCGCAATGCTGGCCACACCGCCGCGGTCTTTGCCCCGCACCGTGAAGCGATCACGCACCAAGCCGGTCTGCGGATTCGAATGGTCCCAGAAATACTGACCCGCCGCGCGTTCCAGGTCATCCAAAAACCGGTCTTGCTCTTCGGAGAGCTGCGGCGGGGCCCCCGAATGCGCCAGTCCCGGTGCGCTCCATCCCAACAGCGCAATTCCCCGAAGCAGATCCCGCCGCGACAACATCCCTCTTTCCAACCGCACAAGCTATTCCTACGTGCCGAACCGTACTACCGTTGCTCTTGTGTGCCGTCTTAAGATATTGCCGTGAGGCGGCGTTTCCGGTTGTGGCAGAGCGCGGCGCTGGGTTTGGCGATCATGGCCGCATTGTCGGTTCTGCTGGTGGCTCGCCGCCCCGGTGCCCTGCGCGGCGCCGTCATGGTGGCCTCCTCCGACCCCATGAAGCAACTGCCGGTGGCCGGCGTTCAGGTGAGCCTTACCGGCGGCGCGATCAACCTCCCGGGCGGCCCAGCCGAAGTCACCGTGCGCTCCGATGCCTCGGGTCTCTTCAGAATCCCCCTCTCCTGGCGGATGCGGGTGGGCCAGCGCATGTTATTGCAATTCCGCCATCCCGATTACCAGCCCCTCGATCTGCACTACACCGGCCCCGGCGAACTGTACCTCGCGCACCTGGTCCCTCTGAACACGGCCGAGGGGCCGGACGTGACCATCTCCAACATCGTCGCCAAATATTCGGTGAGCACCACTACCGCGGTGAACATCGGCAGCGCCGTCAGAACCTTCGAGGTTGTGAATATGGGCAACCATCCCTGCAATGGACTCACGCCCTGCTCGCCCGACGGAGAATGGAAGGCCGCCATTGCCACGGCACAAATCGATGCAGGTGTTGGCAACGAGTTCCACAACGCGCGCGTTTCCTGCATCGCCGGACCCTGCGCGTTTACGCGCATCGAAGAGAATGTCAACCGCGCGCGGCCCAGCCGCATCGTCCGCGTCTCCGTGCTCGACTGGTCCGATACCGCCACCTTCCTTCTCGAAGCCGAGGTCTATCGGCCCATGGTGAGCGATTCGCTGCGCCAATCCTATCCCGTGATTTTCGATCGCGCCCTGACCTTCACGCTGCCACCTGCCGCCGACAACATCAGCATCGTCGCCGATGTGGACGGCAAACCCATCGTGTTTCCGCTCGGACCATCGCTGCACTTGAGCTGGGCCAACTGCCAGCTTGCGGTCAACCCCGATCAGGCCAAGGTGTGCCGCTGCGAAGCGAAGCCCGGCTTTCGACTGGCCGCCGCAGCTTCGCCGCCGCCGAATGAAAGCTCTGAACCGCGGAAATCTCAAAATCGTTAAATTCGGTGCGCCGCGTTACATTCGGTTCGCAGTTACGCTATCATAACGAAAACAGAAAAGGGTAATTCACGCCGGAGATTTTCCGCGTCGAGGTCGAACGGCTTTCGTAGATCCGTAACATTTTCACTGATTCGCAACAAGAAAGGTGGACTGTTTATGCAATCCCCGATCGGGCGGCACAGCCTTGCCGCCGCTTCCTGGCTGGTTCTGAGCCTGCTTCCTCTGCTTGCTCCGCAACACGCCAACGCGCAGTTGTCCGGTTCGGCAACGATTAACGGAACTGTCACGGACGCCACTGGGGCGGTGGTGCCGGCCGTCGAGGTCACCATCCGCAATACCGACACCGGCATCGAGCGCAAAACCGAGACCAGCGAAGCCGGTATTTACAATGCCGCGTTTCTCGCACCCGGACACTATGAAGTCCACGCCGCAAAACCTGGTTTCGCTCCGGTGCTGCGTACCGATCTGACCTTGCAAGTCGGCCAGACCCTCACCATCAATGTTTCCCTGACGGTGCAAGCCTCGCAGCAGGAAGTCACGGTCACCGGCGCCGCCCCCGTGGTGGACGCCGAAAAAACCGAAGTCTCGCAGGTGGTCAGCGAGTCGGCCGTGGACCATCTGCCGATCTCCGGCCGCCGCTGGGACAGTTTCGTGCTGCTGACTCCCAACGTGACCACCGATGGCACCAGCGGCCTGGTTTCGTACCGCGGCATTTCGGGCCTCTACAATTCCAACACCGTGGATGGCGCCAACAACAACCAGGCGCTCTTCTCGGAAGCCCGCGGACGCGCCATCAGCGGCGCATACGTCTACAGCCTCGATTCGATCAGGGAATACCAGGTGACCGCCAGCAATTACAGCGCGGAACTGGGGCAAGCCGCGGGCGGCGTGGTGAACGCAGTAACCAAGTCGGGCACCAACGACTATCACGGCGACCTCTTCTACTATCTGCGCTACCCCACCTGGAACGCGCTCGATCCGTTTCCGAAATCCCAGGGTAACTACTCCCAGCCGATCCACCAGTGGCAGCAGTTCGGCGCCAGCGGGGGTGGACCGCTGGTAAAGGACAAGCTATTCTTCTTTCTCACCTACGATGGCTCGCGCAAAGTGAACCCCATCAGCTATACCAGCAGTACTTACACTTCCACCTTTCGTGCGCTTTCCTGCCCTTCGCAGGTCACCGCCAGCCAGTGCTCGGCTGCGAATGCTTTTCTCGCTGGTGAACTCGGGTCGTTCCAACGCGCCACCAACCAGGACGTCGGCTTCGGCAAACTCGATTACCAGATCACCCCGCGCCATCACCTGAGCACTTCCTACGACCTGATGAATTACCGCGCGCCCAACGCCTACAGTACGGCGCCTTCGGTGAACAACAGCTCGCTCAGCACCAATGGTAGCTATGTGTTCCACGAACGCATCTTCGTCGCCAATCTCGATTCCGCCATCAGTTCCAGCATGGTGAATAACCTGCGGTTCCAGTGGGGCCGCGACCTGGAAGTGGCCGGCTCCAACGCGCCCGCGCCTTACATCAGCATCGCCAGCGTGATGACTTACGGCGAAAACTACGCGTTGCCGCGCACCGCCGAACCGGACGAGCACCGTACCCAGATCGCCGACACGCTCTCCATGAGCCACGGCCGCCACACCTTCAAAACCGGCTTCGACCTCAACGTGATTCACGAGGTGATGATTAACCTCTTCAACGGTCCCGCCCAGTACTCTTACAGCGGAGCCGCACAAACCGCCTTTAACAACTGGGTGCTCGATGTCTATGGCATCAATACCGGCGACGGGCTGACCGGCAAACATTACAACACTTTCGTGCAGGTCACCGATCCCATCACACACGTGGGCAAGGACGATTTCTACAATAACGACGTCGCCGGCTTCTTCGAGGATAGTTGGAAAGCTACTCCCAAACTGACCATCAACGCGGGCCTGCGCTACGATATCTTTACCATTCCGCAGCCGCCGCAGCCGAACAAGCTTACGCCGCTCACAACGCTCTATACTTCCACCATCCACGTGCCCAAGGACCAGTTCGCGCCGCGCTTGGGCATAGCGTGGCAGGTAAGTCCTAACACCGTGGTGCGTACCGGCTACGGTATCTTCTACGCTAAGACCACCAACACCACTTACTATGCCACCCGCGTCGAGAACGGGGTGTATCAGCAGACCTTCAACTGCACGCCGTCATCGTGCCCGGTGCTGGCCTTCCCCAATCTGATCTTCACTCCGCCAGGTCCGCCGCTGGCCGCGCCTTTCGCCGGCGCGCTCACTCCGCAGGTGACCACCTTCACTCCTCCGGCCGCCACCCAGGCCAGCCGCGGCCAGTCGCCCGACTGGGTCAATCCGCGGGTGCATGAAGGCGACGTCACAGTCGAGCGCCAGATTCCCGGAAGCATGAGCGCGTCGGTAGCTTACGTGGTGAGTCGCGGCATACACCTGCCGATCTTTGTGGACGCCAACCTCGCGCCTTCCACGACGACCAAGAGCTACGACGTCCTGAGCGCCAGCGGCGCCACCCAGCAGACCTACACGGTGCCTTTCTACACCAGCCGCATCGACACTAATACCGGCGAAGTCTACGTCGGCTACAGCGACGTGAATAGCTGGTACAACTCAATGGTCATTTCACTACGCCGGCCCATGCGCCACGGCCTTGAATTCACCGCCAATTACACTCTGAGCAAGGCCACCGACGGCGCGCAGGTGATCGGCTCCAACGGCACCTTTAATGGCAGCGACATTTCGCTCGACCCCAGAAACCGCAAAGCGGAGTACGCTCCGAGCGACCTGGATCAGCGCCAGCGCTTCGTGGCCAACGCCATCTGGATGCCCTCTCTGCACAATCTACCGAGCCGCCCCGCGCGCCTGGCGCTGGATGGCTGGGCCATTTCCACCATCGTGACCATGTCCTCCGGGCAGCCCGTCACGGCGTTCATTAGCGGCACGCCTAGCCCGCTCGACGGCGGACTGACCGGCGGTGAAGCCAGCAACGCCAACCCCACCGCGGGCCGTGCCGGATGGCTGCCGCGCAATTCCTTCATCGCGCCCGGCTATCACAACATGGACCTGCGCCTGGCCCGGCAGTTCGCCTTGGGCGAGCGCATCAAGTTCGCGCTGATGGGCGAAGCTTTTAACCTGTTCAATCATACGAACGTGTCGAGCGTGAATACTACCGGCTTCAACTACACCGCCGCCGGCAGCGGCCTTTGCACGGGACACACCAACGGCTGCCTGGTCCCCAACGCCGCCTTCCTCGCGCCCACCGCCACGAGCAACTTGTTGTGGGGTCCGCGCCAGGTGCAGATCTCCGCGCGCCTGACGTTCTGAGGCATGGACCTGCGGTATGAGGAGTGGCTTCCCGCGGCGCAAGGCCTGCAGGGCGTCGTCACCGCCTACTGGCGCGTGTCCGGCGATGCCGCCGCGGTGCCCTCTTCGTCCATTCTGCCGGACGGCCACGTTGAGCTGGCTCTGAACTTCGGCGCTCCGGTAGCGCTCTCCGGCCGGTCCGCAACCCGCGCGGGCCGTCGTCGGACCGCTCTCGCATGCCATTCACCTCGGCTACCACGGTGCTGTGAATACCTTTGGCGTCCGCTTCCACCCGGCGCGCGGCGCAGCCTTTCTGGACCGTCCCGCCACAGCGCTCACCGATCGTCTGTTGCCGCTCGCCGAGGTCTGTGAGCCGCTCGATGGTGCCATCGCCGGGTTGCTGCGCTCGCAGTGGAACCCCGAATCCGACGATTGCCGGGCAGCGCTCGACAAGGTTCTGCTCGATCAACTCACCCGCTCCGCACCCGCTGATCGGACGATTGCGTCAATGGTCGATCGCCTCAGTGGCGCCGATCCCGTGCCGCCGGTCGAGCAGATCGCGCGCGAACTGGGACTTTCCCCGCGGCACGTTCAGCGGCGCTTCCGGGCCGCCGTAGGGGTGCCTCCGAAGCAGTTTCTCCGGGTGGTTCGATTTGCGCGATTGTGGCAGGCGGCTTCCATGCGAGCGCCGGAGACCTGGGCCGAAATGGCCGCCGGGCACGGCTATGCCGATCACGCGCACATGCTACGGGAGTTTCGCGCTTTCGGCGCTGAGCCGCCGTCGCACTTCTTTTCGCAGCGCTGGTATGACACCACCGGCCTGAATCGCGTCTCCGGACCGGCGCGAGGCATCCGCCGCGCGCGGCATGTCCGATCCGTTCAAGACTCCGCCGCTCGAGCGGCCTTATGATTCTCGCTGGGCGGCGGGTTCCGCTCGCCCGGAAGAGAGTCCCATGCAGAAACTGACCGTGTTTAAAGTCTTCGTGGCCGATCAGGAAGAGGCCTTGCGATTCTATACCGGCAAGCTCGGATTCGAGGTAGCCGAGGATCGGCGGATGGGCGATTACCGCTGGCTGTTGGTACGGCCACCGGACAATCGCGAAGTCTCCCTGAACGTGGAAACCGCCCGCACCAGGGCGGAAATACAATTGGTTGGTAGGCAAGCGGCAGGGCAGCCCCTTTTTAGCCTGAGCACCGACAATTGCCTGCGCGACTACGCGGCAATGAACGGCCGCGGCGTCGAGTTCGAATCCGAACCGAAAGTGATGCCCTACGGAACTGGAGTGATGATGCGGGACCTTTATGGCAACCGGATCTATCTCAACCAGGATCCCGCTTGACGCGGGCGGGGTGGCCAATTTTTTTGAGCCGCGGTGAGGGAGTCCGGCACAGATTGTCGCTTCTAGTGTCAGGAGAGACAATCGCCATGCCCAGCGCATTTGAACAGAACCTGACCAAAGTTGTCAACGAGACCAAGGCTTACAAAGCCGAGTTCGCCAAACTGCCCCCGGCCGTTAAAGCCAAGGACAGCAACTACCGCAACGCCCTTTCGATGATCTATGAAGCTCAAAAGACCATCAAGGAGCTGAAGGAGCAGATCCAGAAAGGCAGCAAGACCGCCGTCGACGAGATGAAAAAGTGGCACGCCAACTATCCCAAAATTGCCGAGCGCATGAACCCCTGCATCGACGAGATCGGCAAACTGAAAAAGGGCCTGGAAGAGCTGAAGGGGGATGTAGTGAAAGCCCAGAAGACCGCCGATC
>Ga0335085_10007636_pt1 | contig 16677 bp, 19 predicted proteins | sample Lox_Sample_45_FD_206712 | JGI IMG/M metagenome (GOLD analysis project Ga0335085, IMG submission 206712) | Soil microbial communities from Loxahatchee National Wildlife Refuge, Florida, United States - Lox_Sample_4.5 | ecosystem: Environmental > Terrestrial > Soil > Wetlands | place: USA...
CGAAGTCCGGCTGAAAATCCGCCCGGACGCCAAGCTCGACGCCATCCAAGGCTATCTCACGGACGAGATCACCGACATTTACCGCCAGAATCTCGGCCTCAAGGAAGTCGGTCCCATCGAAGTCAAGATTGTCGGCGTGGTCGGCGAACAAAACAGCTTTTAGTCCGCCGGGCGGGCCAGCGCCAGGCAGGCCCATTCGCCGAGCACGCGCGACTCTTCACGCCAGCCCGGCGCCGCGTCGGCAAACGCGGCGCGCACCCGGGCGAGTTCGCCGGCGAGAATTCCGCTCAGCACGAGCTCGCCTTCCGGCGCCACTGCACCGGTAAGCTCGCACGCCGAATGCATCAGCACGTCGGCCTGGATGTTGGCCAGCACGAGTCCGGCCCGCCGGCCCGCCAGGCCTGCAGCCAGATCGCCGACGAAAAATTTCACCCGGCCGGCAAGGCCGTTGAGCGCCGCGTTTTCTTCGCTCACGCGCACCGCCTCCGGATCGTTGTCGAAGCCGCTGACCTCACGAAAACCGAGCCGCGCGGCCGAGAGCGCGAGGATGCCCGAGCCGCAGCCCGCATCGATCACGTTCGCGTTGGTTTTTCCCTCTTGCGCCAGCATCACCAGCCGCTCGCAGCACAGCCGGGTCGTTTCGTGATTGCCGGTGCCGAAGGCCAGGCCCGGATCAAGCCACAGCACCGCGTCGCCGGGCGGCAGCCGGAAATTTTCGCGTTCCCACACCGGCACCCAGTGCAGACGGCCGAATTGCCAGATCTTGAAATGGGCCTTGTAACTGTCGCGCCAGTCGGCATCGGCCAGCCGGCGCACGGCCGGCTTGTCCGCGGGAATCTTCCCGCGCAACTCAGCCCAGGCGGCGCGCGCCTCCGCCTCGGTCGGGAAGATCCCCACCACCCAGGCGCGACGCGCCAGCGCATCCTCCAGCACGCTCCAGTTTTCCGCGCCCGCCTCGAGCAGCGCCTCCTCGGCCGCGGCGGCCGCCTCCGCGGGAATCGCGGCCTTGATCTCGACCAGGCTCATCCGATTACGGACGCGCCTCGCTCAGCCGCGCGATCACGGCCGGGAGCAGCGCATGCTCGGCGGCGTGAACCCTGGCTTCGAGCGCCTCCAGTGTATCCGTTTTTTCGATGCGCACGGGCGTCCGGCCGATGACCGGCCCGCCGTCGACCTCGGCCGTGACCCAGTGGACGGTGCAGCCGGTCGTCTCCGCGCCGGCGCGGAAAGCCTGGCCGATGGCGTCGAGCCCGGGGAAGGCCGGCAGCAGGCTCGGGTGCAGGTTGATGATCTTTCCGGCAAAGGCGTGCAAAAAGCCGGGCTTGAGCACGCGCATGAAGCCGGCCAGGACGACAAGGTCGGGCTGCACGGCGCCGACCGCGGCGATGAAACGCCGCTCGCCCTCGCCCTCGAGCTTGGTCTTGAACGGCGCGGGGTCGACGAACTGCGCCGGCACGCCGAAACGCGGGCCGAGCGAGAGGATGCGCGCGGCGGGCTGGTCGGAAAAAATCGCCGCGACGCGCGCGCGGCCGAGCCGGCCGGCCTTTTGCGCCTCCAGAATCGCCTCGGCGTTGCTGCCGCGGCCCGAACCAAGGATGACGACTCGCATGCGTTTCAGATTTCGCCCGCGGCCTTGATTTTGGCGATGAGATTCGTCGTGCTGAAGCCGGGGAGAAAGGGCAGAAATTCGATGCGCGCGCCGGTTTTTTCCAGGGCGGCGCGTTCGCCGGGATCGAGCTTGTCCAGCGTGTAGTCGCCGGCCTTGCAATAAACGTCGGGCCGGAGGGCGAGGATTTCGGCGTCGAGGCGCGGCGGGCCGAAAATAAAAACGGTATCGACGCAGGCGAGCGCGCCGAGCGCGTAGGCGCGCTCTTCCCCGGTCTGCACGGGACGCGCCGGGCCCTTGAGCGCGCGCACGCCGGCGTCGCCGTTGAGCGCGACGAAGAGCGCGTCGCCGAGCGCGCGGGCCTGCTGCAAAAAATAGAGATGGCCGGTGTGGAGCAGATCGAAGACGCCGTTGGTCAGCACGACTTTTTTCCCGGCGGCGCGGAGTTTGGCCCGGCGGGCCACGGCGCCGGCGAGCGGAAGCAGCTTGGGGTTGGCGAGTGGAGCATTCACCACAACGGACACGAAGGACACGAAGGCCGGGCGATCCAAGCCAAAACCGTCTTCGGATTCGGCGCGTGCTTCGCGGTCAGAAAAACTTTTTCGCCTTTTCGAAAAAGCTGCGAGCGACCGGCTCGTCGGCGTCGCCGCTCAGGCGGGCGAACTCCTCGAGCGACCGGCGCTGCTCGGGAGTAAGGCTGGTCGGCACCTCAACGTGCACGCGCACGAGCTGGTCGCCCTGCCCGCCGCCGCGCAGGTGCGGCATGCCCTTGCCGCGCAGGCGGAAGGTGGTGCCGCTTTGCGTGCCGTGCGGGATTTTCAGCGAGGCCTTGCCGAAAAGCGTGGGCACCTCGATGGTGCCGCCGAGGACGGCGAGGGTGAACTTGATCGGAATCTCGCAGAACAGATCGTCGCCGTGGCGCTCGAAGATTTCATGGTCGGCGACGGTGAGCACGATGTAGAGGTCGCCGGGCGCACCGCCCTGCACGCCGGCCTCGCCGTTGCCCGCGGAGCGCAGGCGCGAGCCGGTCTCGACGCCGGGCGGGATGCGGACGTTGAGCTTCGTCGTCTTGGCGAGGCGTCCTTCGCCGTGGCATTGGCTGCACGGTTTTTCAACCCGGGTGCCGGCGCCGCCGCAGGTCGGGCAGGTCTGGGTGAACGTGATGATGCCGCCGGAGCGCCGGATCTGGCCGGCGCCGCGGCAGGTTGGACAGGTGACGCGCTTGGAGCCGGGTTCGGCGCCGCTGCCGTGGCAGCGGTCGCACGGCACGAGCTTGCGGAACGTGATCTCCCTCTCCACGCCACGGGCGGCCTCCTCGAGCGTAATTTCGAGGTCGTAGCGCAGGTCGGCGCCGTCGCGGCCGCTGTCCCGGCCGCCGCCGCCGAACATTTCCTCGAAAATTCCGCCGCCACCGCCGCCGAAGACTTCGCGAAAAATGTCGAACGGATCATGGAATCCGCCGCCGGCGGGCCCGCGCGGACCGGCTGCGCCGCCCTGCTGAAAGGCGGCGTGGCCATATCGGTCGTAAGCGGCGCGTTTCTCCGGATCCTTCAGCACTTCGTAGGCTTCGGAGACTTTCTTGAACATTTCCTCGGCCTCTTTGTTGCCGGGATTCTTGTCGGGATGATATTGCACCGCCTTCTTGCGGTAGGCTTTTTTCAAATCCTCTTCGCTGGCGTTTTTGTCCACGCCGAGCAGCTCGTAGTAGTCTTCTTTGGCCATGGTGTTGTCAGTCGGGCAGGAAGCGGCGCGCCCGCGCAGCTAGGTTTTCTTTTCCTCCTGGGCCGGGCCGCTGGAAAGCACCACGCTGGCCGGGCGGAGCAGGCGGCCGTTGAGCGCGAAGCCGGTGCGCACGACGCTGAGGACGTGCCCGGCCGGGACGTCGGCGCTGGCCTGATGCGAAATCGATTCGTGCTGATGCGGGTCGAACGGCTGCCCGGCGGCGGGGTTGATTTCCTTCAAGCCCTGCTGCGCGAGCAGGGTTTTCATCTGACCCAGCACAAGCTCGACCCCGGTGACGAGCGTTTTGGCGTCGGCGCCGGGCTGTTTCGCGGCCGCGAGGCCGAGCGCAAGATTGTCGAGGACCGGGAGAAGGTCTTCGAGGACGCGCGCGGCGGCGAACTGGCGCAGCTCCTCCTTTTCGCGCACGGCGCGACGGCGAAAGTTCTCCAAATCCGCCGAGGCGCGCAGAAAACGGTCGTAATTGTCGGCCGCCTCTTTCTTGGCCGCGGCCAGCTGGGCCGCCGGGTCCGACGCCACGGCCGGCGCGGACGCGGGCGGTGAAGCCGGTGATTCGGTGGGAACGACGTCGGGTTGTTCAGGAGCGGTCATGAACCGCCGAATAAACTATTTCTTTTGCTTTTCTTCAAGTGAATCAAACAACCCCTTGATGAAATTGGTGGTTTTCTTGCCCGTTGCTTGCAGGAGGCCGCCGGTGCCCTTGGTGACAACGCCGAGCGATTCGAGAATGGGCGCGGGGATGACCAGGCCGAGGACATCGCCGGCCAGATCGCCGACGCCGGCCACGCTCAAGTCGGCGACGAGCGGCACGCTGATCTGCTTGAGATCGGTGACATCGGTGAAGGTGCGATTGATGTTCACCGGAATCTCCTGCACGCGCGGGGTGGATCCCGAGTAGTCGGCGACGATGATTTTGTCGAGCTTCACGACCAGGTGCTGGATCAAAAACTGTTTGGGCGGCTTTTTCTGCTCGGGTGGTTTCTTTTCCTCCGGGGCCTGTTCTTCGTCCGTCTTCTTTTCCGGTTCCGGGGGCTTGGGGCCGAGGACGCCGGTTTCGAAGGCCTTGACGTTGGTCTGGCCCTGGGCGTTTTTGACCACGGCAACCAGGGCAACGTCAAACACCGCGTCCTTCACCACGACGCGGTCGCTGAACAGGGAGCTGGGCTGGACCGCGGTTCTGAACTGGTTGACGACGACGAAATCCTTGCGCGGAAAGGTATCGGGATTGTCGATCTCGAGCTGGCGGATGTTGATGCTGGCGGTGAAGGGATTGGCAAAGAGCGACGATACGGTGGCGTCGAAACCGGTGCGCTTTTTGATCATGCCGGTCACCAGGGAAGGCAGGAGCAAGATCCACAGCAGCGTGAAGGTCGCGGCAAGCGCGAGGACAAAGCCCAGCAATTTGAAGAGCATGTGGCCGCGGCGCGCGCGGAAACGAGAGGCACGGATCGGGGTTTTCATTTGCCAGGAAGGTAAAAGTTTTCGGTGAGAAGCACAATAGCTCCGCTAAGTGCTTCAAATCCAGCGACTCCGGCATACGGAAGAAGGAGTGTATCGCCGCGCACCAGTGTTTCGGCCCCGGAACCGGCGACGCGCAAACTGCCGGCAACAATACTGAGCAGACGCGGTTGCTCGCCGGCCGGGAGGGATAATTTCTCGCCTTTGGCCATCGGCAGGCGGCGGATGCGAAACTCCGGACCGTCCGCGATCACCGCGGCAGTGGGCGCCGCGCGCACCGGCGACGGCGCAGGATCATTCCAGGCAATCGCGCGCAGCGACTCGGCCACATGCAGCCGGCGCGGCTGGCCGTCGAGGCCGACCCGGCCCCAGTCAAAAGCCCGGTAGGTCGTGTCCGAGTTTTGCTGGATTTCAAGGAGGAGATTGCCGGCATCGATGGCGTGCAGCTGGCCGCTGCGCACCAGGATGGAATCGCCCGCCACGACCGGAAACCGGTGCACGCATTGCTCCACCGTGCCTTCGGTCAGGGCGGCCTCGAACTGATCGCGCGTCACACCGGGCCGCAAGCCGACGATGAGATGCGCGCCGGGCGCCGTCTCGGCAATAAACCAATTTTCGGTTTTCGTCTCGCCTTTCAGTTCGGCGGCGAGATCGGCCGGCGGATGCACCTGCAGGCTGAGGCGCTCGTGGCAGTCGAGCCATTTGACCAGCAGGGGAAACCGGCGCGCCGCCGGCCAGCCGGGGCCCATGATTTCCGCCGGATGCTGTTCGAGCGCGGCCCGCAACGTCGCGCCGCTCCAGGAGCCGCCGCGAATGACGGACTGGGCCTCGGGCCGGTCGACCAAATCCCAGCTCTCGCCGATGGGACGGCCCGCTGGCAGCGTGCGCCCCAAGGCGGTCTCAAGGGCGCGGCCACCCCACACGCGCTCGAAATAAAGCGGCTGAAAACGAATCGGTTCGTGCATGAGCAGGTTTCAAAGATTTGTGATAATTGTAGGCCAGATTACGTTTGACCGCAAAACCCCTTGGCGTGGAATCCACCTTGGCCTCTCTTGGTGTCACTTCAAATGCCAAAACCTGCGAGTTCAAACCCAAAGAATACGCCGAGCTATTCCGGGCCGCGCCATCGACCGCGCTGGCTGCTGGCCGCGGTGTGCTTCCTGGTCGCCGTGCTGCTCACGGTCGCACTGATCGATTTCCGCCCTGAGCAGAGTCGTTACATGACCACCACTCCGACCGACACGAACCTGGTGGGCGTTTTCGGCGCGGAAACCTCCCGGTGGCTGCTTTTCCTCCTCGGCGTGAGCACGGTGATGGTGCCGCTCTTCCTCTTCTGGTCCGCCTATCTGTCGCTGCGTTCGGCCCGGCGGCTGGTTTTCACCCGCATTGCGGCGATGGTGCTCTGTATCGCCACGCTGTCCGGCCTGGCGGCGATGCAGACGAAATTTCTTACCACGCCCAAATTCTTTCCCCATGGCCCCGGCGGAATGTTCGGCCACTTCATCTATGATGGCATGTTGAAAGACATTTTTGGCGTCTTCGGCTCGGGTCTCATGCTCGCCACGGTCTATTGTTTGAGCATGCTTTTCGTCTTCACCCGCGACATCGCCGGTGAAATCGAGCACATCGTCCATTCTTATAATGAATGGCGCGAGGACCGGGCCAAGTTCAGCGCCGATCGCGCACAGGCCAAACGCTTGGCCAAGGAAGCCCGCGCCAAGGACAAAAACCTCAGCATCGACATCCGGCCCACGCCCGCGGCCGCGCCCGCGCCGAAGAAACTCACCCTGCCCCGCACCGGAAAAACCAATCCCCCTTTCCCCACCGGCCAGAGCAATCCCCCTTTCCCCGCCTCAGCCGAGACAGCGGCCGCCCCGGCCGCCGCCACACCAACCGCGGAGGCCAAGCCGGCCGCGGCCGAAAAATCCGAGCCCGCCCCGGCGGCCGAAAAAACGGAAACAAAGGAGGACAAAAAGTCCGCGGCCGCCGGCGGCAAGATCGCCCTCAATATCGTCAAGCCCGAGGAACCCAAAAAAGCCAAGGCTTCCATTCCAGCGCAGGGCGATGACAACTATCAGTTTCCCCCTCTGGCCCTGCTCAAGGAGCAGATCAAGGCCTCCGCCGCCAACAGCGAAGAGGAACACACCCGCAACGCCGAAAACCTGCTGCGCATCCTGGCCGAGTTCGGCGTCGACGTCACCCTCGGCGAAATCCATGTCGGCCCGGTCATCACTCGCTACGAAGTCGTCCCCGCCGCCGGCGTGCGCGTGGAGAAAATCGCCAGCCTCGACAAAAACATCGCCCTGGGCATGCGCGCCCAGTCCGTGCGCATCCTCGCGCCCATCCCCGGCAAGGCCGCCGTCGGCGTCGAAGTCCCCAACCAGACGCCCACCCCCGTCGGCCTGCGGGAAATTCTCGAAAGCGAAGACTGGGCTGGCTTCAAGGCCGACCTGCCGATCGCCCTCGGCCGCGATGTTTCGGGCAAGCCGCTCATCTCCGACCTGACCAAGATGCCTCACCTGCTCATCGCCGGCGCCACCGGCTCGGGCAAGAGCGTGTGCGTCAATTCCATCATCGCCTCCCTCCTCTACAGCAAGACACCCAAGGACCTGCGCCTGCTCATGGTGGACCCGAAGATCGTGGAATTGAAAATCTTCAACACCCTGCCGCACATGCTCATCCCGGTGGTCACCGAGCCGAAGAAAGTGCCGTCGGCGCTCAAGTGGCTGCTCAGCGAGATGGAGCAGCGTTACCAGATATTCGCCAAGGTTGGCGTGCGCAACATCAGCGGCTTCAACACCCGCAAAAAATCCGCCGGGCCGGCCGCCCCCGCCACCGACGCGCAGCAGCAGCTCACCGGCGTCGGCACCGACGAAATCGAAATCCCCGAGCGCCTGCCCTACATCGTCGCCATCATCGACGAGCTCGCCGACCTGATGATGATCGCGCCGGCGGAGATCGAAAGCTCCATCGCCCGCCTCGCCCAGCTCACGCGCGCCGCCGGCATCCACCTCATCATCGCCACTCAGCGTCCGTCGGTTAACGTCATCACCGGCGTGATCAAGGCCAACCTCCCGTCCCGCATCGCCTTCCAAGTCGCCTCGCAGGTCGATTCCCGCACCATCATCGACACCAAGGGCGCCGACACGCTCATCGGCCGCGGCGACATGCTCTTCTCCCCGCCCGGTTCCTCGCGCCTTGTCCGCGCCCAGGGCTCCCTCGTGTCCGACGACGAAATCGCCGCCATTGTCGAAGCCCTGAAGAAAAACGGCCCGCCGCAATTCGCCCAGGAAGTCCAGGCTCAGATCGACCGCGATCCTGACGCCGAGGAGGAAGGGGACAGCGCGATCGACGGCGAGCTCGGCAACGACGACGAGCTGTTCAAGCAGGCGGTCGACGTCCTCAAGACCTCGCGCCGCGCCAGCACCTCGATGCTCCAGCGCCGGTTGCGCATCGGCTACAACCGCGCCGCGCGCATCATGGAAATCATGGAGGAAAAAGGCATTGTCGGCCCCGAAAACGGCTCCAACCCGCGCGAAATCCTCGCCGACCTGGACAAATTGTGAGCCGCCTCCGCCAAATTCGGTCGCAACGGCGCTTCGCTCACGGCGCGCCGGCTTCTACTTAATCCTTTCCCCGCGGAGAATTTCTTTCTAGCTCTTCAACATGCAGACCATTGGCGAACGCCTCGAGGAAGCCCGAAAGCGCAAGGGTATTTCCCTGCGCGAGGCCGCGGAGGCCACCAAAATTCGCGGCGACTACCTGCACAAGTTCGAGAGCAACCAGTACGATCTCAAGCTGCCGGAAATCTACGTGCGGGGTTTTCTCCGCACCTACGCAAATTTCCTCAAGCTTTCCGCGGACAAGATCGCCTCCGAGTTCGACGCGTTGGGCCGCGCCGCCGCGCGCGCGCCGCGCATGCCCAGCCGCGAAATTTACGGCCGGATGGATCTGTCCGTCGCCTCCGGCCCGTCCACGGGCGAGGCCGAGGCGCCGCCCGCCGCCCCGCCCCCCGAGGAATCCGCGCCGGAATCCCCGCCGCCGCCCCGCCGCCTGCCCCAGCCTTTCCGCAACAACCTGCCGAGCCCCGGCGTGCCGATCGACATGGTGCTGAAAATCGCCGGCTCCTTCCTCGCCGTCATCGCCGCGATCTTTCTCGCCGTTTGGGGCGTAAAGCTGGCGTTCACCGGCCCGAAAAAATCGGCCCCCACCGTCACCGCCGGCGAGATTGTCGCCGCCCAGCCGCTGCCGGAACGCACCATTACTCTCGTCGCGCTCGATACCGTGAACGTCACTGTCGCTCTGAAAAACGCGGACCTCAGCAGCGGAGCCGTTCTTTTCCAAGGGACGCTCAAACGAGGGCAAACTCAAACCGTGCCATGGCAAAACCCCATTTATATTTCCGCGAATGCCGGCCAGAACCTGGAAATAGAGTACAAGGGCAAATTTTATTCCAGCCAGTTCACCGGCGCTGGACGGGCCCAGATGGACCCGCCCAGATGAATTGATCTGCTCTCACCGCAGCCCGAGGGGCGCGCCCAGAACCTCCCGCAGCACCAGCGCCCGCTGCAGGCCGGCCGGCGTCCGCAGGTCCGCCAGCAGTTGCGCCCGCCGGTCCGTCGCGCCAGGCGCGGTGTCCGCCATCCGGTAAGCCGCGTCAGCCGTAGCCGCAATTTGCGACACTTCCTCCTGCGCGCGGCGCGCGTCCGCCAGCCGCCGGGCTTCCGCCGCCGCCCGCGCCTCCTGCTCGGTTTGCGCGCGCTGCTGCGCCTGGGCCTCGGCAAATTTTTTGGCCTGCGCCATCTGCCGCGCCAGCTCCTCGAAAATATTCCGGGGCGGCGCTGAGCCCTCCGGCGGCGGCTCGTCGCGCGCCAGCACCGGAGGAGCGGCCGCCGGCGCCGCCGCCTGACCGGCGCGCTCGGCGATCTTGCGGCGGATTTCCTCCTGCACGCGGCGCGTGCGCTCGGAAGTGTCCGCATCGATCACCGTGCGCGTCTGTTGTTGCGCGGCCGCCTTCTTCAGCTTCTGCAGCATGCTCGCCACCACGATGGCGATGAAGATGAAAATCCCGATGTGATCGAACAGCCAGTCCATGTGATTTTATTTTTTCTGGTCGGGATTGGCGATGCTCGACCTCATGTCGGTGTCGGCCTGGATGTTTTGCATCCGGTAGTAATCCATCACGCCCAGCCGGCCGGAGCGGAACGCCTCGGCCATCGCCAGCGGCACCTGCGCCTGCGCCTCGACGACCTTGGCCTGCATCTCCTGGGTCCTCGCCTTCATTTCCTGCTCGAGCGCCACCGCGGCGGCGCGGCGGATTTCCGCCTGCGCCTGGGCGATGCTTTTGTTGGCCTCGGCCTGCGCCTCCTGCAGCTTGGCGCCGATGTTCTCGCCCACGTCCACGTCGGCGATGTCGATGGAAAGGATTTCAAACGCCGAGCCGACGTCGAGACCGCGCGAGAGCACGGTCTTCGAAATGCTGTCCGGCGCCTCCAGCACGTGCTTGTAGTTTTCCGCCGAGCCGATGGTCGAGACGATGCCCTCGCCCACGCGCGCGATGATCGTCTCCTCCTTCGCGCCGCCGACGAAACGCTCGAGATGTGTGCGCACCGTCACGCGCGCCTTCACCTTCACCTGGATGCCGTCCTTGGCCACGCCGTCGATCGTGGTGCGGCCGCTCGCCGGGTTCGGGCAGTCGATCACCTTCGGATCGACCGACGTGCGCACGGCCTCGATCACGGACTTTTCGGAGCCCTTGGTGGCGAGGTCGATGGCGCAGGCGCGGTTCCAGTCCAGCGCCAGGCCGGCCTTCTGCGCCGCGATCAGCGCCTGCACCGTGGACACGACGTTGCCGCCGGCGAGGTACTGCGCGGAAATCTGGTCCGTCGTCAGGCTGATGCCGGATTTGACCGCGTTGATGCGCGCCTCGACCACGAGGCCGTAGGGCACTCCGCCGAAGCGCATGGCGACGAGCTTGAAGATGCCGACGGGCGCGCCGTTGAGGAACGCCTTCACCCAGACGCTGATGAAGGAAAAGACCAGCGCGAGGACGACGACGGCGATGACGGCGCCGATGATGAGCAGAACGGTGATGAAGTTCATGTGTATTCAGGTTTTTGTGACGATGAGGCGGAAATTGTCGAGGCCGGTCACGCGCAGCGGCGTCCCGCGCGGCACGTGGCCGCTCTGGCAGAACGCCTCGTAGCGCCGGCCCTCCACCAGGACATAGCCGCTCGGGGCCAGGGTGGTCAGGGCCTCGGCCGGCTTGCCCACGACCTCGGCGGGATTGGCCAGCGGCGGCTGGCTGGTCGCGTCGGAGGCGGCGTTGATGGAAAGTTTCTGGGCGAAGCGCGTCTTCGGCAGCCAGACCAGCTCGGCGTAAAGGGTGGCGGCCACGGCGACCAGCGCGCTCACGGCCGCGAGCAGCCCGCCACCCGCGCCGTAGTTGACCGAGGCGACAGCCACGCCGCCGACCAGGGTCAGCCCGCCGAGGATGCCGAAGATCGGCCCGGGCGTGAACACCTCGAAAAAGAGAAAGACCAGGGCGAGCAGAAACAGCAGCAGAATCAGGCTCATGCGTCGCTCCTTTCCACAATCAGGCTGAAATCGGAACGTTTGGTCACGACCACGGCGGAGCCGGGATCGATGGCGCCGAGGGCCGCCTGGGCCTCGTAACGCCGGCCGTCGATTTCGATCTGGCCGGCGGGCCGCAGCGCGGTCGCCGCCACGCCGCGCCGGCCGACAAGCGCATCGAGGGCCGCGGCCGCCTCGGGCGCGGCGCCGGCGGTTTGGGCGGCGGAGTTGACGGTGGCGGCGAGGACGAGCCGGTCCCAGACCCAGCCGCGCGGCAGAAACCGCGCCAGCGCCACGGCCAGCACGACGGCGATCAGCATGCCGAGGCCGAGATTGAGCAGCGGGGCAAGAAACACCTCGCCGGAAAAGGTCAGCGGCTGGTTGGGCCAGAGATCGGCCATCGACCAGACGATCGACCCGACCATGAGCAGCAGGCCGACCACGCCGAGAAAGCCCGCGCTGTGGAAAAAGACCAGCTCCAGCGCGAGCAGGATCGCGCCGACGGCGAAAACGAGCAACGGCTCGTGCCCGGAGAATCCGGCGACAAAATGCCCGAGAAACACCAGTGCGATGAGCGCGATGCCGGCGGCGCCAAACACGCCGAAGCCGGGCGTCTTGAATTCGATGAACAGCGCCAGCAGGCCGAGCCCGATGAGCACGGGCGAGAGCTTGTTGAGCCAGACCGCGAGCTGTTCCGACCAGGTGACCTCGAGCCGTGTGATGGCATAGCCGCGGGCGCCGAATTTTTTCGCGAGCAGATCGTCGAGCGTTTTCGCCGTGCCGGCGGAAAGCAGCGGCTGCGGCGGCGCGCCGTAAGTCTTGGCCGCCTCGTCGGCGGTGAGGGAGAGCAGCTCGCCCTTGGGCTTGATCACGGTATCGCCGATTTTCAGCTCGTAGTCCTTGTCGATCATCGCGGAAACGACGTCGCCGCGGTAGCCCTTGCCCTCGGTGATGGCGCGGATCTTCGCCCGCAGGAAGCTCGTGATCTTGAGCCGCATCGTTTCCGGGATGTCCTCGCCCTGGGCGGTGACCGGCGCGGCCGCGCCGATCACACCATCGGGCGCAAACCAGATTTCCCCGGTGGCCGCGGCGATGAACGCGCCGGCGGACATCGCCTGGTTGTTGACATAGGTGGCGGTCTTGCCGGGGTATTTGTCCAGGGCGTCCATCATGTCGAGCGCGGTCTGGGCCGAGCCACCGAGCGTCTGCATGTCGAGCACGACGAGGTCGGCCTTCTGGGCGATGGCCTCCTTCAGGCCGCGGCGCAGGATGTAGAGAACCGGGTCGGCGATCTCCTCGCGCACGGGAATGACGAACACCACGGCCGGTTTCGCCGGGGCCGGCGCGTCCGCCCGTCCGCCCGCCGCGGCCAGCGCCGAGGCCACGATCGCGAGGATTCTGGAAAATTTCCCCGACATAAGCCATCCTGCATAAATTAACCTGCCGCCGGTGGCAAGCGCCGGCCGGTTACAACCGGCGGCTTTGTTTCCACCTTGTTTCCGGCCGCGCCGGAAAAGTCTTTGCGCGCGGCGCATCGTCGTGCTTGCTAGAAAGCATGGAAAAAATCTCTTATCTGGACGCGACGCTTCTGCGCTGGCAGGTCGGCCCTTCCACCTTCCTGGCGCTGCCGGAACGCGGCGCGCGGCTCATGAACTGGAACGTCACGCTGGGCGACGGCAGCGTGCGCGATGTGGTCTACTGGCCCGAGCTGAACACCCTCGATGAATTTCACAAGGTGCGCGGCGGCAACCCCATCCTGTTTCCGTTCTGCGGCCGTACCTTCGACGAGAACGACATTTATTTCTGGCGCGCGGCCGACGGCGTGCGCCGGCCCATGCCGCTGCACGGTATCGCACGCCAGGGCGAATTCCAGGTCGTCCACGCCGGCGAACGCGGCTTCACCGCCCAATTCCTTCCCGGCGAGGAGGCGCGCGCCTGCTATCCGTTCGACTATGAATTTACCGTCAGCTACCGTTTCGAGCCGCTTGCGCTGTTCTGCGAATTCACCCTGAAAAATCTCGGCGCCGCGCCGCTGCCGTGGAGCGCCGGGCACCATTTTTATTTCACTGTTCCCTGGAGCGAGAGCCTGACGCGCGGCGACTACACCATCCGCATCCCCGCGGCCAAGACTTACCGCCAGGATTTCAGCACCGGCAAGCTCGTGCCCGGCCCGCGCCTCGGCGCTGAGGAAAATCTCGCCAACAAGGAGCTGATCGACTGCATCCATTCCGGGCTGCGCAGCCGCGAAATTATTTTCGGGGACAAGGCCGGATCCGGCCGGATCGTGGTCGGGCACGGCGTCGAGCGCGTGCCGCCGCCCGATGCCGCGCTCGTGACCTGGACGGCCTCCGACGATGCGCCATTCTACTGTGTCGAGCCCTGGATGGGGCCGCCCAACGGTCCCGGCCACAAAACCGGCCTGCACCTGGTGCCGGCGGGCGGGACCCAGACCTTCCTGGTCGAGGTGCGCGTGCAATAAGCCCGCCGCCGGGCGGCCGGGAATCGCGTTCGCGAGTTGCCAAGGTGGCCGCCCCGCCGTTATTTTGCCCGATCATTTCCCTCGCCATGGCCTGGCCCGCATCTTTCCTCGCAATTTTCGACCTCGGCGGCACCGAGCTGATGCTCATCATGGCCGCGGTGCTGATTTTTTTCGGCGGCGAGAAACTGCCCGACTTCGCCCGCGGGCTGGGCAAAGCCATCCGTGAATTCAAGAAGGCGACCGCCGGCATCGAGGAGGAATTCAAGCGCGCGATGGAGGAGCCGCCCAAGCCCGTGGCCAAGCCCGCATCAGCCAAACCCGCCGCGCCCAAACCGGCTCCGCCACCGGCCGGCCACCGTGAAGCGCCGCCACACGAGGACATGCCCGACTTCGAGCACGGCGAAAATTAGCGCCATGCCCAGCGACGAGGCGCCCGTTCCGCTACCCATCACCGGCGAGCTTGACCTGCATGCGTTTCAGCCGCGCGACCTCGGCCGGCTGCTTCCGGCTTATTTCGAGGAGTGCCGGAAGCGCGGGATCTTTTCCGTCCGCGTCGTGCACGGCAAGGGCACCGGGGCGCTGCGCGAGACAGTGCAGGCGTGGCTGCGGCGCTCGCCGCTCGTGCACGATTTTCGCCCCGGCGACGAAACCAGCGGCGGCTGGGGCGCGACGATCGTGACGCTGCGGCGCGGGTGACACGCGCGGCCAGGACGGTATTGCCTCCGACCGGCGTCCGGCCTATGCCGGAAATCGTATGAAAACCCACCTCACCTACGGCTTTCTTCTCGCTCTCGCCAACGCGATCCTGACCCTGATTTTTTACCTGCTCGGCTTCCATTCCGATCCGGAGAAACTCCACGCGACCCAGTTCATCGGCTTGGTGGCGGCTCCCGCCATTTATATCACGGCGCTGGTGCTGGGTATGCACGCCGATCGCAGGGCGACGCCGGCGGAGAAGGAATTCAGCTACGGCCGCGCGCTCGGCACCGGGGTGATGATCACGCTCTTTGCCGCCCTTTTTGGGGCCGTCTTTTACTACATTTATTTGCGCTTCATCAATCCGGACTTCACCGACGTCATCCTGCAGGCGCAAGCCGCCCGCCTCGAGGCCAAGGGCATGGACAGCGCGCAGATCGAACGCATGCAAAGCTTCACCCGTGTCTTCATGAAGCCCGCCGTTCAGGTCATTGTTGGTTTCATCGTCACGGTCATGTGGGGGACGGTGATTTCCCTGGTCGCCGCCGCGTTCGTGAAACGGCCCGCGCCGGTGGCTCCCGCCGCACCAGCCGCCTGAGGTGGATTGAGCTTGCGCCGTCCGGACTCCTCCGGATGAAAACGAAAGAGGCCGGGGCTTGCGCCCCGGCCTCTCGCGTAGCGATTTTCAGGCAATTACTTGCTCAAAAACCGCCTCCAACCCGCGCGGTAGTCGAAGGCCGCGATGGCCAGCAGCGCCAGGACCGAGCCACCGACCATAAACGCGTCGGAATGAGCCCGGGCCACGACACCGGCAGCCATCAGGACCACTGCGGCAACGACCGCCGCGAGCTGGAACCCTACGAGGGTTGTCTGTTTCATGGTTATTTTCTTATTCAGGTTAATGGCCGGGAATCCGGCCGCGCACATCATAACCCCGATCTGGCATTATCAAAATTATTTGTTATTATTGCAGCCATTGGTTTAAACTATGGAACTGCATCAACTCCGCTACCTCGTGGCCATTGCCGAAACAGGCAATTTCACCCGCGCCGCCCAGCGCACAAATGTAACTCAGCCATCTCTTAGTCAGCAGATTATGAAGCTGGAACGCGAGCTGGGCCACAAGCTTTTTCACCGGATGGGCCGTCGCGCCGTCCCGACCGGGGCCGGCACAGCCTTCCTTGAACGGGCCCGCCGCATCCTGGCCGAGGTAGACGACGCCACCCGCGACCTGCGCGACGATCCGCATGCCCTGCGGCGCATCAGCGTGGGCGCCTCGAACACCATTGCGCCCTTTCTCCTGCCGCGGCTGCTCACCCGCTGCCGGGAGTTGCATCCGCACTTGCAGGTGGAGACGCGCGAGAATTTCCGCAGCCAGCTCGCCCATGCGGTGGGCGAAGGCGAGCTCGAGCTCGCCATCATCTCGCTGCCGGTGAACGACCGGCGCCTGTCCGTCGAGCCGGTTTTCCACGAGCCGCTCCTGCTCGTGGTCGGCAAGGACCACCGTCTCGCCACCAAGCCGCGCGTCACGCCGGCCGATCTGGCCAATGAGATCTTCATCCTCACCGGGGACGGCAGCAGCCTGGCCGAGCAGATCCAGCGCTTCTGCGGCGACCACGACTTCGAGCCGCACGTCGGACATCTCTGTGCGCAGATCGCCACGGTCAAGGCCCTGGTTTCGCTCGGCGCCGGCATTTCCATCCTGCCGCTGATGGTGCGCGCGCCCGAAGACACGCAATCCCTCGTCTATCGGAACCTCGCCGGCCGTGCGCCCAAGCGCACCATCCATGTCTTGCGCCACCTCCAGCGCTATCAAAGCCGCGGCACCGAGCAATTGCTCGCCGTCCTGCGCGAGACCCTTTCGTCGCTGCCCAAAAAGGCGGGCTGACGCGCCCGCCGCGCTATTTTTTCAGGGTGGCTACCGCCCCGCCGGCCATGAGCAAGCCGCCGCCGATCATGCAGTACGCCGCCGGAGTGAGGGGAGGCTGGCCGTTCCAGGCCGCGCGCACGTCGGCCCCGAGCTTCTGGGCCGCGCCCCGGACGGACTGCCGCAGGACATAGCCGCGGAAAAAGAGCGCGGCTCCGGCGAGGATGAGAACGAGTCCGATGGTTCTGCGCATGGTTC
>Ga0335085_10007637_pt1 | contig 16676 bp, 16 predicted proteins | sample Lox_Sample_45_FD_206712 | JGI IMG/M metagenome (GOLD analysis project Ga0335085, IMG submission 206712) | Soil microbial communities from Loxahatchee National Wildlife Refuge, Florida, United States - Lox_Sample_4.5 | ecosystem: Environmental > Terrestrial > Soil > Wetlands | place: USA...
GCACCTGTCATTCAGTCCCGATCACTCGCGACTGATGGATGTGGTGGGCCACAAGGTGCTGTGGGTGTCGCCGCTGCACGGCGGCAAGCCGGCCAGGGTGTTCGCGTTCGACGATCCCGAGGTGCGCATCGACTATCCCGTCTGGTCGCCCGATGGGAAATGGGTGTTGTTCGATCGGTTCAGGCCGGAGGGCGGGGACATTTGGGTGATCTACGGCGTGAGGTGAGGCAACCTGCTTATTTCACCGCCCCAAGGATTCCATCCGGTACCATCTCCTCCCTGAACTTGCGCCAGATCGCGTACTGGTTGTAGTTGCCGGCCGTGAAGACAATCACCAGGTCACGCTCGGGCACCACCATGAGCAGCTGCCCGCCGTTGCCGCTCGCCTCGTATTCCTTGTAATCGCGCGTCCGCGTGTGCAGCACGTTGCGATGCCAGGCGTATCCATCTGACCCCCCATCCGGCGTCGAGATCTGGCGGTCGGTGGACTGCTCGACCCAGAGCTTGCTCACGATCCGCCGCCCATTCCACACCCCGAGGTCCAGGTACAGCTGCCCGATCTTGAGTAGATCACGCGGCAGGAGATACATGCCGCCGCCCGCGTAGCCATGCCCCGTCGGCATCAGGTTCATGTACCAGCGCGTGATTCCGAGCGGTTCGGCGAGCTCGCGGCGGAACAGCTCGGGAAGCCATACCCTGCTCATCGCTTCGAGTACGCCGCCCGCGACATTCATCGTCGCCGAGCAATACGCGTAGACGCTGCCGGGCTCGTGGATGACCGGCAGGTCGAGCGTGTACTTGTACCAGTCCAGCTGTTGAGTCTGACTCTGCATCGTGTTCTCGTTCCCGGGCGAAGCGTCGTCGTTGTCATCACACGCGAGGCCGGTGCTGTGCGTGAGCAGCTGTCCGAGGGTGATCTTGGACTTCCGCGGGTCGGGATGCGCGAAGTCACTGTAGCGCCGGAAGACCGCATAGACCGGCATTGCGGGACGGAGCGAGAGCTCGCCCGCCATGATCGACACGAACGTTTTGGACGCCGACCGCAGGGCGTGCGGCCGATCGGCCGTGAAGCCGTAGAAATATTCCTCGAGCACGAGCTTGCCGTGCCGCGCCACGAGAATGGAGTGGATGAGTGGCGCATCGCGGGCCGCCGGATCGGTGTCGATCACCCGCTGGATGAGCCGTGCAAGACGGTTCTCGTCCATGCCCACATCGTGCGCGGCCGCGGTCCGCCAGCCGTCGTCTCGCGCCGCCGGCGCGCCGTACGCGTACGGATCGCGACTGGTGCGCGGGACGAATCCCACGGCGGTCGCCCGGTCGCGCGCGGTCAGCACGATGGTATCGGGAAGCGGCGGGTAGTTCAGGGTGATGGTCCGCGCGACGGAGTCGAGCCGCCCGATGAGTCGGACACCGCCGCTCGAGAGACCGCGGAACGACAGGTCTGTGCCGGAGCGGCGCACGTCGAACTCCGACCCGCCGGGGCGCAGGTTGGCTTCCGGATTGCGAAACACCGCCCGCAGTCGCCCGGCGGTGTCTCGCGTGATCTCGAGAAACAGCGTCAGCCGATCCTCGAGCGGCACGACATTCCCCCGCCATTCCGCCGCACCGGTTTGCTCGAGCACGAGCGGCGCCGCATAGGGTGCGTCGGTCATGAGGCCGGGGGCCTGGATCCAGAAGCCTTGCAGCGCGCCGTCGCGCCGCCGATGCCCCAGGAAGCCACCGCGAGTTCTCTCGCCGACCCACACCGAATCGCGCGACCCTTGGGTGCCGAGCTCGTGGCCCGCCAGCGTGGCGGACCATTCGGTCCCGTCCTGCGTGACGATTAGCTCACCGCGCAGCCCGGGAACCACGAGGTCGGCGCCCCACAGACCAACGGGCTGCTGGGCCCGAGCAAGAACAGGCACAATCACGAGGACTGCGAGCACCCGGAGCAGCATCGGTCGGAATATGGGCTCGACATCGTGGCCGAAAAGGGTGAGTCCGAGACAAAATCCGCCGCTTCCCTCACCCGAGGGATGCTCGTGCATCTATCTTCCCGGCTCCCGCAACCACGCTCGGAGCCAGCCATGCTCAGCGCCGTTCTGCTCTTCGTTGGCCAGACATCGTTGCCCGCCCCAGACTCGACGCGCACCCGGGACTCTACCCACTTCAGCGCCAACATTCGATTTGTCTCCGCGGCTGGAAACGCGACCTCGAGCACGTTCTCCCTCGGCGACAAGTACGAGAAGTTCCTTGGCTCGTGGACGTTCGGTCAGGAATTCCAGATGATCTACGGCACGGATGGCACGACGACGCTCGCGAACTTCTATCTCTTCAATCTCTCCGGCAAATACGCCCTCAATACGCGTACCCAGCTGATGGGCTATGGCGGCTGGCAGCGAAACACGCCGGCCGGATTGGAGCAGCGGTTCGAGGAGGGCATCGGCGTGACCTACGTCGCCATGGACAAGCCGAAGGACAAGATCAACGTCGAAGGCGGGCCGACGCTGGTCCAGGAAAGCCGCCCCGACGGCGATCGCCACTTCACCGCGGCGCGTCTCGCGGCCGACTATAATCACACCTTCAGGGAGAAGACCACGTTCGAGCAGAAGTTCGAGTACATGCCGGACCTCTCCGTGTTCGCCAATTACCAGTTCAACAGTCACACCGCGCTCGCGGTGCCGGTCTCAGGCATTGTGGGGGTCGCCCTTTCGTACGATGTGCGCTATAACAACCAGCCGCCGCCGGGATTCAAGAAGGCGGACCGGTTTTTCACGGCGGGACTGCAGCTGACGCGGTGAGGCGTTGCGGGTACAGCGTGCCCGGCAACGCTGTACTCACCAGCGACGTATCTCCCCCATGACCAGACCCCACTGGATCCTGCTCTTCACGGTCGCGGTTTCACCGCCCCTGGCCGCCCAGGTCGAGTTCACGCCGTACTTCGGTGTCTACCTCCCCGCCGGCCACCTGATCGACGAGCAGAACTCCGGCTACAGCTATGTGACACACGACGTGGCACCTGCAGGCGGCATCAAGCTCACGGGGTGGATGCGGCCGCGGATCGCGCTCGAGCTCGATGCCCTGTACAGTCCGAGCGGCACCACTGGACCGACGTTTGGAGATCAGTCTGGGGAGGTGGGTATTGCGTCCGCTCGCATCCTGTACGCGACCTCGTCGTGGGAGCACAGCTCGTTCTACGTGATCGCCGGCCCGGCGGTGGCGTTCCATCGTGGCGAAGCCTGGGACTCGATCACGGCCATCCGGGCGGCGAACGGTATGTCGACGAGCTCGATGCATTGGGGTGCCGTGTTCGGACTCGGGGTACGCTCGAACCGGAAATCCCCGGTGGGGTGGGACATCGAGTTCGCGGACAATTCCTACGGGTTCCCCGGGATATTCACACCGCAGAAACAGAACGATTTCGTGATCTTGGCGGGGCTGCGGTTGCTGTTCGGCGCGCCGAGCAACTGATTCGTGGCGTCGCGCCATATCGCATAGATTTACGCATCACACGAGGAGCCAACATGCGCACCGAGCAAACCACGCCTCCCGCCCCGTCCTACATCGATCCCATCGCCGAGCGCCTGCTGCGGGCGCGAACGATCCTGATCTCGGGCGAGATCAACCAGCGAGTCGCCGCGGATGTCACGGGACAGCTCATCGCGCTCTCGGCCGAGAGCGATGAACCGATCACAGTGTTCGTCAACTCGCAGGGCGGACATGTCGAGGCCGGCGACACGATTCACGATATGATCCGCTTCGTGCAGCCCGTCGTGCGCATGGTCGGCACGGGCTGGGTCGCGAGCATCGCGGCGCTGATCTATGTGTCCGTTCCCAAGGACCAGCGCTACTGTCTGCCCAACACCCGATTCCTGCTGCACCAGCCGGCGGGCGGCGCGGGGGGCACGGCGGCCGATATCGATATCGAAGCCAAAGAAATCATCAAGATGCGCGAACGGTTGAACCGCATGTTCGCGCGCGCTACGGGCCAGGCGATCGAGCGGATCGTGGAGGACACGCATCGCAACTTCTGGCTCGACGCGGACGCGGCGGTGAAGTACGGCATCGTGGGGCACGTGATCAACAGCGCGGCGGAGTTGGGCGGAGGCAAGAGCTAACGCCGCCGCTCACCATCACCGTCTACGGCGGTTGCGGCGGTCCTGATGCCGCGACCGGCGAAATCGGCGGCAACAAGATTCTCGTCGAGACGGGCGAGCGCACCTTCTTTCTCGATTTCGGGATGGGGTTCGGCGCGGCCGGCAACTACTTCGACGAGTTCCTGCAACCCCGCTCCGCCGTAGGTCTGCGGGATTACCTCCGCATGGGTCTCATCCCGCCGCTCGACGGGATTTACCGCGACGACCTGTGCGCCCACGAGCCTGATCTCTGGCAGCGCTGGCGCTCACAACCGCACTATCGCCGCATCGAGCATCTCGACGGCGTCCTGCTGAGCCACGCCCACCAGGACCACAACGGCTATCTCGGCTTCCTGAAAGCCACGGTCCCGATCTATACCGGGCTGATGACGGCGCTCATCGGCAAGGGCATGCAGGACCTGGGCGGGTCGGGAGAGTTCAGCTACATCGCCCCCAAAGAGGTAACCGACCAGGGCGTATTGAAGGGCATCACGGGCGTCCGCATCGGACGCCCGCACTACATCTGCGAAACCGACGACCAGATCACGGCCGCGCTCGAAAAGCTGCGCGCCTTCTTTCATTTTCACCCCGGCTCGAAAACCACCTTCCACCCGGCGCCGTGTGAAACGGCCGCACTCGGGTCCCTCGGCATCCGGTTCTTCCGGGTGGACCATTCGATTCCCGGTTCGGGGGCGTTTGCGGTCGAGACGCCGCTCGGGTGGATCGGGTACTCGGGCGACCTGCGGCGCCACGGGCACCGGCGCGATCGCACCGAGAAGTTCGCGAATGAGCTGGCGCAGCTCGCACCCGAAATCCTGATCATCGAAGGCACGCGGCTCGACGACACGGCGCCGGTGGAGGAGCCCGCCGTTCACGAAGCCGCGCGCGCCGTGGTGCGCAAGGAGCCCGGGCTCGTCGTCGCCGACTTCTCCGCGCGCAACATCGAGCGGCTGCGGACCTTCCGGGATATCGCCCGCGAGCTGGGCCGCCGTCTCGTCGTGACACCCAAGGACGCGTATCTCCTCGAACAGATGCACGTCATCGACCCCAAGATCCCGGCACCCGACGAGGACGGGCTCTCTATTTTGCGCGCGCCACGGTCCGCGCCCGGCGTCTGGGAGCGCCAGCTCGTGGAGCGGTTTGACGGTCACACCACCGACGCCGCGACGATTCGCAAGACGCCCGGCGCGCACATCCTGTGCCAGTCATACTGGGACATTGCGAACCTGATCGATATCGAGCCTCGAGGCGGGACCTACATCTACTCCGCGTCCGAGGCCTACGACGAGGAGCAGCAGTTCGACCACCTGCGACTGTCGAACTGGCTCGATTTCTTCCATCTGAAGAAGGTCGGCGGTCTGCCTGGAGCGGAAAAGGGTCCGTTCCATGCCTCGGGGCATATCGATGGAAAAGGGATGGAATGGATCATCGAGACGGTGAACCCGAAGAAGATTCTGCCGGTGCATACCCAGAAGCTTGGGTGGTTCGAACAGCGCTGGCCGGAAAAGCTGATTACCGCGAGATACGGTGAGCCGGTGAAATTCGGCTGAACCGCGTTACCCCGTAACTCGCTCGTAGACCTGTACGATCTTCTGCGCCACCACCGGCCAAGCGTAGTCTGCCGCCTTCTCCACCCCCGCCTTCCCCATCGCCTCGCGCCGAGCCGGGTCGCCCAGCAGCTGCACCACCGCATCCCCCCAGGCATTGGGATCATCATGTGGTAGGCGCATTCCCGCCCGGCCGCCATCGAGCACATAGCGGAATCCCGGATTATCCGCCACGACGACCGGCGTGCCGCAGGCCATCGCCTCGAGCAGCGTGATGCCGAAACCCGCTCGCATGGTTGGACAGAGATAGAGATCGGCCGCGCGATAACACTCGGCCGGGTCAGCAACCGTGCCGAGGAAGCGGATCCGGTCGCCGAACCGACGTGCTTGCCGCTCGTAATACGAGCGCCACGGGCCGTCCCCCGCGACGACCAACTGCGCGTTGGGATAGGCCGCGAGAATACGCGGCATCGCGGCGATCAGTGTGCCGAGATTGTTGCGGGGCTCGAGCCGGTGGAGATAGAGGAGCCGCGGACCCGAGGCCCGGAGATCGCGACGGCCGTCTCTGCCGTTGGGATGATACCACGTCGTATTCACGCCGTTGGGAATGATCTGCCAATCCGCGCGGAAGTAGCGGGCGTGCGCCACCGCAACCGGCTCGCTCACCGCGATGACCGCACGGTGCATGTCGAGCCGCCGTTGGCATTCTCGCTGCAGGAGCCGGTACCCTAGCGAGCGCGGAAACCAGGAGTGGAACGTTCCAACCAGCGGGATTCCCGTCCGTACGGCAGCCACCGGTGTGACGAACCCGAAGCTGAACGCCAGTGGACCGTGCAGATGCACGATGTCGAAGTGTCCCGCGCGAAGCACCGCCTCGAGATCGCTCCGTAGGCGCAGGCCGAACGTGACGCGGGAGATCCCGCCGTTTGCATAGATCATGACGCTGCGCCCGACGCGATGCACCGCGTAGGGCCGCGTGCGATCCTGCTCGTTGTCGCCCGCCATGTGCGATCCGATCACGGCCACTGCGTGGCCCATCCGGCCCAGCTCGAGCGCGAGATGATGCACGTGCTCGGCGATGCCCCCGACCTGGGGGTAGTAGTCCTCGGCGATCAGGGCGACGCGCATATCAGGGCATTCCCCAGCAAGTGAAGTGCTGAACCGGAAATGTCCGGCGAGCCCCGATGCGAGGCAACTGCGCGGTAACAAACCGTAACAAGCCGGAACAAGCGAAAAATGGGCGGCAGGTGCTTACTGCCACCCACCACCCATTCCCCCCCACTACCGCTCGTCCGCGACCGCGGTCTAGATCCCGAACAACCTTTCCTGCGCGGCTTGCTTGCGTTCGCGGGATCCCGGACCGCGGGTGCGCCCGCTGATGCAGCGCCGCAGATACCACATCTCGATGCCGTTCACCGCCATGGCGCTGAAGACTCGATCGTGAGTACCCGGATGTGCCGCTGGTTCTTCGATCAGCCCGCGGCCGATCCAATGACGCACGCTCGACAGGGTTACGCCCAGACGGCGGGCCAACTGCGCGATCGTGAAATACGCTTGTTCGCTCATGTGGGGCTCGCGGGGGGTCCGTTGACAATACGGATGGGCGGCGGCGGGGTTTCGTTGCAGAGAGAGGGCCGGATGCACAACCCGAATTGTTCGATGCGCTGGCACAAGCTCCAATCCGTGCTGCACATCCGGCCGAGCCCTAGAACAGGAAGTGCCACTGGAACGACCAGGCCCAGCCGTTCCGGTAATTCTGATCGAGTACCAGGGCCTGCGCGTTGCCGACGGCGAACTCGAATGCCGCGTTCATCGCGATCCGGTAGGTGACGAGGAAGTTGTAGTTCCCATCGATGGGTATGTCGTGGACGATCCCGAACCGGTCGGTGAAGTTGTACGTCGAGCTCCAGCCGTAGGTCGGCGCACCGCAGATGGTGCGTTCCCAGCAATAGCGGACGGAAATTCCACCGCCACGATTGACGGCTTCGGAGCCGTCGTCATAGCGCTCGCGCTCACCGAACCACGGAACGAACGACAACGCCAGACTGTGCGGGCCGTGATCGACCGCGCCCAGGCGGAGCTCGGGTTCGATCCTGTAGAAATCACCCGTGTTCGCTGACGCGTACGAGTTCCCGCCATGCAGCGCGGCGATGCCCTGCACCGCATCGCGGGTCACGAAGGAGTTGGTGCTCCAGTTGTAGACGTTCTGGCTCACCATGGGCACGATGTCGTTGCCTGCCGCCCACCACAGGAGCAGCCAGCCCTGCTTGTAATCGGTGTTGCCGAAGGCATAGCCGAAGCCGCCTTCGTAATCGAGCCGGCGATAGTCGGTGTTGTCTTCACCCGTCTGCACGCCGACGTTGTACAGGAAGCGGTTGCCGATGAACCCGTACTGCGCCAGCCGGTTCTGGGGCTGGATGCGCCCCACCGCCGGCGTAATGTGCGACAGGTGATCGGGCGCCCCGCTCCGGAACGGCGAGAAGCCGTCGTCGTTCGGGAGCTCCTGGTTGGTCCAGACGAAGCCCAGTACGTTGCCCGGGCCGCCGGGATTCGTGGCCCACGACATGGTGTACTCGGCGTTGGTGATCGAGCCGCGAACGTTCCCGACCCCTCCTGCCCCATCGACGTAGTACTCCGTCCAGATGCCGAAATGCTCACCGATCGGCCCGGTGTAATCGAAGGCGACGCTTCCAAACATGTTGCCCGAAATGGCGCTGGCCGCCGGGTCGGGCGTGGATGGGTCACTCGCGGCTTTCGACTGCGAGAAGATGTTGCTGCGGTAGTGCCAGGTGAAATAGTTCTGCAGGCCGAGCACCAGGCGCTTACCGTTCAACGCGCCTTCGTTACCGGCTTCGATCTTGTCGGCAATGAACGGCTCCCGATACGCGTTCATCCGGAACTTCTGGCCGGTGAACGTGAAGTCTGGGGTGGGCGTCCACGTCATGTGGCACTGATTGCAGGTATATCCCGTCATGCGCACAAACGACGGAACGCGTGCCGATGCTGTCCCTGCCACGACCACAAGGGCCACGGTCATCCATGCTGTCGGAAACCAGCGCATACCTCCTCCTTCGACATTGAGACCACTGCGAGTGATGAGCATGCGTCGCCGGCGCTCTGAACGATTCGCAGAGCGAGATTCCTCCTCCAGACGGCTGTCGTGGGATGACGTCACGCGTATACACAGGAAACACGTGTATACGACTGGCGTGTATATCATCAGTTACGAGAGACGCCGAGCTGGCGTTTGTTTCTGTTGCGGCAGGCAACAGGAGGCGATATGATTGGCCCGCCATCTTTGTGGGGACTTAATTGGTCCGGCTTCGCGTCGGAGAGATCCTGCGCAAAAAGCGCAAAACGGCGTACTGGCTCGCCGTGACCGCGGGTTTCACCACCACGCGCGCCTATCGGCTGGCGCGTCCCGATGGGCGGTTCGGCCGCATCGACGCGGACTCGATTGAGAAGCTTTGTCGGGCGCTACGGGTTAGCCCTGGAGACTTGTTTGCCAAGGGCGGTCGGTGAGGCGCGGCCGATGAGAGCGGGAAACAGGATTCGAACCTGTGCCTCAACCGAAAGCATGGGTTGCGCTCTGTCCGCGCTGAGCTATTCCCGCAGGAGCGGCCGCCTTGGGAGGGCTCATCCGCCCCGCACTGTTGGAAGAGGATGATCGATTGGCGGAATTCGTCGCACATTACACACAAGGCCTCGCTTGACCGCCGCTTGACCGTTGCGCGGCAGCTTGGACGCACCCTTCAACGGAGTCGACCATGCTGCGGCCCGCCGCGATCACGATTGCGCTCTCGATGTCGTCCCTGCTCCCCGTCCCCGCCCAGACCGCGCACGTCCTCGCGCGGGGGGACAAGGTCCGTCTCCAAGTGGACCTCCCCTATCAACAGATCGTGGGAACCCTGATCTCGCTGGACAGCGACACGCTGCGTGTTGTGCCGGACTACGGAGCGACGGTTGCGGGAAAAAGCCCGACCGTTGCCGTCCCACGGCGCAGCATCCGCCTCGCGGAAATCCGCGTGCCGGGGCACTCCCATGCGGGCAAGGGTGCCGCCATCGGCCTCGCCGTCGGGGCGCTGGTAGGTGGTGGCCTTGCCTACGCGGCGACCCCGGGTTGCTCGCCCGACGAATGGTGCATTGTAGACCCGAAGACCGACGCCGCCGCGGCCGGTGTGCTGATCGGAGGCCTGGTGGGTGCGGGCGTGGGAGCGATTGCGGGAGCGAGCTCGCGCGAGCGCTGGGAACCAGCCACGCTCACCGCCGGCTCGCAGTAGTCGCATGGCAGATCGAGGGGCGGCTCAGCTTGCCGCGAGCGTCCGAATCCGCTGGCGCTGGCCCTCAATGACCATGTCGCGGTCCACCACGTCGCGGAACACGCGGGCGACGAAGCCGTAGCCCAGCGGGTCGGCGACCACCCATTGCTTCCATTCGAGCGCATCGAGCGCCGCTATCACGCCTTCGTGCGGCAGCTCGGTGGCGCGGCACAAAGTGGCGACGGGGACCCGAGGTCCCAGCACCGCGAGCGCCGTCAGGACCTTCTGACCTACGGGCGTCGCTCTCCCGAACATCACGCGCATGGCACCAGTGACATTGTCCGGGAGGTCGCCCGGAAATGTGTGGTCCAGCGTCTGACCGGGGCGCGGCCAGCCATGCTCCTGGTCGCGAAGCTCGAGTCCCAGACATATGGCATCGAGCAGCGTGACGACGAGCAACGGAATCCCGGCCGAATCGGCTGCCACGCGACGCGCGATGCGATCACGCTGCTTGTCTTCGGCGGCTCCCTTTCCCAGGGGAAGGGCCCACGTTGTGATGTGGCGGATCGCTTCCAGCGTCAACGGCGCCAGACGCACCGCCGCTCCAGCGACCTCGCGCCCGAGCCGCGCTCGCATCTCCTCCAGCTCTGGCCGGGGCGGCGACTGCCGGGTAGTCGTGACGACGATGGCGAGTGGAGCGGGTCGTGAAATCCGGAGCGTAGCGAGAACGGCGAGCAACGATTCGCGATCGAGCCATTGCGCGTCGTCGAGCACGAGCATGAGAGCCTGCTCCTCGCAAATCGCCTGCACGACCTGGTCGAGCGCCGGGCCCACGCGACCGGGCTCCGGGTTCTCGCTACGCAACACCGCGAGCGCGTCAGGAGATGCGCCGGCCGCTCCCGGCGCCTCGAGCAGTCCATGTCGGCACAGCGTGACGACTCCGCTCCACGGACTCGTGAGGTCTGCCTCGACCGCGCGGCTGCCGATCACGGCCGCGCCATCGAGGCGCGCCCGTACCGCCAGATCTTCTACCAGTCGTGTCTTTCCCATGCCGGGGTCGCCTTCGACGATCACGACGCTGCGACAGGGTTTCCCGAGGCAGACTCGCCATGCCTTTACGAGCTGGTGCAGCGCCTCGACACGATCCTCGAGGGGGGCGCGACGCGCCGGCTCGCTCGACCCGGCGGCACCAGATTGTTTCTGGTCGACAGTCACCCAGCCCCGCTTGAGCCGTTCGGAGAGCGCCGTTGTCTCGGCGTCGGGTACCGCTCCAAGACGGTCGGCCAGTCGTGCCTTGAACTGCTCGTAGAGCGCGAGCGCTCCCGTGCGATCTGCGCATTGCGCGCGGGCCCGCATCGCCGAACGCACCGCGGGTTCGTACAGGTCGTCGACCTTCAACGCTTGCTCGCTGACGACCGCCGAGTCGCGGGCTCGGCCCAGATCGAGCAGCTCGACACTACGCCGCGTCAACACGTCGACGGCGCGGCGCCGCAGCGCGGTGCGCTCCGCCAGCAGCCAGTCCTCGAACTCGGGTGCATCCGCGAGATACAGCCCGGCAAGAAACTCACAGGAACCCCGCCCCTCGAGCAGCTCGGTAGCACCTTTCAGGTCTCCGATCTGCGCGAGATAGTCGAGCCGCTCGACGTCGACCGCCACGGTCCCTGGCGCCAGCACCATACGGGCTCCGTCCGTCGTGAGGGCATGATCGCCCAGCTTGAGCTTCGTTCGCACAGCGCTGAGCGCGACGTTCAGCGATCGCCGGGCGTCGTGTTCAGGCTTGTCGGGCCACAGCACGCCGATGAGCTGATCGCGGGTGCGGGTCCGCTTTGGAGACCGTGCCAGATAGGCAAGCAGCGCGAAATTCTTGCGCTCCTTGAGGGCGGGGGGGGGAGGCTTGCCGTTGACCTTGAGTTCCCACGTGCCGATCGCGCAACACTCGATCATGCGGACAGCGTTCTCGTGTTCCTGAGGCCGCGAATCATACGGCGGGACGGAGCCGCGGGCCAGCGGATCGGCGAGTCGAGCGTTCCGTGCCGGGGAGCCGTTCTTCCGGTTCCCCGGGCGCGGTGGCCTCACGCGGCCTGGCACAGCCACACCTGCCGCGTGTCCGATGCCGTCTGCGACCCCGACGTTACGGTCACATGGAGCTGATAATTGCGTTCGGCAGCCGAGCAATCCGGATCCAGGCTGCGGGCGTACGTACTCTGCGACACTCCGGATCCCGCCCACGGCGAGCACGTGGTGCCCGCCGCGTCATTGCAGAACCGCTCAGTCCACACATGCGTGAGAGTGCCGAAGAAGTGCGTGGCGCTTGCGGTGAAGCTGTAGGTCGCCTTCACGTGAATCAGCGTGGGGCCGGCAAGCGACACCGCCGGGGCGGCATCGGGCTGCGATCCGTTCACGTTGGGAAGAACGGGATCTGTCGCCTTGTCCGACTGGCACCCGGCAATGACGAGCAGCCCCAGCCCCGCCGCGACAACCATCGATCGAACGTTCATCTGGTCCTCCTGGCAGCGTGTGTGGCTCGTGCGACTGTGAACGACACACGTTGTCGAAGGACGCTTAAGTGGGAGTCAAGCCGCGATCAGTCTCGCAGGTCGGCGCAATGCAGTGCGACAATCCGCCCGCGCGCCGACGTTCAATCAGCGTATCGATTTCATCTTGACGCGTAACATCGCGAACGCAGGCTCACCCGCGTGGAGTCACGTCGTCGGTGACAAGCAGTCCGATCGCGTGCTGGGGCTTTGGCCCTCGGACTCGCCGGACTAGGTGCCGGCGAGTGGGCTATCACCGCCCGAAGGCTTCGAGCGCTCGGTAGTGCACGCCGTCACTTGCTCCATAGATACGGCGCACGGTGGCATCCAGCTCCGCAAGTTGCCCGACTTCTCGCTTGCCAAACAGCTCATGCACCTGCAGAAGCTCGGGGTGTCCGTCAAATCTCCCGGAAAAGTCGCGTCGCACCCGATCCCAGATCTCGGCGCGACGCGCCAGGCGCCTGCGGAGTCGCGTGGCGGCGCGGATATCCCACCTGGCGCGAAGCCAGAGGTCAAGCTCCTCTTCGGCCTTCCGCACGGCTGATCGAGTCCCGTATCGCCGGCGTGGGGGGAAGAGGAGAGGCAGAGATGCCATGACGAGGAGGGTGTCAAAGGTCGCCATGACCATGGCTGCGGCGCTCACCCGCGAAATACCGCAACCACGCCCAGCACGGCAATCACGAGGCCGAGCGCCACTTTTATCGCCGCACCCGCCACCCGCCCAATCACCGCCCCGAAGCCGACTCGCACTGCCGCATTGACGTCTCTCATCCCCACGAACTCGAACAGTGCGGCGCCGACAAACGATCCGACAAAGGCTCCGATAACACTGCCGAGCACGGGCAACGGGATACCCGCTCCCGCGCCTACCATCCCGCCGAGCACCGCGCCCCACGCCGCCCGCCGCGACCCACCGTAGCGCTCCGCGAACCGAAACCCGAGCCACCACTCGACGATCTCGCCCAGAAACGCCAGTGCGACCGCCGCTCCGATGATGCCCGCGCCGACACTGCGAAATCCGGTCAACGCGCCGTAGCCGATGACGCCGAGGACCATGACCCAGAGACCCGGCAGCCCGAACAGGACGAGCGGCAGCCCGGCGAGGAGGCACACCGCGAGAAGGATGTCCGCCGCGACGGGCGACATCTCAGTCGAGGACGGCGGCCGTATCGCCGGGCAGGAGAATCCGGCGGATCAGCTTGATCGGGACCGCGCCCTGTTTCACGAAGTCGTCGTGAAATTGACGCAGCGAGTAGCTCGATCCCCTGGCGCGTTGATAGTCGGCGCGCAGCTTGTAGATCTCGAGCTTGCCGAGCGCATAATAGAGGTAGGTGGGATCGTAGGTGCCGCGGCGCGCTTCCTCGAAGCCGTTGGCGGGCTCTTGGAAGCACTGCTCGGTGAAGTAGCGCTGCGCGGCTTCCGCCACGGACAACCCCTGCGTGTGCTCCTTCATTCCCACCACCCAACGACAGTCGCGCAGCAGCGCCTCTGAGAGCTGCGCCAGCCGCGTTTTCGGATCGCCATTCCCGAACCCCTCCTCGACCATCATCTGTTCCCCGTAGTGGGCCCAGCCTTCCACATTCGTATTGGCGGTGAATCCGTTGGTCGCGAGCAGCTTGCGCGTCTTCGTCGGAAATTGCCTGGCATAGAGGAACTGCAGGAAGTGCCCGGGAAACACCTCGTGAATCGTGATCACGTTCATCACGCTGCGGTTGTACAACCGCAGGTGCTGCTCGGCGCGCGCGCTGTCCCACTCTGCCTCGACCGGCGTGACGTAGTAGAACGCCTCGGTCGCCCTGGTCTCGAGCGCGCCCGGCGCATCCATCGAGGCGAACGTGCCAACCCGCGCATACGGCGGCGTTTCGGTGACCACCGGCCGCACGTCCGAGGGAATGTCGACGATGTGATGCTCGATCAGGAATTGACGCGTGCCCTCGATCGTGGCACGCGTCGCCTCGAGCAGCGTCCCGCGGGTGGGGTGATCGCGCTCGAGTGAGGCCATCGCCTCTTCTGGCGTCTTCCCCGGGGCGACCAGCGCGGCCGTCGCGAGCAAAGCGGCCCGATCCCGCGCGAGGTTCGCCTCACCACGCGCCAGCAGCCGATCGAGCGGGATGTCCACCATCTCGTCATCGCGCAGCTTGGCCGCGAACGCCTCCGCGCCGATGGCGAAGCCGCCATGCGAGCGCGGGACGAGATCGGTCTCGAGCCAGGTCACCGTCGCGCTCATGGCGCGTACCACTGAGTCATCGATCGTGGTGAAGCGCGCGAGCGCCGCTGTATCCGAGCCAGCCGCAGTTCGGGCCCAGGCGGCGACGTCGTTCCTGAAGAACCCCACCGAGCCTCGCGCGATAGCGATGGCGATGTCGGTGTATTCCCGCGGTGGATTGGTCACGTTGGTCCGCATCGCGCGGAGCAGCGCCGGGACGCCGGCCAGCCGCGACGTGACGGAGGCCAGTCGCTCGGAGAGCGGCGCGAAATCGCGCTTCATGAGGAGATCGATCGCGTTCCCCGCGCCCTGGATATAGATCATCGGGTTTTTCCGCCAGGTACCAATGACGTCCTCGTCCAACAGCTCGGATCGAAGGGCGCCGTCGAGCATCGCGGCGTCGATCGAATCGTCGAGCGCAAGCGGGCCCCGCCGCAGCGTGTCGAGCTCGGCAAGCTGGCGCTTGAGCGTCGCGATCCGAGCCGTTACCCGGGCGCTCGAGCGATCCTCGAGGCGGCTATCGAACCGGTGGATGCCCGCCATGGTCGCGAGCGAGGGGGAATAGGAGAACGTGGAATCGAAATACGCGTCGACAAAAGCCGCAAACGACGCACGTGGGGCGCAGCTGGCCCACAACCACAGGATTATCGCCGGAACAGAAACCATAGCGCGAGAAAGACTCCTGCGAGAATGAAGAAGATGAGCTCGCGGGAGATCGACTTCCGCTCCGCGCGTCTCGTGACGAGCGACGCAGTCACAACGGGTTCGCTCGAGTCTTGTTTCACACCGATGGCTCTGTCATAGAGCGCCTTCAGTGGCGGCGGCAACTCGTCCGGGCCGTAGTCCTTGCCGTTCACGCGAACCCGGACCTGGGTGCTCTTCAAGATGTTCAGGACCTTCCCGAGCGTCCGGCCGCCACCCGCCAGGTCCGGGACCTGCCCCGAGTCCTGGAGCAAGCGCATGACGTCGTCATACTGCTTACGGACGTCGGCCGGCATGGCAGCGACGCTGGGATACTCCTGCCCGTTGAAGACGATCTTGGAGGACATGACGCCTCGGTGCTGGGACGGAACACGATAATACCTCCACCCTTCATGAACCAATCTTCCAACTCCCCTCAGAGATCCTTCAGGCGGAGCGGGGCATGTTCGACTTCGACCACTGACCCTCAGGACATGAGGAGGCCCCATGACACACGCTCAAAACGTCGGTCACGTCGACGCGCTGGCCCGGCGCATTGTCGCATGGTTCGCCGTTGTGTGCGGGTTGGTATCGATTGAGTACGTGTTCGGCGCCATGCCATTCATCAGTTGGCTCTTCCTGTCCGTCGCGTTCGTCACCGGACTGTTTTTCCTGATGGGTGGCCTGCGGGGCGGGACCGCCATTTTCGGGTTGATGCTGATGGCGCTGGCGGCCATCGATGGCTGGCTCGCGGTACAGCATTACGGCAACTGGGCATTGGTGTTGAGTGGCATCGTTGCGATAGACGGATTCGTCACGGCCTACTCGGGCTACAGCCCGATCAATGCCGTGATGCACAAGGATACGCACACGGCGGATGCAGAGTGGGCGTTGGGGCACTAAAGCGTTATCCGTCGCCACGTCGCTAACGTTCTCGCGAACGTCCTTCGAACGATGTGACGACCCCCAGCGATGCAACACTCCGGCGGTCGGGCCAGCGCACCCGACCGCCGGTTCACTTTCCGTTATTATCCGTCCTCATGAAATCCACCGCGCTCACGTTGACACTCGCCGTCATGCTGCCGGCATCGGTGGCCGGTCAAGCGCGCGTGTTCAGCCACGCCGATACGCTCTGGGGAACGAACGGGCCCGCGCGCACGTGGTGGGATGCGGCGTTTTACGATCTGCGCGTGCGGCTTTCCCCCGCTGATTCGACCATCAGCGGCTCGAACGACATCTACTACGACGTCGTGTCGGCCGCGTCGGAGCTGCAGCTCGATCTCCGGCGGCCGCTCGAAATCGACAGCATTTTGCAGGACGGCGCGAAGCTCGCC
>Ga0335085_10007638_pt1 | contig 16675 bp, 15 predicted proteins | sample Lox_Sample_45_FD_206712 | JGI IMG/M metagenome (GOLD analysis project Ga0335085, IMG submission 206712) | Soil microbial communities from Loxahatchee National Wildlife Refuge, Florida, United States - Lox_Sample_4.5 | ecosystem: Environmental > Terrestrial > Soil > Wetlands | place: USA...
CCATGTACCAGGCGCCGTCGGCATACCGGCCGGCTACGTCGCCGGTCACGCTGAGCGCCAGCCTGGTCTTGCCCACCCCGCCCGGCCCTATCGCGGTCACCAGCCGGTGCTCCCGTAGTGCGGCGGCCAGCGCGGCCCGCTCGGCCGCCCGCCCCACGAACGAGGTCAGCGGCCTCGGCAGCAAGGCCACCTCGGCCTGCGTTCCCGGCGGCTGCCTGCTCGGCGCCCAGCGCCGCGCCAGCTGGGCCCCCGTCGCCTCAGACTCCGCCGCCTGCCAGTCGGCCGCCTGCTCTCCGGTCGCCTGCCCCGGCGCTGAGCGCAGGTTCCCCGCGGCGGCCGCCAGCGCCCGGCGGTCGCTCAGCTGGAGCTTGCGCAGCAGCGAGGACACGTGGCTCTCCACCGTCCGCACCGAGATGAACAAACGGGCCGCGATCTCCGCGTTGGTCAGGTGCTCGCCCAGCGCGGCCAGCACCTCAGCCTCCCGGGCCGACACACCCGTACCGGAAACCCCCGCCCCAGCGCCCACACGCTAGATTCTGCCCGAATCCCCCCGTTCCTGCCGCCCCGCTCTGACCCGATCGTCAGCCGGAATGGCTAGCCCTGGGCGAGGCGGCGCAAGGCCAGTTCGGAGTAGAGGGCAGTACCCTCGGGCAAGACGGAGTCGTCGAACATGGCGATGGCCGAGTGGTTGGTCGGGGCGGTTTCCGGGTCGCGGTCCGGCGGGCAGGCGCCGAGGAACACGAACGCGCCGGGCACTTCCTCCAGCACGAAGGAGAAGTCCTCCGCGCCGGTAATCGGGAACTGAGCCCGGTGGCTCCGGTCCTCGCCGAACGTCTCCGCCGCCGTCCGCAGCGCGAACTCCGCCTCGGCCGTGTCGTTGACGGTGACCGGGTACTCGGCCGCGTACTCGGCGTCCGCGGTCAGCCCGTGCGCGCTGGCGATGTCCTTGATCAGGCCGGGCACCAGCTCGGCGAGCGCGGCCCTGGACGCCTGGCTGTAGGAGCGGGCGGTGGCCAGGAACCGGGCGTGGTCGGGAATGACGTTGTCGGTGGTCCCCGCGTGGAAGCTGCCGACCGTGATGACGACCGGGTCGAACACGTCGAACTTCCTGGTCACCAGCGTCTGCAGGGCGATCACCATCTCGCACGCGACCGGGATCGGGTCGGCCGCCCGGTGCGGCTGGGAGGCGTGCCCGCCGCGGCCGTGCACGGTGACCGTGATCTGGTCGGCGGCGGCCAGCATCGGTCCCGGCCGGGTGGAGAACGTCCCGGTGAGCAGCTTGTTAGCGGACACGTGCAGGCCGTAGGCCGCGACCGGGCGCTGGCCCGCCGCGTCGAGCACGCCCTCGTTGATCATGTACCGGGCGCCGGCGTGGCCCTCCTCGCCCGGCTGGAACATGAAGATCACCGTGCCGGGCAGCTCGGCCTGCCGGGCCGACAGCAGCCGGGCCGCGCCGGCCAGCATGGCGGTGTGCAGGTCGTGGCCGCAGGCGTGCATCACGCCGTCGATGGCCGAGGCGTACGGCAGCCCAGTCTCCTCGGTGACCGGCAGCGCGTCCATGTCGCCGCGGAGCAGCACCACCGGGCCTGGGTGGCCGCCGCGCAGCACCGCGGTCACCGAGGACAGCGCCTGCCCGGTGCTGATCTCGAGCGGCAGCCCGGCCAGCGCGTCCAGCACCTTGGCCTGCGTCTTGGGCAGGTCCAGGCCGATCTCGGGCTCGGCGTGGATCGCATGCCGCAGCTCGGCGATGTCACTCGCCAGCTTCGCCGCTTCCTCGCGCACCGACACGGGTACCTCCTCGGCTCACCGGCTCCACTCGGGGTCACCATATCGCGCGTTCCCGAGCCGGATCGATGCCCCCTCTGTCCGCCCATGGACGCATCCGCCCGTTAAGCGCAGAGTTGTACCGTGCAGTATCCCGCCACCCGCCGCCGCCCCATGAGCCGGCCGAGGCAGCTCAGCCGGCTGAGCCTGGCGGTCCGCTTCGCGTCCGGCCTCTATCGCGAGCGAGCTCGCATCGCTAGCGCCGGATACCTGGCGCGCGACCCGATGTCGCTGCTCAAGCTGCGTCCCGGCCGGGAGAACCCCTACCCGGTCTACGAGCGCCTCCGGGCGGCCGGGCCGCTGGTCCCGACCCGCCAGGGGAACTGGGCCTGCACCAGCTACCACGGGTGCGACACCGTGCTGCGTGACCGGCGCTTCGGCCGGCACCCAGCCGAAGACCGGCCGGCCATGTCCTTCCTCGGCATGAACCCGCCCGACCACACCCGGCTGCGGCGGCTCGCGCAGCCCGCCTTCACCCCGAAGGCGGTGGCGCGCTACACCGCCCGGATGGAGCGCACCGCCGTCGGCCTGCTGGACGAGGCCGCCGCGGCGGGCCGGTTCGACCTGGTCTCCGGGTTCGCTGCCCCGCTGCCGATCGTCGTCATCACCGACCTGCTCGGCATTCCCGACTCCCGCGCCGCCGACTTCGCCCGGTACGGCCAGGCCATCATCGGCTCGCTCGACGGGATCAAGTCAGTCCGGCACGCGCGGCAGCTGCTGACGGCGCGGACCGACCTGCGGCGGCTCTTCGAGCACCTCTTCGAGGTACGGCGCCGCGAGCCGCGCGACGACATCGTCAGCCACCTGGTCGCGGCCGAGGGCGAGCAGATCACCCCGCGCGAGATGGTGCCGATGTGCAACCTGCTCCTCGTGGCCGGGTTCGAGACCACGGTCAACCTGATCAGCAACGCCGTGCTGGCGCTGCTCGCCCATCCGGAGCAGTGGCAGGCCCTGTGCGCCGACCCGGACGGGCTGGCCCCCCCGGTGGTCGAGGAGGTGCTGCGCTGGGACCCTCCGGTCCAGCGGACCAGCCGGATCGCGCTGGAACCGGTCGAGCTCGAGGGCCAGCTGATCCGCCAGGGCCAGCAGGTGATCACGCTGATCGGCGCCGCCAACCGCGATCCCGTCGCCTACCAGGATCCGGACACGTTCGACCCCACCCGCTTCACCCCCACCCACCCCGACAACACCGGCCTCGACAACACCGGCCTCGACAACACCGGCCTCGACAACACCGGCCTCGACAGCAGCCGCTCCAGCAGCAGCCGCGCCGGAGCACCCCCGCACCTGGCCTTCGCCAGCGGCATCCACTACTGCCTCGGCCACGCCCTGGCCCGCGCCGAAGCCGCCGTAGCCCTCCGCCTCCTAGCCACCCGCATGCCCCACCTAGCTCGCTCGGGCCCCGTCCGCCGCCGCAACACCACCATCATCCGCGGCCCTCTCCACCTCCCCCTCACCACCACACCCGCCCCGCGAGCACTAATTCCATGATCGTGAACAGTTTTGGCCAATAGTTGTCCCGAACTGTGCACGATCATGGAGCAGGCCCGGGCGGGGCGGGTGAGGAGACGCGGCGGGCGGCGTCGGCGGGAACCGCCGACAGGAACTCAGGGGGGTTCCACCCGCGCGCAGCGAACGCTGCGGTGACGGCGTCGCGCACTGCGTCCAGCGCCGAGACCGGGACCAGCGCGAGAACCGAGCCGCCGAAGCCGCCGCCGATCATCCGCGCGCCCGCCACGCCCGAGGCCACCGCCGCCTCCACCGCCGCGTCGGCCTCCGGCCAGGACACCTCGAAGTCGTCCCGCAGCGACGCGTGCGCCGCCGTCAGCAGCCGCCCGATCTCACCGTAGGCCTCCACCGCGTCCGCTGAACCAGCCGCACCAGCCGCACCAGCCGCACCAGCCGCACCAGCCGCCGCGGCCGCCCCGGAGGGCGCCGAGCCCGGCAGCGAGCGCAGCAACTCCACCACCTCGAGCACCCGCTGGTCGTCGGCCACGACGTGCCGGGCGCGCCGCCTCAGCACCGGGTCGTCGAGCCGGTCCACCTCAGCCAGATCGTCGACGGAGCGCAGCGACGGGACGCCAAGCCGCCGGGCGGCCTCCTCGCACTCGGCCCGCCGCCGCCCGTACTCCCCGTCCGCCAGCGCGTGCCGGGCCCGGGTATTGATGAGCAGCAGGCCCGCCGCCGCCGCGCCCGGGTCAAACGGGACCTGCGTCACCCCGAGCGAGCGGCAGTCGAGCAGCAGCGCGTGCCCGGCCTGGCAGCGCAGCGAGGCGGACTGGTCCATGACCCCGGTCGGCACCCCGACGAACTCGTTCTCGGCCCGCCGCGCGATCGTGACCAGCTCGGCCCGGGGGATCTCAACCCCGGCCAGCGCGGTCAGGGCCAGCGCGGTCGCGCATTCCAGGGCGGCCGAGGAGGACAGGCCGGCCCCCACCGGCAGGTCGGAGTCGATCGCGACGCAAGCCCCGGGCACCCGGTAGCCAGCCGCCTCGAGTGCCCAGGCAACCCCGGCCGGGTAGGCGGCCCACCCCGTGACCTGGCCGGGTGCCAGCCCGTCGAGCGGCACCTCCACCACCGTGTCCGGCTCCTGCCGCGAGCACAGCGTGAGCCGCCGGCTGCCAGGCGAGCCGGAACCGGCCGCGATCCCCGCCGCGGCCGTCACGCCCTGACCCAGCGCGAACGGCAGCACGAACCCGTCGTTGTAGTCGGTGTGCTCGCCCATCAGGTTGGCCCGCCCCGGCGCCAGCCACACCCCGTCCGGCTCCCCCCCGAACCGCTCCCGAAACAGCCCAGCAGCTGTCATCGGGACGAACGGGCCTGGGTGAAGGACCACGCGTCGGCGGCCATGGCGCGCAGGTCCCGCTCGGCCCGCCAGCCCAGCTCGGACTGGATCTTCGCGGACGAGGCGACCAGCACGGCCGGGTCGCCGGCCCGCCGCGGCCCGGTCTCCACCTCGATCTCCTTCCCGGTAACCGAGCGGCAGACCTCGATCACCTCGCGGACCGAGAAACCGGCCCCGTTGCCCAGGTTGAAGATCCGGTGCTGGCCGGTCCGGCAGGCGTCGAGCGCGCGCAGGTGCGCGTCGGCCAGGTCGGTGACGTGGATGTAGTCGCGGATGCAGGTCCCGTCGGGGGTGGGGTAGTCGGCGCCGAAGATCCGCACCGGCCGTCCCTCGGTGGCGGCGGCCAGCACGTTCGGGATGAGGTGCGTCTCCGGATTGTGCCGCTCGCCCAGCCAGCCATTACTCACCGCGTGCGCCCCGGCCACGTTGAAGTACCGCAGGCTGATCGCACCGAACCCGTACAGCCGCGAGAACTCCGTCAGCGTCGTGTCCACGGCCAGCTTGGACGCCCCGTACGGGCTGGTCGGCCGGGTCGGGTCGGTCTCCTGCACGGTCGGGCCCTCGGGCTCGCCGTACACAGCGGCGGTCGACGAGAACACGATCGTCCGGATCCGGATCTCACGCATCGCCTCGAGCAGGGCCACCGTGCCGCCCAGGTTGTTCGACCAGTACTTGGCCGGGTCCGCGACCGACTCGCCGACCAGCGACTTGGCCGCGAAGTGGAGCACCGCCTCGACGCCGTCCGCGAGCACCTCGGCGGCGCAGTCCCGCAGCGTGCCCTTGACGAACGTGGCGCCCGGCGGCACCGCGTCGGCGTGCCCGGTGGACAGGTCGTCGAGCACGACGACATCGTGCCCGGCCGCCACCAGCTGCGCGGCGACGACGCTGCCGATGTAGCCGGCCCCGCCGGTGACAAGCACCCTCATCAGATCATGCCTCCCGAAGCCTCAGGCATCTCGAAGCCGCTGTGCGGCCTCTTCAGGAACGATGTCGTTGATCCACACGCCCATGCCGGACTCCGTGCCGGCTAGGTACTTCAGCTTGGCGGCCGCGCGCCGGACCGACAGTACCTGAAGGTGCGCGGCGAACCGATCCCGATCATCAGTGTCTCCCACCGGGGCCTGGTGCCAGGCCGCGATGTACGGCGCGGGCCGGTCGAACAGCGCGTCGAACCGGCGCAGCACGTCCAGGTACAGCGGCCCGAACGCCGCTCGCGCCTCCCCATCCAAAGACGGCAGGTCGGGCACCCGCGACGAAGGAAAGATCCGCACCTCGTACGGCCACCGCGCCGCCTCCGGCACGAACGCCACCCAGTGCTCGTTCTGCGCCACGACCCGAGCCCCAAAACCGACCTCGGCCGCGACCATGTCGTCGAACAGGTTCCCGCCGCCCTCGTACGAACGGGCCTGCGCCACCATCCGCGCCAGCTTCGGCGCCACGAACGGGAACGCGTAGATCTGCCCGTGCGGATGGTGCAGCGTGACCCCGATCTCCTCGCCCCGGTTCTCGAAGCAGTACACCTGCCTGGTCCCCGGCAGCGCGCTCAGCGCCTGCGTCCGGTCGATCCACGCCTCGAGCACAGTCCGCACCCGCCGCGGCGAAAGCGCCGCGAACGACGAGTCATGATCCGAGGTGAAACACACCACCTCGCACCGCCCGAGCGGCTCGGCCAGCGACGGGAACCGGTTCTCGAACACCACCACGTCATAACTGGAAGCCGGGATCTCGGTCGGGTGCCCCGGCCTGGACGGGTCGAGCGGGCACTGGTCGGCGGGCGGCAGGAACGTCCGGTCCTGGCGGGCCGCCGCGATGACCACCCACTCCCCGGCCAGCGGATCCCACCGAGTGCCCCACTCGTGCCGCCCGGTCGGCAGCGCCGGCCCCGGCGTCCGCGGCCCCAGCGGCCGGGTGTCAGGCGCCTGCGCACGACCGAGCCCGGGCGCCTCATCGAAGTAGATGATCTCGCGCCCGTCCGCCAGCAGGGCGCTGGACTTCCAGATCGATTGCGTGTCCACGAGAGCCACACGTTATCGCGTCTAGACTTACCAGCACGTCGCGCGGTCGCAACGGGGCCTGCCGCCGGCTAAAAAGGGGCACCCACCTCTCAGCGAGAGACCATGAGCAAAGTCGTCCTCCAAATCATCGTTGTCCTGGTAATCATCTGTATCGGGGGTTTCTTCGCGGCGTCGGAGATGGCCCTCGTGTCGCTGCGCGAAGGCCAGGTCAGGGCGCTCAGCAAGCGTGGCCGCCGGGGGCAGCGGACGGCCCGGCTGGCCCAGGACCCGAACCGGTTCTTCTCGGCTGTGCAGATCGGCGTCACCCTGGCCACCCTGGTCTCCGGCGCCTACGGCGCCGAGACGCTGGCCGCCGCGCTCAAGAACTGGCTGATCTCCGAACAGCACCTGTCGCCGGGCTGGGCCGGCCCGGTCGCGTTCCTCACGGTGACCATCGTCATCACGTTCTTCAGCCTGATCCTCGGCGAGCTGGCCCCCAAGCGGATCGGGCTGCAGCGGGCGCCCGCGCTGGCGCTGCTGGCCGGGCCGCTGCTCGACCGGATCGCCACCCTGGCCCGGCCGGTCGTCTGGCTGCTGACCAAGACCACCAACGTGGTGGTGGCCGTCCTCGGCGGCGATCCCCGGATCGGCCGCCAGGCCATGACCGAGCAGGAGGTGCGCGAGCTGGTCGCCAGTACCCAGACGATCAGCCAGGACGAGCGCAAGATCGTCAGCGAGGTCTTCGACGCCGGCAAGCGGCAGATCCGCGAGGTCCTGGTGCCGCGCACCGAGGTGGTCTTCCTGGACGCGGAGACCCCGGTCGAGGTGGCCGCCAGCATCGCGGCCGGCGTGCCGCACTCCCGGCTGCCCGTCTACCAGGACACCTACGACAACGTGATCGGTTTCGTGCACGTCAGGGACCTGCTCGGACCCGGCGTCGCCAAGAACGAGGTGCCGGTCGGCCGGATCAGCCGCCCGGTCAAGTTCCTGCCGATCAGCAAGACGGTGCTCTCCTCGCTGTCCGAGATGCGCCGCGAGCGGGCCCACCTGGCCGTGGTGATCGACGACTACGGCGGCACGGCCGGCATCGTCACCCTGGAAGACCTGGTCGAGGAGCTGATCGGCGACATCAGGGACGAGTACGACATCGAGCAGGACCAGGCGACCAAGCTGCCGGCCGGCGACGTCGAGGTCGACGGCCTGCTCAACCTGAGCGAGTTCACCGAGCAGACCGGCATCGAGCTGCCCGAGGGCCCGTACGAGACCGCCGCCGGCTACGTCCTGGCTGCCCTCGGCGACCTGCCCGCCGAAGGTGACAGCGTCCAGGTGGCGGGGCGCACGATCACCGTGACCGAGCTCGACGGCCGCCGCATCGCCCGCCTCCGCGTCACCGCGAGCGCTCCAGCGCCCGTCAGCACGCCGATTTCCGCTGGTCAGCTCCGGCTAGACTCGGAGGCTCCCCAGGAGGGGGATCCCGTAACGAAAAGCCCCTAGAAAGGGTGATCAGCGTGCCCGCTGGCTTCGACACCGTTCTCGTCGTCGACTTCGGCGCGCAGTACGCGCAGCTGATCGCGCGCCGGGTGCGCGAGTGCCACGTCTACTCCGAGATCGTCCCCTCTCACCTGACGGCCGCCGAGATGCTGGCCAAGAACCCCAAGGCGATCATCCTGTCCGGCGGCCCCTCCTCGGTCTACGCCGACGGCGCCCCGCCCGCCCCCGCCGGCCTGCTCGGGGCGGGCGTCCCCATCCTCGGCCTGTGCTACGGCTTCCAGCTGATCGTGGACGGCCTGGGCGGGACCGTGGCCCACACCGGCATCAGAGAGTACGGCGCCACCACCCTCCAGACCACCGGCTCGAGCACCCTGCTCGCCGGGACGCCCAGTACCCAGCGCGTCTGGATGTCCCACGGGGACACCGCGACGCAAGCCCCGCCCGGCTTCACCGTGACCGCGAAGACCGAGGCCACCCCGGTCGCCGCCGTGGAATGCCCGGAGCGCAACCTGTACGGCGTCCAGTTCCACCCCGAGGTCATGCACACCGAGCACGGCCAGCGCATCCTGGCCCGCTTCCTCGGGCTGGCCGGCTGCCGCCCGTCCTGGACCATGCTCAACATCGTCGAGGAGCAGGTGGCGGCGATCAGGGCGCAGGTCGGCGACGGCCAGGCCATCTGCGGGCTGTCCGGCGGGGTGGACTCCGCGGTCGCCGCGGCGCTCGTCCAGCGGGCCATCGGAGACCGCCTCACCTGCGTTTTCGTCGATCACGGGCTGCTCCGCAAGGGTGAGGCCGAACAGGTCGAGCAGGACTTCGTCGCCGCCACCGGCGTCAAGCTCAAGGTGGCGAACGAGGCCGATGTCTTCATGACCGCCCTCAACGGCGTCGAAGACCCCGAGCACAAGCGCAAGATCATCGGCCGCGAGTTCATCCGCGCCTTCGAGCGGGCCGCCCGGGAGGTGGCCGACGAGGCCGGCCAGCACGGCGAGGCCTGCGACTTCCTGGTCCAGGGCACGCTCTACCCGGACGTGGTGGAGTCGGGCGGCGGCACCGGGACCGCGAACATCAAGTCCCACCACAACGTCGGCGGCCTGCCCGACGACCTGAAGTTCTCACTCGTCGAGCCGCTGCGCGCGCTGTTCAAGGACGAGGTGCGCCGGGTGGGGGAGGAGCTCGGGCTGCCGCCCGCGATCGTCCGCCGCCAGCCGTTCCCGGGGCCCGGGCTGGCCATCAGGATCATCGGCGAGGTCACCGCCGAGCGCCTCGCGGTGCTGCGCGAGGCCGACGCCATCGTCCGCGAGGAGATGTCCGCGGCCGGGCTCGACGCCCTGATCTGGCAGTGCCCGGTGGTGCTGCTGGCCGACGTCCGCTCGGTGGGGGTTCAGGGCGACGGCCGCAGCTACGGCCACCCGGTCGTGCTCCGCCCGGTCACCAGCGAGGACGCGATGACCGCGGACTGGGCCCGGCTGCCCGACGAGGTGCTGGCCCGGATCTCCACCCGCGTCACCAACGAGGTCCCCGAGATCAACCGCGTGGTGCTCGACGTCACCAGCAAGCCGCCCGCCACGATCGAGTGGGAATAACAAAAATTTATATAACGAACGACGAACCATCTTCGTTCGGTATATGGCTTTGAGCTATGGCGAAGAAAAGAGTGTAAATTCCGGAATAACGGAATTAATGACCGCGGATTGCCCTCGTCGCCATTTCCTTATCGGCCATTTACCTTCCGTTACTATCCGTTGATGCGGACGCTTGCCAGGGCTGCCACCAGCTCGCCGGCGACGAGCTGACCACCGCGGTCGTGACCGGCCAGCTGGGCCGGAGCATGGACGCGGCCTACGCGGCCGGCCGGGCAGGAACCGCGTAGAGCTGGCGGATCCCTCGCCCGCGCCCACCGTGTCCACAGCCAATGGCGCCGCCCCGCTAACCGAGGCTATGCCCCGTTAACCAAGGCTTCGCATGGCCCATAGGTCGGGGAAGGTGGGCGCGGCCAGGGTGGAGCGCAGGTAGGCCGAGCCGGCCGAGCCGCCGGTGCCGCGGCGGCCGCCGATCGTCCGCTCCACCATCTTGACGTGGTGGTAGCGCCACTCCTGCATGCCCTCGTCGAGGTCGACGAGCAGCTCGCACACCGCGGTCGCGTCGGTGTCGTCGTCGTAGACCTTCTTCAGCGTCTGCTGCATCGCGTCAGAGCCCGCAAGCGGCGCCGTGAAGTCGCGGTTCATGATCTCGGCGGGCACGTCGTAGCCCTGTCCGGCCAGGTAGCGGGCGAACGAGTCGAACAGCGACGGCCGTGACATCGCCGCCGTGATGCGCGCCCGTTCGGCGTCGGTCAGCGCGTGCGCCGAGACCATCACCTTGTCCCGGCGGCCGAGCACCGCCTCCAGCTCACGGAACTGCGCCGACTCGAACCCGCTGGACGTGCCGAGCCAGTCGCGGAACCGGGTGAACTGGGTGGGCGTCATGGTCTCGAGCACGTCGAGCTGGGACACCACGATCTTCAGGATGGCCAGCGTCCGCCGCAGCGTGCGCATGGCGTGCGTGGTGCTGCCGGCCTCGAGTTCGGCCTGGGCCTTGCCGAGCTCGTGCAGCAGCTGCTTGAACCACAGCTCGTAGATCTGGTGGATGACGATGAACAGCATCTCGTCGTGCTCGGCCGACCGGGGCTGCTGCGCCGACAGCAGCTGATCGAGCCGCAGGTACCCCGAGTAGGTGACGGGTTCAGTCATCGTTATGCCCCTCCCTGGCCTTCACGAGGTCCCCCTGCCCCCTCTTTCACCATCAGCCATCGTTATGCGCCCTCCCCAGCCTTCACGAGGTCCCCCTGCCCCCTCTTTCACCAGACGTCCCCCCTACCTCCTCTTTCACCAGGTCTCGGGTAGCGGCCACCGCGGCCCAGACGTCGGTGAAGCGGGTGGTGAGCGGGGACAGCCCGAACCGGAACCGGTCCGGAGTCCGGTAGTCGGTGATGATGCCCGCATCGGCCAGCCGTTCGGTAATTTGCTCCGCTCGCGGATGGCAGTAGGTGACGTGGCCGCCGCGGCGGGCGCCGTCGCGCGGCGTGGCCAGCACGCAGCCGAGCGGTTCCAGCTCGGCCTCGCCCAGCTCGACCAGGTAGCCGGTCAGCTTCAGGCTCTTGGCGCGCATCGGTTCCAGACCCGCCTCGAGCAGCAGCCGCGCGCTCTCCTCGACCGCCGCGGTGCCCGGGATGGACGGGGTGCCGGTGGCGAACTTGGCCATGCCGGCCGCCGGGTCGTAGGCCGGCCCCATGGCGAACTGGTCGCGCTGGGAGAACCAGCCCCAGATCGGCTGGCGCAGCGCCTCCTGATGCCGGGCCGCGACGTACAGGAACGCCGGGGCGCCGGGGCCCGCGTTCAGGTACTTGTAGGTGCAGCCCACGGCCAGGTCCACGTCGTGCCGGTCGAGCTCGACCGGCACCGCGCCGACCGAGTGGCACAGATCCCAGAGCATCAGCGCGCCGGCCTGGTGCGCGATCTCGGTGACCACCGCCATGTCGGCCAGCGCCCCGCTGCGGTAGGCCACGTGGGACAGGCTGACCAGCGCGGTATCCGGCCCGACGGCCGCCTGGAGCTGGGCTGGGTCGAGCCCTTCGTCGATGTCGGTGTCCAGCATGCGCAGCTCGAGCCCGCGCTGGGCGGCGATGCCCTCGAGCACGTAGCGGTCGGAAGGGAAGTTGTCCCGGTCGGTGACGATCACGGTCTGGCCGGGACGGGCGTCGAGCGCCGCGCAGGCCAGCTTGTACAGGTTCACCGTGGTGTTGTCGGCCACGATGACCTGGCCGGGCGCGGCCCCGGTCAGCTCACCGACCACGTCGCCGGCCCGGGTGGGCAGGTCGACCCAGTGATCCCAGGACCGGGCCAGCGCGGCGCCCCACTCCTGGCGGATGACCGCCTCGAGCCGCGCCAGCGTGGCCCGCGGCAGCGCGCCGAGCGAGTTGCCGTTCAGGTAGACCAGGCCCGGGTCGTCCAGCGCGAACCGCTCCCTGAACCCGGCCAGCGGATCGGCCGCGTCCAGTTCCTCGGCGTAAGCCCGCTCCAGCACCTGGGACATACCGCTCACCATAACTCCCAGGCCAGTGGCGCTGTCCCTGTGGCCCTGCCGGTCCCGCCCCCGAAGCCCGCTGCCGCCACGGCCCGCTGGCCGCGGGGCGTCGCGGGCCGCTGGCCGCGGGGCGTCGCGGGCTGCTGGCCATTTGCCACCGCCCGCTGCTCCGGCAGCCCCAGCTACCCCAGCTACCCCAGCTACCCCAGCAGACCCAGTGGTCCCGGTCGCCCCGGTGGCCGCTAGACCTCGGAGCCGTCCCTGGGCGCCGGGACCGGCCGGAGTCGCCGAGCCCGTCGATCCGCGCCCCGAAGGTGTCGCCGAAGCCGTCGATCCGGGCACCGACGCCCTCAAGCCGGCCGTCGAGCCCCTCGAGCCGGCCGTCGAGCCCGTCGAGCCGGCCGTCGAGCGTGCCCATCTTGCCTTCGACCATGCGGCCGTGGACCGCCTGCACCTGGCCGCCGATCAGGTCGACCTGGCCGCCGATGCCCGCCATCTGTCCTGAAAGTCCCTCGGCGGTCTGGCCCACCTTGGCGGTCAGCACCCCGAAGCTCACCTCGGCGCGCCCCTTGACCGCCGAGATCTCCTTGTCGAGCTGGCCGGTCCGCTGGGTGAGCTCGGCGACCGCCTTGTCGAGGCGGCTGAACCGGCTCGCCGCCGACTCCATGCTCTGCTGGAGCTTGGTCACGCTCTGCTGGAGCTTGGTCAGCTGGTCGTCCTGGGCTCGCAGCGCCGCCACCGCCTGGCCCACGGTGTCGCACACCGACTGGAGCTGGGCAGCGCCACCTCGACGTTCTCCGAGACGGTGCCCACGTCAGCCCACAGCGAATGCAGCTCGGCCACCGGCGCGACCTGGGACCGGAGCAGCTCCATGTGCTCAGCCAGCGACCCGGCCCACTGCGGCGGCTTCTGCGTGTTCTCGTCCAGGCGCCTGGTCAGCTCTTCCAGCTGTGTCGTCATGCCGGGGACCTCGCGCTCGCGCACCTCCTTCACCAGCCACTCGAGGCCTTCCATCCGCTGCCTGATGTCCTCCCGGGCGCCGCGTTCGACCGCTGGTCGGTGAACTGGTCCTGTACGGTGCGGGCGAGCAGTTCACGCATGCGGTCGGCGGCCGGCTGGTTTCCGCGAATCAGGGTGTGACTGCCCGGCTGATCCATGATGCCTCCAGGGAAGGGTTGACCATCCCGCCGACTCTAGTAGCTTTCAGTAATCATTCAAGTACAGATAATGAAGTAACCGATTGGTCCCGGCTCGCTTGTTTGACGCGCTCGCTCGCGCCCACTACTGTTCCGGATTAGCACTCACTACGGTAGAGTGCTAACGCGACGAGGCAGTCTGGCACCCGCGACGACAGGCAGCCGCGTCCCTCTCTAGCAACTCAGCCATTAGCCATTCGGAGGGGGAGGTCAGATTGTCGACCGCCACCAAAGTAACTATCAAGCCGCTTGAGGACCGCATCGTGGTCAAGCCGCTCGAAGCCGAGCAGACCACGGCATCCGGCCTCGTTATCCCGGACACCGCCAAGGAGAAGCCCCAGGAGGGCGAAGTCCTGGCCGTGGGCCCGGGCCGCTTCGACGACGCGGGCACCAAGCGCGTGCCCGTCGACGTCAAGGTCGGCGACGTGGTGCTGTACAGCAAGTACGGCGGCACCGAGGTCAAGTACTCGGGCGAGGAGTTCCTTGTGCTCTCCGCGCGCGACGTGCTCGCCGTCATCGAGAAGTAGTTGTGTGCGCGCGCTCCGGGGGCTTCGGCCGCCGGAGCGCGCACGCATGCTGACTGAGAAAAAATCCAACCCCGTAGGTTGAGGTAGTAATGCCCAAGATCCTGGAGTTCGACGAGGACGCCCGGCGCGCGCTCGAGCGCGGCGTCAACAAGCTCGCCGACACGGTCAAGGTGACGCTGGGGCCGCGTGGCCGCAACGTCGTGATTGACAAGAAATGGGGCGCCCCCACCATCACCAACGACGGCGTGACCGTCGCGAAGGAGGTGGAGCTGGAGAACCCCTACGAGAACCTGGGGGCCCAGCTCGCCAAGGAGGTCGCCACCAAGACCAATGACATCGCCGGGGACGGCACCACCACGGCGACCGTCCTGGCTCAGGCGATGGTGCACCACGGGCTGCGTTCGGTCACCGCCGGGGCTAACCCGATGGACCTCAAGCGCGGTATCGACGCCGCCGCCGCCGAGGTTTCCGAGCGGTTGCTCAAGTCGGCCCGTGATGTCGAGGAGCAGACCGAGATCGCGCACGTCGCGACCATCTCCGCCCAGGACTCCAAGATCGGCGAGATGATCGCCGAGGCGTTCAGCAAGGTCGGCAAGGACGGTGTCATCACCGTCGAGGAGTCGCCGACGATGGGCCTTGAGCTGGAGTTCACCGAGGGCCTGCAGTTCGACAAGGGCTACATCTCGCCGTACTTCATCACCGACGGCGAGCGCCTCGAGGCAGTCCTCGAGGACGCCTACGTGCTGATCCACCAGGCCAAGATCTCCTCGATGGCGGACTTCCTGCCTCTGCTCGAGAAGGTCGCGCAGGTGAAGCGGCCGATGCTGGTGATCGCCGAGGACATCGAGGGCGAGGCGCTGGCCACCATCGTGGTCAACAAGATCCGCGGCCTGCTGAACGTGGCGGCCGTCAAGGCGCCCGGTTTCGGTGACCGCCGCAAGGCCATGCTGGCCGACATCGCCACCCTGACCGGCGGCACCGTCGTCAGCGACGAGCTCGGCATCAAGCTCGAGTCGGTCGGTCTCGAGGACCTGGGCCGCGCCCGCCGGATCGTCATCACCAAGGACGACACCACGATCATCGACGGCGCCGGCGACAAGTCGGAGATCGAGGACCGGATCAGGCAGATCCGCACCGAGATCGAGAACACCGACTCGGACTGGGACCGCGAGAAGCTGCAGGAGCGCCTGGCCAAGCTGTCCGGCGGCGTCTGCGTGCTGCGCGCGGGGGCCGCCACCGAGGTGGAGCTCAAGGAGAAGAAGCACCGCCTCGAGGACGCCATCTCGGCGACCCGCGCGGCCATCGAGGAAGGCATCATCGTCGGCGGCGGCGCCGCCCTCGTGCACGTGGCCGCCGGACTCGATGACCTCGGCCGCAAGGGCGACGAGGCCATCGGCGTGAGCGTGGTCAAGCGCGCACTCGTCGAGCCGGCCCGCTGGATCGCGCTGAACGCGGGCCAGGAGGGTTCGGTCGTGGTCGCCAAGATCGCCGAAGGGCCCGTCGGGCACGGCTACAACGCCGCCACCGGCGAGTACGGCGACCTGGCAGCCCAGGGCGTCATCGACCCGGTGAAGGTGACCAGGTCCGCGGTGCAGAACGCGGCCTCGATCGCCGGCATGCTGCTCACCACCGAGACCCTGGTGGTCGAGAAGCCGGAGGAAGAGAAGGCCCCCGCGGCCAACGGCCACGGTCACAGCCACCCGCACTAAGCCCAGCGGCCCCAGGCCCGCGCCGCCCCCCGGCGGCCTCCGGCCTCGGGCCCGCCAGGCCCCGAAGGCCGGGTTCCACCGCGTTCCGACGCCCTGGAACCCGGCCTTCATGCATCCCACCCCCGCCCAGCCTCCCCGCCCCCGCGCCCCGGCCTCCGCCCCCGAGCCCCGCCTCCGCCGCCCCCCAACGCCGGCCTCCCGCCGTTCCCCCACCCGGCCTCCCGCCGTTCCCCCACCCGGCCTCCGCCCGCCCTAACTGGCCCCACCAGCCCCACCCGCCTCGCGGCATCATGTGTGCCCCCGGCCACGTTCTTACGTGGCCTGTGCGCCACAGGCCACTTTCCTCGTTGTGCCTCGTTGCCGCATTCACCTCCGCAGCCCCACCAGTTCCGCCGGTAACCAGGCATCAGTGGCGATACTGGCTTTCGGTCCCGGAGCGAACGACATCGCTGCCACATCCATGTCGTAATAGCGACATCAGTGCCACATCGATGTCGTTCGGCAGGGCGTCAGGGAGCACCCTGGCGGTCGCGTCGGGCGCGCTGAGCGACCCTAGGCAATGTGCGGGTAACGCCAGCGCCACAAGAATGTGGCGGCCCCAGCCGGCGTTTCGCGGAGACATCCGGCCACCACGCGGGAATTAACTCTACGTGACGGGACGGAACTGCCTCGCGATCGGCGACGAAACGACCCCCTCGATTACCTGGTCGGCCCCGGCCGCCTCAAACCGGAATCCGGTACCGCACCGCACCCCCCAGGACCCCGACCTCCACTCCCAGGACCGCGACCTCCGCTACTCCAGGAACTCCGACTCCCACCCCCAGCACTCTCAACCCAACCTCCACGAACCCGACCTGAACCTCCACGAACCCGACCTGTACCTCCACGACCTCCAACCCCTCGAATCCGGCCAGCAGCTACTACTCCTGCCGCGGGTGGTGGCGGGCCTTTCCGCCGAGGACACTGGGTACGTGCTCGGGATGTCGCCCGGCGCCGTCCGGTGGCCCAGCACCGGGCGCTGATCCGG
>Ga0335085_10007639_pt1 | contig 16673 bp, 15 predicted proteins | sample Lox_Sample_45_FD_206712 | JGI IMG/M metagenome (GOLD analysis project Ga0335085, IMG submission 206712) | Soil microbial communities from Loxahatchee National Wildlife Refuge, Florida, United States - Lox_Sample_4.5 | ecosystem: Environmental > Terrestrial > Soil > Wetlands | place: USA...
ACCATTCACCGCCGGACCGCCGTAGGAGTTCGTCTGCGCCGTGCCCGGAGACAGGAACACGAGTTCATAGGGGTTGCGCGTAATCAGCGGCAGGGCGTCAATCTGCTTCGAATTCACCAGGTTGCTCACCTGCGCCGTCTCCAGGTCGACCGGAGGCAGTTCATCGGCGCGCACCTGCACTTCTTCGGTCACCAGACCGGGTTCCAGGCGAATGTTCACGGTCAAAACCTGGTCCACCGTCAGCGTGATGCTGGGTACACGGAACGTCTTGAAACTGGCCCTCTTCGCGATCACTTCATACGCCGCCGGCGTCAAGTTGGTAATGGAATAACTGCCGGTGTCGCCGCTGGTGACGGTGCGAACCGTGCCGGAAGCAATATTCGTCACTGTGATCTGAGCCCCCGATACCACGGCGCCCGCGCTATCCGTGACGGTTCCCGAAATGGCGCCGGTTTGCGCCAAGGCTAGACCAGAGCAGAGAAATACCGCCAGGACGGACCCAACCATCATTTTCAGGGTTCCAGACATCAGACGGATGTAGCGTTCCATGAACCTCTCCTGTAAGCGATTGAAAGAACGTTAGATTTTAGGACGGAAGGCCAGAAAAAAGCCCGGTACCGACAGTCGTACAACTAATGTTGTCTCCTGCAACTTACACACCAAAAGGAACGGCCGGAAGCATATGTGGTATCAGTCGGTTAGCTGCCATTTTCGCGGCGCCGGGGCTTCGTCATATTGAAAATCGGAATCACCTCCGAAATTACTATGGGAATCCATATGCCCCACCCGCACCACGCTTCCTGAAAGGGAATCGACCCCTCGCCCGAATGCTACAATCGCACCTTCCCGTGACTTCTCCCGCAGCAAATCCGCGGGTTCGCGGCGAGGATGCCTTGCACGCCGTTCCCTTACTTGACCTGCACCGCCAGTACGCGCAAATCCGTGAGCCGGTCTTAGCTGCGATTGAACGGGTCTGCGCCGCGCAGCACTTCGTTCTGGGGGAAGAGGTCGAATCCCTGGAACGGGAAATCGCGGCCTTTACCGGGGCATCTGACGCGGTAGGCTGCGCTTCGGGCACGGACGCTCTCTGGCTGGCCTTGGCCGCCGCCGGGGTTCAGCCGGGTGACGCCGTCATCACCTCTCCCTTCAGTTTTTTTGCCTCCGCCAGCGCCATTGTGCGAGCCGGGGCGCGTCCCATTTTCGTTGATGTAGACCCCGGCACCCTGAACCTGGATGCCGGCCGCGTCGAAGAAAAACTCAGGCAGGGCGGCGCCTACGGAGTGCGCGCGATTCTGCCCGTCCACCTCTACGGACAATGCGCCGACGCCGACGCATTACAAAGCATTGCCGCCGAATTCCGCCTGGCCCTGGTGGAAGACGCCGCTCAGTCCCTGGGCGCAGCGTGGAAGCAACATCGCGCCGGATCGCAAGGCGTAACTGCCGCGTTCAGTTTTTATCCCACAAAGAATCTGAGCGCCTATGGCGACGCCGGAATCGTCACCACCGGCGATCCGGCGCTCGGCCGGCGCATGCGCGAACTGCGCAATCACGGCAGTCCACACCGCTACCTGCATACCGACATGGGATGGAACGCGCGCCTGGATGCCATTCAGGCCGCCGTGCTCCGGGTGAAACTGCCCTTTCTTGAAACCTGGAACCAGCAACGCCGCCAGCGCGCGGAAACCTATGACAGGCTGCTGGCGGCCGCCGGGCTTTCCAGCAGGTCCGGGAACTCTACGGTCCGCCGGCTCACCACTTCGCCGCACGCCTACCACGTGTTTCATCAGTACGTGGTGCGGGTGGCGCGGCGGGAGGAATTGCGTGCCTTCCTGGCGGAACGCAAAGTCGGCACCGAAATCTACTACCCCATGCCCTTGCACCGGCAGCCCGTGTTCGCCTATCTGGGGTATAGCGAGGGCGACCTGCCCGAGTCCGAGCGGGCTGCACAGGAAGTTCTTGCCCTGCCAATGTTTCCGGAATTAACCGAGGACGAGCAGAATTGGGTGGTCGAAAGTCTGGCCGAGTTCTATTCCTAGGCGATTGGTCTCAGCGGCGTTTACGCGCGGAACGGCGCGCGGCTGGTTTCGCCACCTGCTCGCCGGGTGCGAGCACGCGACTCACGATCGGCGTTTGCAGCTTGTACTTGCGCTCTACTATGTTGCCGCTGTCATCCTTCACCCGCAGCACAAACACCGGCAACATACCCCCTTTGTCGAAGGTCTCCTGCGAGGTGGTCACCGGCAGCATGCCATTGAGATTGCGTTCACGATACGCGGTTTCGTAACGGTGGCGTTTGACGTTCCAGGTGAACACGCGAATCTGGTTGTAATCGAACGGCATGCCGTCCTTCGGTTCGTTGAGCAGCATCAGGTATTCGGGAACCTTCTTGTCGCCATCCTGCACCTGGTCGAGCACGAAGGCGGCAATAATGCGCTGCCCTTCCGCATACTGGGCGACGTCGAGCGGCACATCGATGTCCACCATCCGGGAAAGCACCCACCCCACATGGCCCTGGGGATCGCGAATCAGCCACCAATCCTCCATAATGGGCTGCGCCGGTTTGCCGTTCTCCTCACCCGCGGCCTGGGGAGCGCCGGGCAGAACTTTTTCTGCCACAGCGCGTTTCAGGATGCTGACCTTCGTCCCTTGAGTGATTTCGTAGAGGTGCTCGGTATCCCGGCCGGGGTCCAGGTGGATATTGGTTTCATTGCGGGTTACCGCGGTTCCTTGCACGGGATCGTTCTGCACTTGTTGCGCCAGTTTCTGGAAACCGTCAAACACCTGCTGGGTCACCAGGTGGCGCTGCTCGATCCATCCTTCCGCTCCGCTTTCGGTGCGCACCCGGGCAAAGCGGCGGTCCCGTTCCAGCACTTCCACGCGCTCACCGTTGGTAACGGTTCCGGTCTTGGTGTACACGGGGGCGACGCGATCGCGCAGAACCATCTGTGGGGCGGAGACGTAGGCTTCCTCGTGACCGCGGTGATGGCCGCGATTGCAGCCGACGGCCAGCAACACCAAAGCCAGCAGGAATACGGCCGGCAGGTATCGGATAGGCAATTTCACGGGATCACAAACACTATAACGCAGTCGGCACGCGACTGGCGCCATCGCGACCGGCAAGAGCGGTCTTGCCGCAGCACGCCTGCCCGAATAACCGCGAAGTGGAACCTCGCGGTTATTGCACCGTCAGCGTAGAGGAGTTGCTGGTAATGCTGCCGGAACTGGCGGTGATCGTGGTGGTACCCGCGGTCAGCGTGGACGCCAGCCCGGTGCTGTCGATCGTCGCCACCGAAGAATTGCTCGATGCCCAGGTAACCGCGCTGGTGATCACCTGATCGGGACCGCTGCTGAAGTGCCCCGTGGCCGAGTACTGCACCGTATCGCCCGCCGTCACACTCTGGCTGGAGGGCGAAATCGTAATCGACACCAGATTCGCGAAACTGATGTTGACCGTCGTGGACCCGCTGATGGCGGCTGAAGTGGCGGTTATCGAAGCCGAGCCCGGCGCCACTCCCTTCACTACTCCACTGCTGTTCACGGTCGCAATCGTATCGTCGGATGTGCTCCAGGAAACACTGCCGGTAATCGTCTTGGTGCTGCCGTCATCGTAGCTGCCGGTGGCAATCATCTGCAGGGTGGCGTTCTCCTGAATCGATGGCGTGGTCGGGCTTACGGTGATGGTCGTGAGCGTGGGATTGACGAAGAAACCGGTGCAGCCCACCGCCGCCGCCAGCAACAGCAGAGTGATCGACGCAGCCAGGACTTGGAGTTTCTGTTTCGTGCTCGGCATGGGAAACGGCTCCGGCTAGGGCAGCTTTTTGAATTGGCAGCGACGCAATCGAAATTGTAGCAGAGTGGGATTATCGCCGGATTACACAGAGGGTCATGGGGATTACTGAAACCCGAAGGTTACTGCCCGGCCAGGAAATGCACGCCTCTCGACCTAATTCGTTTTCCGCGCCCGGGCGATGCGCTCGTCGATGGGTTTGCGGCCGGCAAACCCTTCATCCGTGCCATGCCAGTGGGTAATCGCGGGCTCTCCCAGTTTCCAGCACAGCAACACCGTCTGCCCCTCGACAACGCAGGGAAAATCCAGCAGCCCGATATCGAGATCCTTCACCTGCACGCCGATGGAATCAATCTCGGCCAGCAGGTCCTTCACCCGGTGCACGGATTTCTCCCGCTCCGCCTTGCGCCGGGCCAGTTGCACGATATCGAGGTGAGTTCCGCCATTGAGGAAAACCCGGTGAGCGATTTCCTGAAACTCGGCGTCGACCTCATCGATCAACTTCTTGCCTTCGATGGCGCCCCGCAAAAGCGACTCCAGCACAGCCAGCAACGACTGCGCCTCTTCGAGCGTAAAGGTGCGTTCTGCCATAACTTATGTCACGATTTTACTGCAAGTCGCGGAGGTTCGGAAGAAATGTAAGTGGATTGCGGGCCGCTTTATGCCTCAAACTCAGAGGCTTCGGGAAAGCGCAAATTGCACTTGGAAAGAGCTTTGGCCAGCAGATCTTCGACCTGCACTTCCTCACAGTTTTTCGCCATGGCCAGTTCGCTCACCAGCAGATAGCGGGCCCGCTCCAGCATCTTTTTCTCCCGGAACGAGAGCGGCTTCGACTGGCTGAGAACCAGCAGGCCCTTGAGCACGTTCGCCACTTCGAGCAACGATCCGGTGCGCATGCGCTCTGAATTTTCCTTGAACCGGTATTTCCAGTCGGCGTTATTGTCGCACTCGCCATCTGTAAGAAAATCAACGATTTTCTGGATTTCGCCGTTCCTGACCACCCGCCGCAAGCCCACTACCTCGACGTTGTGGAAGGGCACCATAACCTTGAGACTGCCGGATTTGATCTTGAGGAGGTAAAACTTCTCGACGGTGGCGCCGATCGTCCGGCTGCTGATCTGTTCGATGATCCCTACCCCATGGTTGGGATAGACTACCTTATCGCCTATGTGGAAATGGCCGTCGCTACTCAACATGGAGTATCACCCGACGTACAAGAGGAACAGGAAGCGCCAACCACCTTACCCATCATTCTATCCCAAGGTGGAACGAAAGGCAATTTGGGAGGCCGATTCCCATCTCCTCGGGCAGAACGGCGTTGAATGCGGTGCGTGGCGCTTTTGAGCTTCGTATCTTATTGACAGAACGGAAGCTAGCTCGTCAGGCCTTCCACTTCAGCCGCGTGCGCGGCCGGGTCCAAGAGCCGGGTCCCGTGGCTCGTATGTCGATCCTGCTGCAACCCCTTCCCATAGGTTTATAATCCCCGGAAGTCATGACTGAGCAAATCAAGAAGAAGCTGCAGGAAGAGATTAACGCGCTCGAACATGAGTTGAGCCACGAACTTCCCAAGGAACTTAAGAAAGCGGTCGCGCTGGGCGACCTGAGCGAAAACGCTGAATATCACATGGCCAAACAGCGCCAGGAGTTCGTCAAGGCGCGCCTGCGGCAACTGGGCAAGCGGCTGGCGGACCTCTCGCTCATCAATATGAATAACATTCCCAAGGACAAAGTCGGCCTGGGCTCGACCGTGCGCGTGTACGACAGCACCAAAAACGAAGAGATGGAGTACCAACTGGTAACCAGCGAAGAGTCCGACGTGGCAGCGGGCAAGATTTCCACCACGTCACCCATCGGACGCGCCCTGTTGAACAAGAAAGTGGGAGACACCGCCCTGGTGGTAACCCCCAACGGCAACCGGGAAATGGAAGTGCTGAGCCTCACTACGATCCATGACGTCGCAGGAGCCCAGGCCTAATGACCTGGACCAGCGCCGTCGGCAGGGCCTGCGGAGTTCTGCTCGATGCCATTGTGCGGGCGCTGGCGCTGGCGCGGATCAATCCCAACGTTCTGACCTTTCTCGGGCTGGTGGTCAACACCATCGCCGCTTTTCTATTCGGCTACGCCAACAGCGACAACCAGGCGCGCATGTTTCGCTACGCCGCGCTGGTGATTATTGGATCGGGATTCTTCGATCTGGTAGATGGCCGCGTGGCCCGGGCCAGCAATCGGGTGACGCGGTTTGGCGGCTTTTTCGATTCTGTGATCGACCGCTACAGCGACGCTTCGCAGTTCTTCGGTTTGCTGGTTTTCTATGCTCGCGCCGACCGCTTCTTTTACGTGGTACTGGCGGCATTCGTGATGGTGAGCGCCATCATGGTGAGTTATAGCCGCGCCCGCGCCGAATCGCTGATCGGATCCTGCCGCGTGGGTTTCATGGAGCGGCCGGAACGCCTGGTGCTCATCATCATCGGCGCGCTGTTCAACCGCATGGCGCCGGTGCTGTGGGTGATTGCGGTGCTCTCCACGATTACCGTGATTCAGCGCATCCAGCACACCTGGAGCCAGACCCGCCTCCTGGAAGCGACCGCCGGCAAGACTCCGCACGCGGCGTAGGCGCCGCGTCGTTCGCCTCTCTGGGGCTTGCGGTTCCCCGCATTACCCAGGGCTTGCGCCCGGGGCTGCAATCTTTCGCCGCTTCGCGGCTGCTGGATGACGCCAGAGCACGCTTGCGGTTCGCAACAACACCGTCACGTCCCCCCGGAACGAAATCGCAGCGACGTATTCGCGGTTCATCGTCAGTTTGTGCGGCAGAATGGTTTCGCGATAGAAGCGCTGCGGGGCCGCGTGCGCGGCGAGCAATTCTTCTTCCCGATGGTAGGCCAGGGACGCAGGATCGGTGATCCCCGGCCGCACCGTCAGGACTTCGCGCTGCGCGTCTGTATAGCCCGCAACGTAGGCCGGCAGCTCCGGCCGCGGTCCCACCAGGCTCATTTCGCCTTTCAGCACATTCCAGAGCTGCGGCAATTCGTCGAGCTTCCAGCGGCGCAGAATCTTTCCCACTGCCGTGACTCGGGGATCTCCCGCGACAGTGATATCCGGGCCTGAGTTCTCTGCCTCCGCCGACATGGAACGGAACTTCACGATGCGGAATAGACGGCCGCGCTTACCGACACGTGGCTGGAGGTAGAAAACCGCGCCGGGGGAAGTCGTTTTCACGAGCAGCGCAAGCAAGATGAGAAGTGGCGACAGGATCACCAGGGCAACTGCGGACGCGATGAAATCCACGATGCGTTTGCCGCCGTGCGAGTAGAAACCGACGCGCGGCCGCACGGTCTGCGGTTGCACCGCGATGATTCCGGTTCGCGTGTCCGATTCTCCCACCAGATGCCTCTCGATGGCGTTCTATCGGCGCCAGTGTTTCACAACGTCACCCACCGCGGAAATCACATGCTCGATCTCTTCCCCGGTCATCTCCGGATAAATCGGCAGCGAAACGCACCGCGGATATTCGCGCTCAGCGTCGGGAAAATCGCCGGCGGCATATCCGTATGGCTGATACGCGGGCTGCAAATGCAACGGGCGGAAATGCACGCTGGCGCCCACGCCGCGATCCGCCAGCTCCTCGACAAACCGGCGGCGATCGACGCGCAGTTGGTCGAGATGCAGGCGCAGCACGTAGAGGTGCCAGGAGGGCTGCCGGTCCGCGAGCGTGGCAGGAATTTCCAGCGCCTGCATCGGAGCGAACGCCGCGCTGTATTGCCCGGCGACGCGGCGACGCGCGTCGTACATCGCATCGCATTTCGCGAGCTGCACAATTCCCAGCGCCGCCTGCAGGTCGGTGAAATTGTACTTGTAGCCCGCGTCGCGCACCGTGTACTCCCACGGATGCTCCTGATCGCCGGGCTCGATGCCGTGCAGCCGCATCCGCCGCGCCCGGGCTGCATACTCTTCGTTGCCGGTGGTGATCATGCCGCCTTCGCCGGTGCTTAGCGGCTTGGTGGCATAGAAGCTGAAGGCGGTGAGTTCGCTGATCCCGCCGACTCGCTTTTCCCGGTATGCGGCTGGCAGCGCGTGGGCGGCGTCTTCGATCACAGGCAGATGGTGCGCGTCGGCGAGCTGGCGGAGTTCCTCCATATCGCAGGGCTGCCCGGCAAAATGCACGGGAAGGATGGCACGGGTGCGGGGCGTGATTTTCCGTTCCGCATCGCGCGGGCTGATGTTCAGCGTCTGCGGAAGAATATCGACAAATACCGGCCGCGCGCGGAAGTAGGTCACAACTTCCGCAGTGGCGGCGAAGGTCGTAGTCGGAAGCAGCACTTCGTCTCCCGGCTGAAGCCCAATCGCTTCCAGGCTGAGGTGCAGCGCCGCGGTGCAGGAAGAAACCGCGACTGCATGCTCCGCGCCGACATAGCGCGCGAAGCGGCGCTCGAACTCCAGAGTCTTCGCGCCGGTGGTGAGCCATCCCGAGCGAATCACTTCTGCGACCGCCCGCACTTCCTCCTCGCCCACACTTGGCCGATGGAATGGAACCTGAATTTTTGGAGCCTGAATTTTTACTGGTGCGCTCATGCGGGCGTAATGATCCCCAGATAGTGCGAGCAGAGCGGCTTTAGATGGGAGAGCAGGCGGCAGAGTGCGGGAGAGAAGCGCGCCAGCGGACGGCCGAGCGGCGGCGCCAGAGTCAGCCTTTGCAGCGATATGTTGCATCCGGGAAATAGCCGGAGAATTTCCGGGCGGCTCACTCCGCGCACATCGCGGTTGCGAGGATTGTTCCGGAAAAAGTCGTACCACACGATGCAGCCCGAGGGTTTCAGCACCCGCAGCATCTCGCGCGCGATCTGCCGCTTCATTTCGAAATCAAGAATGGAGGTGAAGACCGTGGACTGCAGCACCAGATCGAATGTGCCGTCCGGTGCCTCGAGGCGTGTGGCGTTGCCGCATCGCAGGTTGATTTCCGGAGAAAGCCGCCTTGCCTCGGCGATGCGCTCCGGCAGCAGGTCTACTCCGGCCAGATTTTCCGGGCGCGCGCCCCATCGGAGAAAATCGCGCAGCCAGGAACCGGCGCCGCAGCCAACGTCCAGAATCTTCGCGTGCTCGAGAGAGGAAAACCCGTGTTGCGCCAGCGCCGCCAGCAGCTTGCGCTCGCGCTCCTCACACGCCATGCGGTGCGCGGGATCGGCCATGCTGTAGACCGAGGTTTGCCTGCGCCGCGCGTAGGCGTCGCGGATGCGAGCTTCTTCCTTCGCAAAAGCGTGCTTGGTGAATGAGCTTTCCCTGAAGGCACCCCGCGGAGGCTCGCCAGCCTTCCATGGCCCGGGTTCGAGCGCCGTCATTTGATCCGCAGGAGTCATGCCGCTCTCTTCGCGAGTATAACCTCGCCGAGGGCTCCGACCGTCGCCGGACGGGCGGGAAGCGGTGCGTCTTAATCTCCGGAGGGCAATTCGGCGCGAAAGGGCAACCCACGAGACAACAATCTAGAATAGCGAGGAGCTAGCGGTCAGATCAAAAGACTCTACTTCACATAACGGAGCTTAAGGTCAGCTGTCACACTGCGCGCAAACATCAGGGATCCGGTATTGTCGAGAACTAAACGATAAGTGCCGGTCTTGAGCGGTACTTTGATCGTCCCGTCTTTCGCCCTCCCCGAATCGTAGACCGCACTGTTCTGGTCCAAGACAACCACTCGAATCTTGCCGCCAGCCCCGCCGCTCGAGGAAAATGACCCCTCCAGTTCAGGGCTCGCCATTTGGTTCTGGTCCACTGTGATCGGGAGCATGAAGCGTTGGCCGGCGGCAACGGAAAGCGTCGAGCCTACGAGCTGTTTTTCGACGGTATTCTGCTTTGCCAGATCAGCGAGCGTCGTCACATCCGGATTGCCAAGGTAGGTCTTAGCCCAGTTGATCGGAACGGCGAAGTTCAGATTCTCGGCTTGTGTCATCATACCGACTGCTATTCCGATGACTTTCCCCTGAGAGTTCAGCAGCGGCCCCCCGCTGGAGCCGTGACTAATGGGAGCAGTAGTTTGGATCACTCCGTTCCGAATACCGCTGATTAACCCATCCGAAAGCGTGTTCTGTAACGCCAAGGGCGATCCGATCGCGACTACGTGATCTCCTACCTGTGATTGTCCTGAATCCCCGAGAGGCAGAGCCCTTGCGGGCACGTTGCTGACCTTCACAACAGCGACATCCCGATAGGCGTCGTAACCAAGTACTCCTTCGATGGGGCTAGTGCTGCCATCCTGGAAGTGAGCGTTTGCAGAATGCGCGCCGCGGATGACATGGTAGTTAGTAATTAGAGCTCCGGTGTCAGTGGCAATGAATCCGCTTGCTGTAGCAACGCGCTCGCCGGATTCGCCGAACACTTCGATCAGCGCCACACTGGGCGCAGCCATTTTGAATAGTTCTTCGGCGGACAGTTCGCGCGGCGGGGTCTGGGTGGAAGCGTTTGAGGGGGCATTGGACACATGCGCAGCGGGCCCTTTGGTCTCTGCTAACGCCATCGTTGCCGCTTCGGGAGGCTTTTCTCGCCATTTCAGGAGAAAAAGAGAAGCGCCGCCCACTAGGACCGCCGTTAGTACCACGGCGAGAATCAAGGTTGCGATTGATATTTGCCCCTTCTGTCCTCGCCGACTCCGCCCGGTTCTCATACGCCCCACTCCTGCGATTCAAGGTACGTCATGCTGCATGCCCGCGCGCTCACACGCGAAGAACGGTTCTTGTTGCACACAGTATCAACGGGCCGGACGAATCGGTAGATTACCCGGGTAACGACGTGCCGCTGGCGCACGATTCAGCCGAGTTGCCCGATGCTCCTCGTGCCGATCCCCTGCGCCGCGATATAGCGTCCTCGATGTGCGTATTGAATAGACAGCTGAAGGCTTGCGAGGCGGGATGTGGGGTGGGAGATGGGAATCGAACCCACAACGTCCGGAGCCACAGTCCGGTGCTCTGCCAGTTGAGCTACTCCCACCGTGCCTGACGATTATATCAACTGATGCTGGGATCGGGTTGAGACGCTGAGCCGAGTGTCTGCGTATCGTAGACCGAGACGTAGCAAGCTACGTCTCTACGTATTGCGGGATGCTTAGGGGCGGCCGACGCCGACGTACTGGAAGCCCATGGCGCGCAGGCGGGAAGAGTCGAGCAGATTCTTGGTGTCCACGATCAGGGGACGTTTGAGCAGATGCTTGATGCGGTCGAAATCCAGGCCGCGAAATTCCGGCCAGCCCGTGCCCACCACCAGCGCGTCCACGCCTTCAGCGGCGGTGTACGGCGACTCGCAGTAGCTCACGGTGCCGTTCAGGGTGAGGCGGGCTTCGGGAATCGCCACCGGATCGTAGGCCAGCACCCGGGCGCCTTTCGCGATCAGGCTTTGCGCCATGCGCAACGACGACGATCCCGCCACGGAATTGGTGTTGGGCTTGAAAGCCAGTCCCAGAATGCCGACCTTCTTATCCTGCACGTTTTTCACCGCAGCCGAAATCTTTTCCACCAGCTGATCCGCGAGATTGAGGTTCACTTCACGCGCCGCGCTCAGCACTCTCAGCGGCAGGCCTTTTTCCTGCGCCAGCGCGGCCAGCGAATCCATGTCAGACTCGGCGAACAACCCGCCCATGCCCGCACCCGGTTGCAGACAACGGGGAGCGATTTTTTTGTCCAGGCCGAGCGCGAGCGCCAGATTCACCGCGTCCGCATTCACCCGCTCGCACAGATTCGCTACTTCATTGATGAAGGAAATCTTGGTGGCCACGAACGCGGTGGCCGCTTCGCGAACCAGTTCCGCAGTTTCGTGATTGGTGACGATCACCGGAACTCCGCGCATCACCAGCGGATGAAAAATCTGCTTCACCACCAGCACCGCGTCATGCGAGGCCGTGCCCAGCACGATGCGATCCGGCCAGTTGAAGTCTTCCACCGCGCAGCCGGAGGTAAAGAACATGGGCTGCGAGACCACGGTGGCCCGGGTTCCTCCCTGTTGCAGGCGCTTCTCGATTCCCGTGGCCGTGCCCACCGGCACCGGCGTCACAATCGAGAGAATCGGGGGCTTGGGCGCGAGGCGGGCGACCCGCAGAGCCAGATCCGACACCGCTCGGGGCTCGTCTTCGGCCAGAAAGATGAATTGCGCCCGGCGGGCAAAGGAATCGATATCGGTCGAGTACACCAGGCGGCCGCAACGCACGTTGCGCCGGATAATCTCATTGAGGTTCTTTTCGAAGAACGGAATGTTGCCCTGCGCCATCTCCACCATCCGCGAACTATCGGGATGGCAACAGGTTACGGGTGTTCCAAAGTCAGCCAGGCAGGCCGAAATCACCGTGCCCAGATATCCCGACCCATAGACCCCAATCTGCATGATTGTTCCGTTCCCTCGCTCCCCGAAACCGCCTCCAGCCGGGCATTCCGCGGCCAGTGGAGCAATCGCCTCCCCACCATCTAAACATGCTTGATAGAGGCTACCAATGCACGGGAATACATGTACTTCCGGAAACGCAGGTGATTACGAGCGGAAGGCAGGCAGCCGAGCCGACGGCACTACTCGTGCGGCGAAAGCATGCCGTGCCCCAGGGGGACGGCGGCCAGATCAGCCCAGCGGTTGGGTTCCTGCTCGCGCACAAAGGTCAACTGCTGCACCCGGATGCTGCGGCAACACTCGAACTGGGACCAGCGCCGCCGGGCGACCAGATATGCCTCCTGGGCCTCGGCCTCGGTGCTCATTTTCATCAGGGTGAGATGCGGCAGATAGGACCATTCTTCCTCAATGCCGAGGGCCGCGGTGGCGTTGAGGCGGTCGTGAAGCTCCAGCATGCAGCGGGCGTGGGCCACCCGGATAAAAACCGTCGGCGTGGCCGGAATGAATGTTTCCACCTCGCCCAGATCCACATCGAACGGTTCCTGCTGCTGGCAGACTTCCTCGAGCACTTCGAGCGCGCGCGCCTCGCTGGCAGGCAGCATCCGTGGCGGCAGAACCGTAAGATGGGCGGCCAGGTGGGGCAGCGCGGGATGGAGATCCCTTCGCAGGCGTTCGACAAATTTCGCCACGGGATCGTTCACGTAAGCCACCAGCGCGTAGCGGGACGCAGACACAGCCCTAGATTATACGCCGGGCCCTGGGGCGGAAAGGTACGCAGGAACATGGCCCACGGCTCGGGTTCTGCGAATCCTGGCCGGAAACCGGCGCGGGCGATCCTGACGCCGCCGGCGGCCAGAGAGATCGCACGATCCCATAAAATCGCGGGCCGAGTGAACCGCGGAGCCAGCCGTGGTGCCGTTTCTGGAAGTAATTTAGAATCGCAAAGGCAGTTTAAAGTCGGGGCGTAGCGCAGCCTGGTAGCGCACCTGCCTTGGGCGCAGGGGGTCGTAGGTTCAAATCCTATCGCCCCGACCAAAATCCTGCCGCGAGGAGTTCCAACCCTTCTCCCGCGAAGCGGGCACTGTCACCCTCCTTCCAAACGAAAAACGCGGCCCGCAGGCCGCGTCGTTTCGCGCACACAAAAACCTCTAGAACGAATAACCGATCGAAGCTCCCGCCCGTACCGCCCGGCCGGAGCTGAATTCGAAATTATTGTGGATCAGATACAGGCGCACTTCCGGGCGCACAAAAATGTGGCCATGCACGTAGTACTTCAAGCCCGCGCCCACGTCTCCCATGAAGTGGTTGACGCTGGTGTAGTCCGTGCAAGTGACGAAACTGCACTGGTAGGTGCCGGTATAGAACCGGATGCTGGCCGCGCCGATGCCCGCCATCAATTCCGCGCCCAGCCTGCTGCCGAACTTGGGCGCCCAGATTCCATTGATGTTGTAGAAGATCGGTCGAAACGGCTCATACCCCTGGTACAGGTTCTGGCTTCCTCTCCACGAAAGCTCGCCCTCCACACCCATGCGGTGGCGAATCAGGAAGTCCACGCTGAACGTGGGGTAGAGCCCGCCTCCGAGGGTCTGGGTGGAATATTGCGGGGAAGCGCTGGCGGCAGATGGGGCCATCAGGGTACCGAAGCCGATGGCGACGTCGCCTCCCTGGCCAAAAGCGGCGCTCGCCGCCAGAAGCAACACTACCGAGGACGCAAACAGAATGAACTTTCTCAAGTGAGCCTCCACATAAGGGTGATGCCAATATGCCCGTTAGATGCAAGAAAATGCCTACTGGAAAGCTAGCATACCTCGCCCAACCATCCGCCCAAGTTACCAAGAACCTGGCACTTCAGGTCAGATCGCCGAGGCCTTTTCTGCTCAAAACTGCTTCTCGCCCAAGCAGTTAAACCACTCCCCACGGCCATCAGATGCCGAAATAGTTGCATCGGAGACGCTGGAGGTTGAATCAAGATATCTTACCAAGTTACTGTAGGGTTTACCTTTTCCCCGATATGCCAGGTTCGAGGACGATGAATCAATTGCAGGACACGAGCGTGTCACGGCAACGAAACGGTATTTGTCGTCGCGCGGCATTCATGGCGTTCCCCGCTGTGTTGTTTTTTCTGGCGGCGGCGGGGGCGCGCGCCCAGGAAACCGAGACTCTTCCCAGCACGCCATCGGTTTCCACCAGCAGCGCCGCGGCGGCTTCGTTCCAGTCGCAAAACCCGTTCATGGGCGGGGTGGCGGAGGGAAAGGCCACCTCCGAGATCGTGCCGCTCTCCTTCGCCGGAGCCATCGACCGCGGGCTGCGCAACAACCTCGGTCTGCTGCTGCAAAGCGATGCCACCCTGAACGCCCAGGGCGAACGATGGAAAGAGTTGAGCAATCTGCTTCCCAACGTGGGCGCGACCATCAGCGAAAACGCCGCCCAGACGAACCTGCAGGCGCAGGGATTGCGCTTCCCCGGTTTCCCCAAGATCGTGGGCCCCTTCGGTTTTTTTGACGCCCGCTTGTCGGCCACCCAGTCGAGTTTCGATTGGCACTCCATTGAGCGCGAGCGCGGCGCCTCGGAACGTGAGCGGGCGGTGCGCTATTCCTACAAGGACGCGCGCGACCTGGTTGTGCTGGCCGTGGGCAATGCCTACCTGGTGGCGCTCTCCGATGCCGCCCGCGTGGAGACGGCCCAGGCCCAGGTGGAGACCGCCCAGGCCCTCTACGACAAAACCTCCGACGAGCAGAAAGCCGGCGTCGTGCCTGCGATTGACGCCCTGCGCGCCCAGGTGGAGCTGCAGGCCCGCCAGCAGGAATTGATCGCCGCCCGCAATGACTTCGCAAAACAGAAGTTGGCGCTGGCTCGTGCGATCGGGCTTCCTTCCGGCCAGGAGTTCGCCCTCACCGACAAGGCTCCCTATGAGCCCATGGCCACCTTGACCCTCGATCAGAGTTTGCAGCGCGCCTACGCCGATCGCGCCGATTACAAAGCTGCGATGCTGCAGGTGCAGGCCGCGGAGCGTTTTCGCAAGGCGGCTACGGCGGAGCACTATCCATCCGTGGATATCGCCGCCAACTACGGAGACAGTGGCATCACTCCCAACAACTCCCACGGAACCTTCGAAGCTGCCGCCACTTTGCGCATTCCGGTCTTTGCGGGTGGAAAGGCGCACTCCGATGCGCTCGAGGCCGAAGCCACCCTGCGCCAGAGCCAGCAGCAACTGGCGGATTTGCGGGCCCGCATCGATTACGAAGTTCGCGCCGCCATGCTTGACCTGAAATCCGCCGCCGACCAGGTGGAAGTGGCCCGCAGCTCCGTCGACCTCGCCGACCAGACCCTGGCCCAGGCGCGCGACCGTTTCGCCGCCGGCGTCACCGATAATCTGGAAGTCGTGCAGGCCCAGGAAGCGGTCGCCGCCGCCAACGAGAACTACATCAGCAGCCTGTACGCCCATAACCTGGCGAAGATTTCCCTGGTTCGCGCCATGGGCTACGCTGAACAGGGCGTCCGACAATATCTGAGCTCGAAGAACAAGTAACCATGGAACAGCATACTGAAACTGCCGCGCCTGATACTCAACCCGCAACCGCCGAGCGCCCCGCTGCGCCGCTGCCAGCCTCGGAACGCGACCTCCGATGGAAGCAGTTCCACGAGCGCAATCCCCGCCTGCGGATTCTCCTCATCATCGGGGTCATCGTGCTGCTGGTGGCCGGCGTGTTTCTGTGGCGCTACTTCACCAGCTACGAATCCACCGACGACGCCCAGATCGACGGCCACCTCAATCCGATCAGCGCGCGCGTTTCCGGACATGTGGCGAAAATCCTGGTGCAGGACAATCAGTACGTCGCCGCCGGCACCCCTCTCATCCAGATCGATCCCCGGGATTACGAGGTCGCGGTGCAGCAGGCCAAAGCCGATTACGCGGATGCAATGGCCACGGCGCGGGCGGCGGAATCGAACGTCCCCATCACTACCGTGAGCACCGACAGCCAGATGAGCGGCGCCCAGGCCGACGTGATGAATGCGCGCGCCGGCATTGCCGCCGCGCGGCAGCAATACGCTTCCGCCAAAGCCCAGATGCAGGCCGCCGAGGCCAACAACATCAAGGCGCAGAACGACCTCAAGCGCTACCAGGATCTGGTCGCCAAGCAGGAAATTTCGCAGCAGCAGTACGACCAGGCTCTGGCTCAGGCCCGCTACAACACCGCCACCGTGCAGGCGGCGCGGGCATCCGAAGCCGCCGCCGAGCAGCTCATCGCGCAGGCCCAGGCCAGGCTGGCGCAGTCCGAGGCCGCTCTGCGCTCCACCCAGACCGCGCCCCAGCAGGTCTCCGCCATCCGCTCGCGCGCCCAGGCCGCGGTAGCCACGGCGCAGCGCAAGAAAGCCGCATTGGACCAGGCCCAGCTCAACCTGCAATACACGCTGATCACCGCGCCGGTCAGTGGAATCGTCAGCAATCGCACCGTCGAGGTCGGCCAGAACGTCCAGATCGGCCAGGAAATGATGAAGATCATCAACCTGGATGACATCTGGGTCACGGCCA
>Ga0335085_10007640_pt1 | contig 16672 bp, 11 predicted proteins | sample Lox_Sample_45_FD_206712 | JGI IMG/M metagenome (GOLD analysis project Ga0335085, IMG submission 206712) | Soil microbial communities from Loxahatchee National Wildlife Refuge, Florida, United States - Lox_Sample_4.5 | ecosystem: Environmental > Terrestrial > Soil > Wetlands | place: USA...
GCGCATGACTCGGGGTCAGGGTGGATCGCTACTCCTTTCCTGTGAGGCTCTTTCATCCTCAACTCCAGGTCGGTTTATCCCGGCGCTTTCTTTAGGTTCGTTTTCGAACGCCAATTTTGCCCCTTTTGGGCTCTTATCTATCTTTGAATCTGCGTGTTAAGTGTTTTGGGTTCGTTTTTTTGACTCATTTTGGAAATAGGCCCCCAAATCTCCATTAACATACGCTGTAATAACATGATACAAGTTTGGGTTCGTTAGCGCGCATAGGTAAGCCCCCGACGGGTGCCTCGTCACGAACCCGGTTTCCCCCCGCCCGACTGCTCGCACCCCAGGGTCCTGAAGGGCGGTTGCGGGCTCCGACTTCAAAAACTTCCCATACTTGTTCGGATCCTGCTCCGATCAGCCTTCAGCCGTCAGCTCTCAGCATTCAGCTATCAGTCGTAGGTACCGGCCAACAACCGGTGGGCCGACAATTACGGTTGATTGTTGATTGCTGACTGCCGATGGCTGACGGCTGAAGGACTGTCTCTACCCAGCCGCCCCTGACGCCTTGCCAGCTTGCAGATAGACTTCCTCTGCAGCCCTCACTCCGGCGCCAAGCTCGATCTTGTGGCCCAGTTTCACCAGGGCAATCTCCAGTGCCGTGATCACGGAGATGAGGTCGAGAAAATCGTAGTATCCCAAATGCGCCAGGCGAAAGATCTTGCCCTTCATGGTGCCCTGGCCGTTGGTGATGATGGCGCCGAACCGATTGCGGATCTCCTTCACGATCAGTCCGGAGTCCATGCCTTCGGGGGCATTAATGGCTGTAACGGCGCTGGCCGGATTGGAGGCGGCGAAAAGCTTGAGATGAAGGGCCTGCGCGGCCGCGCGTGCGGCCTCCGCCAGCAGTTCGGCGTTGGCGACCAGATTCTCGCGGCCGAGTTCGTGGATGTAGTTGAGCGTCGTGTGCAGTGCCACCACCAGGGTGGTGGCAGGGGTGAAACTTGATTCCCCCTGGGCCAGGTTCTTGCGCTCCTTGGCGAAGTCGAAGTAATAACGCGGCAGCTTTGCCCGCGCCATCACCTTCCAAGCCTTTTCGCTGACGCTTGCGAAGGCCAGCCCCGGCGGTATCATCGTCGCCTTCTGCGAGCCACCGATAACAACGTCCAAGCCCCAGTCATCGGGACGCAGGTCCGTGGTCCCGAGACCGGTGATGGCGTCCACCACCAGGCAGGTCTCCGGATATTCGCGCACCAGCGCGGCCAGGGCCTCTACATCATTACGCACTCCGGTAGAGCTTTCCGTGGCCTGGATGAAGACGGCGCGAAAAGGACCGTCCTTCTTGAGCCGCTCGCCCATCTCCGCGATGGGAATCGTCTGGCCGTAGGGCACCTCGACGGTAACGGCCTCAATGCCGTAAGCCTTGGCGATTTGCCCCCAGCGCTCGCCGAACTTGCCGGCGGTGCCGACCAGGACGCGTTCCCCGGGCGAGAGCAGGTTTGAAAGCGAGCCCTCCATGGCGCCGGTCCCGGAACTGGCGAAAATCAGCACGTCATTTTTGGTGTTGAAGTAGTAGCGAAGATTTTCAAGTGTTTCCTTCATCAACCGGCGGAAACCCTCGGTGCGATGGTGCAGCGTCGCCGTCAGGGTGCGCGCTTGCGCCTCCATCAGCAGTGGAGTCGGTCCGGGAGTGTAAAGCCTTTCCTTGATAATTCCAGGCATTGATTCGTCACCTCAAAGTGAATGTCGTTCTACCCTCTTCGGGAAGAACCGGTTGGCGAGGCCAACGACCTCGCTGTGCGGGCAGAGTTATCTTTGGGACAAGTAATTTTACAACGAAAAAGGGTTCGGCACGATGTCTTTACGACTCCATTGTAAAAGGGTCCAGGTTGACAGTGGCCGCTTGCAATCGCCGGAAAGGCTGCACCCTCGCAAGGCGTCTGCTCACGCACATTGGACGCCGTTCGTTTGTCGATCGAAGCCGGCCTGTTGCCTAAGGCCTTAGCGCGAACACTACTCCATAGTCATAAGCACCACCGTATTGGGCGGTACCGTAAAGATTACCCGCAGTGTCCATCACGAGACCAGCGACCGGTTCCGCACCGTCCTTCTTTCCGGTGAAGTTGTACAGAATCGTCTCGGCTCCGGTGCTGTCCAGCTTGAATACCGTTCCCCAACCGTAAAGGCCGCCATAATAGGTTGTCCCGTAGAGATTGCCGGCCGTGTCCCGGACCAAGCCGGCCATCGGACCTATGCCGTCCGTGCCCGCACCGAAGGTGTGCAGCAGAGTCACGATACTCCCGGGGCTAACCTCGAAAGCCGTTCCTCGGTCGTACTCCCCGCCCACAGACGTCGTGCCGTACAAATTCCCCGCGGCATCCCGGACCAAACTGCCGAAGGGCTGCGAACCGTTGTCTGTGTCAGCAAAGCTGTACAAAACTGTTTCTGTCCCCGCCTTGTTCAGCTCGAACACTGTTCCACATTGAACAAGGCCAAAAGGAACACATGACTCACTCACCTCGTCTGATGCCGTTCCGTAAAGGTTACCTGCAGAGTCAGAAATCAAACCGTCGTAGGGTGCCCCGCCATCGGATTCCCCAGTAAAGCTATAGAGTACGGTTTCAGTTCCGGCCGGCGTGACCTTGAAAACGTTTCCATAGTCGTAGGCGCCCCCCGTCGGTGTGGTACCGTACAGGTTTCCTCGTGGGTCTCGGACTAAGCTCGAAAACGGCTGCGATCCGCCCTGCCCCGTGAAGCTATACAGAATCGTCTCGTTACCGGCGGCATCCACTTCAAACACGGTTCCCTGGTTATGAGTCCCGCCCTGCTGAGTGGTTCCATAGAGATTGCCGTCCGCGTCCCGGACCAGGCCAGCTCGTGGACCGATCCCGTCGACGCCTCCCGAGAAGCTGTGTAGAACGGTCTCATTACCGTCCCTGTCCACCTCAAACACGGTTCCGCAGCCGGATGGGCATGACGAAGTAGTGGTGCCACCCTCGAGGGTCGTGCCGTAAAGGCTGCCCGAAGAGTCTCGGACCAAGCCCCCTTGTGGAATTCCCCCGTCGGCTCCCCCGGTAAAGCTGTAAAGCACCTTGTAAAACTGCGCGCAAGCCCCTGGGGTAGCTTGGGCCAGCGCCATACTAAACGCCAGGGCGATCGTTGCGGGGTTGACGCGTGTGCTTGGCAGGCAACGCCTTTCCTTGATAATTCCAGGCATCGATTCGTCACCTCAAAGTGAATGTCGTTCTACCCTGCTCATCCCAAGTTGGAGTTTCGAGGCCACGGCCTCGCCGGGCGGGTAATTGTGCTGCGTCGATAATTTTACCGCAAAACGAGTTGTGCCACCCTGTTTTTTGCCGCTCGTCCTCAACACTTCGAAATTACTTTGTCGTGATGAGCCGCGTCCGCACGGCGCGATTGCGTTATACTCACCGCTCGGGGAAAAATCATGATGTCCAAGTGGACGCGTCGAGACCTCTTGAAAGCGGGAATAGCGGCCCCGGCCGCGGCGATTGCAGTCGGTCGAGGCAACGCACAGCCGGCCGCTGAGCCGGCGCCTAACGTGGAACCTCCGTCTGCCTCGTCAGGACGTCTGCCGCAAGAGGAAGGAGGCTCGTCGCCTCGCGAGCGACTGCTGCTCGATTTCGGATGGCGCCTCAAGTTGGGTGACGCCGATGACGCCGCCAAGGACTTCGGCTACGGCATGTTGGCGCGAGAGCGCACATTCGCGAAGTCCGGCAGCATTGTCCCGGCAGGTTTGAGTTTCGACGATAGCGGTTGGCGCAGCGTCGATCTGCCTCACGACTGGGCGGTGGAACTTCCCTTTAAAGACGTTCCGCTGCTCGCGGAGCTTGGCGGAAAGCCTCTGGGCCGCGAATATCCTGAAACCAGCATCGGTTGGTACCGGCGTCCGTTTGATCTTCCGGCCTCTGACGCCGGAAAGCGCATCTCGGTAGAGTTTGACGGCGTGTTTCGCAAGGCCCAGGTGATGTTCAACGGACATTATATCGGCGAAAACTTCAGCGGTTATGCGCCTTTTCGATTCGACCTCTCAGATTTTGCCAACCCGGGCGAGAAGAACGTGATCGCCGTGCGCGCAGACGCGACCCTTGGCGAAGGCTGGTTCTACGAGGGGGCCGGAATCTACCGGCACGTCTGGCTGACGAAAACCGATCCCTTGCACGTGGCGCAGTGGGGAACTTATGTCCGGTCCGAGGTGCATGAAGGTTCAGCAACGGTGTCGATCAGCACGGAAGTCCAGAATGAAAGCGAACAACCAGCGAGCTGCCGGGTTCGCCATCGCATCCTGGACGCTGCGGGTAGGGTCGTAGCAACGGCGCAGAGCGATGCGGCGCAGATTGCGCCTTGGGGAAAGGCTACGCTTGAAGGGCACGCCGCCGTCGATCATCCTGCGCTGTGGTCCATCGAAGAGCCGCACCTCTACCGCCTCATCACCACCGTAGAGAGTGACGCCAAGACAACCGACCTCGAGGAAACAACCTTCGGAATTCGCACCATTCGCTTTGACGCAGATAAGGGCTTCTTTCTGAACGGCCAACCGGTGAAGATCAAGGGGACCTGCAATCACCAGGACCACGCCGGAGTGGGCGCCGCGCTGCCCGACCGCCTGCAGTATTACCGCATCGAGCGGCTGAAAGCGATGGAATCGAATGCCTATCGCACCTCGCACAACCCTCCCACGCCGGAACTGCTCGACGCCTGCGACCGCCTGGGCATGCTGGTGATGGATGAAACCCGCATGATGTCGTCGTGCCCAGAGGGCTTGAGCCAGCTCGAACGTCTGGTGCGCCGCGACCGTAATCATCCCAGCGTCGTCATCTGGTCGATTGGCAACGAGGAACCCGAACAGGGCACGCCCCGCGGCGCGCGCATCGCCGCCAGCATGAAGGAGCTGGTGCGCGAACTCGATCCCACGCGGCCCATCACGGAAGCTCAGAACGGGGCCTGGGGCAAGGGCCTTTCGGCCGTGGTGGACGTGCAAGGCTTCAACTACGCCGGCGGCGGAGGTCCGCATCTGGCCGAGCGCATCGACGACTTCCATCAGAAGTTTCCCCATCAGCCCACCGTCGGCACGGAGACCGCCAGCACGGTGTGCACTCGCGGCATCTATAAAAACGATAAGGTGCGCGGCTACGTCAGCGCGTATGACATCAACCATCCACCGTGGGCCTCGACGGCCGAGGAATGGTGGACCGTGTATGGCGAGCGCGCCTTCCTTTCAGGCGGGTTTGCATGGACAGGATTCGACTATCGCGGCGAGCCCACGCCTTATCGCTGGCCTTGTATCAGCTCGCATTTCGGCATCATGGACGCCTGCGGCTTTCCCAAAGACGAATACTTCTACTATCAGGCATGGTGGGGCTCAAAGCCGGTGCTGCATCTGTTCCCACACTGGAATTGGAACGGCAAAGAAGGCCAGCCGATCGACGTGTGGTGCCACACGAACCTGGACAGCGTCGAGATCTTCCTGAACGGCACCAGCCTGGGCTCAAAGCCGGTGAAGCGCAATTCACACGTGGAGTGGAAGGTGCCGTACGCGGCGGGCGTGCTCGAAGCGCGCGGCACGAAGAACGGCCAAGTGGTGCTGGCGGTGAGGCGCGAGACCACGGGCGAACCGGCGCGGCTGGTGCTGCGGCCCGACCGCGCGAACATTTCTGCGGATGGCGAGGATGTATCGGTCATCACAGTCGAGGTCGTGGACGCGAAAGACCGCATGGTGCCGATCGCATTGAACGAGGTCACGTTCCAGCTCGCCGGCCCCGGCCGATTGATCGGAGTCGGCAATGGTGATCCAAGCTGCCACGAGCCGGACAAACCCGACTCTGCGACCGAAGCCAAGCGCGGCGCATTCAACGGGCTGTGCATGGCGATTGTGCAGGCGCTCAAGCAGCCGGGCGAGATCACGCTCAGTGCATCGGCCGCTGGCCTCGAAGGCGCGTCCGCTTTGATCCAGGTGGAAGCTGTTACGCCTCGACCGGCCGTTGCGTAGATGCGACTTTCACGGCCGCAAACGACAAGAGTCCAGCGCACTCGTAACATTGTTGAAAAGACTCGCCTCGCGCTGTCATTTCGAGGAGCGATAGGCGACGAGGAAAATTTCAGAGCGAGATTCCTCGCTGGGCTCGGAATGACAACGTTCCGTAAGTTTTTTCCAGAAATTGCCAAATGAGGAGACGAGAAATGAAGCTAATTACCGGCATCATGATGGCATTTGTTGTGGTGGCCACACAGGCCCCGCGTGCCAAGGCGCAGACGGCTTCGAAAAGCTCGTGGGTTTCGCTCTTTGACGGCAAGGATCTGAACGGCTGGCAGCCGAACGGAACCGAGAAGTGGACCGTGGAAGACGGCGCCATTCTGGGTGAGAGCACCACGGCAAAGTACGGCTACTTGACCACGGTGAAAACGTACAAAGATTTCACGCTGCGGCTGAAATTCAAGCCGCTGGCGAATGGAAACAGCGGAGTGTTCATCCGTTCGCGAATCACAGGCCTCGACCCCGAGCACGGTCCCGACATTGAAGGAATGCAGGTGGAAGTAGACCCTTCGATCGGAAAGCACACCGGCGGCTTATACGAAAGCGGCGGGCGCGGTTGGGTGATCCAGCCGACACCTGAGGGCGAGCAGGCCCTGAAGCCGGGCGAGTGGAACGACCTGAAAATCTCCGCCCACGGCGATCACATCACCACGTGGCTGAACGGCGTCCAGATCGTTGACTATCACGACCCGACGCCGAAGTTCACGGACGGCGTCATCGGCCTGCAACTTCACACCGGCGGCGGAGTGAAGATGCTATGGAAGGACATTGAAATCGAGGAGCGCTGAGGATGATGCGGCGCGCGCTGCCGGGCGCAAAGTGGAATGGCTCAGAGGTTTTGCAGCCTCGCAGCGGGAGGAACGCGAAGGTCCCACGCGAGCCGCATCGACTTTAGGAGCCTGATGAATCCGTAAGCAGGATCAAACTCCCAGAAACGCAGACCGTGACGAGCGGAGGTTGGAAAAGCATGGTGATTATTGTGCCAGCCTTCTCCGTAAGCCAGCAAAGCCACCCACCAGCAGTTTGTGGACAGATCTTGAATTGGAAAATTGCGGTATCCAAAGCGGTGACTCGCTGAATTCACCAGCCACGTACAGTGATAGGCAAAAACCAGACGGATGCAGAAGCCCCAAACGATGAAGGGCCAGCCGCCGGCAAGAAAGAGCAGGATGGCCAGAAGAAGTGAAGGCAAGAAGTAGAAACGCGCCAGAATGCGGTGGAACGGCACTCGCAGGAGGTCGGGAACATAACGCGCCTGGAGCCGTTTCGAAGACTCCGTCGTGGGCTGCCAGATCAGCCAGAGTAGGTGACTCCACCAGAAGCCATCGCGGGCGCTGTGGGGATCACCGGCCTGGTCAGAATACTGGTGGTGTTGCCGATGGTGTGCAACCCAGGTGGTGGGCCTGCCCTGGAGGCTGCAGGTGCCAAGGATGGTGAGCGCGTACTCGACAAAGCGGCGACACTTGAATGAGCGATGGGTGAGCAGGCGATGGTATCCGACGCAAACGCCCAAACCACCGCATGCAGCGTAAAGCAGGAAAAAGACGCCTACCGCGGCCCACGTGGTCTCCCGCACTGCGGCAATACAGCCGAGATGGACAACGAGCAGGAATGCGATCTCCCCCACGCCCAATTGGTCACGTTCCACTACTCCTGTTGCAATTGGCTGTACATTCGCGATGGTCCCCATTGAGTCTGGCGGTCGATGCCGCCTGTTCCTTCCTTGATTCCTCGTAGGCTACGAAAGAACGCATTTCGCCCTCTCGCTCGGATTGCCTCTTGGCAGGCGTAACACTGCTTTGAAAACAGACACACAACGGTCAGGATCCCACACTCGCGGCGCCGTGCGCCGCCCTCGAAAGCAGAAATGCCCAGGACGCGAAACCTATCATCATGGTGACGCGTTGTCGGGGCGGGATTAGTAGTCGCGCCTGCGGCCGTAGCCGCCGCGCTCGCCGCCTCTCCCGCCACCCCGGCCACCTCGGTTGCCACCCGGTCCGCCGCGCCCTCCCGAAAAGCCGGTTCGCTGAGGACGAGCTTCATTGACGGTCAAGGTTCGGCCTTCGAGGCGTTGACCGTTCAGCGCGCCAATCGCACGCTGAGCGTCTTCACCCTCCACCAGTTCGACAAAGCCGAAACCGCGCGGCTCGCCGCTGATTTTGTCTCGAATCACCACGGCCGACGCCACGCTGAAGCCCGCATTCGTCACGAACTCGGTCAGAGAACTGTCAGTGGCGCTGTGCGGCAGATTCCCTACGTAAAGCTTAGCCATTTCATCCTCCAGTAAGAGGCGACATCACGAGTCGCCCGTTTAGCTTGCGTTCGATCGGGTTTCTGCCGGCGAGTCCGGTTTCGCTGCCGGTGCATTCTCCTGTTTGCCGAGCGTCTTTCGCAGTTCCCGCGAGCGCTTTCGGAGGCTGATCTTCTTCAGGCGCTGACGGTTCGATCTGGCCTTATCTCCGTGAATGGCTGACAAATTCTCCTCCTCACAGTGGGTAAACTTCAATTTTGAGGCGAGCTTGGAGCAGCTCCTAACCTGGCGAGCGATTGCTCTAACCTCTGAAACTGATCTACCAGCTCGGCGCGGCGGCGCTCGGCGCCGGTCACAACGTCCTGCGGCGCGCGGCTGCGGAACGATTCGTTGGCGAGCTGGCGCTCGATTCGCTCGAGCTGTTGCTTCGCCTTCGGAATCTCACGCTCCAGGCGGGTGCGTTCCGCAACAACGTCAACGGGCCGTTCGTAGAACAAACGCAAATCGCAGCCGGAGCTGAGCGGCACGGGTGACGCCTCCGCCGGAAGGCGCCCGCGCGCGAAGTTGAGCGCTTCGAGGCCCGCCAACCGAAGAATAGCATGTTGGTGCGAGCGAAAGATCTCCAGAATGCGCAAATCTTCGGTGGCAACCTGGGCGCTCGGCTTTTCCTTTTGCAGTCCCATCTCGGCTTTGACGTTGCGCGCCGCCACAATCAATTCGCGAAGGGTCTCGAACTGTTTCTCGGAAACCACGTCCCCAGCCTGTGGATTCACGAGCTCGAAACGTGTGAGCGAAATCGATCGCGCGTTCCCCGAGTGCGGCAACTGGTGCCAAAGTTCCTCGGTGATAAACGGCATGAAGGGATGCAGCAAGTGAAGCGCGGCCTCAAACGCGCGGGCCATGTTCACCCAGGCGGCCGTAGGCCGCGGCTCATCCGAACGCTCCGTGATCTCCGGCTTCACCCACTCCAGGTACCAGTCGCAAAACTCGTGCCAGAAAAAGTGATAGATGGTGTGCGCAGCTTCGTGGAAACGGTAGCCGGCCAGCGCCTCGTTCATTTCGTGCGTGACAGCAGCCAGGCGCGAGAAGATCCAGCGATCGATTAAGAGTTGTTCAGTTCGGAGTTGTTCAGTTCGGAGTTGCTCATTTCCATGCCCTTCTAAACCCCGAACTCCGAACTCTGAACTCCGAACTGGCAGCGCGTCGAAACCGACTTCGGGAATCGGTTCGAGGGCCACGCCGAGCTGCCGCACCGCCAGCTCGGGCAGGTTGCCGAGGTTCATCAGGATGAAGCGTCCCGCGTTCCAAATCTTGTTCGCGAAGGCGCGGTAGGATTGCACTTTGTCATCGCTGAAGGCAATGTCGGTGCCCGGCGCCGCGCTCGAAGCCAGGGCGAAGCGGACGGCGTCCGTGCCGTACTTTTCCGTGATCTCGATGGGATCGATCACGTTGCCCTTGGTCTTCGACATCTTCTGGCGCTCGGCGTCGCACACCAGGGCGTGAATGTAGAGCTCGCGGAAGGGCACCTCATTGGTGAATTTCAGGCCCAGCATGATCATGCGCGCGGCCCAGAAGAACAGAATGTCAAACCCCATGATCATGAGGTCATTGGGGTAGAAACGTTTCAGGTCCTCAGTTTGCTCCGGCCATCCCAGGGTGACGAAGGGCCATAGGCCCGAGCTGAACCAGGTGTCGAGCACGTCCTCATCCTGATGCCACCCTGACTTGCCAGCCTTGCCGCACTTCGGGCAAGCGTCCGGGGCGCTCGCAGCCACCACCACTTCATCGCAACCGTCGCAATACCAGGCTGGGATTCGGTGACCCCACCAAAGCTGACGTGAGATGCACCAGTCGTGAATGCGGTACATCCAGTCCAAGTAAACCTTGCGGGAGTTGTCGGGCACGACGCGAGTGCGCCCATCCTCTACCGCTCGGATGGCAGGCTCGGCAAGCGGCCGCATGCGCATGAACCACTGCTTGGAAAGCAGCGGCTCCACGATGGTTTTGCAGCGGTCGCAGATGCCGACGTTCAGTTTGTAGCCTTCGATTTTCTCGATGAGGTTGGCCGCCTGCAAGTCGCGCAACACCGCCTCACGCGCCTGCTCGCGTGAAAGGCCAGAGTAAGGCCCGGCCGCGGCGGTCATGCGCGCGTCGAAGTCCATCACGGTGATGCTGGGCAGGTTGTGCCGCATCCCGATGCCAAAATCGTTGGGATCGTGGGCAGGGGTCACCTTGACAGCGCCGGTGCCGAAGGCCGGATCGACGAACTCATCGCCCACCACCGGAATCACGCGATCGAGAAGTGGCAAGATCACCTTGCGGCCGATCATGCTGCGATAGCGGTTGTCCGACGGGTTCACCGCGATGGCCGTGTCGCCCAACATGGTCTCGGGCCTGGTGGTGGCCACACTGATGCTGCCCGTTCCGCCCTCCAGCGGATAGCGGATGTACCAAAGCTGTCCCGGCCGCTCCTCGTGCGCCACCTCGAGGTCAGACACGGCTGTGCCGCAGCGCGGGCACCAGTTCACGATGTATTGGCCCCGGTAAATCAGGCCCTCGTGGTAGAGCCGGACAAACACCTCGATGACGGCGCGCGAATAAGCAGGGTCCATGGTGAAGCGGGCGCGCGTCCAATCGACGGACGCACCCATGCGCTCCATCTGGCGCCGGATGGTATCGCCGTTTTCCTGCTTCCACTGCCAGCAGCGCTCAAGGAATTTCTCTGGGCCCATCTCCAGCCGGCGTCGCTGTCCCTCGCGCTGCCAGGCGCGGCGCGCCGCCGCACCCGGCTCGAGATCAGGCAGGGCCTCGCGGCCGAGCTCGCGCTCCACCACCATCTGGGTTGAGATCGACGCGTGGTCCATGCCCGGAAGCCACAGCACGTTCTCGCCCCGCATGCGGTGCCAGCGCATCAGGATGTCGATCTCGGTGTGCTCCAGCATGTGGCCCATGTGGAGCGAGCCGGTGATGTTGGGCGGCGGCAGCGACAGGCTGAACCGCGCGCTGCCGTTACCCTCGGCAGGACGATAGAGCTTTTCATCCACCCAGTACCGCGCCCAGCGCGGCTCGATGGCTTCGGGTGAATAGACCTTGGGAATCTCGGGTCGCACGTGCTTCCTTGTTGAGTCTTTCCAGCCGCTCGTCTGAGGTCTGCCGGCCTTATAGCCCAGACTCACCGACCGCCTTGATATGAGCGGCTGCCGGCGAGTGAAGAGGGTTTCAATATAGCGTGCGGCTCGGAATTGAGTCAAATGGCGGCAGAACTGATTTCAATATGGCTGCCCCATCTGAGCTTGAGGATTCGGCGGTCGCCACAGCATCCGCGGCGGCTTCGGCGGCGAAACCTCCAAAGCCAATGCTTTGAGTCTCTCTCTAATTCTAAAGGGCTTACGGCCCTTTCCTGCTGCTACGGGCGCTCTGACTCCTGCGCGGGCGGGTCTCCGGCACCCGGGCCAGCGGCCGGGCTAAGTTATACTATCTCCGTCTGGAGCGAGACCGAGCGGCTGCGAAAGGCCGAAATGGGAGGCCCGGGGGCGCGGGCGTCCTTGCTTGGTGCTGCATCTTACCTTGGGGGGAAGATTGAAGAGCGAGTGAGACGCGCTCCAGTTTTCACGCCTTCAAGTAATGTAAGGACACAACTCTATGGTTCGGACGAAGGTCTTGCTGGCTGACGATCACACTTTACTGCTGGAAGCCTTTAGGCGCCTGCTGGAACCCGAATTCGAAGTGGTGGGAACGGTGCCGGACGGACGAGCTCTGCTGGCGGCGGCCCGAACCTTGAAGCCTGACGTCATCATCGTGGACGTCGCCATGCCCCTGCTGAATGGTCTGGATGCTGCCCGGCAACTGCTGGGCACATCGCCCCACCCCAAGTTGATTTTCTTGACTATGAATCCTGACCCGGAGATGGCGGCCGAAGCCCTGCGAGTAGGAGCTTCGGGCTACCTCCTGAAGACTTCCGCCGCCTCCGAGTTAACGAAGGCGATTCGCAACGCCCTGCGTGGTGTAAAGTACGTCACTCCGGCCATGAAACGGCAGCTTGAGGAGCTGTTCGTCGAGGACCCCAATGGCCACGAGGGACCCCGAGTGCTCAGTTCGCGCCAGCGCGAGGTGCTGCAGTTGCTCGTGGAGGGGCGGCCCATGAAAGAGGTGGGCGATATTCTAAAAATAGCTCCTCGAACGGTCGCTTATCACAAGTATAAAATCATGGCCGACCTTCGCGTGAAGACTACGGCGGAACTGATTCAGTATGCGCTGTCGAACAAGATAGTCCCCAGCCAGTCTGCCTAACCGAAGTTCCTCAATTAATCGCCAAGACCAATGTGTGGATCCTGGTGTCATTTGAAGGCCCGAACGCAGTCTTCCCCGCGAAGGCGGGAATCCACTTCCGCCTCGGGGGGCCGCCCCGCAATGACGCCAGGACCGATATTACGGAGCCGCACGGGGAGCAGTCCGGAGGCTGCTGCCGAAAGTCCAGCTCAGCCCTGTACTGGTGCCGTAATCGCTGCCGGGGAGGCCGCCCGGCGGCCGGTTATCCCAGCTTCCGTAAAAGGAAATATTCCACGAAAGGTTGCCGGTGATCTTGATGCGGTAGGATGCGTTCGTGTTGAAATATACGCGGCCGGGCTCGGAAAGGGCCGGGAGCAGAACAGCGTTGACATTCAGATTGGTCTTGTTGAACCGGAAGAGACCCACGTTGGCAGCGATCAACGCGGCGGCAACGTTTTGTGTACCTATTGGAACCGTCTCTTGCCGGTAGGCGGTTCCCTGCCAAGCAAAGCCGCCGAGCACGGAAATTACGGTGCGGTTGGTGTTCCTCAGATAGCGTCCGATACCGCCGCCAAAGGTGGTCTGGCGGTCGATGCCCTGTTCCGCGCTTTGCAGGAAGCTACCGAGCCCGCCGTAGAAGTAATGGTTCCAGGGCAGGAGATGGAAAGCCGTGAGAGTGACCTGGTTGCGCGTGGATACGGTGGCGCCGCTACTGGAGGACAAGACGGAGTTAAAACCGGCTTGGGCAACCCAGCGTTCTCGTGGATAAGCAGCCAAGCCGGAGAAGTTGTACTGGGTTGTCTGATTGCCCTTGGAGTAGTTGAGCCCGAAGTCCGTCCCGCCGGTGAACCGCTTCAGAAAGCTTTCGGAAGTCTGACCCACCTGTACGATTTGACCGCTATCGAGCACAGTTTCCTTTCCCATGGTGTCCACCACCTGAAGCTTCATGGGTCCCCCGTTGGGCATTACCGCGGTGTTGACTGTTCCGCTGTAACTCGAGCCGTCTTTTGTCTTAATAATGAACAATTGCTGGCTCTCCAGGCGGACGACCTTCGACCAGTCAATCGAAATCGTCTCAACGGCGTAAGGAAGGCTGAAGTAGAGCGTATCACCGTCGAGGCCTTTAACCGTGCCGGTCAGGCGGTCGCCGTTGTTCATCACGATGACGTCCGTGCTTTCTCGCGCAAGCAGAGGCGCAGCGAGCGGCAGCACAAGAAATAGGATAATAGTGCGTATTTTCATAGCAGCTCCCACCGACGTAGGAGTAGAATCTCCTCGTCTCGGGTGACGATCCTTCTCCCTCCTGCGCACTCATGAGGACTCTGTGACAAGGTACCCCTGGCTAGGTCGATGACACCCCGCGACGGAACGCATTTGGGACCTCTTATGGTATAGTTGCCGATTGCAAGGCGCGAACTGTCAAAAATGACAGCTAAGACTCAGGTAACCCATTTGATTCTTGGCTGCCCGAGCCCCAAACCGTTGAAGGTGGGTCTCACTGGTAGTTTTGCCAGTACCCCGGCACTCGAGGTGCCTTTAGGTTTTCGGGGTGACTTCTGTGACGACGACCCGCCGACATTCTGCGAGGCGGGGTATTAGTAATTTCGGAGAGAGGAGTGATTCAATGCGAAACCAACGAACATTGCCCGCACTTTGCGGACTGACTGCGATCCTGATCCTCGCCGTTGTCGGTACGGCCTGGGGAGCGGATACACAGAAATTCAAGGGCCTGATTGTGGGACGCGACGGGCCGAACATGATTGTCAAGCACCAGGATGCGGATATTACGACGACCGTCACTCTCGACGACTCCACCAAAGTCCAGGCGATTAAGGGTAAGTTCGGACTCCGAAGAGAGGACATGGGGTTCACCGCCTTGATACCGGGCCTTCCGGTTGAGGTTGAGGTGGACAGCAGCAGCGGACAAACGATTGCAAAGGTGGTGAAGTTCAAAGCGAGCGAGCTGAAGACGGCCAACATGATCCAGGCCGGCTTGACACCAACCAAGCAGGACGTCGCTGCGGCCCAGGCAGATATCGAAACCAACAAGCAGGGGATCGAGGCCAATAAGCAAGCTAACGAAGCGAACGCGCAGGATATTCAGGCCCACAAGGAACAGATTGCGAAACTAGAGGCAGAGAACGAAGCAATGGCTAAGCGCTTCGGCGAGCTTGGCGAATATGACGTGAAAGGCGAAGCAACGGTGATGTTTGCTGTTAACAGCAGCGCCGTTAATGAAAAGGGTAGGCAAGACCTGAAGGCGCTAGCTGATCAAGCGAAGCAGATCAAGTCGTACATGATCCATATCGCGGGTTATACGGATTCGTCGGGCAACGCGGACTACAACCAGCAACTGAGCGATAAGCGCGCCTTGGCCGTCACTAAGTATCTCCAGACACAGTGCGGAATACCGCTGTACCGTGTGCTGGCGCCTGACGCGATGGGCGAGGCACAGCCCGCCGGGTCCAACGAAACAGCCGCGGGAAAGTCCGCCAATCGCCGTGTTGAGGTTAAGATTTTGGTGAACCGCGGCGTTGCAGGAACAAGCTAGACCGTTCGCCTCTCGCACTCCCGCCCCGGCTCCAACGGGGCTGCGGAAAGACAGGCTTTGGAAGAGCGGGGCTTTCGGAGTCTCTGTGAAAAACAGCGTGCTGTAGCGGCGGTCTCTGACCGCCGACCCTAAAATCAATCATTTCGGCGATCAAAGATCGCCGCTACAGCACGTTGCGAGACGTTTTCACACACACTCTTTCGGCCTCGCCGATCTCAGCCCTCACGGTTACAGGAGTCACGGCCGGGCTGATCGCGCTTGACCCACACGACGCCCCGTATTTCCGCCGCATAGGTTCGGCGCCAAAGGACCAAAAACTCTATGAAACTCAGATCTAGCTTAGCCATCACCGTACTGCTGCTGTCGGTGGCAAGCGCTTGGGGCCAGAAAGTTGACGTAAAATACGATCAGGAGACCGACTTTGGACGCTACAAGACCTACGCCTGGCAGGAACGCAAACTCCAGACTCTGCAAAGCAAGGCGAATCAAAAGCTGATCGACGAAGCTCTGGTGAGCGCTGTCAACGCACAGCTTCAGGCAAAGGGCCTGACCGAGGTTCAGAGCAACCCTGACTTTTACTTGACGTACGACGGCGGCTCCTCCATTAAGGATTCGAAGGCCGGTCCAGCGTACGCCCCCTACTACACAAGTGGATTCTCACCTTACGGATTGAGCGGCGGGCTGGCCTGCGGCATTCCAGGTTCGACGCCCAATGTCTGGGTTTCGATGCAGGGAGAGCTGCTGTTCGCAGTCACCGATGCGAAAACCGGCGCGGTGACGTGGAGTAACCTTCTCAGCAAAAGAATAAAGAATCCAGGCAAGATGCCGAAAGACCTCGACAAAGTGGCTGGGCAGATTGCCAAGAAGGCGTTTCAGAGTTTTCCACCCAAAGCGGGCAGGTGAGCAGTTTGTTGAAAATATTCCGGGGCATGTCGTTGCGAGCTCAGCGAGGAATCTCGCTCTGAAACCAAGGAACTACTAGATTCCGGGGAGATCAAGACCCAGCGGGTGCGAATTCTAAGCTTTCCAGAAGTGAACTTCTAGCCCGGAAAACTTCGGATTCCACGCGTTCCCGACGATACGGGAGTTGAGATGCATTGCTCTAACCTGTGCCGTTACACGGGTTCTGTTCAGGCCAGATGGCTTTTGCCACAGTTGCCGCTCGCCGATCCCAAGCTTGATCAAGAGCGGTATTGCCAAACACGAATCAGGGCTTGGACAACTCGAATGCGAAGAAAGCCGCGCCGGAACGAAATGACAATGTGCTGCCTGCCGTCGAGCCCGTAACTGACCGCGGCTGAGTAAAGGTCCGCACGTCTGCCACGGTTTCAGTCTTGCTGTGCCCGGTAAACGTCATGCCATCGCCCAGTGGGCAGGGCATTACCAACCACGGCGCCCCACGTGATGACGGCGCCAAACCTATCGTCGCCGAAGGCGGCTAGTGCTTAGTTGCACTGATAAACGATATATGGTATAAACGGGCGCATGTCGAGAACCGCGCCCACAATTAGTTGTAGTCCTGACGAGCGGCGGGAGCTGGAGCGCTTGGCCGCGAGTCGGACGG
>Ga0335085_10007642_pt1 | contig 16670 bp, 13 predicted proteins | sample Lox_Sample_45_FD_206712 | JGI IMG/M metagenome (GOLD analysis project Ga0335085, IMG submission 206712) | Soil microbial communities from Loxahatchee National Wildlife Refuge, Florida, United States - Lox_Sample_4.5 | ecosystem: Environmental > Terrestrial > Soil > Wetlands | place: USA...
AATCGCAGTTACCCAGAGGGTATCCGGTTGCAACTGTGCATCAGCACGGTGCGGGCAACTCTGGCGGTCAGGCGAAAGCCGGACCCGCCTGGCAAAGCCGCCGAAAGGCGGACAAAATGAGTGCCAACGCCGGGAAGAGCACGCGGATCAGGCAAATCCCGTGAAAAACTTCCGAGCGCCGGCGATGTTAAAAACGATGTCGCTGGACTGTGAGCAAAAGGCAACCTGAGAGTGAAGAGGCGAGACCCGTGGTTCCGGGCGAACGCGCCGCCAACAGCGGTGGCTGACCCGGAGCTAAGCGGTGAAGACGCGACGAACAGAAGTCACAGGCGTGTCTTTACCTGGTTCGCAAGCCGGTGGCGCAACCATCAGCCCAAGCGAGCTGAAAAGCCTCACTCGAAATCCAGTGACCGAAAGGCGCTGGACGGCCCTGCTACGAGGCCGAAAACTCCGCTTGCCGTGGAGAATGGCGTCGGGAAGCTGGCAGCCCCCGCGAGGGTGGCGCCCAATGCCAGCCCGGGAAAGAGAGAGTGGCGAACTCCCATCCCCCATTTGTCCCTGCTCGACCGAAAGGTCGGGCAGGGACTTATTGTTTTTTCGACCTTCGTCCCCGTCCTCATCCTCGTAATCAAAATACACCTGGAATCGTGGCCGACGACGAAAACGATAAAGAGGACGATTGGGAAAATTTCCGCTTGCACTTGCCCGGGACTCGCCACAATCTTGACTAACAAGATCAATTAAACGAATTCGAAAAGGATTTTATGGGACGCATCTACAACAACATCGTTGAAACCGTCGGCCGCACGCCGTTGGTCAAGTTGAACAAGGTCACCGCCGGACTCCACGCCACAATCCTTCTCAAGTGTGAATTTTTCAACCCGCTGAGCAGCGTCAAGGACCGCATCGGCATGTCCATGATCGAAGATGCCGAGCGGCGCGGGGTGCTCAAGAAAGACACGGTCATCATCGAGCCGACGAGCGGCAACACTGGCATCGCACTGGCATTCGTCGCGGCGGCCAAGGGGTACCAGCTCATTCTTACGATGCCCGAAACGATGTCGGTGGAGCGGCGCACGCTGCTGGCGATGCTGGGCGCCAGGTTGGTCTTGACCCCCGGCGCGGAAGGCATGAAAGGCGCCATTGCCAAGGCCGAACAACTGGCCAAGGAAACGCCCAACTCTTGGATTCCGCAACAATTCGAAAATCCGGCCAATGTGGCCATTCATCGACACACCACTGCGGAGGAAATCTGGGCCGATACGGACGGCAAAGTGGATATTCTGGTGGCGGGTGTCGGGACGGGGGGCACCATCACCGGCTGCGCGGAAGTCATCAAACCCCGGAAGCCTTCGTTTCAAGCCATCGCGGTGGATCCCAAAGATTCACCAGTCATCTCCCAAACCCTCGCTGGCCAGCCGTTGAAACCCGGTCCGCACAAAATCCAGGGACTCGGCGCCGGCTTCATCCCCAAAAACCTTCATTTGAAGGACGAAAAAGGTAGTCCGCTGATTACCGAATCCATCCAGGTTTCAAACGACGACGCATTTGCCATGGCCCGGCGACTGGCGAAGGAAGAAGGAATTCTGTGCGGCATTTCGTCCGGGGCGAATGTCGTGGCGGCAATCGAGGTTGCGAAACGTCCGGAAAACAAGGGCAAACTCATTGTCACGGTTGCGCCATCCACCGGCGAACGCTATCTGAGCACGCCGTTGGCCGCCGAAGCACGTGCTGCGGTTGGTGCATGAAGTCGTTGATTTGCAATAGGATTGGAGCGGAGACATCCTGGAAAGCCGGGCCGTTGCTACAATTTGTTTGAAAAACTTGTTGCATTACGGGGGATTTGCCCGTAATAAATGGAAAGTCGAAGGTTTGAGGGCTGAAGGCAGTAGTTGTTGCCGCAGTCGCTTCTCCAATTCAAAGTTCAATACCGGCTTTTCGGGATACGTTTTGGCCTTCGTCACAAACACATTCTATGACTAGCGTAAAAGATAACGGCGAGAAATCGGCGGACTACGGCTCCGGTTATCTGGAAATTTCGGAGAAGGGTTTTGGTTTCCTGCGCACCGCGCAAAACCATTTCCACCCCAAACCGACGGATATCTTTGTCACGCCCGACACCATCCGGCGGAGCTTTCTTCGCGAAGGCAGCCTGGTTTACGGGCCGACGCAACCGCCGCATCGCGGAACCAGCCCCCAGCTCAAGGCCGTCGAAAAGGTCAACGACATGCCCTTCGAGGATTACACCAAGGCCGTCCGCTTCGAAAATCTCACGACGATTGATCCCATCGAAAAATTCAAGCTCGAAACCAGTCCCGACCTGATCGAGACGCGCGTCATTGATCTGGTCACACCAATTGGCAAGGGGACCCGCGGACTGATTGTATCACCACCGCGCAGCGGCAAGACCACCATCCTGAAACAAATCTGTAACGCCGTCACCACCAACCATCCCGAGGTTCACGCGATGGTGCTGCTCATTGATGAGCGGCCCGAGGAAGTGACCGATTTCCATCGTTCGGTCAAGGCCGAGGTCGTTGCGTCGTCCAATGACCAGGATTTGGAGACCCACGTCCGGCTGTCGCGTTTCATGATTGAACGCTGCCGGCGCATGGTGGAAAGCGGCAAAGACGTTTTCGTGTTGATGGATTCGCTAACGCGCATTGCCCGCGCCTACAACAGTGTTCACGGCGGCAGCGGACGCACGATGACCGGCGGTGTGGACGCCCGGGCGCTGGAAATTCCGCGGAAGATGTTCGCTTCGGCCCGCAAAATCGAGAATGGCGGTTCGTTGACAATTCTGGCGACCGCGCTTATCGAAACTGGTTCGCGCATGGACGAGTTGATTTTCCAGGAATTCAAGGGCACCGGCAACATGGAGCTGATTCTTGACCGCAAACTGTCCGACCGGCGGCTGTTCCCGGCCATTGACATTCCCAAGAGCGGCACGCGGAAAGAGGAAAAGCTCTATCCGCCGAAGCAGATCGAAGCCATTCGCAAATTGCGCCGCATGATGGTGGATCTGAATCCGATCGAGGCGATGGAAACGCTCACGGCCGCGCTCAAGAAGCACAAGACCAACGACGAATTGCTCGCCAAGCTCGAAAAGGGCAGTTGAACCGTCGGTGGGCGGGCGTTCGGGACTGGCATGTTCGGATTTTTGAAAAAGCACCGCCGGGACCGGATCCGAAACCGGCCGTTCCCCCAAGAATGGCGTGATATTCTGGCGCGCCATTATTCCATGTATAGCCGTCTTGCCGCTGGGGATCGCCGGAAACTGGAAGGCGATGTCCTAATCTTCCTCGACGAAAAACGATTCGAGGGCTGTGGCGGGCAGGAAATTACCGATGAGGTGAGGGTGTTGATTGCGGCGCAGGCTTGTCTGTTGTTGTTGCATCGTGACACGGACTATTATCCCGGCCTGAAAACCGTCTTGGTTTATCCTTCAACGTATGTCGCCCGCACGCACTGGCGCGAGGAGCAGGAAATTACGGATTGGAGAAACCGAGTGCGTCTGGGCGAATCCTGGCCGTCAGGCGCAGTGGTTTTGGCCTGGGATGCAGCCCTGGCCGGCGCAGCCGACCCTGCTGACGGCCAGAATGTGGTACTTCACGAATTCGCCCACCAACTGGACCAGGAAAACGGGGCGGCTGACGGTTTCCCGCCCTTGAGTGGTTCCGGTGTTCTGGACCGGTGGGGACGTTACACCACCTGGGCCAGGATCCTGGGAAACGAATACAGACAATTGAATTCGGCGCTGGAGCAGAACTTGGAAACGGTGCTCAACGCCTATGGCGCCAAGGATCCGGCGGAGTTCTTTGCCGTGGCTACGGAATGTTTCTTTGAGAAGCCCCGACAACTGAAAGAACGGCATCCGGAGTTGTACGCCGAGTTAAAAAGGTTCTACCAGCAAGACCCGTTGATCTACGCGATGGCGAGCCCGGAGAGCAATGAACATCTCGCGCGAGAATAAATCCCGGTCGCGGATGGTGGTTACGGAATCGCTCCATTCGCGTCCGCCGCTCGAGCGGATGCTGCGCATCCATCAGGCCGTTTCGGCCGGCCAATTCCCGAATGCATCCACGCTGGCCGCTGAAATCGAAGTCGCCACCAAGACGATTCATCGTGACATCGAGTTTATGCGCGACCGGCTGAATTTGCCGATTGAGTTTAATCCCGCGAGAAACGGTTATCATTACACCGAGGAAGTCAGCGCCTTCCCGAACATCCAGATTACCGAAGGCGAACTGTTTGCGCTAGTCGTGGCGGAAAAGGCCCTCCAGCAATATCGCGGCACAAATTTTGAAAAGCCGCTCCTGAGCGCCATTCGGAAAATGGAACAGTCGCTTCCAGACACCATTTCCCTCAATCTTGCCGACATCGAACAGACGATTTCTTTTCAGACACGCGCCGAGCCGATTCTGGATTTAAAGATTTTCGACGTGCTGGCCAAAGCTGTTTCCCAACACAAACAACTGGAACTGACATACCGCAAACCGGGTCAACGACAGCCGGAACAGCGTACAATTGATCCGTATCACCTGGCGAATATCAACGGCGAATGGTTTCTGTTCGCCTACGACCAGGCGCGCAAAGATATCCGGACGTTTGTTCCGGCCCGCATCCAGTCCGTTCGTCCGACCGGCAAGACATTTGAGCGAACGCAGAAATTCTCGCTCGAAAAACGATTGCGCGACAGCTTCGGCGTCCATTCCGGCGAAGGTAGTTATGATGTCGTCATCCGTTTCAACGCCCGCGTGGCCGATTACATTCGTGAAAAGAAGTGGCACGAATCGCAGCAATTGCGCGGGCTGAAGGGTGGGGGAGTGGAATTGCGGATGAAGCTGTCGAGCCTGGCTGAAATCGAACGCTGGATTCTGGGTTGGGGCGGTGATGCAAAGGTTTTCAAGCCTCGTGAATTGGCCGAGGCCGTTCGCAATTCAGCCCGACGAATTCTCGCCGCTTCATGAATCATTAATCTCCGGACAAAATGGGAGGCCCGGCGTGTTCAGTGAACAGTTGGAAACTCGGGGCTTCTAAGTGGGATGGCCGCTGGCCCGGCTGGTCCTCTAGTCTCGTCGTGCTTATGACAGGCTTGACCCGAACTGCAAAAAGCGGTTGTCTTTGCGACGGCAGGTATCTGGCTTTGCCAGCGCCAGTCACCGCACTTTTCATCCGCCGTTCATTGTCCTGGCGTAAATCGCCGGCTCCGCACCGGCGGGGAGAAAGAAGCACATGCAGTGGCCTCGCAATCTTTCGATTAAACGGAAACTGACGCTGGTCATTGCTCTGACGAGCACGATGGCGTTGTTGCTGGCCGCCGTAGCGGCGGTCGGCTACGAGTTCGCGCACTTTCGCCACGAACGCGTGCTGGATTTGACCGCTCAAGCGGAGATCATCAGCGCCAATAGTGCGACCGCCTTGAGCCATCGCGACCCGAACGCCGCAAGCCAGATTCTCTCCGCACTGCAAACCCAGCATGAGGTCGTCTCCGGCCGGATTTTTGACAGGGCCGGGCGTCTTTTTGCGGAGTATGTTCGCCCGGATGCGACTGCGCTTCCCATCTCGCCGCCAACTCAAACCGAAGGCTATCGTTTTGAGGGCAGTCATGTGTTGTTTTACCATGCCATCATCCTTGACGGGCGCACGATTGGGACACTGGTTCTGCGCAGCGATTTGCGCGAATTGAAAGGCCGTTTCATTGTGGGGACCAGTATCCTGGTCGTGGCCATGCTGGCCTCGCTTCTGGTGGCGCTGCTGGTCGCGGCGCGGTTGCAACGGATTATTTCCGACCCCGTCCTGAATTTGGCCCGAGTGGCGCGCGAGGTGGCGGGGAAAAAGGATTACTCGTTGCGTGTTGCCGGGCAGAGCAACGATGAAATCGGCCTGCTGATGAAATGCTTCAACGAGATGGTGGCGCAAATTCAGGCCCGCGATAACGACTTGCAGGCCAGCGAGCTGCGCTTTCGTCAGTTGGCCGAGACTATTCGCGAGGTTTTTTGGATTTCGGACCTCCCGAAAAAACAAATCATATACGTCAGCCCCGGTTACGAGGAAATCTGGGGGCGCTCCTGTGCCAGCCTGTACGCGAATGCCCAGGACTGGAGGGCAGCCATTCATGCGGAAGACCGCGAGCGCGTCCTCCACGCCGCTGTGACCCGGCAAGTCAGTGGCCAATACGATGAAGAGTATCGCATCGTAAGACCCGATGGTTCGATCCGCTGGATTCGCGACCGCGCCTTTCCGGTGCGCGATGAGGCCGGCCAGGTTTATCGCATCGTTGGCATCGCTGAAGACATCACCGGGCGCAAGGAACTCGAAAGGCGGCTCTTGGAAGTTACTGATCGCGAGCAGGCGCGCGTCGGTCAGGACCTTCACGACGGGCTGTGCCAGCAATTGGTCGGAGCCGCTTTTGTAGCGACGCTACTAAAGGAAGACCTGGCCACTCAGTCTCAAAACGAGGCCCAACGCGCTGCCAAAATCGCAACCCTCCTCAACGATGCCATCAATCAGGCGCGCAATCTTGCCCGGGGTCTTTACCCGATTAAGTTGGAAACCGAAGGTCTGCTCGCCGCACTACTGGAGTTGGCGACGAACGTCACCAATCAAAGCAAAATCGCGTGTGAAGTCGAATGCCCTCAACCGGTTTCCATCACTGACCGGGCCGCCGCCACGCACCTGTATCGTATCGCGCAGGAAGCGGTGAATAATGCCGTCAGGCATGCCTGCGCCCGGCGAATTGTGATCCATCTTGGACATGAGGACGGCGACGCCTGCTTGAGCGTGTCGGATGACGGTATCGGCCCGCCTGCTGAAACGGCGGCATCGCGAGGCATGGGCATTCGCATTATGAATTATCGCTCCTCGATGATTGGCGGCGCGCTGGCCATTGGCCCGGGGGCCCGGGGCGGTACAATTGTTTCTTGCATTTTCGACCTGAAAAGCCTAAAAGAAAGCTAACGTCATCTTTGAAAGATAGGCGTTTCCACGTCTGTATAATCCATTGCCGGGAATATGATGACAGGTGAAATCAGAGGGAACCGTTTTCATTTTTGTGTCTGTTGCTAAAACATCCCGATTCGCAGAGGCCAGAACCGTCCGGATTCTGCTGGTAGATGATCATCCTTTGGTGCGCGAGGGCTTGGCGGAGGTGCTCCATCGTCATCGCGAATATCGTGTGTGCGGCGAGGCGGAGGACCGCGCCGGAGCGCTGGCGGCGATCGAGACGCTCAAGCCGGACCTGGTCATTCTGGATGTCACGTTGAAAAAGTCGGATGGCCTCGAGTTGATCAAGGACATCCGCGCGCGTTATCCCGAACTGCGGATTCTGGTGGTGTCCATGCACGACGAAATGGTCAACGCTGAGCGGGCCGTTCGCGCCGGTGCTTGTGGCTATATCACCAAGCAGGAAGCGCCCACCAAGGTCGTTGCGGCAGTTCGCCACGTCCTGGAGGGAGGCATTTACCTGAGTGAAGCGGTCACCGCCCAGGTCGCCGGCAAACTGGCTGGCCGTTCCCCGACCGGCCCGGTGGATCGTCTGGCCGACCGCGAGCTGCAGGTCCTCGAACTGCTCGGTGAGGGACTCAGCACCCGCCAGATCGCCGAGCGCTTGCATTTGGAAAACAGCACCGTGGAGACCTACCGGACCCGCCTCAAGGAAAAGCTCGCACTCAAGGACGCGCACGAATTGTTGCAATACGCGATTCGCTGGACACACGGCGAACGGACCATCGGACGGGAAATTCTGCCCGCGCCCGGAACTGCGCGTCAGCCATAGCCGCGGTTTCCGACTAGCCTCCAGGGCGCGGTGCTCCGTTGTTTGCGCAAGCTGACGCGTGCGCTTGCAGCTTCCGGCCGGGCTGAGGTATCGCCTGTTGACTCACCGTCGCCCGGCAGCCTTGTAGTGGCACATTTGGACTGGCTGTCATGTCGGGGTAGTACAAGCTATTCTTTGCGTCTGCTACACCAAGATCGCGCTGCCGCACGACAGACAAAAGGGGCAGCCTTCGCATAAACTCAAATTTGCCTGTAGCGTTGCACATGTAGCGTTGCACATGTAGCGTTGCACATTGTCGAATGACGGGTGATTTCTCTGAAAAGTAAAACCGAAAACCAGACGCCTTGCGCCTGAAGAGAAAGAAAAAACAGTGAAACATCGTATCCCTCTCACCTGGCGCTTGGCTTGATATCATGCCTTGGCAGGAATTGAATTGCGTTTTATGTGGCGTCGGCGGGATTGCTAAATTTCCTGACGTGAATGGGCGTTCGCGATGATGAGGCCTGTTAGTAGCATTATCAACGGGAGAGGCGTAAGCAGAACATTAGACTTTAATGTCACTGGCAGTGAGAACAATGAATACTAAATCAATCATGAAAACCAGAATTCCCATGGTCATCGCGCTGGCTTTGCTGGCGCTGTCAACCCTCAGCCCGCAACTCTCCACCTGTTTTGCCCAGGGCAGCCTCACGCCGCCGGGGGCGCCCGCGCCGACGATGCTGACGCTCTCACAAGTCGAACCGCGCACGCCAGTGGATGCCGCGCATACCGGAAGCGGCGGCAGTTCGGAATTCCTCATCACCCAACCCGGTTCATATTACCTGACCACAAACGTGGTTGGCGTCAGCGGCGAAAACGGAATCAATATCTCCGCCAACAACGTCACGCTGGATTTGAACGGCTTTACGGTGCAGGGCGTTTCCGGCGTCTGGTCTGGAGTTTATATTCACGCTGGCTGGACCAACGTCACCGTGCGCAACGGCAGCATCAGCGGCTGGGGCACCAGCTCCACCTTCTCTGGCGTTGAATGTTACGCCAACAACGTCACTTTGGAGCGCCTGAATGTTTCCGCCAACCATTATGGCATCTATCTCGACGGTTCCGGGGTGGTGCGCAATTGCAATTGTTATAACAACAGCGGGATCGCCATTCAGGTCAATGCCGGCATGGTGTCCGGCTGCGAAGCGTTGAACAACGCCTCGAATGGCATTTATGTGGTTACGGGCACTGTGTCCGATTGCGTTGCACTGAACAACACCAATTACGGCATTGAAGTTACGAACAACTGCACCGTCCAGGGTTGCACAAGCGACAACAACTACGCCGGCATTTATGTCAGCGGGAGCGGTTCTCAGATTTCCGGGAATACTTGCAGCGGCAATTCCGATTCTGGCATCTATATTTCCAGCGCCAAAAATCGAATTGATAACAACACCGTCGGTTACAACGGCAGTTACGGCATCCTTGAAATCATTTCGAGTTCAGGTAACATTATTACCCGCAATTTTGCGCCCAGTAACGGTGGCGTCAATTATTTCAACCTCGCCGGTAATAGCGACTATGCGCCCGTCCAGACGCCCAGCACAGCCACCAGTCCGTGGGCCAATTTCTAATGGGAATCCAAATGAAAACCATCTCATTGGCGATTATCGTATGGATCAGTTGGGCCGCATCGCCGGTCCGCGCCGCCACGACGATTGATCCCATCAACAAATACGCCTATGGCGCGAACCTCGGCTGGACGGATTGGACCGGCGACACCGCCAACGGCGCGGTCATCGGCCAATACGTCTGCTCAGGCTACATTTATTCCGCCAACGTCGGCTGGATCAACCTCGGCAGTGGCTCGCCGACCAACGGCATTTATTATCAAAATCTTTCCGCCACCGATTTCGGCGTGAATCTGGATGGTCTAGGCAATTTGAACGGCTACGCCTGGGGTGCAAACATCGGCTGGATTAACTTCACGAACACCGGCGCGCCCAGGATCAATATGATCAACGGGCAAATGAGCGGCTACGTCTGGAGCGCCAACTGCGGCTGGATTTCCTTGAGCAATACCGTGGCTTATGTGCAGACGGACACCATTTCGCCCGGCGCGCTCGCCTCCGACGGCCTGCCCATGGCCTGGCTGCTGCAAAATTTCGGCACGACGAACGTGGACGCCAACGCCGATCCCGATCATGACGGCATGTCCAATATGCAGGAATATCTCGCGGGCACGGATCCGAACAACCCAAACAGCGTTTTGCGAATCACCGCCGAGAGTTTTGCGCCCGGCGGCACCAGCGCCACGCTCACTTGGAACAGCGTGCCCACGCGTTACTATTACATTTACAAAACGCCGAGCCTGAGTTCACCCAGTTGGACGGACAGCGTTCTGGGACTTATTTCGCCATCCGCCGGTTCCAGCACGACAACCGGTTTTGCGGGCACAAGTGCGCCGGCACGGTTTTATCGCGTCCTAGCAGTCCGTCCACTCACGCCGTGAGCGTTCAAAAGAGTATCCGGTCGGGGAACGTGCAACCGGCCTGGTGCAGAAGTTGAAAACGGGATCCCGCCGACGGGGAATTTATTCTTTCGCTTGCAGCAGTAATTCGCACGAACTCGTTGAGGCAGTCAGTCGGGCCGCGCGGAAAATTCCCCATCCCGCGTAACCAGTAGCAGTTATTTAGTGGATTAAGAAATCTGTTGCAAGGCCAAGGTGGCGTCGCTGCCAGTGACGGAATGGAATTACAAGACAAACGGCTAGGGCGTGCAGCACATCGGCCCGATGGCGCAGGATGTTCAAGCTGGCTTCCAATTGAGCGCGGACGACAAGCATGTTTCCGTGGTGGACGAAGGCAGCGTGGCACTGGCGGCCATTCAGGGCTTGAACCAGAAGCCCGACGAAAAAGACCAACGGATTCAAGACCTGAAACGACAGAACGATTTGCTGGCAAAACGATTGAATCGTCGGGAATCCGTGGTAGAATCACGCACAGACAGGAATTGAGGCCCTTATGAGAGGCCCTTATGAGAAAACTCGTTCTGTTATTCAGCCTGCTGCTCCCGATTATCGGCTCCGCGCAGCAATACTCCATTGACTGGTACAAGGTCGCTGGTGGTGGCGGCACCAGCACCGGCGGGATATATTCCGTCAGCGGCACCATCGGCCAGCACGACGCCGGCGGGCCGATGACGGGTGGCAATTATTCGCTTACTGGTGGGTTCTGGGCGCTCATCTCGGTGGTGCAAACGCCCGGCGCGCCCACGCTCTACATCAGTCATGCAGGCAACGCGATCACGGTGTATTGGCAAAATGTCAGCGGCTGGAGTTTGCAGCAGAACGCGAACCTCGCGACGGCAAGTTGGTCCGCCAGCGGCGGGGTGACGACTTCCAACGGCACGAATTATCTGAACCTGCCATCGCCCCCGGGCAATTTGTTCTTCCGGTTGTCGCACTGATTCGTTCTCCATCTACAACCAAAACCGCCCAAGCCAGGGTACGGCCGGGGAGTTTTGTTATCCGGTGTGACCAGAATAGGTTATCCAACGGATTAAAAAAACTATTGTAAACCCCGCGGGTATGTGGTAAGAGGGTGATGATATCGGCGGAGATGCCAGTGTCTTTGTTCCGATCCATTAAAAGGAAACCGTCATGAAAACACCCGTCAGTCGGGTTCTGGTCACGTTGGGACTGTTCTCAATTCTTTACTTTCAACTTTCAACTGTGAGCGCCCAGGGCACGGCGTTGACCGTGGCGACTTTTTCCGTGCCCAAACGCAGTTACGAACAATGGCTAACTGAACAAGCCAAATCAAACCTATGAAAACCAAAATCACACTAATCGCCATCTGCTATCTGCTATCTGCCATCTTCGGGTTGGCTTTCGCCCAAGGCACAGCCTTCACCTACCAAGGCAGGCTGAACGACGGCGGCGCACCGGCTAACGGAACCTATGACTTGCGATTTGCGATCTACGACTCAACCAATGTGCCTGGCAACCTGATCGCCGGACCGATCACCAATTCGGCTACCGCCATCAGCAATGGGCTGTTCACCGTCACTTTGAATTTTGGCACCGGCGTCTTCGGCGGCAACGCTCGCTGGCTCGAAGTGGCCGCGCACACCAACGGCGTGACTGGCTTCGTCACGTTGAGTCCGCGCCAGTCGGTGGTGCCGGCTCCGTATGCGATCACCGCCGAAGGCGTCATTTCCGGCGGCGTCAGCTCGCTCATGCTGGCGAGCGGCGCGGTGACCGGCGACAAGATCGCCGCCGGGGCAGTGACCGGGCAGAACATTGATGACGGCGGCGCCGGAGCTTACCAAGGTTTTCAACAGGCAGAGCAGGGGATGAGCGGCGACACGACCTTGGCCTTTTCCAATCTCTCGCCGGTGCCGACGAACGGCGCTGCCATTCCAACCTTTTCCTTCACGATTAACGGCGCCGCATTCGGAACTGTGGTCGGTTTTTCGGGCTACGAAGGAATGTCTCAGCCGTATTCCTACGTGGTGGAAGTCAGTTCGCCCAGCCCTACTACCAATCCCGATGGCGAGCTTGGCCTGCAGGCGCAATTGACTTACAGTCGCGGCGGCCGCGCGACCACCTTCGGTGGACTGGTCACCGGCTGCACCCTGTCCGGCTCGGATGGCACGAGTTATTTCTACAGCGTTCGGATCGAATCGCCGCTGGCTTATCTGGCGCTCAAAACCGATTACGGGATTTACCAGAGCGTGAGCGCTCCGTCTGTCGTATCCAGTGTTTATCAAACGATCACGGGGAACACACCGACTTCGAGTCTGGGAACCTATACGGCTCACAACAGCCTTACGCAGTACGGCGAGACGAGTTTGAATTTCGTCAGTCGGCTGATGGAAGAGGAAGGCATCTTCTATTTTTTCATGCATAACGCCGCCGAGCATAGCCTGGTCCTGGGCGATTCGACGGCAGCTTATCTCGCTTCGCCCAATTCTCCATTCAACTACTACGGCGACACAAAAACAAATATCCCGGTCGCGGAATACATCCGCTTGTTCCAGAAAGCCAGCCGCCAGTCCACGCTGGCTTCCACGGTAAACGGTTACAATTTCACCACACCGACTGCCTCATTGATTGCCTCAACTAATGCGCCCGAGGGTCTGCAGGAAAATTACGAATTCGGCAACGATGTTCAGACTTTGGGTTACGACCAGCAATTGGCGCTCGCCCGAATGAATCGGCAGACGGTTGAGCGGAACACAATCGCCGGTTCGGCCACCGCTCCCGATTTGCGCGCGGGCTACACGTTCACGTTGAATGACCAGAGCGGCGCCGGCGTTGGCGGATCGTATCTGGTCACCTCCGTCCATCATGCCGGTTTCGTTCGCGTGACCAACGGCGTCAGCACGGTATTTTACGGAAATGAATTTCAAGCGATTCCCGCATCGCTGATTTTCCGGCCAACGCCCGCCACGCCCAAACCCAAGGCGTCGCCCACCACCGCGGTGGTAACGGGCCCGGCCGGAGAGGAAATTTTCACGGATAAATACGGCCGCGTGAAGGTGCAGTTTCATTGGGACCGCTACGGCGCAAGCAACGAAACGTCCAGCGCCTGGTTGCGGGTGGCGACGCCGATGGCTGGTGCCAACGGGCGGGGAATGATTTTCCTTCCGCGAGTCGGTGATGAGGTGCTGGTTTCGTTCCTGGAAGGCGATCCCGATCTACCATTGATCATCGGCAGTGTTTACAATGCGTCAAATGCGCCGCCGTACACCTTGCCGGCCAACAAAGCCGTCTCAACCATCCGCTCCACCGGCACACCCGGGCAGCCGGATCAGGTGAATGAAATTGAATTCAATGACACGGTCGGTTCGCAAGTGTTGAGCCTGCTGGCGGCGAAAGACCTGACCGTGGGCGCGGTCAACAACCTAAGCGAAATGGCGTCCGGCGGCGTGACGATGAATGCGGGCGGGAACGTTTCCTTGACTGCAGGCGGCACGATGAATCTGCAAGGCAGCCAGACCACCGTCAGCAGCCCGTTCTCTGTCAGCGGCGCGATGAATATTGACCAGGCCAGTCAGAACAACGGCGGGGATTCCGCCAGCGCCCTGACCTTTGGGGCCGGCAGCGGTGAAGGGATCGCCTCGAAGCGTACCAGCGGCGGCAGCCAGTTTGACCTGGAACTCTGCACTGGATTTTTCGAACGGATGGTCATTCTCAACAACGGCAATGTGGGTATCGGCGAAGCCAATCCCGCCGGCGCGCTGCACATCACCGGTCCAGCCGGCCCGCCGCCATCTTCTCTGCCCGCCGGCGACAACGGCCTGGTGTTGGGCACCACCGGCCCTCCGGGTTACAAATGGATCCAGTCGTTCGGTGGGCCACTCGTCCTGAATCCGACCGGCAACAACGTGGGCGTCGGCAATTCTTCGCCGGGACATCTGCTGGTAGTGGGCAACTCCGCCAGTCCGGCCTATTGCGACGGCACGGCCTGGCAGAACGGTTCGGACCGCAATTCAAAGGAGGACTTCGCCGCCATCAATGCGCGCGAGGTGCTGGACAAGGTCGCAGCCCTGCCCATCAAGGAATGGCATTACAAGGTGGAGGCGGACCGGACAAAACATCTTGGTCCGATGGCGCAGGATTTCCATGCGGCGTTTGGCTTGAATGGCGCGGACGACAAGCACATTGCGACCGTAGACGAGGAAGGCGTGGCGTTGGCGGCCATCCAGGGATTGAATGAAAAGGTCGAGATCGGAAGTCAGAGGTCAGAGGTCAGAATCCAGAAGCTTGAAGAGAAACTGGAACAGAAGGAAACAGAGATAACTCAATTGAAACAACGGCTCGAAGCACTTGAAAAAATTATTCTCAATCAAAAATCAAATTGAAAGGAAAACAACCATGAAAACCAGACTCAAACTGCTTTGCTTCTTCATTCTTCATTCTTCATTTTGCGTTTCCGCCCTGGCCCAAGGCACTGCCTTTACCTACCAGGGCCGGCTAAATGACGGCGCCAGTCCGGCGAACGGCAATTACGATTTACGATTTACGATTTACGATTCGGGCACCAACGGCACGCTCATCGCCGGACCGCTCACCAATTCGGCCACCGGCGTGAGCAACGGACTGTTCACCGTCACGCTGAATTTCGGTGTAACACCTTTCACCGGCCCGGACCGCTGGCTGGACATGGCTGTGCGCACCAGCGGCGGCGGCGCGTTCGCCGCGCTGAGTTCACGCCAGAAACTCGCGCCCGCGCCTTACGCGATTACGGCGGGCAATCTGGCAGCCGTGATTGCCAACAATTACACTTTCGGCACAAATGCGACTGTAAGCGGGGGTTACCAGAACGACGCCGGCAACGACGACGCCACGGTGTCCGGCGGCGAGTTCAACAACGTCTTTGGCCTCGGGGCGACCATAGGCGGCGGGCGTGTCAACTCTGCCGGCAACAATTTTTCAACGGTGAGCGGTGGCGTTGACAACAACGCCAGCGGCATTGATTCGTCGGTCGGTGGCGGGGGGCAGAATACTGCCAGCGGCAATTATTCGACGGTGAGTGGCGGCAACAATAATCAGGCAACCAACGATTATGCCACCGTTCCGGGCGGCCGAAACAACGTGGCTGGCGGCCTGTACAGCTTCGCCACCGGACGCCAGGCGCAGGCGCTCCATCAAGGTTCCTTTGTCTGGGCGGATTCACAGAATGCCGTTTTTGCCTCGACGACGAACGATCAGTTTCTCGTTCGTGCCCAAGGTGGTGTGCGACTGGTAACTTCCGGCGCGGGCATCACATTGGATAGTCAGCCGTTGCTTTCCGCCGGGAGCAGCCTTAACGCAAATAATCTCTCGAGCGGGACTGTACCGGATGCCCGGCTCTCGCCCAATGTGGCCTTGCACGCGGGCGGCAACACTTTTACCGAGACTCAATTGTTCAATGGCCCGATTTACTTAAACACGACCAATGGCTTCGACCAGTCCGCGGTCGGGAGTTTTTTGATTGATGCTCCGTATTTGCCCGGCGGGCGTTTTGCCGTGTTGGAAAATGGCAACGTCGGCATCGCCGACTCCAACCCGTCACATGCGCTCGAGGTTAATGGTGATTCGGAGTTCGCTGGGGATGCAACATTCGACAGCACGTTGACATCGTATGCGCTTGAAGTCAGCGGCAGTGCCGAAATAGTGGGCAAAGTAACATTCGACAGCACGTTGACTCTGCCGGCAGCGACGCCGACGATTTATACCGGGACTAACCTTCTTTTGCGTTCGGATGGCTCACTTTTCGACTTCTTTGCCGGCCAAAGCGCGGGCAATTTGGGAGTGAGCGGTGCTCAAAATGCGGGCGTGGGTTATGGCGCGTTGAAAAGTCTCACATCCGGTACCGCCAACACCGCCATCGGTATGTTTGCGCTTTTTCACAACGCCGACGGTAATTTTAACACCGCTATCGGTGGCGACGCTCTTGAATTCAACACGAGTGGCGGCAACAACATCGCGGTAGGCAATCTGGCTCTCTCTTCCAATACGAATGGCAACTTCAACACGGCCATTGGCTACGCAGCGCTTTATAGCAGCGCGAATGGCAGTCAGAACATCGCCCTCGGCTATCAGGCGGGTAACAACATCACCACCGGTGGCAACAACATTGATATTGGCAACTCCGGCGCTTCCGGCGACAGCGGCACCATCCGCATTGGCAGCACCAATAACCAGAGCCTTACCTACATCGCTGGTATTTACAATGACCCGGTGCCGGCTAACACGGCCGTTTATATCAATCCCGATGGACGTCTCGGCCTGCTCACGTCCTCCGCGCGGTTCAAACATAACATCCGAGACATGGCCGATGCGAGCGACGCGCTGCTGTCATTGCGGCCGGTGACGTTTCAATACAAACCGGAAATTGATCCGCAGGACATGCCGCAATTCGGC
>Ga0335085_10007643_pt1 | contig 16669 bp, 11 predicted proteins | sample Lox_Sample_45_FD_206712 | JGI IMG/M metagenome (GOLD analysis project Ga0335085, IMG submission 206712) | Soil microbial communities from Loxahatchee National Wildlife Refuge, Florida, United States - Lox_Sample_4.5 | ecosystem: Environmental > Terrestrial > Soil > Wetlands | place: USA...
GGGACGAGCCGGCGCCCTGGGACGGCCGGGCGCGGCTCTCGGTGGTGGGGCAGAAGGTGCCGCGCCTGGAAGGGCCGGAGAAGGTCACCGGGCGCGCCCGCTACTCCTTCGACGTGCAGCTTCCCGGCATGCTCCACGCGGCCGTGGTGCGCAGCCCGCACGCCCACGCGCGCATCAAGTCCGTGGACGTGAGCGCGGCCGCGAAGATGCCGGGGGTGCAGGCCACCTACGTGGTGGAGCGGCTCCTGGGCCCGGCCCGGCCGAAGCAGGAACCGGCGGGAGCGGAGCGATATCCGCGCATCCGCTACGAGGGGGCGCCGGTGGCCGCGGTGGCGGCCCTCACGCCGGCGCAGGCCGAGGACGCCGCCCGCGCCGTGCGGGTGGAGTACGAGGTGCTGCCGCACGTGGCGGACATCGACGAGGCGCGCAAGGAGGGAGCGCCCCTGGTCTTCGAGGGCCCGGTGGAGCAAGGGGGGAGCGCGGGCGGAGGGGGGGCGGCCAAGGACGTCCCCCAGAAGGGCAACGTGCGCGGCCCGGTGGTCGGGGGCAACGGCGCCGACGTGGAGAAGGCGCTGGCGGGCAGCGAGGTGAGGCTCGCGCAGGAGTACCGCACCGAGGTGCAGACGCACTCGGCCATCGAGACGCACGGGGTGGTCGCCGACTGGCGGGACGACGGCGTCACCCTCTACGCCAGCACCCAGGGGATCCACACCGTGCGGGAGGAGATCGCCACCCTCTTCCAGCTCCCCAGGAGCAAGGTGCGGGTGATCTGCGAGTTCACCGGCGGCGGCTTCGGCGCCAAGTTCGGCGCCGGCAACTACGGGGTGATCGCGCTCCATCTCTCGCAGAAGGCGCGCCGGCCGGTGCGGTTGTTCCTCGATCGCCGCGCGGAGCACCTGGCGGTGGGAAACCGGCCCAGCTCCATCCAGCGCCTGCGGCTGGGCGCGGCCAAGGACGGCGCGCTGCAGGCCATCGCCCTGGAAGCCTTCGGCAGCGCGGGCTGCGCGGCGGGCGCGGGGTGCGCCGGGCCGGTGAAGAACCTCTATCCCGCCGCCGCCGTGCGCTCGGAGGAGAACGACGTCTTCCTCCACACCGGCCCTGCGGCCGCCTTCCGCGCTCCGGGGCATCCCCAGGGGGCCTTCGCCCTGGAGCAGGCCCTGGACGAGCTGGCGGAGCGGCTGGGGATGGACCCCATCGCCCTGCGCGACCGCAACGACGCGCACCCCGCGCGGCGCGAGGAGCGGCGCCTGGGACGGGAGAAGTTCGGCTGGGAGGCGCTGCGGGCGCGCAAGGACAAGGGCGCCCTGCGCCGGGGCGTGGGGTTCGCGCAGGGGCTCTGGTACAACTTCGACGGCAGGCCGGCGAACGCCGAGGTGCTGATCCACGACGACGGCAGCATCGAGTGCCGCAGCGGGGTGGCGGACATCGGCGGGGGCATTCGCACCGCTTGCGCCCAGGTGGTAGCCGAGGTCCTCGGGGTCCGGCCGCGGGACGTGACCGTCCACATCGGCGACACCGCGCTGCCCGAGGGCCCGCCTTCGGGCGGCAGCGTGACCACCCAGCTCCTCACTCCGGCGGTGCGGCTGGCGGCGGAGCGGGCCAAGGCGGAGCTGTTCTCCCAGGGTGGCAAAGGGGACGTGCGGGCGGCGGCGAAGAAGCTGGGGCGGACGGTGCGCGGCCTCGGCTCCCGGGCCCGGGACTATGCCGGCTGGCAGGACGACGACCGCTACACGGCCACCATCGGCGGCGCCCAGTTCGTCGAGGTGGAGGTGGATACCGGGACGGGGATCGTCCGGGTGGCGCGGGCGCTGGCGGTGCACGACTGCGGCCGGCCGGTGAACCGGCTGGCCATCGAGTCGCAGATCAACGGCGGGATCATCCAGGGCGTCTCCTACGCCCTGCACGAGCGCCGGGTGATCGACCGGGGCACGGGCCGGATGCTGAACGCGGACCTGGAGCACTACCGGATCGCCGGTGCCAGGGACGTCCCCCGGATCGAGGCGGTGGTGCTGGACCACTTCCGGGGGCGCAGCAACACCGACGCCAGCGGCATCGGCGAGCCGGCCGCCGTGCCCACCTGCGCGGCCATCGCCAACGCGGTGGCGCACGCCCTCGGGGTCCGGGTGCGCAGCCTGCCCCTCACGCCCGCGCGGGTGCTGGAAGCGCTGAAAGGGGCGCGGTCATGAAGGCCTTCAGCTGGATCGAGCCCGAGGACCTGGCCTCCGCCATCTCCGCCGGCGCCCGGGAGGGAGCGCTGTTCAAGGCCGGCGGGGTGGATCTGGCGGACCGGATGAAGGAGCACCTCGACGAGCCTTCCGCCCTGGTGAACATCCGCCGCCTGCGAGATCTCGACTTCCTCCGGGTGGAGGGCGGCGAGCTGCGCCTGGGGCCGCTGCTGACGCTGGCCACCCTCGCCTCCGACCCCCGCATCCGCCAGGGCGCCCCGGCGCTGGCCGACGCGGCGGCGGCCGCGGCCACGCCCCAGATCCGCAGCGCCGCCACCCTGGGCGGCAACCTCGCCCAGCGGCCGCGTTGCTGGTACTTCCGCAAGGAGGACTTCCGCTGCCGGCGCAAGGGCGGCAACGAGTGCTTCGCCATCGACGGCCAGAACGAGATGCACGCGGTCTTCGGCAACGACCTCTGCGCCATCGTCCACCCCAGCGCCATGGGGACGGCGCTCACGGCGCTGGGCGCCTCGCTGGCGCTGCGGGGGCCGTCCGGGGAACGGACGGTGGGCATCGAGGAGTTCTTCGTCCGGCCCGAGGCGGACGTCACCAAGGAGAACGTCCTGCGGCCCGGGGAGCTGATCGTGGAGGTCCGCGTGCCGGCGGGGCGGAAGTCGGGCTACGTGAAGCTGATGGAGAAGCAGTCCTTCGACTGGCCGCTGGCGGAGGCGGCGGTGGCGCTGGGCGACGATCCCCGGGTGGCGCTGGGCGCGGCGGCGCCGGTGCCCTGGCGGGCGAAGGAGGCCGAGAAGCTGATCCGCGGCAAGCGCGTGGACGAGGCGCTGGCGGCCGCGGCGGCGGAGGCGGCGGTGCGGGGGGCGAAGCCCCTGGAGCACAACGGGTACAAGGTGCCGCTCTTGCAGGCGGCGGTGAAGCGGGCGCTGCTCGCGGCCGGAGGCGCGTCATGAGCGGAGAGGACAACGGTCACGAGCAGCTCTGCGTCTACCTGCGGGCCAAGGTCACCGGGGCGGCGCACAACGACCGGCGCGCGCTCTACGCCCTGCGCACCGAGGCCACCACCGTCTACTGGTGCCTGTTGACCATGTCGCCCGCGGGTCCGGACGACGGGCTGGTGCACGCCGGCCGCTGCTCCACCGGCCGCACCTGCTGCACGCTGGACGAGGAGACGGGCGTCGCGTAGTGATCCCGCCCGGCGTCGAGCACCTGGATGTGCAGGCCGGGGAAGTCCGCTTGCACTGCGCTCTGATGGGACCTCGCGACGGCCCTTTGGTGCTGCTCCTGCACGGCTTTCCCGAGTGCTGGAGGGCCTGGCGCCACCAGCTTCCCGCCCTGGCCGCGGCGGGCTTCCGGGCGGTGGCGCCGGACCTTCGCGGATACGGCGGGTCCGACAAGCCGCGCGGCGTCTCCTCCTACCGGATGGAGAAACTGGTGGCCGATGCGGCGGCGCTGATCGGCGCGTTGGGGCGCGAGCGGGCCGACGTGGTGGGGCACGACTGGGGCGGACACATCGCCTGGCACCTGGCCATGTGGAACCCCGCGAGGGTGCGCAGGCTGGCGGTCCTCAACGTCCCCCACCCGGCGCGGATGTTCCGCGCGCTGCGCACGCTGCGGCAGCTGCGCAAGAGCTGGTACATCTTCTTCTTCCAGCTTCCCTTTCTCCCCGAGCGCTTCATGTCGCCGCGCTCCATCCGCGTCGCCTTCCGCCACATGACGGCGCGCAAGGGCGCTTTCGACGAGGAGGACGTCGAGGCCAACGTGCAGGCGGCGGGCGACCGGACCGCGCCCATCAACTACTACCGGGCGGCGGGGCGCTACCGCGGGCCGCCCTTGCGGCCCGTCGAGGCGGAGACGCTGCTCGTCTGGGGCGAGAAGGACCGCTGGCTGGGACCCGACCTGGCGGAGCTGGACCCGCGCTGGGTCCCGCGGGCGCGGATCGAGCGCATACCTTCCGCCTCTCACTGGGTACAAGCGGACGCTCCGGAGCGGGTGAACGAGCTGTTGCTCTCCTTTCTGCACTAGATCGCTCGATGGTCCGCGGGCTCCTCAAGCGCATCATCACCGAGCCGGGCGCCGAGAACGCCGAGGACTACGCCCGGCGGGTGCGCATCCTCGCCCTGACCTACGCGGTGCTCTTCACCGCCTGCTGCGTGGGAGCCGTGGTCATCGTGGTGGAGGGGAAGCTCTTCGTCACCCTCGCCCAGCGCAGCAACGTGGAGACGCTCACCATCCTCTTCCTCCTGGTGCTCTATTGCTACCTGGGCGCGGTGAGCGCCCCGGGCGCGCTGGGGGCGGCGCGGATCGCGCTCTTCGCGCTCCGCCGGCGCTTCGGGGGCGACGTCCCGGCGCAGCGGCGGCGGCAGATGGCCTCCTTGCCGGGCCGCGGCGAGGGGCCGTGGGCGGCGCTGGGCAAGGTGCTGGAGCGGACCGACGGCGCGCCCCTGCGCTTCGAGATCGCCGGGGAGGCGGGCTACCTCGGCGCGCTGGAGGTGGAAGGGGCGCGCGTGCGCCACCTGGAGACCGCGAGCGGGTCGGCGGACTTGATCGCCTATTTCGTGCGCCAGGTGGAGGAGGTGACCGGGCTCGACCTGGGTCTGGTGGTCTGGGGGCAGCTCGACGACGATGAAGGAGAGCGCTACCTGGCGCAGGTGGAGTTCGGCCGCGCCTTGCGCCGCCACCTGGGCTCGGAGCCGCTCTGGCCTACCCTGGCCATCACTCCCGCCCAGTGCGACGAGGTGCAGGAGAGGCTGCGGCGCATCGCCCCGGCGCTCCTGGAGGAGGCGATGCTGCCGGACTGGGAGTACGAGGCCGAGCACAAGCTCCCGGTCATCCCCGAGCCTCTGGGCCTGGTCAGCCTGGGGAGATCGACCAAGCGCGCCGACCCCGTGGCGACCATGGGATTCGCCACCGTGATGGTGCTGCTCACCCTGGCGGTGGTCCTGCTCTTCACCTTCCGCCCGCCCTGGGTGCCGGGATGAAGCGGCTGCTGCTGGTCGCCGCCTTGCTGGTGGCGGCCGCCGGGGTGGCGTTCGTGCGCGGCTGCTCGGGACCGCGGCCGGCGCTGGTCTCCGCCCGCATGCGAGGGCAAATCGCCGAGGCGGTGGTGCGCAACGAGGGGTCCGGGGAAGGGGAGTTCCTGGTCGGCTTCCGCGCCCGGCCGCGCTCCGGCGGGCCCGCCCTGCAGAAGAGCCGCAAGGCCACGCTGCGCCCGCAGGAGACGGCCCGGGTGGAGGTGACGCTGGAAGGGGCGCGGGGCGACGAGCAGCTGGAGGTCGAGCTGGACTACCCTGCGCGCTGACCCGTGCCGACCGTTCCCACATGCCACGCTCAGCCACAGGCAGGCGCACGGCCGGCCGGCGGAAGGGAGCGGCCTTGAAGCGCAGGCTCCCCGAGTACGAGGCGAAGCGCGACTTCGCCGTCACCCCGGAGCCCGCCCCGGGGGCGCAGCCGGAGCACGCGGAGCCTTCTTTCGTGGTCCACAAGCACGATGCCACCCGCCTGCACTACGACGTGCGCCTGGAGATGGACGGCGCTTTGGCCTCGTGGTCGGTGCCCAAGGGACCCAGCTACGATCCGGCGGTCAAGCGGCTGGCCATCCAGACCGAGGACCACCCGCTGGAGTACGGCAGCTTCGAGGGCCGGATCCCGGACGGGGAGTACGGCGCGGGCGACTCGCTCATCTGGGACAACGGCTCCTGCGATTCGGTGCCGGAAGGGCAGCTCTCCGAGCAGCGGAAGCGGGGCCACATCGTGGTGGAGTTCCGCGGGCACAAGCTGCGCGGCCAGTGGCACCTCGTGCGCACCCACGGCGGCCAGCCGGGCAAGGCGCAGTGGCTGATGTTCAAGGCCAAGGACGGCGCGGAGAAGCCGGGGTACGACGTGATCGCCGAGCGGCCGGAATCGGTGGTGAGCGGGCGGGTGCTCACCCGGGGACCGGAGCGGAGCGGGAAGCTGCGGGCGCCGCGGGCGGGGCCGGAAACGATCCTCCCCGCCTACCTGCCGCCCATGCTCGCCACCCTGGTGGACGAGGCGCCGCCCGGCGATTGGCACGCCGAGGTGAAGTACGACGGGTACCGGGCGCTCTGCGCGCTCTCCAGCGGGCGGGTGGCGATGTGGACGCGCAACGCTCTCGACCTTTCGGCCCGCTTTCCCCGGGTGGCCAAGGCCCTCTCCCGCCTGGTGGTGGGCGACGCGGTGGTCGACGGGGAGATCTGCGTGCTGGACCCCTCGGGCGTGCCGCGCTTCGAGTTGATCCAGCAGGGGGCGACGGAGGAGGCGGTGCTCTTCGCCTTCGATCTCTTGCGGCTGGACGGCGAGGACCTGCGAAAGCGGCCGCTGGAGCAGCGGCGGGATCTCCTCCGCAGCGTGCTCTCCAACGCGCCGGACGCGGTGCGGCTGGCGGAGGAGGTGCCGGGCGACATCGGGGCGGCGCTCGAGAGCATGAAGAAGCGGGGGATGGAAGGCCTGATCCTCAAGGCGCGCGGCTCGGTCTACCAGAAGGGCCGCTCCCGCGACTGGCTGAAGCTGAAGGCGCAGGCCAGCCAGGAGCTGGCGATCGTGGGCTGGACGCCGGGCAAGGGGAACGCTTCGGGGTCGCTGGGCGCTCTTTTGCTGGCGGTGGCGGACGGGAAGGGCGGCTACGAGTTCGCGGGAAAGGTGGGGACCGGCTTCTCCTCCAGGCAGCGCAAGGACCTGCAGCGGGATCTCTCCCGCGATGCCCGGACCAGCAGCCCCGCCCGCGGGGCGCCCCGGCTGCGCGATGCGCGCTGGGTGGAGCCGAGGCTGGTGGCCGAGGTGCGCTTCACCGAGTGGACGGCGGACGGGAAGCTGCGCCACCCCGCCTTTCTCGGCTTGCGGGCGGACAAGAAGCCTCTGCAGTGCGTGCGGGAGAAGCCCGCCCCGGTGCCGGAGGCGCCGCCAGCACCGCGGCCGGCCGCGCGCAAGAAGGCGCCGGCCGCCGGGGAGCAGGAGCAGAAGCTGACCAATCCCGACCGCGTCCTCTATCCGCAGGAGAGGATCACCAAGGCGGACGTGGCGGACTACTACGCCGCGGTGGCCCCGGCCCTGCTGGCGGCCCTGAAGGACCGCCCGCTCACCCTGGTGCACTGGAACCAGGGCATCGCGAAGCCAAGCTGGTTCCAGCAGGACCTGGGGCCGATGGCCGAGGAGTGGATGCGGATCGCCGAGACGCCGGCCCGGACCCGCAAGAAGGCGGTGCGGCACCTGGTGGCGGATGGCCCGCGCGCCCTGCGCTGGCTGGCTCAGAACTCGGTGCTGGAGATCCACGCCTGGCACTCGCGGGAGCCCACCCTCACCCAGCCGGACTGGGTGGTGTTCGACCTCGATCCGGCGGAGGGTCAGGGCATCGACCAGGCGCTGGAGGTGGCCGACGTGCTCCACGGGATGTTCGAGCGGCTGGGGCTGCCCAGCGTGCCCAAGACCACCGGCAAGCGCGGGCTGCACATCCTGGTGCCGCTGGCCAAGGGGCACACCTACGAGGACGCCGCGGCCTTCGCGCTGCAGGTGGGCGAGACGGTGGCGAAGCAGTTGAAGAACGTCACCCTGACGCGCTCGCTCTCGGGGCGGAAGGGGCGGCTCTATTTCGACTGCCTGCAGAACGCGTACGGCAAGACGGTGATCGCGCCCTATTCCTTGCGCGGGGTGCCGGGAGCGCCGGTCTCCGCGCCGCTTCGCTGGAGCGAGGTGAAGCCGGGGCTGGATCCCAAGGCCTTCAACCTCCGCACCATGCCCGGACGCCTGCGGCAGGCCGGCGACCTCTTCGCTCCCGCCCTGGCGCAAGGAGTCCGCCTTCCCCGCTACAAGCGGTGATACGGTTCGAAGGTGCGCTTCCTCCTCCTCGTCCTGCTCCTGGCCGCCTGCGAGAAGCCCTGCCCGCTGATCTGCGGAAGCGATTCCGACTGCCCGGCGCAGAACGGCGCCTCTCCAGGCTTCTACTGCTCGAACAACGTCGCCTGTCTTCAAGATTGCTTCCGCTGCATCGGCGACTGCGTCTCCGTCCACGACAACTGCGCTGCTTGCGGCAGCGCCTGCTCCGCGGGCGCCAGCTGCTTCCAGGGGGGCTGCGTCACCGCCTGCCCGGCGAACTTCACCAGCTGCTCGGGCGCCTGCGTGAACCTGGTCTCCGACCGCTTCAACTGCGGCACCTGCAGCCACGCCTGCGCCCGCGAGGAGAACTGCGTGAACGGTCAGTGCGGCTCGATCTCCTGTTGACGTGCTACCCTCGCCGGCGTGAACGACGACGTCACCATCCCCGCCTTCCGCGCTGTCCCCCGCACCGGCGTCATCTACGTCACCTCCGAGGCGCACAAGCTCGGCTACCGCAGCTCGGACCCCACCTGGTGCAACCTGGGGCAGGGGCAGCCGGAGACCGGGCCCTTGCCGGGCGCGCCGGAGCGCGTGCACCAGGTGGCGGTGGAGGTGGACGACCAGGAGTACGCGCCCGTCCCCGGGATCTGGGAGCTGCGCGAGGCGGTGGCCTCGCTCTACAACCGCCTCTACCGCAAGGGGCTGCCCTCGCAGTACAGCGCCGAGAACGTGAGCATCTGCGGCGGCGGCCGCGCGGCGCTCACCCGGGCCGCGGCCTCGCTGGGGCACGTCAACCTGGGCCACTTCCTTCCCGACTACACCGCCTACGAGGAGCTGCTCGACGTCTTCAAGGCCTTCACCGCCATCCCCATCCTCCTCGAGGGAGAGCGGGGCTACGCCTTCACCGCCGACGACCTGCGCCGGGAGATCCAGGGGCGCGGGCTCTCGGCGCTGCTCATGTCCAACCCCTGCAACCCCACCGGCAAGCTGGTGCAGGGCGACGAGCTGGCGCGCTGGGTGCGGACGGCGCGGGAGCAGGAGTGCTCGCTGCTGATCGACGAGTTCTACTCGCACTACGTGTGGACGGCCCGGCCGGGGCAGCTCCCCATCGAGAGCGCCGCCCGCTACGTGGAGGACGTCAACCGCGACCCGGTGGTCCTCTTCGACGGGCTGACCAAGAACTGGCGGTACCCGGGCTGGCGCGTCACCTGGACGGTGGCCCCGGCCAAGGTGATCGACACCGTGGCCAGCGCTGGCTCCTTCCTCGACGGGGGCGGTTCGCGGCCCCTGCAGCGCGCCGCCATCCCCCTGCTCGAGGACGAGGTGGTGCGAAAGGAGACCTTGGCCATCAACGCCGCGTTCCGGGAGAAGCGCGACCGGATGATCCAGCGGCTGGAGCGCATCGGCATCCGCCCCGACCGCGCGCCGGACGGCACGTTCTATGTCTGGGGCAACCTGGCCAGCCTGCCCCCCGTGATCAGCGACGGGATGGGATTCTTTCGCGCCGCACTGGAAAAGAAAGTCATCACCGTACCGGGCGAGTTCTTCGACGTGAACCCTGGCAAGCGCCGTAGCCGCAGGGCGTCAAGATTCCGTAGTTACACCAGATTCTCCTTCGGGGCGCCCGAGGCCCAGCTCTCCGAGGCCCTCTCCCGCATCGAGCGGATGGTCCTCTCTTCGACCTGACCTCCTTGTCGCGCCGCGCCGTCCGTGAGTAGCTTGGCGCTGGGGGAGGGCCGTTCCATGCGCTTCGTCCGCTGGTTTGCCGAGGTCGGCCTCGGCGACGTCGGGCTCGTCGGCGGGAAGGTGGCTTCGCTGGGCGAGATGATCCGGGAGCTTGCGCCGCTGGGGATCCGCGTCCCGGACGGGTTCGCGGTCACGGCGGAAGGATACCGTCACTTCATCTCTGCAGCGGGGCTGGACGAGAAGATTCAGTCGCTGCTGGCCGGGATCGCGCACGACGACGTGCAGGGCCTGGTGGCCCGCAGCGCGGAGATCCGCGCCGCCATCGCGGCCGCTCCGCTGCCCGAGGAGATCGCCGCCGAGGCGGTGGCCGCCTACCGGGCGCTCTCGGAGCGGTCCGGGGCGGCGGAGACGGACGTGGCGGTGCGCTCCTCGGCCACCGCCGAGGACCTGCCGGGGGCGAGCTTCGCCGGTCAGCAGGACACCTACCTGAACGTGCGCGGCGAGGCCGCCTTGCTGGAGTCGGTGAAGCGCTGCTTCGCCTCGCTCTTCACCGCCCGGGCCATCAGCTACCGGACAGACATGGGGTTCGACCATCTCCAGGTGGCGCTGAGCGTGGGCGTGCAGAAGATGGTGCGCAGCGACAAGGCCGCCTCCGGCGTGCTCTTCACCCTGGACACGGAGAGCGGGCACCGCGGGGTGGTCCTGCTCACCTCCAGCTACGGCCTGGGCGAGGCCATCGTCCAGGGCCAGGTGGTGCCCGACCAGTTCTACGTGCACAAGGACACCCTGCGCGAGGGCTACCGGCCGCTCTTGTGGAAGACCATCGGCAGCAAGGAGCAGCGGATGGTGTACGGCGAGAGCGGCACCGTGCTCGAGCCGGTGCCCGAGGAGCTGCGCAAGCAAAGCTCGCTCTCCGACGACGAGGTGCTGCAGCTCGCGCAGTGGGCCCTGTGCATCGAGGAGCACTACTCGCGCAAGCGGGGCTCCGACTCGCCCATGGACGTGGAGTGGGGGAAGGACGGCGAGAGCGGGCAGCTCTTCGTGCTGCAGGCCCGGCCGGAGACGGTGCACGCCAACCGGGCCCAGGCCTCCTTGCGCATCTACAAGCTCACCGGCAAGGGCGAGCGGCTCGCCCAGGGGCTGGCGGTGGGCGAGGGCATCGCGGTGGGCACCGCCAGGGTGATCCTCAGCGCGGCCCAGTTCGATCAGTTCAAGCCGGGGGAGATCCTGGTGACCGGCAACACCGATCCCGACTGGGAGCCGATCATGAAAATGGCTTCCGGGATCGTCACCGAGCGCGGCGGGCGGACCTCGCATGCGGCCATCGTCGCCCGCGAGCTGGGGATCCCGGCGGTGGTGGGGACGGGCGACGCCGCCCGCAAGGTGCCCCCGGGCGAGAAGGTGACGCTCAGCTGCGCCGAGGGGGAGCAGGGGCGGATCTACCGGGGCGCTCTCGACTACGAAGTGGAAGAGGTGGACCGCGCCCAGTTCGCCCGGCCGCGCACGCAGATGATGCTCAACGTGGGCAACCCGGAGCAGGCCTTCCAGACCGCCATGCTCCCCAACGACGGGGTGGGGCTGGCGCGGATGGAGTTCATCTTCGCCAGCTGGGTGAAGGTGCATCCTCTGGCGCTCACCCGCTACGGGCAGCTGGACGAGGCCACGCGGGCGCAGATCGACGCGGTGACCTTCGGCTATGAGGACAAGGCCGAGTACTTCGTGGACAAGCTCTCCCAGGGCATCGGCACCATCTGCGCCGCCTTCCATCCCAAGCCGGTGATCCTCCGGCTGAGCGACTTCAAGTCCAACGAGTACGCCACCCTCCTCGGGGGAAAGCAGTTCGAGCCGGTGGAGGAGAACCCGATGATCGGCTGGCGGGGGGCCTCGCGCTACTACCACCCCAGCTACAAGGAGGGCTTCCTCCTCGAGCTGCGGGCGGTGAAGCGGGTGCGCGAGGAGTTCGGCCTGGGAAATCTCAAGATCATGGTCCCCTTCTGCCGGACGCCCGACGAGGGCCGCAGGGTGATCGAGGTGCTGCGCGAGGGCGGGCTCGTCCAGGGCAAGGACGGGCTGGAGGTCTACGTGATGGCGGAGCTGCCCTCCAACGTCTTCCTCGCCGACCAGTACGCGGACATCTTCGACGGGTTCTCCATCGGCTCCAACGACCTCACCCAGCTGGTGCTGGGGGTGGACCGCGACAGCTCGCTCGTGGCCTCGCTCTTCAACGAGCGCAACGCCGCCGTGCTGCAGGCCTGCGCCCGGATCATCGACGCGGCCCGGCGCAAGGGGCGGAAGGTGGGCATCTGCGGCCAGGCGCCCAGCGACTTCCCCGACTTCGCCGCCTTCCTGGTGGAGCAGGGCATCGATTCCATCTCGCTCATCCCCGACTCCCTGCTCAAGACCAGCGAGCGGGTGCTGCAGGCGGAGAACCGGCCCCGGGCCCTGCGTCCTTCGCGGCGGGCCAACGACGTCCGCCTTCCCTCGGTGGGAGGCAGGGCGCCGGCGAGGGCGGACCTCGACGCCTGGGCGGACACCGAGCCGTTCGTGCCCGGAACCGACTGATCGGGCGAGCCCCGGTTGCCGGGGTCCGTCCGTGCGGCCCCTGCATCTTTCGTTGGGCACCCTACATTTCGCTTGGCGAAGTGGAGGGGGAATGCTCGCTCTAGCGGTGGCGCTGCTGGCGTCTGCCCAGAACCTGATCGCGGCAGGCGGCGGCAACGCCCTGACGCTCCCGGCAGCACGGCACGTGGTGCGGCTCGATCCGCAGGACGGCAGGCCGGCGACCTGGCTCCTGGCGGTGCAGGAGGACGGGGCCGACGGGCACTGGCTCTCGATGTACCGGAGCGACGACGAGGCGAGCAGCTGGGACTGGTACGCCGGCATCCAGGACTCCTGCTGCGAGCGCGACACCCCCGATCTGATCGCGGTGGGGATGGACGTGGCGCTGGTCTTCTCCTACGAAGGGCCGGACATCTCCGGCTCCAGCGCGCACGACGTCTGGTTCCAGTGGTGGAGGTGGGACGGCGGCGCGGACTGGGTGCCGCAGCCGGCGGTGCGCGTCTTCGACTCCACCTCCGGATCCACTGCGTACTTGCGCGGCGAGCTGGCGCGCGACTCATCGGGGCGGCTCTGGGTCTGGGCCCAGCGGCTGAACTCCGACGGCACGTTCACCATGGTGATGTCCGTCAGCGCGGACGGCGGGTCCACCTTCCAGGCGCAGCCCTCCCTGGACACGCTCGCGAACCGGCCCGGCGGGCGCATCCAGCCGGTCTCGGGGAACCGCCTGATGCTCCTCTACGGCACGCACGGGACCGACCCGGGCTACATGCGCCTGCGGAACGACTCGGATCCGGTGGGGAGCTGGGGAGCGCGCCAGGCCGTGTTCTCCGAGGGCATCTACCACGGCGCGGCGCTGAGCGCGGCGAGCGACGGCAGCGGCGGCGTGCACCTGGTCTACAAGGACGTGAGCGAGCAGCTCTGGTACCGCCACTGGAGCGGGAGCTGGAGCGGGCGGCAGCTGGTGGAGAGCAGCGCGGACTGGGCGTTGCAGCCGGCCATCACCCGGGTGGGCGGGACCCTGGTGATCTTCTGGAACCGGATGTACGCCACCAACACCAGCTACGACTTCCGCTACCGGACGCTGGAAGGCGGAACCCTCAGCGGCAGCACCGTGCTCGACGCCCGGGGCGGGTTCAAGGGATATCCCGCCTCGGTCGAATCGCTGCCCAACGCCGTTCCGCAGATCCCCTGCCTCTACGGGAACACGCCGGACGCCGACAGCAGCGGAAGCGTGGCCCTGGTCTTTGCCCCCACCCCGGACACCGCCCCTCCGCCCCCGCCACCGCCCCCTCCGCCTCCTCCTCCGCCGCCTCCACCGGGGGGAACGCTCTTCTCGGACGACTTCAACCGCACCACCCTGGGCGCGGCGTGGCGGGTGGTGGCGGGCCTGTGGCAGATGCCGGGGACGCGGGCCGGGTCGGACCTCGACGGCACGGACCAGGTCGCGGTGCAGTCCCTGAGCTGCGCGGACTGCTCGGTGCAGGCGAGGGTGATCAATTTCGCCGCGGGCGTCGTCGCCCTCGACTTGCGGGAGACCGACTCCGGCGACCGCTACGACGTGGCGCTGCTCGCCAACGGGCAACTGCAGATCCGGCGGCACAACGGAAGCGCCACCACCGTGCTGGCGCAGGGGGCGAGCGGGATCGCGGACCTGGGGGACTGGGCGACCCTGGCGCTGAGCGCCAGCGGCTCGGGGCCGGTGCAACTCACCGCCTCGGTGAACGGGGCCGTGAAGCTGACCGCGACCGATTCTTCCGCCTCGGCGATCGCCGCACCGGGGACCGCGGGAATGTCCACGGGCCTGGCGGGGATCTGGTTCGACGATTTCCTGGTGACGGGAGCCGCCACGGGGGGCGGCGGCAGCGACGGAGGCGTTCCCGATGCCGGGACGCCCGATGCGGGTCCTCCGGACGCCGGACCGCCGGACGCGGGTCCTCCGGATGCCGGCCCACCGGATGCCGGCCCACCGGATGCCGGCCCCCCGGACGCTGGCCCACCGGATGCCGGCCCCCCGGACGCTGGCCCGCCTCCTCCCGGCGGCGTCCTCTTCAGCGACGACTTCAACCGTACCCTCGCCTCCGGCCTGGGCCCGAAGTGGAGCGTCCTCACCGGCTTGTGGCGGGACAACAACCAGGCGAACTCCGACCTCGACGCCCTCGACCGCGCCAGCGCGGCCGGCGCGACCTGCGCCGACTGCCGGATCGACGCGAAAATGGTGAACTTCGGCGGCGGCGAGGCCATGCTGGAGCTGCGGGTCTCGGGAAACGACCGGTACGCGCTGGCCCTCACCGCGGGTGGAAAGCTGGAGATCCGCCGCTACCGCGTGGGCGCGGCGACGGTGCTGGGCAGCGTGGCCAGCGGCATTCCCGATCTGGGCGAATGGCACTCCTTCGCCTTCGCGGTCCAGGGGAACGGAACGGTGACGCTCACCGCCTCGGTGGACGGGGTGGCGAAGATCAGCGCCACGGACTCCAGCGCCTCGGCCCTCACCTTCGCGGGCGCTTCCGGGATCGCCGCCACCGTCGCCGGCATCCTCTTCGACGACTTCACCCTCACCGGCGCGGGAACGGTGGAGAACCCGCCTCTCGACGGGGGCACCCCTGACGCGGGCCCGCCCGACGCGGGCATGCCGGACGGCGGCGCTCCCGACGCGGGGGGACCCGACGGCGGGGCTCCCGACGGCGGCGCCAATCTCTCCGCGACCGTCAGCTTTACAGAGACCGGCTTCGAGCTGATGGCGGTCGACCCCGGCGGAAGGGCCTACGGCGTGAACCTGGATTCCAGCGGCTCCGAGGTGTGGAGCACGGTGGACGGCCGGAGCTGGTCCAGGCGCGGGAACACGGCCAACGGCGGCAGCTTCTGGGTGATGACGGCGCTCTCCGACGGGGTGCTGATCGCCGACGTGGTGGAAGGCTCCGGGCACGTGCTCGCCCGCTCCACCGACCAGGGCGTCACCTGGACCGACGTGCTCGACGCCGGCCAGTACCGGATGCTCACTCCCCACAGCGTCGCCGACCTGGACGGGGCGGTGTACTTCCTCGAGTACCAGGTCTTCACCAACAGCTCCACGCCCATCCGCCTGTGGAAGTCGTCGGACCGCGGGGCCACCTGGAGGGTGCAATCCACCTTCCAGGGCCACCGCCACGGTCACGGGCTGATGCCCGATCCAGCCCGGCACGCGCTCTTCGCCTTCTTCGGCGACTTCGACGAGCAGTCGGGGCTCTACCGCTCCACCGACGGCGGCGCCACCTGGACCCTGATCAAGGGCGGCACGCAGGCCGGGGACATCGTGGACGGGGTGGTGCTCTCCGACGGCTCGTTCTTCTGCGGGCAGGACATCAGCTACCACGGCTCCACCCCGGACACGCCGCAGATCGCCCGCATCGGCTTGAACGGCGCGGAGACCGACTCCTTCGAGCTTCCCTCGGCCAGCTACTCCACCCACGCCATCTCCGGCGGCGGCTACGTGGTGGGGGCCACGCACGAGGAGGGCGCGGACGTGGAGGCCCCCGGCTGGAACCGCGGCTCCTTGTTCGGCAGCGGCGACGGGGTGCACTGGAGGAAGCTCTTCGAGGTGCCGCAGGCGGACGCCAGCGACGACGTGCGCGCCGACGTCTACTGGGAGCTGGCGACGGGCGAGCTGGTGTTCAGCGTGCGCAACGCGGCGGGGTTCGGGCCGGGAGGGCGCGGCTACATGCTGCTGCTCACGAGTCGCCAATGATCTTGATCAGCACCCGCTTGTCGCGCCGGCCGTCGAACTCTCCGTAGAAGACCTGCTCCCAGGGGCCGAAGTCCAGCTTGCCCCTGGTGATGGCCACCACCACCTCGCGGCCCATGATCTGCCGCTTGTGGTGCGCGTCGCCGTTGTCCTCGCCGGTGCGGTTGTGGTGGTAGCGCTGGGGGCTGGGATCGTACGGCGCCAGCCCCTCGAGCCAGCGCTTGTAGTCCTCGTGCAGCCCGGGCTCGTCGTCGTTGATGAAGACGCTGGCGGTGATGTGCATGGCGTTCACCAGGCAGAGGCCTTCTTTCACCCCGGCCTCGGAAACCGCCTTCTCCACCTCGGCGGTGATGTTCACGAAGGCCATGCGCTCCTTCGTGTGCATCGTCAGGTACCGGGTGAGCGATTTCATCGGGCGGACACCTCGTTCACCGCCGTGGAAGGCCTCTCCCCGCGCAGCACCCGCTCCACCTGCTCCAGCGCGATGCGGGCCATGCTCTCGCGGGTCTCCACCGTGGCGCTGCCCAGGTGGGGCAGGAGCACGACGTCGTCGCGGGAGAGCAGGCCGGGGTGGACCGCCGGCTCCTCCTCGAACACGTCCAGGCCGGCTCCGCCCAGGTGGCCTTTCCGCAGCGCGGCCACCAGGGCGGCCTCGTCCACGATGGGCCCGCGGGCGGTGTTGATCAGCAGGGCCCCG
>Ga0335085_10007644_pt1 | contig 16668 bp, 15 predicted proteins | sample Lox_Sample_45_FD_206712 | JGI IMG/M metagenome (GOLD analysis project Ga0335085, IMG submission 206712) | Soil microbial communities from Loxahatchee National Wildlife Refuge, Florida, United States - Lox_Sample_4.5 | ecosystem: Environmental > Terrestrial > Soil > Wetlands | place: USA...
AGGGCGCGCAGCAGGCACAGCAGATCCGCGCCGACGCCGACCGGCAGCGCATCGAGATCATCGCCGATGCCCAGCGCCAAGCCCAGATCCTGCGCGGCGAGGGCGATGCGCAAAGCATCACGATCTATGCCGACGCTTATGGCAAGGACCCGAACTTCTTTTCGTTCTATCGCTCGTTGCAGGCCTATCGCGACAGCTTGAGCGGGCCGGGAACCACCTTCCTGGTCTCGCCGGACAGCGATTTTTTCAAATATTTCGAGACGGGCCCCAGCGGGGTCGCGGCGCCGGGCGGTGCGCCGAGTGCGACGGGAGCGCGGCATTGAAGGATTTTATGACCGCGCTGGCGCTCGCGGCGACGATCGAGGGGATGCTCTATTCGCTGTTGCCGAGCGCGATGCAGCGCATGAACGCTCAGGTGGCGCTTTTGCCGCAGCCGGCGTTGCGGATCGCGGGTCTCGCCGCGGCTATGCTCGGCGTCGGCGCCGTCTGGGCGATCCGCAGCTGACCGAACGGGATCGCCCGCGGTCGACGGTTATCCTCGGGCAATGGCATCCCTAATTACGCCATATTGATCCTATTCCAATAGACGACTCTGGCCTGATGCACGCCTGTCCCGTAAAATCATCTCGTACACTCCGATCATGCCCGAGGGAGGTTGTCCCGTGAGCCGGGTCTTTGCCCGCTTTTCAGCCCGCTGTCTGTCGCGCGGCCGCTTGGCGGCCTGCGCTCTCGCCCTTCTCGCCCTCGTTGCCTCCCCGACGACCGGCGGCGCCAAGCCGGCGCCGGACAGCTTTGCCGACCTCGCCGCCAAGCTGTTGCCGGCGGTGGTCAACATCTCCAGCACGCAGACGATCAAGCCGGGCCAGGACAGCGGCGACGATCAGGACACGCCGAGCGGCCCCGGCAATCGCGGCGGCGGCAATCGCGCCCAGCCCGATATCCCGCAATTCCCGCCGGGCTCGCCCTTCGAGCAGTTCTTCAAGGATTTCCTCAACCGCAACCGCCAGGGCCAGGGGCAACAGGACGCGCTGCCGCGGCAGCAGACCTCGCTCGGCTCGGGCTTCATCGTCGATCCCAGCGGCCTCGTCGTGACCAATCACCATGTGATCGACAACGCCGATACGATCACGGTGACCTTGCAGGACGGAACGAACTTCAAGGCCGAGATCGTCGGCCAGGACACCAAGACCGATCTCGCGCTGCTGCGCATCAAATCCGACAAGCCGCTGCCGGCGGTCAAGTTCGGCGACAGCGACAAGACCCGGGTCGGGGATTGGGTGCTCGCGATCGGCAATCCCTTCGGCCTCGGCGGCAGCGTCACGGCCGGCATCCTCTCGGCGCGTGCCCGCGACATCAATTCCGGGCCGTACGACGACTTTTTGCAGACCGATGCCTCGATCAATCGCGGCAATTCCGGCGGCCCGATGTTCAACATGGACGGCGACGTCATCGGGATCAACACGGCGATCTACTCGCCCTCCGGCGGCTCGATCGGCATCGGCTTCGCCATCCCGGCCGATCTCGCCAAGCCGGTGATCGACCAGCTGCGCGATTACGGCCACCCGCGCCGCGGCTGGCTCGGCGTCAATATTCAGAACGTGAATGACGAAATTGCCGAGAGCCTCGGCCTCGACAAGCCGAAGGGCGCGCTCATCGCCAGCGTCCATGACGGCGGCCCGGCGCAAGTCGCTGGCATCCAGCCCGGCGACGTCGTGCTGATGTTCGACGGCAAGCCGATCAACGACATGCGCGAATTGCCGCGCGTCGTCGCCGAGACGCCGATCGACAAGAGCGTGAAGGTCATGGTCTGGCGCAAGCGCAACGAGGTCGATCTCGACGTGAAGGTCGGCGAGCTCAAGGAAGAGACTCAGGTCGCCTCGACCTCGCCGAAGCAGGAAAAGCCGCAAGCGACGATCAACGCGGTCAAAGCGCTCGGCCTGTCGCTCGCCAATTTGACGCCTGAGCTGCGCGAGCGTTACGGCCTCGCCGACGATGTCAGCGGCGTCGTCATCACCGACATCGACAATGGCGGCCCGTCGGCCGACAAAGGCATGAAGGCCGGCGATGTCGTCGTCGAGGTCGCGCAAGACGACGTGAAGACGACCGATCAGATCCTGACCAAGGTCGACGAAGCGAAGAAGGCCGGGCGCAAATCCGTGCTGCTGCTCGTCGATCGCCAGGGCGATCTGCGCTTCGTCGCGGTGAAGATCGACAGCTAATCCTGCGCCGCGACGATCTCGCCGTCGCGATAGCCTTGCGCATAGAGCAGCGCCGTCAGATCGTTGTGATCGACGCGCAGCCGCGCGGCCGCGGCGACGATCGGCTTGGCGTGATAGGCGATGCCCATGCCCGCGGCCTCGATCATTGGCAGATCGTTTGCGCCGTCGCCGACCGCCAGCGCCGCGCCGAGCGATAGCCGCCGCTCGACCGCGAGCAAGGTCAGCGTCGCGAGCTTCGCTTCCTTGCCGAGCACCGGCTCGCGCACCCGGCCGGCGAGCTTGCCGTCCTCGACGATCAGCTCGTTGGCGACGGCGATGTCGAAACCGAGCTGGCGCTTGATGCGATCGGCATAAAGACGAAACCCGCCGGAGACCAGCGCGGTATAGGCGCCGTGCTTGTGCATGGTCGCGACGAGGCTCGCCGCGCCGGAATTGATCCGGATGCGCGCGCCCGCTTCGGCGAGCGCAGCCTCGGGCATGTCTTTGAGCAGCCCGACGCGCTCGCGCAGCGCGCCGGCGAATTCGATCTCGCCATTCATCGCGCGCCGCGTGATCGCCGCGATCTGCGGCTGGATGCCCGCGATCTCGGCGAGCTCGTCGAGCATCTCGTTGGCGATGATGGTCGCTTCCATATCGGCGACGAGAAGCTGCTTGCGCCGGCCGGCGGTGTGTTGCGCCAGCACATCGATCGCGACCGCGCCGCCCAGCGCGGCGCGGATGCCGGCATCGGCCTGATCGGGCGCGACGTCGTCGAAGGGAATGTCGCAGGCGCGGCCGACGGCGAGCCAGTCATTCGGCTCGAGCCGGGCGCCGAGCTTCACCAGCGCATCGCGCGCGCTCTCGACAGCGACGCTGAGCGCATCGCCGCCGGCTTGCGCGGCGATCAGGGTGACGACGCTTTCGGCCATCTCGGGTTTATCGGCGGAGAGCGGCGTAAACGCAAGCCGGCGTGCTACAACGCCGCGCATGAGCGAGGCCGCCACCAAGGACGTCGTCATCATCGCCGGCCCGACGGCGAGCGGCAAATCGGCGCTCGCGCTGGCGCTGGCCGAGGAATTCGCCGGCACGATCATCAACGCCGACAGCCAGCAGGTCTATCGCGATCTCGCGATTCTCAGCGCGCGGCCGAGCGATGCCGAGATGGCGCGCGCGCCGCATCGTCTCTACGGCGTGATCGATGCGACGGAGAATTGCTCGGCCGGGCGCTGGCGCGCGCTGGCGCTGCACGAGATCGACACCGCGCGCGCGGCGGGCCGCCTGCCGATCCTCGCCGGCGGCACCGGGCTCTATCTCGAAGCCTTGCTCAACGGCCTCGCCGAACTGCCGCCGATCCCGGCGCGCGCGCGCGAGGAAGCGAAGGCGCTTCATGCCGCGCTCGGCGGTGCGGCGTTCAAAGTGCGCCTGGCGGCGCTCGATCCCGCCGGCGCGGCGAAAATCGCGGCAAGCGACGCGCAGCGGCTGACACGCGCCTATGAGGTCGCGCTAGCGACTGGCAAGCCGCTCTCGGCGTGGCAGGCCGACCAGACGCCCAACCGGGCGCTGCGTGCGGCGGCAATCGTGCTGCTGCCCGAGCGCGAGGCGCTTTACCGGGCGTGCGACGCGCGGGTGACGGCGATGATCGCCCAGGGGGCCGAAGCAGAAGCGCGGGCGCTGCTGGCGCGCGGTCTGACGCCCAGCCTGCCGGCGATGAAGGCGGTCGGCTTGCGCGAGCTCGGCGGCGCGCTGGACGGCGCCGTCGCCCGCGAAGAAGCTATTGCTGCGATGCAGCAAGCGACCCGCCGATACGCCAAGCGGCAGTACACCTGGTTCCGCAACCGGCTCCAGGACAGCGCAATATTGCGTCGGATCACCCTTTATGAGCAATTTTCGGTAAGTTTATTACCCGATATTTTCTCATTTATTCGTAGTTCGCTGTTGACGACTCGCGGTTAGGCCTTTAGTTTCCCCGCTTTCCCGGCGGAAATGTGTGGCCGCCGCGGCACTTCGGAGCGAATCATGACGGCGGAACAGATGAACGGGGCCGAAATGGTCATCAAAGCGCTGGGCGACCAGGGCGTTGATGTCGTATTCGGCTACCCGGGCGGCGCCGTTCTGCCGATCTACGACGCGCTCTTCATGCAGAACCGGCTGCGCCACGTCCTGGTGCGGCACGAGCAGGCCGCGGTCCACGCCGCCGAAGGCTATGCCCGTTCGACCGGCAAGGTCGGCGTGGTGCTGGTCACCAGCGGTCCCGGCGCGACCAACGCCGTCACCGGCCTCACCGACGCGCTGATGGATTCGGTGCCGGTCGTTTGTCTCACCGGTCAGGTGCCGACCCACCTCATCGGCAACGACGCGTTCCAGGAGGCCGACACCACCGGCATCACCCGGCCCTGCACCAAGCATAACTACCTGGTGAAGGACGTCGCCGATCTGCCGAAGACCCTGCACGAGGCCTTCTATGTCGCGCGCAGCGGCCGGCCCGGCCCGGTCGTGGTCGATCTGCCGAAGGATGTGCTGTTCGCGACCGGCGACTACCGCGCGCCCGAGACTATCGAGCAGCGCAAATCCTATCGCCCGCAGACCGAGCCTGACCCGGCCAAGATCGCGGCCGCGGCCGAGCTCATCCTCCATGCCAAGCGGCCGCTGTTCTATTCCGGCGGCGGCATCATCAATTCCGGGCCCGAAGCGGTGAAGCTCTTCGGCGAGCTGGTCGAGATGACCGGCTTTCCCGTCACCCTGACCTTGATGGGCTTGGGTGCTTTCCCGGCGGCGGATAAGCGCTATCTCGGCCTCGTCGGCATGCACGGCACCTACGAATCCAATCTCGCGATGCATGGCTGCGACGTGATGATCAATGTCGGCGCGCGGTTCGACGATCGCGTCACCGGCAAGGTCGCGGCCTTCTCGCCGGGCTCGAAGAAGATCCACATCGATATCGACCCCTCGAACATCAACAAGAACATCCGCGTCGACGTGCCGGTGGTCGGCGATTGCGCCAAGGTGCTCGCGGCGCTGATCGCGGCGCTGAAGGCCCGGCGCTTCGCGCCCGATCACGCCGCGCTCGGCAAGTGGTGGAAGCAGATCGAGACCTGGCGCAAGCGCAACTGCCTGCATTACGAGCAGGACGACAAGATCATCAAGCCGCAATATGCGATCGAGCGGCTGCATGCGCTGACGCGCGACCGCGACACCTACATCACGACCGAGGTCGGCCAGCACCAGATGTGGGCGGCGCAGCTTTTCCGCTTCGAGAAGCCGTTCCATTGGATGACGTCGGGCGGGCTCGGCACGATGGGCTACGGCCTTCCGGCCGCGGTCGGCGTGCAAGTCGCCCATCCCGACGCGCTCGTCGTCGATATCGCCGGCGAGGCCTCGATCCTGATGAACATCCAGGAGATGTCGACCGCCGTGCAATACCGGCTGCCGGTGAAGATCTTCATCATCAACAACCAGTACATGGGCATGATCCGCCAATGGCAGGAGCTGCTGCATGGCGGCCGCTATTCGGAAAGCTACAGCTCGTCGCTGCCGGATTTCGTGAAGCTCGCCGAGGCTTTCGGCGCCAGGGGCCTGCGCGCGACCAAGCCGGCGGAGCTCGACGACGTCATCCGCGAGATGATCGCGATCCCGGGGCCGGTGATTGTCGATGTCGCGACCGATCAGAACGAGAATTGCTTCCCGATGATCCCGTCGGGCGCCGCCCATAACGAGATGATCCTGGGGCTCGAGGACAAGAAGGGCGCCAGCCCGATCTCCGAAGAGGGCATGGTCCTCGTCTGAGCGAGGATCGGCCGGAGATGCAGCCTTGAGCGAGATCGAACGTCATACCATTGCGGTGCTGGTCGACAACGAGCCGGGCGTGCTGGCGCGCGTCATCGGCCTGTTCTCGGGCCGCGGCTACAATATCGAGAGCTTGACCGTCGCCGAGGTCGATCGCGCCGAGGCGCTGTCGCGCATCACCATCGTCACCACCGGCACCGAAATGATCGTCGACCAGATCAAGGCGCAGCTCTCGCGCCTCGTGCCGGTGCGCATGGTCCATGACCTGACCGAGGAAGGCCCCGCGGTCGAGCGCGAGCTCCTCCTGGTGAAGATGGCTGGTACCGGCGAAAAGCGGATTGAATCGCTGCGTTTGGCCGATATCTTCCGTGCCCGGGTCGTCGATTCGACGATCGAGAGCTTCGTTTTCGAGATCACCGGCTCGGCCGAGAAGCTCGATGCGTTCATCAACCTGATGAAGCCGCTCGGGCTCGTCGACATTTCGCGGACCGGCGTCGTCGCGATTGCGCGCGGCGCCGCCAAATTCTGAACCGAACGCTTTACGCCAAGAGGGAAATTCGATGCGCGTCTATTACGATCGTGATGCCGACGTCAATCTGATCAAGAGCAAGAAGGTGCTCGTCGTCGGCTATGGCAGCCAAGGCCATGCGCATGCGATGAATCTGCGCGACAGCGGTGTCAAGGACGTGCGCATCGCGCTGCGCCCGGGTTCGGCCTCGGCGCAGAAAGCCGAAGCGGCGAAGTTCCAGGTGATGTCGCCGGCCGAGGGCGCGAAATGGGCCGATGTCGTCATGGTGCTGACGCCCGACGAGCTCCAGGCCAAGCTCTATGCCGACGATCTGCTGCCGAACATGCGGCCGGATACGGCGCTCGCGTTCGCGCATGGCTTCAACATCCATTTCAAGCTCGTCGTGCCGCGGCCGGACATGGACGTGTTCATGATCGCGCCGAAAGGCCCCGGCCACACCGTGCGCTCGGAATACCTTAAAGGCGGCGGCGTGCCCTGCCTCGTGGCGGTCGAGCAGAACCCCTCGGGCAACGCGCTCGAGATCGCGCTGTCCTATGCCTCGTCGATCGGCGGCGGCCGCGCCGGCGTCATCGAGACGACCTTCAAGGAAGAATGCGAGACCGATCTTTTCGGCGAGCAGGCGGTGCTCTGCGGCGGCCTCTCGGCCCTGATCATGGCCGGCTACGAGACCCTGACCGAGGCCGGCTACGCGCCCGAAATGGCCTATTTCGAGTGCCTTCACGAGGTCAAGCTGATCGTCGACCTGATGTATGAGGGTGGCATCGCCAATATGCGCTACTCGATCTCCAATACCGCGGAATATGGCGATTACACGCGGGGCCCGCGGGTCATCAGCCCGGCGGTCAAGGAGGAGATGAAGCGCATTCTCGACGATATCCAGTCCGGCCGCTTCGCCCGCGACTGGGTGCTTGAAAACGCCGCCGGCCAGGCCAGCTTTAAGGCGATGCGCCGCCGCGGCGCCGAGCACCCGGTCGAGCAGATCGGCGCCAAGCTCCGCGCCATGATGCCCTGGATCGCCCAGAACCGGCTTGTGGATAAATCCAAGAACTAATGCTCGGGGCGGCCATCAAATCGGTCGCCCAACTCGCAGAAACGCGAGACAAATGTTGCGATAGGCGCCGTAAACGATATAGACATAAATAGTATGGTAAATTTTTTCGTCCGGTAGGGTTGGTAAGGAATTGTAAACCTGTATGAATTTTCCTTACTGGACGTCGGCGCAGGTCAACGAGGGTTTGATGGTCGCAATTTTGACACGGGACAGCAGCAGGCTGGCGCAAACGCGTCCGGTCGCGCTTGCCCATGTCAGGGCGAACCAGGAACTGGCGCTTAGCCTGCGGTGGAGCAGGGGCGGGACGCTTCGACTTAGCCGCCCCTGAGCGCGAGGATTCTCGGCCTCATTCGCGCTTGGGGGTTACCGTTCGCGGCCTACCCTTGTTTTCCGTACCAAAGGAATCGCGCCTATGAGCGCCCATGACCACAGCACCGCGCATAGCGGTGCCGATAGCAAAGCCAAAGCCCCCGCGTCGTCGCGCGTCGTCATTTTCGACACTACTTTGCGCGACGGCGAGCAGTCGCCCGGCGCCTCGATGAATCTCGAGGAGAAGATCAAGATCGCCCTGCTCCTCGAGGAGATGGGCGTCGACGTCATCGAAGCCGGCTTCCCGATCGCCTCGAACGGCGATTTCGAGGCCGTGCGCGAGATCGCCAAGCAGGTCACCGATTCGACCGTCTGCGGCCTCTCCCGCGCCGGCCGCGCCGATATCGAGCGCTGCTGGGAGGCGGTGCAGCACGCCAAGCGCCCGCGCATCCACACCTTCATTTCGACCTCGCCGCTGCACATGAAATACAAGCTGCAGATGGCACCGGAGCAGGTCTACCAGGCGGTGATCGACAGCGTCACCCTGGCGCGCAAGCTCTGCGAGGATGTCGAGTGGTCGTGTGAGGACGGCTCGCGCACCGAGCACGATTTTCTCTGCCGCACCGTCGAGGCGGCGATCAAGGCCGGCGCCCGCACCATCAACATCCCGGACACGGTCGGCTACGCCGTGCCCGAGGAGTTCGCGGCGCTGATCGCGATGGTCGTCAACCGCGTGCCGAATATCGACAAGGCGGTGATCTCGGTCCATTGCCACAACGATCTCGGCCTCGCCGTCGCCAATTCGCTGGCGGCGGTCGGCGCCGGCGCGCGGCAGATCGAATGCACCGTCAACGGCCTCGGCGAGCGCGCCGGCAACGCGGCGATGGAAGAGATCGTCATGGCGCTGAAGACGCGCCAGGACCGCATGCCGTTCACGACCGGCGTCAAATCCGAATACATCACCCGCGCCTCGCGGCTGGTCTCGGCGATCACCGGCTTCGTCGTCCAGCCCAACAAGGCGATCGTCGGCGCCAACGCCTTCGCGCATGAGAGCGGCATCCATCAGGACGGCATGCTGAAGCATGCCGGCACCTACGAGATCATGACGCCCGAATCGGTGGGGCTCGGGAAATCGACGCTCGTGATGGGCAAGCATTCCGGCCGCCACGCCTTCAAGGCCAAGCTCAAGGAGCTGGGTTTCGAGATCGGCGATAACGCGATGAACGAGGCGTTCAAGCGCTTCAAGGATCTCGCTGACCGCAAGAAGGATGTCTACGACGAGGACATCGTCGCCCTGATCGACGACGAGATCCAGCACGACGCGGAGCTCATCAAATTCGTCTCGCTGCAGGTGATCGCCGGCACGCGCGGGCCCCAGACGGCCACGCTCGAGCTCGAGGTCGACGGCAAGAAAGTGACGGCGGTGACCCAGGGCAACGGCCCGGTCGACGCCACCTTCAACGCCATCAAGGCGCTGGTGCCGCACGAGGCCAAGCTGCTGCTCTACCAGGTAAGTGCTGTTACGCATGGCACCGACGCGCAGGCCGAGGTTACCGTGCGGCTCGAGGAAGACGGCAAGACGGTGAATGGGCAGGGCGCGGAACCGGATACGCTCGTCGCTTCGGCCCGGGCCTATATCCACGCGCTCAACAAACTCATGGTCAAACGGGCGAAAACGGCGCCCGCCGCGATGTCGGCTTGATGCGGCAAGCACGCTGGGGGCGGTCCCGCCGGACCGCCCCAAGCGCTCTCTCAGCGGCGGGGTGATTGAATCTGATGTTCGGAAATCTGCTGGGTATTCTCTCCGCCGACATGGCGATCGATCTGGGGACCGCGAATACCCTCGTCTATGTGAAGGGGCGGGGGATCGTCCTCAACGAGCCGTCGGTCGTCGCGATCGCGAGCGTCAAAGGCCGCAAGCAGGTCCTGGCGGTCGGCGACGAGGCCAAGATGATGCTGGGCCGCACGCCCGGCAACATCATGGCGATCCGCCCCTTGCGCGACGGCGTCATCGCCGATTTCGAGGTCGCGGAGGAAATGATCAAGCATTTCATCCGCAAGGTCCACAACCGGCGCAGCTTCGCCAATCCGCAGATCATCGTCTGCGTGCCTTCGGGCTCGACGGCGGTCGAGCGCCGCGCGATCCAGGAATCGGCGGAAAGCGCCGGGGCGCGCCGCGTGTTCCTCATCGAGGAGCCGATGGCGGCGGCGATCGGCGCCGGCCTGCCGGTGACCGAGCCGACCGGCTCGATGGTTGTCGATATCGGCGGCGGCACCACCGAGGTCGCGGTGCTCTCGCTCGGCGGCATCGTTTATTCGCGCTCGGTGCGCGTCGGCGGCGACAAGATGGACGAGGCGATCATCGCCTATATCCGCCGCAACCATAACCTCCTGGTCGGCGAAAGCTCGGCCGAGCGCATCAAGAAGGAAATCGGCTCGGCCTGCATGCCCGAAGAGGGCGAAGGCAGGGTCATGGAGATCAAGGGCCGCGATCTGATGAACGGCGTGCCCAAGGAAATCGTCATCAGCGAGCGGCAGATCGCCGAGAGTCTCGCCGAGCCGGTCGGCGCCATCGTCGAAGCGGTGAAAGTCGCGCTCGAGCACACCGCGCCTGAGCTCGCCGCCGATATCGTCGACAAGGGCATCGTCCTGACCGGCGGCGGCGCGCTCCTCGGCAATCTCGATTATGTGCTGCGCCATGCGACGGGTCTTCCGGTGTCGATCGCCGACGATCCGCTCAGCTGCGTCGCGCTCGGCACCGGCCGCGCGCTCGAAGAGATGAAAACGTTGAAGTCTGTTCTCATCAGCATGTACTGATAGAGGATCGTCGCGTTCGGTTTGGCGAGGAACGGGTCTTTTAGGAAGACGAGACGGATTTTCGGATGCGTATTTCAGCGCCCGTAAAGGCAGCCGCGCAGCGTCTCGCGCTACCCTTCCTCGTGCTTGTTTCGGCGGTCATGGTTCTCTTCGGCAAGACCGATCTGGTGCTCTATGACGGGCTGCGCGCTTCGGTCGCCGACCGCGTGGCGCCGCTGCTCCAGGCCGTCGGCCAGCCGGTCGCCGCGGTTACCAATGCGGTCCAGAGCGTCTCGAACGCCGTCGCGATCAGCCGCGAGAACGCCACCCTCCGCGAAGAAAACGCCCGGCTGCTGCAATGGCAGGAGATCGCCCGCCGGCTCGAGACCGAGAACACTGAGCTGCGCGCCCTGACCAAATTCGAGCCGCAGAACACCGTCCATTCGCTTTCCGCCCAGGTGATCGCCGATTCGGGCGGCGCCTTCGCGCGCAACGTCCTGATCAACGCCGGCAGCCAGGAAGGCGTCGCGCGCGGCCAAGCCGCTCTTTCGGGCGAAGGGTTGGTCGGCCGCATCTCCGAGGTCGGCTCGCGCACGGCGCGCGTCCTGCTGCTGACCGATCTCAACTCGCATATCCCGGTCGAGCTCGAGGACAATCACCAGCATGCCGTTCTTGACGGCGATAACTCGGAGCAGCCGCGGCTGGTCTATCTGCCGACGACGGTCGAGGCGACCGTCGGCGAGCGCGTCGTGACGGTGGGCGCGGGCGGTGTATTCCCGCCAGGATTACCCGTAGGAGTTGTATCGTCGGTCGCGAACGGCGTCATCCGCGTCGAGCCTTATGCCGAGCTCTCCCGCCTCGAAGTACTGCGAGTCGTCGATTTCGGCCTCTCCGGCGTGTTGCCGCAAAGCGCGGTGCCGCCGCCGCGGGCGTCGAGCCGCGTATCGAAAGCGGCGCCGCCGGCCGAATCGCTCCGATGACCCGGTGACATGCAATGCCTATCGCCCTGCAGCGCGATATCGGCTATCCGGGCCGGCTGGTACCCTTCCTGACCACGGTGTTGTTCGCGTTTTTCTCGGTCGTGCCGCTCAATCTCCCGGGCTTTGCCGTGGTGATGCCGGCCTTCGCGCTGATGGCAGTGTTCCACTGGACGGTCTATCGCCCCGACCTTTTGCCGCTCAGCGCCGTCTTCGTCAGCGGCCTGCTGCTCGATCTCATGAACGGCACGCCCTATGTCGGGATTTCCGCGCTGGTCTTTCTTATCGGGCGCCAGGCCGTGATGGGTCAGCGTAAGCTCTTCGTCAATCGGCCGTTTGCCGTGGTCTGGCTCGGCTTTCTCGCCCTTGCCGTGACGGTGTTCCTGCTGCTCTGGGCGCTGGTCAGCGCGCTTCACGCCGGCTTCATCGACCTCCGGCCCTTCGCCTTCCAGGCGGTGCTCACCGTCGCCTGCTATCCCGCCGCAAGCTACGTGCTGGCCCGCGCCCAGCGCGCCTTCCTGGCGCAGGCCTGAGCGATGGCGAACCGCAAGGAAAAAGACCGCAGTCGCCTCTTAACGCGCCGCGCCGCGCTGCTGGCCGGCGGCCAGCTCGCGCTGCTCGGCACGCTCGCCGGCCGGCTCTATTACCTCCAGGTGGTCCAGGCCGATCGCTATGCGATGCAGGCCGACGAGAACCGCATCAACATCCGCCTGCTGGCGCCGCCGCGCGGCCGCATCCTCGACCGGTTCGGCGTGCCGCTCGCCGCCAACAAGCCGACCTTCCGCGCCGTGCTGATCGCCGAGCAGGCCGGCGACATCCAGGCGACGCTCGACGCGGTCGCGAGCCTCGTGCCGCTGAGCGATGTCGATCGCCGCCGCGTGCTGCGCGACGTGCGCACCAAGCTGAGCTTCGTGCCCGTCGTGCTGCGCGACGATCTGAGCTGGGAGGAGATGACCCGCATCGAGGTCAACACGCTCGAATTGCCCGGCGTCTCGATCGAGCAGGCGCTGACCCGCTACTACCCCTTTAGCGACGAGATCTCGCACACGGTCGGCTATGTCGCGGCGGTCTCGGAAGACGACCTCAACAACGACGACCCGCTGCTCGAGCTGCCCGATTTCCGCATCGGCAAGAGCGGCGTCGAGAAGGCCTACGACCTCGATCTGCGCGGCACCGCCGGCACCAGCGAGGTCGAGGTCAACGCTTTCGGCCGCGTCGTGCGCGAGCTGGCGCGCGAGGAAGGCCTCCCGGGCCAGGACATTTCGCTGTCGATCGACATGGAGCTGCAGGATTTGGCGGTGAAGCGCTGCAAGGCGCAGGGCAGCGCCTCCTGCGTCGTGCTCGACGCCTGGACCGGCGAGGTGCTGGTGCTGGCCTCGACGCCGAGCTTCGATCCGGGCGCGTTCTCCGCCGGGCTCACCACGACGATGTGGCAGCAGCTCATCAACGATCCGCTCAATCCCTTGAGCAACAAGGCGATCAGCGGCACCTACGCGCCGGGCTCGACCTTCAAGCTGCTGGTCGCCATGGCCGGGCTCGAGAACGGCGTCCTCACCGAGAACACGGAATTCTTCTGCCCCGGCACGTTCACCCTGGGCAATTCGCTGTTCCATTGCTGGAAGAAGGGCGGGCACGGGACGCTGAGCCTCAAGCGCGCGATCCCCGAATCCTGCGACGTGTTCTTCTATCACACGGCCGATCTGCTCGGCATCGACAAGATCGCGGCGATGGCCAATCGCTTCGGCCTCGGCGTCAAGCTCGACATCGACATTCCCGGCGAGAAGACCGGCATCATCCCGACCCGCGCCTGGAAGATGGCGACGACGGGCGTGCCGTGGCAGCGCGGCGAGACCATCAGCTGCGGCATCGGCCAGAGCTTCGTCTCGGTGACGCCGCTGCAGCTCGCGACCTATACCGCGCGGCTCGTCACGGGGCGCCAGGTCGTGCCGCGGCTGTTGCGCAAGCAGGGCGTGATGACGCCGGCGAGCGCGCTGCCGACCGGCATCGATACCGATTTCGCCTCGCTCGGCGTGCAGGGCGCGCATCTGGAGCTCATCCGCGAAGGCATGTTCGCCGTGGTCAACACGCAGCACGGCACCGCCTACAGCGCGCGCATCAAGGAGCCGGACATGCTGATGGCCGGCAAGACCGGCACGGCGCAGGTCCATCATTACAGCGAGGCCGAGCGCGAGCACGGCCATCTGACCGGCCAGCTCGTGCCGTGGAAGAACCGCGATCACGCGCTCTTTGTCGGCTTCGCCCCGTACAACGCGCCGCGCTATGTCTGCGCCGTCGTCGTCGAGCATGGCGGCGCGACCGGCGGCGAAGGCGGGGCGGTCGCGGCGCCGATCTGCCACGACGTGCTGCTCGAGGCGCAGAAGCGCGATCCGGTCAATCGCGTGCCCGATGTGCCCTTCGGCGCGCCGCCCACCACCGTTGCATCCTCGGGCTGAGCGGCGTGGCGCAATCCCTTCTCGATCGTGATACGCCGCGCTCGAGCCTCGCGCTCAAGGTGCTCGGCATCAATTGGGGCCTGCTGCTGCTCCTGACCTGCATCGCCTGCATGGGGTTTGCGATGCTCTATTCCGCCGCCAACGGCCATTGGGAGCCCTGGGCGGCGAAGCAGGTCGTGCGCTACGCGGTCGCCGTCGTGATCATGATCGCCGTCGCGACGGTCGATCTGCGCTTCTGGCTGCGCTCGGCCTATCTCATCTACATCGCCGCGATGCTCCTCCTCATCGCGGTCGAGGTGCGCGGCGCGATCGGCATGGGGGCGCAGCGCTGGATCGATCTCGGCGTCATCCAATTGCAGCCCTCGGAGCTGATGAAGATCTCGCTGGTGCTGGCGCTGGCGCGGTATTTCAGCATGCTGACGGTCGAGGAGATCGGCCGCCCGGTGCGGCTCATCGTGCCGGCGCTGCTCATCCTCATGCCGGCGGGGCTCGTCATGAAGCAGCCCGATCTCGGCACCGCGATGATGCTGGTGCTGTCGGGCGGCGCGATCTTCTTCCTCGCCGGGGTGCGCTGGTGGAAATTCGCCATCGTGCTGGCGGCGGGCGGCGGCGCGGCGCCGGTCGCGTGGCGCTTCCTGCGCGATTATCAGAAGAACCGCATCCTCAACTTTCTCGATCCCGAGAACGATCCGCTGGGCGCCGGCTATCACAGCCTGCAATCGAAGATCGCGATCGGCTCGGGCGGGCTCTTCGGCAAGGGCTTCATGGCCGGCAGCCAGGCGCATCTCTCCTTCCTGCCCGAAAAGCAGACCGATTTCATCTTCACGATGCTGGCGGAGGAATTCGGCCTCGTCGGCTGCATCGTGTTGCTCGCCGCCTATACGCTGGTCTTCGTCTACGGCTTCGCCATCGCCTTCCGCAGCCGCAGCCATTTCGGCCGGCTCTTGGCGCTCGGGCTGACCGTCAACGTCTTCCTCTACGTCTTCATCAACACCGGCATGGTGATGGGCTTGCTGCCCGTGGTCGGCGTGCCGCTGCCGCTCATCTCCTATGGCGGCACCGCGATGCTCACGGTGATGTTCGGCTTCGGCCTGATGATGAGCGTCTATGTCCACCGCGACCTGCGCCTGGGGCGCGGCGGCGAGGAATAGGCGAGGCGCGGGGTCGCTCGCGCGGGCGAGGCAAGGCGATGGACGATGCCTGGATCAGCTATGTCGACGAGCGCACGATCGCCGAGCTGGTCGAGCGCGCGCGCCAGGCGCCGCGCGGCCGCCTCAACCTCAACCTCCATCCGCGGCTCGACGATCCGATCCAGCGCCTGCTGAACGCCGGCTCGCCGGGGACCTATATCCGCCCGCACCGCCATCGCCCGGAGCGCTGGGAGCTGGTGATGACCTTGCGCGGGCTGATCGACGCGCTGGTCTTCGACGAGAATGGCCGGATCACGCAACGCGTGCCGCTGAAGCCCGGCGGCGAGGGCATCATCCAGAACGCGGGCGGCGTGTGGCACGGCTTCGTCTTCCGCGCACCGGACTCGGTCGCCTTCGAGATCAAGCCCGGGCCGTACGACGCCGCGACGGACAAGGAATTCGCACCCTGGTCGCCGCGCGAAGATGCGGCCGAGGCGGCGGCTTGTGCGCGGTGGATGACGAGCGCAAAGATCGGCGAGAGGTGGAGCGGCTCGAATAGCTAAACGTATGCGCGCCACTGGCGCGTATCGCGAAGGCCGCTCCATTCTTTCATTTCACTCCGTCGCGCCGGTCATGGGTGGAGTGAAGTTGGAGTGCGAGCGACGTGCTGGTACCGGGATTACTGTCGCAGTGCCCGGAAGCATGTCGCCGGCGGCCAAATTGGGTTCGTTTTACGATTCTCCCGTTGCTGCGAACTCCTGCGCATCGGCAATGTGAATGACCTTCATTCTCCACTGACGGCTGAGATTGGGTTCGTTTGGACGATTGCGTTGGTCGGTGTCGGCCCGTCCTCGCCGGATCTGGAATTAGGATCGTTGGCCGAAAGTTGGAGGTGACCGTTCCCCTCCCGGGTACCACGATTACCCAGAGCCGTGTCGGCGACGATGGATGAAGGCGCGTGATTCAATCGGTGCGCTTGCAGACGCTCGAGCATCTCGATTTCGAAGCGGAGGCCCTTGCGGTTGATTGTTTCGTAATGGAGAAGATTTTTGAGGGCCGACTGTTCGCCGCGGAAGAAGCTGTCGAGCGGCGTGTCCGCAATGACCTCTGCTTCGCCACGGGCGCCGCGGTCGAGACGCATCAGATAGCTGGCGATCTTGAAGACCTGTCTCTTCTCGAGTGCCGTTACCGGTTGCCAATGCTCGCGGAGCGCATCGAGCAGCTGCTGGAATTCCTCCTCCTCGCCGGGGATAAGATATTTCTCGGCCCGAATCCCGTGCCGCGTCGCGTTCCGGGCGGAGGCCTCTCGGCCGGAGGGGGTGCGTGGTCCTGTACTGGCCTGAGCGTTGCGCCGGTTGGCCTCGATTTGACGTTGTGTTGTCATGAATTTTTTCATCCATAAGCAATGTTTGCGCCGTAATCGGCAGCGGAAAGGCTGCCGT
>Ga0335085_10007645_pt1 | contig 16666 bp, 13 predicted proteins | sample Lox_Sample_45_FD_206712 | JGI IMG/M metagenome (GOLD analysis project Ga0335085, IMG submission 206712) | Soil microbial communities from Loxahatchee National Wildlife Refuge, Florida, United States - Lox_Sample_4.5 | ecosystem: Environmental > Terrestrial > Soil > Wetlands | place: USA...
CGCCCACGGGGACGCCGCGCGCGATGCGCGTGACGCGCAGCGCGCGGCCCTTGAGCATCTCGCCGATGTAGTGCGCAGTGGCCTCGCCCTCGTTGGTGAAATTGGTGGCGACGATGACCTCCCTCACTTCTCCGGCCGCGAGGCGGCGCTGCAGCACGTCCAGCCCGATCTCCTTCGGCCCGATGCCGTCGAGCGGCGACAGGCGTCCCATCAGCACGAAGTAGAGCCCGTTGTAGGCCATGGTCTGCTCCATCATGAGCAGATCGCCCGGCGTCTCGACCACGCAAAGCTGCGAGGCGTCGCGCTTGGGCGAGGCGCACAGCGCGCACAGCTCGTCCTCGGAGAAGGTATTGCACTTGGCGCAGCGGCGGATGCTCCTCAGGGCCCTCGCGAGGGACTCGGCGAGCCGGCCCGCCCCCGCCTTGTCGTGCTGCAGGAGATGGTAGGCGGTGCGCTGCGCCGATTTCGGTCCCACGCCGGGGATGCAGCGCAGCGCCTCGATCAGGTCCTCGAGAGCGCCGGGTGACTTCATGCTCGGAAGCTCAGAACGGCAGCTTGAAGCCCGGAGGCAGGCCCATGCCGCCCGCGAGCGCGCCCATCTTTTCCTGCACCGCCGCCTCGACCTTGCGGGACGCGTCGTTCATCGCCGCCGCGACGAGGTCCTCGATCATCTCCCGGTCGTCGCCGAGCAGGGACGGATCGATCTTCACGCGCTTGACGTCGTGCTTGCAGGTCATGACGACCTTGACCATCCCGGCGCCCGACTGGCCCTCGACCTCCACCGTGGCGAGCTCGTCCTGCAGCTTCCGCATCTGCTCCTGCATGCGCTGGGCCTGCTGCATCAGGCCGGCGAGCTGTCCCTTCATCATCGTCTTTCTCCTACTGCGCCGGCTTGATCGAGGACTCCACGATGGTGGCGTCGAAGTTCTCGACCAGGTCGCGCACGAACGCGTCCTGGCTTATCGCGGCCGCGGCGCGGTCGCGCGCGGTGTTGCCGCCGGTCTCGCCCACGCGCACGGTGAGGCGCACCGGCTTGCCGAAATGCTCCTGCAGCGCGGCGCGCAGCTTGTCCTGGAAGCTCTTCTCGGCGAGGTGCTTCGCCGCCGGCGGCACGCACAGCTCGAGCGACTCGCCATCGAAGCGCTGCAGCTCGCTCGCCTGCGCGAGCTGCTTGGCGACTCCGCCAAGGTTGAGCGCGTTGGCCACCTTGGGCCAGTCGCCGTCGAATCCCGCCTGCCGGGGCGAGGCCGCGACGGGCTTCTCGGCGCGCTGGACCGGGCCCCGCTCGTCGGTCGCGAACGCCAGCATGCGCAGCAGCGCCATGGTGAAGCCGGCAAAATCGTCGGGCGCGAACGGCAGGTCCTGCCGCCCGTGGATGGCAATCTGGTAGAAGAGCTGCACGTCCTCGGGGTGGAGCGCCTTGGCGAGCGCGGCGAGCCGCGCCGACAGGCCGCCCGCCTCGACCGTCTCGGGAGCGGCCTGAGCGAGCGCCACCCGGTGCAGCAGCGAGCCGAGGTCCTGGAGCGCGCCGTCGAAGGCCACGCTGCGGGCGCGCATCTCCTCGGCCGTCGCCAGCACCCCCGCTGCGTCGCGCGCCGCGACGCGCTCGAGAATCGCGTACAGGACCGTGTCGTCGATCGTCCCGAGCATGGCGCGCACGCCCGCTTCCTCGACACGGCCAGCCCCGTGGGCGATTGCCTGGTCGAGCAGCGACAGGGCGTCGCGCATGCTGCCGTGCGCGCTGCCCGCGATGAGCTTCAGCGCCGCATCCTCGGCCGGGATCTTTTCCTCCGCCAGGATCCGCTGCAGGTGCGACGCGATCGCCGCCGGGGGCATCTGCTTCAAGTTGAACTGCAGGCAGCGCGACAGCACCGTCACCGGGATCTTCTGCGGGTCCGTGGTGGCGAGGATGAACTTGATGTGCTCGGGAGGCTCCTCCAGCGTCTTGAGCATCGCGTTGAAGGCCGACGTCGAGAGCATGTGGACCTCGTCGATCACGTAGACCTTGAACCGTCCTCGCGTGGGCGCGTAGACCGCGTTCTCCAGGAGCTGGCGCATCTCGTCGACCTTGGTGTTGGTCGCTGCGTCGACCTCGATCAGGTCGACGTAGCGACCCGAGTCGATCTCGACGCAGGCCGTGCAGACACCGCACGGGCGCGAGCTGATGCCGGTCTCGCAGTTCAGGCACTTGGCGAGGATGCGCGCGAGCGTGGTTTTGCCCACCCCGCGGGTCCCCGAGAACAGGTAGGCATGGTGCAGGCGCTTCTCGTCGAGAGCGTGCCGCAGCGCGCGCACGACGTGCTCCTGCCCGACCAAGGACTCGAAGTTGCGCGGGCGCCATTTGCGCGCGAGGACTTGGTAGGACATGGCCGGATTTTACCAGCCGCGCCGTGTCAGGTATTCCCGACTGGCGCTTTTCCGATTTGGGTGTAGAGTCCCCCGGGAGGACATGGGTCGAGAGATGTCGCAGGCCACCGAGACGAGTTCGGCCCTGGATCGCGGGATCCTGTCCGGGCTCGTCGGCGCGGCCCGCTCCAGGCCCTGGCGCGAGGCGCTGATCGTCGCCGCGGCGTACTACCTGGGCGCGAAGATCGGGTTCGCGTTCACCTTCGAGCCGCACCCGATCTCCATCCTGTGGCTGCCCAACTCCATGCTGCTCGCCGCGCTGCTGCTGACCCCGGTCTCGTCGTGGTGGATGCTTGTCGCCGCGGCTCTCCCAGCCCACCTCGCCGCGGAGCTGCAAAGCGGCGTCCCCCCGGCGATGGTGCTGGGATGGTTCGCAAGCAACAGCGCCGAAGCCTTGATCGGCGCCGTATGTATCCGGCGGTTCTGTCCGGGCCCGCTGCGCTTCGATTCCTTCCGCGACGTCGGCGTCGTTCTCCTCTTCGGTGCTTTCCTCGCGCCGCTGCTCTCCTCGTTCCTCGACGCCGCGCTGGTCCGGGTCATCGGCTGGGGAGAGGGAGAGTACTGGCAGCTGGTGCGCCTGCGCTATCTCTCCAACGTGCTCGCGGCGCTGATCGTCGTTCCCTTCGTCATGACCTGGGCGACCGGCGGAGTTGCGGCGATCCGCGGAGCTTCCGCACGGCGCGCCACAGAGGCCGTAGTGCTGTTTCTGTGCCTCCTCACGGTCGGGTTCGCGATCTTCGACCGGCACCACGCCAGCCCGAGCGCCTTCCACGCGCTGCTCAACGCACCCCTCCCCTTTCTCCTGTGGGCGGCGGTGCGCCTCGGCCCGAGGGGCGCCAGCACCGCGATCCTGGCCCTGGTCATGCTCGCGACCTGGGGCGCGACCCACGGCGACGGTCCCTTCGTCTCCAGCTCCCCCGAGGAGAACGCGCGCTCGGTCCAGTTCTTCCTCATCGCCATGTCGGTCCCGGTGCTGCTGCTCGCCGCGGCCCTGGAGGAACGGCGCAAGGACGCGATCGCGCAGCGGCGGGCCGAGATGGAAGCCAAGGAACATCGGGCTCAGCTTGCCCACCTCACTCGCGTGGCGCTTCTCGGGCAGCTCTCGGGGGCGCTCGCCCACGAGCTCAACCAGCCGCTCACCGCGATCCTCAGTAACGCCCAGGCGGCGCTGCACTTCCTCGCCGCCGGCCGAGTCGATCCCGCCGAGCTGCGCGAGATCCTGAAGGACATCGTCGCCGAGGACCAGCGCGCGGGCGAGGTGATCCACCGCCTGCGGGCGCTGTTCAAGCGCGGCGAGACCCAGCACCAGCTGCTCGACGCCAACGCGCTGGTGCGCGAGTCGCTCGCCCTCGCGCACGGCGATCTGGTGGCGCGCAACGTCGCCGTCGCCGCCGAGCTCTCGGCCAACCTCCTCCCGATGAAAGGCGACCCGGTGCAGATGAAGCAGGTGCTGCTCAACCTCCTCGTCAACGCCTGCGAGACGATGAGCGGCGGCGCGACCGGCGTGCGCGAGGTCACGATCCGGACGCAGCTGCTCACCGACGGCAGCGTGCAGATCTCGGTCGCCGATCTCGGCCCGGGAATCCCGCCGGACGCGGCGTCGCGGTTGTTCGAGCCCTTCTTCACGACCAAGACCCAGGGCCTGGGTCTGGGGCTGTCGATCTCGCGCTCGATTGTCACCGCCCACGGCGGCCGCCTCTGGGGCGCCAACAACGCGGGGCGCGGCGCGACGTTCTATGTCGCGCTTCCCGGCTACCGCGCAGGACCGGCGTGAGCGGGGCGGCCGGCACGGTGTTCGTGGTCGACGACGACGCGGGGGTGCGCAAGGCCCTGACCCGGCTGCTGCGCGCGTCCGGCCACGAGGTTCGCGCCTATGCCTCGCCCCGGGAATTCCTGGGGGCGCACGATCCGGCAGAGCCCGGCTGCCTCGTCCTCGACGTCGCCTTGCCGCAGCAGAGCGGCCTGGACTTCCAGATCGAGCTTGCGGCGTCGGGGAGCGAGCGGCCCGTGGTCTTCATCTCGGGCCAGGGAGACATCCCGACCAGCGTGCGCGCCATGAAAGCAGGCGCCGTGGACTTTCTCACCAAGCCCTTCGACGAGGGCGAGCTGCTCGCGGCGGTGCAGGCCGCGATGGACAGGGACGCCCGGGCGCGGGAGGTCCGGGCCGAGCGGCGCCGGGTGGGGGACCGGCTGGCGAAGCTGACCTCGCGCGAGCGCGAGGTGCTGGAGCACGTCGTCGCCGGACGCCTCAACAAGCACATCGCCTCCAGCCTGGGAACGGTCGAGAAGACGGTCAAGGTCCACCGCGGCCGCATCATGCGCAAGATGGGCGCCACGTCCCTGGTCGAGCTGGTGCGCATGGCCGACCTCGGCGGGGTACAGCCTGCCCCGGCGCAGCCTCACGCCCCCTGACGCCGTCCCCCCGCGCAGGATTTCGGTCCATAGGACCATGGTCCAATTCCTCGCGGGCGCGCGAACTGATTCAATGGCCGCAACATGGCCGAGCACGTCCCTCTGGTCGCCATCGTCGACGACGAAGAACCGATCCGCAAGGCGCTCAAGCGCCTGATGCGCGCCGCGAATCTCGAGGCCGAGGCGTTCGCGTCCGGCGCCGATTTCCTCGATTCCCTCGTCAACCGGCGCTTCGACTGCGTCATCCTCGACCTGCACATGCCCGGAATGAGCGGCCTGCACGTGCTGCAGCGCCTGCAGCAGTCCGGCTTGAACCTCCCCGCCATCGTCATCACCGCCTACGACGAGCCCGAGACGCGCACGTACTGCCTCGCGGCCGGCGCGGCCGCCTACCTGCGCAAGCCCCTCGAGGACCGCCCGCTCCTGGATGCGGTAGCATCCGCCGCAAAGACCCGGAAGAATGGAACGGGTTGATTCTTTTTCTCGAGGCAACCATGACCCGCAGAAAGCCGCTCCTCGCCGCGCTCGCGCTCGGCATCGCCCTTCCGCTCGCCGCGCCGGCCGGCGCCCAGACTCTGGCGAAGATCCGCAAGCAAGGCTCAATCGCGCTGGGTTACATCGATGGCGCCCCGCCGTTCTCCTTCGTCGACGAGAAGGGGCAGCCTCAGGGCTACTCGGTCGAACTGTGCCGCACGGTCGCGCAAGGTCTCGGCACGCAGCTCAAGCGCGAGAAGCTCAAGATCCGCTGGGTGAAGCTCACCATCCAGAACCGCCTCGAGGCGGTGCGCCGCGGCCAGGTGGACCTCGAGTGCAGCACCACGACCTGGACCCTGGGGCGGCAGGCGCAGGTCGACTTCAGCCTCGTGACCTTCGTCGACGGCGCGAGCGTTCTCGCCAGGGCGGGATCGGACCTGAGCCGTCTCACCGACTACAACGGCAAGCGCATCGCGGTGATCAGCGGGACGACCACGGAGAAAGTCCTGCGCGACGCCCTCGCCCGGCGCTCGGTGCCCGCCCAGGTCGTGCTGGTGAAGACGCGCGACGAGGGGCTCGCGCTGCTCAACGACTCCAAGGTTGAGGGGCTGGCCTCCGACCGCACCACTCTCATCGGCACGGTCCTGAAGGCCGCCGGAGGCGGAGTGTTCAAGCTCCTCGACGAGGATTTCTCGATCGAGCCCTACGCTCTGGTGTTGCGGCGCGGCGACTACGACATGCGGCTCGCGGTGAACCGCGTCCTCGCCCGGCTCTATCGCTCGGGGGAAATCCGCCCGATCTACGACCGCTGGCTGGGACCCCTGGGCCCGCCCAGCCTGCTGCTGTCGTCGAGCTACTTCATCCAGGGCCTCGCCGAATAGCCGTGGAGGCGCCGCCTGCCCACCCGATGCGCATCGTTGTCCTGCTCGCGGGGCTTGTCGCCGGCGCAGCCTGGGCCCAGCCGGACAAGCCGCTCGACCTGCGCCCGCCCCCGCCGGATGCGCCGTCCGCGGCCGGCTCGGTATGCAAGGCCTGCGGCGAGATACGCTCCATCCGCGAGATCCACGTCGGCAGGACCGCGCCCGTGCCGAACGCCTCTCCCGGTGAATCGGTCGGCTCGCGCCCGGGCACCGACGACTGGCGCGTCGTCGGCGCGGTCGCCTACGTCCCCATCGGCAGCGGGACGGAGAACGAGCGCTGGCGCGTCGGCGCCGTCGGCACGCCGGAAATGCAGAGCCAGTTCGGCGAGACTTCGTACGAGATCACCGTGGCCATGGACAGCGGCGAGCGCCGCAGCCTCCAGCGGCGCGACGGGTTGCGCTTCCGCGTGGGGCAGCGCGTGACGCTGCGCTCGGGCGAGCTGGAGGTCCTGTACTAGATACCGGGAGGCAGACATGAGACTTACCACTTGGATTTTCACGGGCATGGTTCTGGGAATCATCGTCGGCTACATGTGCCACGAGCTGCTCCCGACCCCGGAGTCGGCGAAGGTCACGGCGGGCTACATTTCGCTCTTTACCGACATCTTTCTGCGGCTGATCAAGATGATCATCGCGCCGCTCGTCTTCTCGACGCTGGTGGTCGGCATCGCGCACATGGGCGACACCGCGGCCATCGGCCGCATCGGCGTGAAGACCATGCTGTGGTTCATCAGCGCTTCGCTCCTGTCGCTCCTGCTCGGCCTGGTGATGGTCAACCTGCTGCGCCCGGGCGAGGCGCTCAACCTGCCACTGCCCGACGCCTCGGCCTCGACCAACCTCAAGGTCGCGTCGCTGTCGTTCAAGGAGTTCGTCACCCACCTCGTGCCGCGCAGCGCCTTCGAGGCGATGGCCGACAACGAGATCCTGCAGATCGTGGTGTTCTCGGGTTTCTTCGGCTCGGCCGCGGCGGCGCTGGGCGAAAAGGCGAAGGCGATGATCCACTGGATCGAGGCGCTGTCGGAGATCATCCTCAGGATCACCGGCTACGTGATGTCGCTCGCCCCGATCGCGGTGTTCGCGGCGATGGCCTCCGTGGTGACGACCTCGGGTCTCGGGATCCTCATCACCTACGGCAAGTTCACCGGCGAGTTCTATTTCAGCCTGTTGCTCCTCTGGGGCCTGCTCGCCTTCGCCGGGTTCGTGTTCCTCGGGCCGCGCGTGTTCACGCTGCTGCGCATGGTGCGCGAGCCGCTCCTGCTCTCGTTCACCACTGCGAGCAGCGAGGCCGCATACCCGAAGACGCTGGAGATGCTCGAGCGCTTCGGCGCGAAGAAGAAGATCGTGAGCTTCGTCCTGCCGCTCGGCTACTCGTTCAACCTCGACGGATCGATGATGTACTGCACCTTCGCGGTGCTGTTCATCGCGCAGGCCTACAACCTCCAGCTGACGCTGCTGCAGCAGGTGACGATGCTGCTCATCCTCATGGTCACGAGCAAGGGCATGGCCGGGGTGCCCCGCGCGTCGCTGGTCGTGATCGCGGCGACGCTTGCGACGTTCAACATCCCCGAGGCCGGGCTGCTGCTTATCATGGGCATCGACCAGTTCCTCGACATGGGCCGCTCCGCGACCAACGTCATCGGCAACAGCGTGGCGACCGCGGTGGTCGCCAGGTGGGAAGGCGAGCTGGGCGGGGGAGAAGCGCTGCCCGCGCCCGGACGCGCCGTGCCCGCCGCCGCGTGACCGCACCGTGAACCGCGCCCTCTTCGGGCTCGCCGTCGCCGTCGCCCTGGCGCCGCCTCCTGCGCTCGCCCAGGAGCTGACCGGGACGCTGAAGAAGATCAAGGACGGCGGCGCCGTTGCGATCGGCTACCGCGAGAGCTCGCTCCCCTTCTCCTACCTCAACGCGGGCGGACGGCCGATCGGCTACTCGATCGATCTGTGCCTGGAGATCGTCGACGACGCCAAGGATGTCCTCGGCATCGACGAAGTGAAGGTCGACTACGTTCCCGTCACCCCCGAGAACCGCATCGACATGGTCGCCTCGGGCAAGGTCGATCTCGAGTGCGGCTCGACCACCAGCAACCTCGAGCGCCAGAAGCGCGTCGCCTTCTCGCCTGTGATCTTCGTATCCGGCACCAAGCTGATGGTGAGGCGCCCGGTCACTATCCGCTCCTATCTCGACCTGAAAGGCAAGACCGTGGCGGTGACAGCCGGCACGACCAACCAGAAGGCGATGCAGATCCTTTCCGACAAGCGGAAGCTCGGTATGCGCTTCGAGGTGGCGAAGGACCACGCCCAGTCTTTCAGCCTGCTCGAGAAAGGCGGCGTCGACGCCTTCGCCACCGACGACGTGCTGCTCTACGGGCTGATCGCGAAGTCGGGCCGGGCGAAGGACTTCCAGGTGGTCGGCGATTTCCTGTCGTACGAACCGTACGGCATCATGTACCGCAAGGGCGACCCGGAGTTCGACGCCGTGGTGAAGGGCGCATTCGAGCGGCTCGCGACCTCGCGCGAGCTCGAGCAGAACTACAACAAGTGGTTCCTGCGCAAGCTCCCCGACGGCGAGCGGCTCAACCTGCCCATGAGCGCGCAGCTGCGCTCGATCTTCGAGATCCTCGGTCTTCCCCAGTGAGCGCTACTTCCTGCTCGCCTTCCAGGCGGTGACGTACTCCTCGGCCGCCTTGCGCATGAAGTTTCCGATCTGCGCGTAATCCTCGTCGTCGAGGTTGGCGAGCGAGACGCGGATCGACCACTTCGGCCCGCCGAAGCCGCCGCCGTCCATGAGCACCACCGAGGATTTCTCGGCGACGCGGAACAGGAAGTCGACCGGCTCGTAGTTGGACGACAGGTAATCGAAGAACTCCTGGCCGTAGGTCTGCTTCGCCCACACCTCGAGGTCGAGCTCGACGTAGTACCAGGCGCGCCATGGGTCGTGCGGCACCACCGGAATTCCCAGCCCCTTCCACAGAAGGTCCCGCCGCCTGTGGCAGATCTCCATGGTGAGGTGCTTGTAGGCGTCCTTCTCGTCGAGCAGGTGCGTGAGCGCGAAGAAGCACATCTGCACCTGCTGGGGAAGCGACAGGCCGGCGGTGTGGTTGAGCGCGACGCAGCGGCTGTCGGCGACCATGCGGTCGATGAACTTGATCCCCTCAGGCTCGAGCGTCAGCGGCCCGTAGCGCTTGTGCAGGCGCTTCTTCCACGCGGGCGGAAGCTTGGCGATCATCGTGTCGTAGATGTTGCCCTGGTGGACGCCGATCACGCCCAGCCGCCAGCCGGTGCAGCCGAAATTCTTGGAGAAGGAATACACGCAGATGGTGTTCTGCGGGAGCTCCGCCATCAGCGAGCGGAAGTGGTTGACAAAGGTCCCGTAGACGTCGTCGGTGACGATCATGAGGTCCGGGTTCTTGCTCTTCACGATCGAGACGATCTTCTTCAGCGCTTCGGGCGAGAGCGCGACCGAGGGCGGGTTGCTGGGGTTCACCACCGCGACCATCTTGATCTTCCTGTTCGCGAGCTTGGCGAGCTCCTTGTCGGTGTAGTGCCAGGTGTGACTGCCGTCGCCGCGCACGTCGTCGGCGTTGACCGGCACGATCTTGAAGCTGAAGCGCTCGAGGTGGCAGATCTCGATGTAGGGCGTGAAGGTCGGCAGGAACAGCGCGATGGTGTCGCGCTTCTTGAGCAGCCCGTTCTGCATGAGCGAGTCGAAGACGTAGCACATCGCCGCGGTGCCGCCCTCGACCGCGAACAGATCGAACGCGCCCTTGGGCGGCCTGTTGTCGCACATTTCCTTCATCAGGTAGTCGTGCACGACCTTCTCGACGTGCACCAGCATCCGGTCGGGCACGGGATAGTTGTCGCCGATGATCGAGTCGGTCAGCTCGTGGATCCAGGCGTCGCGGTCGAAGCCCTTCTTCTGCACCCCGTAGTCGAGCGCCTTTTGCAGGAACTCCGCGCCGGGCGCGCTCCTGTTCAGGTCGAGGAACACCTCGAAGCGCTGCCCTATGCCCTGCTTCGCGGGCATGCCCGCGAGGATCTTGTCGTCGCGGATGCGCCGGCACTCGCCCAGCCCGAACTGGCCGAGCAGGAAGAAGGCCTCGCGCGCCTCGGTCGCGATCCAGTTGGGATTGCCGCGTCCGGCGTTGAGCATGGTCGCGACGCCCTGGCGCTCGCTCTCCTTCGCGAGATGGATGAGCCTGTCCTTCAGCTCGAAGGGCGAGAGCTGCCTGGAGAGCGCCTTCTGCTCGGCGCGCCCGGTCTTCAGCTTGGAAGCGAGTGCCATTGCGGTCTCCCGGCGGCAGGACGGCGAGATGTGCCGGGGCGTCACACCGCCGTCATTTGCCTTCCTTCTTTTGCGGCGCCAGCGGGTCGCTGAAATCCACCCACCCCCCGCCCATGGCCTTGTAGACGTTGATCAGCTGCGTGTAGCGGTCGGCGAGCGTGCTGACCGCCACGAGCTCCGCTGAGAAAAGCTCGTTCTCGGCGTACAGCACCTCGATATAGCTCGCCGCGCCGTTGTCGAAGCGCAGCCGCGACAGGCGCGCGTACTCGCGCAGCGCCTGCACGCGCCGCGCCTGCGCCCGGGCCTCCTCGGACTTCTTCTGCGAGCCGACGAGGGCGTCGTTGGTGTCGCGGAAAGCGTTCAGAATCGTCGAGCGGTAGAAGAACGTCGCCTCCTGCCGGGCGGCCTCGGCGGTGTGCACCTGGCCGCTGATCGCGCCGAAGGTGAAGATCGGCCCGGCCAAGTCGGCGGCGACCGACCACGTTCGCGAGGGTTCCTTGAGGAAATTGCCCGTCGTCGTGCTCACCGAGCCGAACAGCCCGGTGAGCGATATCGACGGAAAGTACAGCGACTTCGCCACGCCGATGTTGGCGTTCGCGGCGACGAGGTTCTGCTCGGCTTGCAGCACGTCCGGGCGGCGCTCGAGCAGCTCGGAGGGCAGGCCGGCGGGGATCGCCGGAGCTACCAGCTCGTCGATCGGCTTGCCGCGCGGGATCGGGCCGGGATTGCGGCCGAGCAGGACCGAGATCAGGCCTTCCTGGGCGGCGATCTGCTGCTCGAAGGACGGAATCGCCGCGAGCGCGGTCTGGTACTGGGACTCGATCTGCGAGAGCTCGACCTCCGAGACGACGCCGCCCGTGAAGCGCGCCTGGAAGAGCCGCTTGGTGTCGGCGTAGTTCTGCGCGGTGGAGCTGGCGATCTCGAGCTCGCGGTCGAGCGCCCGCAGGCCGACGTACAGCGTCGCCGCCGTCGTGACGACGGACAGGATCACCCCGCGCCGGCCCTGCTCGCTCGCGTAGACCTGCGCCTGGACGTTCTCGCTCTGGCGGCGCACCCGGCCGAAGAGGTCGATCTGCCACGAGGCATTCAGGTTGGCCTCGTAGAGCGAGTAGTTCGTGTTGATGCCCGACGGAAGCGGCGTCACTCCGGCCTGGCTCGCGCGGTTCCGGCTCGCCGAGCCCGCGTACCCGATCTGCGGAAAGAACTGCGCCCGGGTGGTGCTCAAGGCGCCCAGGAACTGATCGACCCGCGCCGCGGCGGCCTGGATGTCGAGGTTGTTGCGCAGAGCCTCCTCGACGATCTGGTTGAGCGCCGGGTCGCCGAACTGCTCCCACCACCTCGTGTTCGCGACCTCGGCCGCCTTTTCGTATTCGATCCGCCAGTCCTTCGGCGCCTCGATCTCCGGCCGCTTGTAGTCGGGACCGACGGCGCAGGCCGAGAGCAGCAGCCCGGCGAGGCACAGCGCTCGGGCTCTCACCTCAGTCGCCCTTCCGCTTCTCATGCGCGGAGGCCTTGGCTGGCGCTCCGCCTGGCTTCTTGTCGCCCGCGAAGCGCTCGCTCATCGACTCGAGGAACCAGAAGAACAGCGGCACGAAGAAGATCGCGATGAGCGTCGAGAACAGCATGCCGCCGATCACGCCGGTGCCGATCGCGCGCAGGCTGTTGGCGCCCGGGCCGCTCGCGAGCGCGAGGGGCACGCAGCCGAGCACGAAGGCGAACGAGGTCATCACGATGGCGCGCAGCCGCAGGCCCGCCGCCTCGACCGCCGCCTCGCGCGGCGCCATCCCTTTGTGCACGCGCTCGATCGCGAATTCGCAGATCAGGATCGCGTTCTTCGCGGCGAGGCCCACGAGGGTCACCAGTCCTACCTGGAAGTACACGTCGTTCTCGAGCCCGCGGACCCAGGTCAGCAGCAGCGCCCCAAGCACCGCGAACGGCACGGTTAGAACCACGGCGACCGGGAGCGTCCACTTCTCGAACTGCGCCGCGAGCAGCAGGAACACCACGATCAGCCCGAAAATGAAAGCCGAAGACGAGGTGCTGCCCGACTCCTTCTCTTGCAGCGCCTGGCCCGCCCAGGCGTAGGCGAAGTCCGCCGGCAGCGTCTCGGCGGCAGTCTCCTCCATGGCCCTGATCGCCTGCCCCGAGCTGAATCCCGTCGCCGGGTTCCCCGTGATCTTCGCGCCGGGAAAGCCGTTGAAGCGGGTGACGAGCTTGGGCGAGGCGACGTAGCGCGTAGTGATGAGGGTCGAGAGCGGGATGTTGGCGCCGGTGTCCGAGCGCACGTAGACCTTGTTGAAGTCCTCCGGATTCGCCCGGTACTGGGCGTCGGCCTGGACGATGACGAACCACACCCGGCTGAACTGCGAGAACTGCCCGGCGACCTGCGAGCCGAAATAGGCCTGCATCGCCTGGAACACGTCGCCGACGTGGACACCGAGCACCTCGGCCTTGTTGCGGTCGAGATCGACGAACATCTGCTGGCTGTTGGCGCGGAAAGTGGTGCTGACGCCCTGCAGCTCGGGGCGCTGGCGGGCCTTGGCGAGGAAGGCCTTCATCACGTCGTCGGTCTGGCGCGGATCGCCGGTGCCGCGGTTCTGGATGTAGAACTCGAATCCCCCGGTCGTGCCCAGGCCCGGGATCGACGGCGGATTCACGGCGAAGGCGACGCCGTCGCGGCGGCCGAAGAACTGGACGTTCAGCCGCCTCAACGTGTCGAAGGAAAGCAGCTTCGGGTCCTTGCGCTCGTCGAAGGGCTTCATCAGGCCGAACATGACCGCGGCGCTGTTGTTGTTCTGGCCGTCGATGAAGCTGTAGCCGTTCACCGTTCCCACATCCTGCACCGCAGGATCGGCGAGGATGATCTTCTCGAGCTCGCTCGAGAAGCGCGCCGTCACGTCCAGGCTGGCCGCGTCGGGCACCTGCGTCACGACGAAGAAATAGCCCTGGTCCTCGTCCGGAACGAAGCTCGAGGGCAGGATGCGGAACATCAGCAGGATCCCGGCGATCACCGCGACGAAGACACCGAGCGCGATCGGCCAGGCCCGCAGCGTCGCGTCCACGCCCGCCAGGAATTTCTTCTGCACCCAGGAAAAGCCGTCCTCGAATGCCTGGAACACGCGGTTCTTCTTGCCGTGATGCGCGCGGATGATGATCGCCGCGAGGGCCGGCGAGAGGGTCAAGGCCATGACCCCCGAGATCACCATCGAGATCGCGATGGTGATCGCGAACTGCTTGTACAGGGTGCCGGTCACCCCGCCGAGGAAGGCCACCGGCAGGAACACGGCGAGCAGCACCAGGACGATCGAGATCAGCGCGCCCGCGATCTCGGTCATCGCCTGCTTCGCCGCGTCGAGCGGGGTGAGCCCCTTCTGCGCGAGATTGGCCTCGACGTTCTCCACGACCACGATCGCGTCGTCGACCACCAGGCCGATCGCGAGGATCATGCCGAACATCGTCAGCATGTTGATCGAGAATCCGAGCATGTGCATGCCGACGAAGGTGCCGACGATCGAAACCGGGACCGCCAGGATCGGAATGGCGGTCGCGCGCAGGGACTGCAGGAACACGAACACCACCAGCACCACGAGGACGACGGCCTCGAAGAAGGTCTTCACCACTTCCCGGATCGAGTGCAGGGTGAACTGGCTGGTGTCGAGAACGATCTTGTAGTCGAGACCGGTGGGGAACTTGGCCTTCAGCTCCTCCATCTTCTTTCGCACCGCCCGCGCGGCGTCCACCGCGTTGGCGCCCGGCTGCTGGTAGACCCCGATCATCGTCGCGGTCTTGCCGTTCATGCGGCTCGCCATCGAGTAGTCGCGCTTCGCGAGCTCGACGCGGCCGATGTCCTTGATGCGCACGCTCGCCACGCCTTCCTTCGCCGCGCGGATGATGATGTTCTCGAACTCCTCGGGCTTCGTGAGCAGGCCCTGGGCTGTCACGACGAACTGCTGGTCGGTTCCGGGCGGCGCGGGCGGCGCCCCGATCTGGCCGATGCCGAAGGTCTGGTTCTGGCTCTGGATCGCCGAGGTGACCTCCTGCACGTTCATCCCGAGCTGGGCCATGCGATCCGGGCGCAGCCACACGCGCATCGCGATGTCGGGCGATCCGAACACCTGCGAGCGGTTCGCTCCGGGAATGCGCTTCAGCTCGTCGAGCACGTACAAGTTGGTGTAATTGTCGATGTAGGCCGCGCTGTAGCGCTCGTTGGGCGAATACACCGCGAGAGCCATCATGATGCTCGGTGACTTCTTGTCCACCACCAGGCCCTGCTGCACCACGACCTGGGGCAGCTGCGGGGTCGCCTGCGACAGCTTGTTCTGGACGTTGACCTGGTTGATGTCCGGATTGCTGCCGGGCCGGAACACCACCACGATCTCGGCGTTGCCGCTGGAAGAGCTGACCGAGTAGAAGTACAGCAGGTTGTCGATTCCGTTCAGCTGGGTCTCGATCGGCGCGGCCACGTTGTTGGCGATGACTTCAGCGGTCGCGCCGGGATAGATCGCGCTGATCGTGACCTGCGGCGGCGACATGTCCGGATACTGCTCGATCGGCGTCACCGACATCGACACCGCGCCGGCGAGCACGATGAGCAGCGAGATGACCGACGACAGGATCGGCCGGTCGATGAAGAAATGGGTGAACACGAGCCTACTTCTTCGCTGCTTCGCCGTCCTTCGCAGCTTTGGCCGCGCCCGGCTCGCCGATCTTCACCGGCTGCCCGGGAACGACCTTGAGCGCGCCCTCGACGACGACCCGGTCCCCGGCCTGAAGGCCGGCCGAGATGAGAATTCCTTTCTCGCCCGAATAGTCGCCGACCACCACCGGCCGGAGCTCGGCCGTTCCGTCCTCCTTGACCACGTAGACCACGTGGCCCTTGGCCGCCTGCTGCACGGCGAGCTGGGGCACGACGATGGCGTTCGGCCGCGTGCCACCCTTGACGTTCGCGGTCACGAACATGCCCGGGCGCAGCTCGCGCTTCGGGTTCGGCAGCACCGCGCGCACCTGGAAGGAGCCCGTATCCTGGCTGAAGGTCGGATCGGCAAAATTGATCTTGCCGGCGTACGGATAGGGCTTGCCGTCCGAGGTGACGAGCTCGACCTGGAAGTCCTGGTTCTTGGGCGGAACCAGCTCGCCTTTCCGCACCAGCTCCCGGATCTGGGCGAGCTGGTTCTGCGACATGCTGAAGGTGACCCACATCGGCTCGACCGCCGCCACGTAGGAGAGCTTGGCGCTGTCGCCTACCGCGTTGATGTAGGCGCCCTGCCGCTGCAGCGCCTTGCCGGTGTATCCGGTGACGGGCGAGCGTATCGTGGTGTAGCCGAGGTTGAGGTCGGCCTGCTTCAGCTTCGCCTGCGCCGAGAACACCGCCGCCTTGGAGGCGTCGTACTCACCCTGCGCCTTGTCGAGATCGGCCTGCGACATGGCGTTCTGCTGCGTGAGCGGCTTCACGCGCTTCAGGGTCGCCTCGGCGGTGGTGAAGCGCGCCTGCTGCGCCAGCACCTCGCCCCTGGCCGAATCGACCTGTGCCTCGAAGGGCTTGGGGTCGAGCTGGAAGAGAAGCTGCCCTTCCTTCACCAGATCGCCTTCCTTGTACGCGATGCGGTCGAGAAAGCCCGACACGCGCGCGACGATGTCGACCTGCTGCGAGCTTTCCGTCTGCGCGACGAAGGTCGCGACGTACGGAATCACCTGGGGCGTCACCGTGATCACGGACACCACGGGCGGCGGCCGCTGCTGCGTCTCCGCCTCCTTGGAGCAGCCTGCCAGCGCGAGCGATGCGCATAGACCAAGTGCTGCGGCGCGGATCACCAGATCTCCCCTCTCATGCCGGTTTCCGGCGATTGTTGCATAGATTCGGGAAACCCCGCGTTGCCGAAAAGCTCAGGGTGCCGCGCGCCCGCGCGCGCGGCAATTGGTCTTTGGTCCAATGCGGCTTCGGCTAGAACTTGAACCCGAGGTCGACGCGGTACTGGTCGAAATAGGGCTGTCCAATGGAGCCGCCGACGTCGAGCCAGATGCGGTTGACGAGCCCCCGCAGGAAGATGTTACGGTCGATGTCCCAGCGCACGCCGAGCGCGCCGCTGTAGCTGACGTCGTAGGCCGTTCGTGTCGGCTGGCTGCAATAGTAGCCCCACCACGGGTCGTACCAGCACACCGGCGGTCCGCCGTAGGG
>Ga0335085_10007649_pt1 | contig 16663 bp, 23 predicted proteins | sample Lox_Sample_45_FD_206712 | JGI IMG/M metagenome (GOLD analysis project Ga0335085, IMG submission 206712) | Soil microbial communities from Loxahatchee National Wildlife Refuge, Florida, United States - Lox_Sample_4.5 | ecosystem: Environmental > Terrestrial > Soil > Wetlands | place: USA...
ATGGCCGGGCAGCGAGCGCAGCGAAGCGCGACCCGGCCAACCATGGCCGAAGGGCAAGCTGCAACGACTTCGCGACACAGCCTGCGCCATGACCCTTGCATCCGAAAAAAAATCCCTCCGTACCGCCGCGCGCGAGAAGCGCATAGCGCTGGCGCGTGAAACGCCCGATTTCGCCGCGCGCATTGCTGCGTATACGGACGAATTGCCCATACCCGCCGGCGCCGTCGTCAGCGCGTATCGGCCGATGGGCGATGAAGCCGATCTTTCGCTTCTGCTGGCGCGGCTGGAATTGAAAGGCTGCCGCATCGTCTTCCCGCGCGTGGCGGCCAAGGCCGCGCCGCTCGATTTCCATCATCCTCCGCCAAATTCAAATTGGGAAAATGGCGGGGAATGGGTGACGAGCGGTTTCGGCGTCAGCGAACCCGCGGCGCATTGGCCGCTTGCCGATCCCGAGATCTTCCTGGTGCCGCTTCTCTGCTTCGACGCGCAAGGCTGGCGCATCGGCTATGGCGGCGGCTTCTACGACCGCACATTGGCCAAGCACCGCGCCCGCGGCCCCGTCACCGCCATCGGCATCGCCTATGCGGGCCAGGAAATCGCGCACCTGCCGCACGATGCAAACGACCAGCGGCTGGATTACGTGCTGACGGAAGCGGGGCTGAGGCGGCTCGGCTAGAGGCGCATTCTCGCGTCCGGCGGCCGCGTGCTAGGCTGGCGCCATGACCGTGACGCTCGAACATGCCCTCAAGACCTTGCGCGACAACGAGGCGATGCTCCGCATGTTCGAATATGTGCGGCTCAAACTGGACGTGTCCGAACTGCTCTGCGTGCAGGCCGATCCGATCGAGCGACGGGCCCTGAAGCCCGATGCGCGGTTGACCGCCGCGCGGGACGCCGCGGATGCATTCTGAGCGCGTCCGGCAAAACGCGTTCGCCGCAGAACTCGCGAATTTGGATGAATCCCCGCCGCCGGCGTTATGACCCATCCCCTTCTCCTCCTCCCCGGTCTCGTCTGCGACCGGTTCGTTTGGGCCGCGCAAGAATCCGCGCTGGCATCCGAATTCGACGTCCGTGCGAGGCATGATTTCTATGCCTACGATTCCATCGCGGCGATGGCGCAGGCGGTGCTCGGCTCCGCACCGCCCAGATTTCACGTCGCGGGTCATTCCATGGGCGGGCGCGTGGCGTTCGAGATCGTGCGCATGGCGCCTGCGCGCGTCGCAAGCCTGATCGTGCTCTCGACCGGCACCGATCCCTTGCAGCCTGGAGAGGCCGAGCGCCGCCAGGCCTTGGTCGCCATCGCGAACGCGCGCGGCATGGCGGCATTGGCACAAGCGTGGCTCCCGACGACCGTCGCGCCCGCCCGCCTCGCCGATGCCCCGTTCATGGCCGCGCTGACAGGGATGGTCTGCCGCGCCACGCCCGAAATCTTCGCCCGCCAGATCCACGCCCTGATCCATCGTCCCGATGCGCGCCCGCTTCTGCCGCGCATCGCGTGCCCTACGCTCGTCATGGTCGGCGGCGCGGACACCTACAGCCCGCCCGCGCGCCACGAAGAGATCGCCGCAACCGTTCCGGGTGCGGAGCTTTGCATCGCCGAAGGCGCGGGCCACATGCTCCCTTTGGAGGCGCCCACGGCGGTGACGGCCGCGCTCGGCGCCTGGCTCGGCCGGCGCTGATTTCCCCGAAAGAATCGCTTGCGCCCTTCCGAACAATGGTATGCTGGGCAAACAAAAAGCCGGGCCGGGGAGGATGGAAGAGCACGGCATGCATCTGTTCCGGTCCGAGCCCACGCCGCCGGACATCCGCTCCGCCGATACGGTGGAGAGCGCGGATTTGCGCTACGTGCTCGAGCACTGGCGCACGTTGAAGGGCGTGCGCGCGATGCCCCAGCGCGGGGAGATCACGCCGCGCGATTTGAAGCGCTGTCTTCCCACCGTGCACATCTACGACGTGATCGGCGGCGGCGCCGATTTCCGCGCCCGCCTTGTCGGCACCGGCGTCTATCCGGGCCTCGACGAAGACCAGACCGGAAAGCTCATCTCCGAGCATCCCGATCCCGGCGTGCGCCTGCGCTTCATGCTGGTGCTGCGCCACGTGGTGGAAACCGCCGAGCCCGCGCGCAGCGTTTCCTTCCGCCGCACCGGCAGCCTGTTGCACGACATGCGCACCGAGGGGCTCTGGCTTCCGCTGGGCGAAGGCAGCGGCGTGGAAAACGTGCTGGCCATCTCCGCGCTCAGGCCGTCGGGATAGGTTGCGCCCTCGGCGACAGGATTTGTCCGAAGAACAGCTTGGCCAAGAGCAGCACGGCCGCAGATCCCGCCATCAGCGCCACATGGATCAGCCAGAAGGTGGTGTCCGGCATGGAGCCCAGCAATCCGCCCAGCGGCCCCACGATCAGCGTGTTGCCGATGAAGAGGTGGATGTAATAGACCGCGATCATCGTGCCGCCCAAACCCTTCGGCGCCGCGCGCGAATAAAGCGCCAGCCCCACCGGCAGCACATTGGCAAAGCCGATGTCGTTCAGGATGTGGAAGCCCAGCGCCCACGTGATCGGCACGCGCTGATGGGTCGCGGCCACCGCCGCCGCGCAACCCGCGAGCACCAGCGGCCCCAGCGTGCTGATGGCCACGCCGATGACGATCTTGGTGATCTCGTCGGGTTCCTTCCAGCGCTTGCCGTACCAGCGCCAGAAGGCGATGACGCCGATCATCGTCACGGTACTGACGATCGCGTCCACCGACACGATCCAGGTGATGGGCATGTTGAAGCCCAGGATCACGGTCTGGAAATTCTTCTCGCCCCAGACGAGATAGGCGTCGAAGATTTCCTGATTGCCGACGATCGACACCGCCAGCACCGGCAAGAGCGCGACGAGCAGGATCACCGCCTTCCAGTCCTGCGCCGAAAGCTTCGGCCGCGCCGGCTTCTCCGCGGCCGCAGCCTTGCGCACCGGCTCGGGCGGATAGTTCTTGCGCCCCGTCAAATAGACGATCAGCCCCAGCACCATGCCGACGCCGGCGGCCACGAATCCGAGATGCCAATCCACCCGCTGGCCGAGATAGCCGCAGATGAGGGGCGACACGATCACCGCGATCTGGATGCCGAGGAAATAGATCTGGAAGCCGTCGGCGCGTCTCTTGTCGTCGATGCGGTAGAGATCGCCCACCTGGCTCGCGATGTTGCCCTTGAAGCAGCCCACGCCGATCAGAAGCACCAAAAGCGCCAGCAGGAAGGTCTGGTTCAGCACCAGCATGAAGCTGCCGATCACCATCAGCGATGCCCCGATGGAAACCGTCGTGGTGCGCCCGATGATGCGGTCGGCCAGGAAGCCGCCGATGAGCGGCGTCAGATACACCACGCCCGCGTAAAGCTGCGCGGTGTTGGAGGCGAGCGCCATCGTCGACTGCGTGCCGTAGATCCAACCGATCAGCGCGCGGAACGGTGCGAAGCCCCACACCTGTCCGATATGCTCGGGCTGCAGCAGATAATGCGTAAGATAGAGCACCAGAAGCGTCTGCATCCCGTAATAGGAGAAGCGCTCCCACACCTCCGACATCGACAGCCAGGCGAGACCGGGCGGATGGCCGATGAAGCCGGTCTTCGCACCTTCGCTGGCCTGGAATTGCTCGAGCGGCGATTGCGGCGCGGCTGTGCCCGCCAGCGCCATCTCCCCCAGATCTTCGATCTCCGGCTCGGCCACGCCACCCCCCGCGATTCAAAGCGGACGCACTGTCGGGGAGGCGGACGCCAATGACAAGTCACAAGCGCTTCAATCAAGTACACTCTCTCCCTCCCCGTTTTGGGGAGAGGGCTGAGTGAAGAGGTCGTTCCAACCTGGCTTTAAGCGGGAGTCATAGTAGCCTCTGCCTCGCCAACTCCGAGACGGGCAAGATAATCTCTTAGATGCTTCACAACACGTTCTACGAGCAGGCAATAGAAAAAACAGAGTTCATGCAGGTCGTAAGGACTAAGTTCCACCCTTGTGCCGAGCTCAAACGTTCGTTCCTTTTCGAGAAGGCGCAAAACGACGTCAGCCTCTTTTGACGGATCGGGAGTTTGGAGCGAAACCTCAATGGGCGTTATACACAGATGTTCCAACTTTCTGCTGTGCGGCCACGCATAGCCAATGTATCGGTCGGCCAAATACATTTTAGCTCGATGGGACATTCACTTATGCGAGGGTAGGCAGCACTGCGAATGATCCGTTTCGAGAATTCTCACCGCCTTCGCCCCGCCCCCGCCAACCCGAGAAACACCAGCATCGCGCGGTTGAGGCGCATTATGTCCGCGCTTTCGAGCGCTCCAATGCGATGACCGAGTTTGCTTTTCGGCACCGTCGTGATTTTGTCGGCCATCAGCCGACAGGCGTTGCGTAGTCCGTTGGTCTCGCTCGCTCGCACAAGCGGCCGAAATAGCGGCGCGTCTGTGGGGTCGCCGGTGAAAGCGCAGATGGTCACCGACGCGGTCGCGTCGAAACGGTCGTCCTGCACGATCGCCACCGGTCGCGGCTTGCCCGCATAGTCGGCCCCGCCGGCGACGGTCCAGATTTCCCCGCGCTTCACGGCTCTGGAAATTCGCAAATGGAATCGATGAACGCCTGATCGTCCTTCGCGCGCGTGCTGCGCGAAACCGCCAGCGATTGACGATGGGCTTCTTCGGAAAAGCCTTGTCCGCGCGTGTCGGGCACCCAAAACTGGACCGGACGCAGGCCATCCTCGCGAAGCCGCGCGCGATGCTTGCGGACCTTCCGGGCCGTCGGTGTGGGGCGTTGCGCCAAGGTCAGTCTCCAAAGTTACATGTAACGTACGGCCGCTGCTGCTCGATTGGAAGTAGCGACGTGAAGAAAATTGTTCCCTTTTTGTTCGAGACATGCCAAGCTGTCAATTCGGTCGGAGGGTTTCCTCGCAATGGCAGACTTGGTCGAGCTTGCGGTTGATCTCGTCCCAGCACCCCGCCCCCGTCGGGGCGCGCCGCCCGGCAACCGGCGGGCGGTGAAGCATGGGCTTTACGCCGCCGCGGGCCGGGCGCGGCAGGCCGAGGTCGATGCGCTGATCGCCGAGGCCAAGGCCTTCATCGCGCGGATCGAGATGGTGGTCCGCGCCCGCCGCGCCTTGGCGCGGTTGCGGGCGCTCCGCGGGGAGGGGGTGCCGGAATCGCGAAGACAAGTTGAGGTGATCCACTCCGGCGAGACCACGATATATGGAACATGGCTGCCGCGGCATGGCGCGGGCATCCGCCGGCCGGCACGCGCCGCCGGCCGCGCACCGCCCTTGAAAGAACACAGGGGCCCCGGCTATTTCACGCCGCCCGAAGGTGACACATGGCCGGCCATTCCCAGTTCAAGAACATCATGCACCGCAAGGGGCGCGCCGATAAGGAGCGTTCCAAGCTGTTCTCCAAGCTCAGCCGCGAGCTCACGGTCGCCGCCAAGCAGGGCCTGCCCGATCCCGCGCACAATCCGCGCCTCCGTGCCGCCATCGTCGCGGCCAAGGCCGAGTCGATGCCCAAGGACAACATCCAGCGCGCCATCGACAAGGCGTCCGGCGGCAGTGCGGAGAACATCGAAGAGGTGCGCTACGAAGGCTATGGCCCGGGCGGGGCGGCGCTGATCGTGGAAACGCTGACCGACAACCGCAACCGCACCGGCTCCGACATCCGCGCCGCGTTCTCCAAATATGGCGGCGCGCTGGGCGAGCCCAATTCGGTGACCTTCCTGTTCGATCGCGTGGGCGTCATCGCCTATCCGAAAGACAAAGGCAGCGACGATGCCATGCTCGAAGCCGCCATCGAGGCGGGCGCCGACGAGTGCGTGTCGGGCGAAGCCGGCCACGAATTCTTGACCTCGCTGGAGAATTTCGGCGCCGTGCGCGACGCGCTGGAAAAGACGCTTGGCGAACCCTCAACCGCGCGTATCGAATGGCGCGCCAAGTCCACCAACCCGGTGGCCGACGATGCCGGCGAAACCCTGATCAAGCTGCTCGACGTGCTCGACGATCACGACGACGTGCAGAACGTCTACGGCAATTACGAATTGTCGGAGGCACTGCTCGCGAAGCTGGGCGCCTGACCCGCGATTCCCTCGCCCGAACGGAAAGGGTACAAGGGATCATGCCTGTGCACGCGATTCGTATCCTGGGTCTCGATCCCGGCCTTTCCCGCCTCGGCTGGGGCGTGATCGACATGGAAGGCTCGCGGCTCGCCCACGTGGCGCATGGTGTGCTGACCAGCAGCGCCAAAGACGATCTTGGCACGCGCCTGATGACGCTGCACACCGCGCTCGGCGAAATCATCGCCGCGCACGTTCCGCAAGCCGCCGCTGTGGAGCAGGCCTTCGTGGCCAAGGATCCGCTGGCCGCGTTGAAACTCGGTCATGCCCGGGCCATTGCGTTGCTGGCGGCGGCGCAAGCCGGTCTCACCATCGCCGAATATGCGCCGAACCAGATCAAGAAATGCGTCGTCGGCGTCGGCCATGCCGGCAAGGAGCAGGTGCAGTTCATGGTCCGCCGGCTTTTGCCCACGGCGCGCGTGCAAGCCGCGGACGCGGCCGACGCGCTCGCCTGTGCCATCGCGCACGCGCACCTGGCCGGCACGCGCGCAAGATTGATGGCGGCCCGATGATCGGCAAACTCACTGGAATCGTGGATCATCTGGGTCCCGACCATGTCATCGTCGATGTCGGCGGCGTGGGCTATCTCGTTCAGTGTCCGTCCTCCATGCTGTCACGGCTCGCCGCGGGCGCCAACGTTTCGCTCGCGATCGAAACCCGCATCACCGATGAGACGATCAAGCTCTACGGCTTCGCCAGCGCGGAGGAACGCGAATGGTTCCGCCTGCTGCAAACGGTGCAGGGTGTGGGCGCGCGCGTGGCGCTGTCGGTGCTGTCTGCGCTCAGCCCGCGTGAATTGGAGCGCGCCATCGCGTTGACGGACAAGGCCGCGGTCGGCCGTGCGCAAGGCGTCGGCGCCAAGCTTGCGCTGCGGATCGTCACCGAACTGAAGGACAAGGCGCCGTCGATGATGCTGCGCGGACACGCCGGCGAAGCGGCGCCCGTTGCCGCGCCCCGCGGTCCGGAAGCCGACGCGGTCGCCGCGCTCCTCAAGCTCGGCTACAGCCAGGGCCAGGCCGCCGAAGCCGTCGCCCGCGCCGCCCGCGATCTGGGAGAGGCGCCCGCCGACGCGCTGATCCGCGAAGCGTTGAAGGGCATGGGGCGTTGACGAGTCTGACCGGTCTGACTAGTCTGATGCCATGAACACGTGGTCCATCACCGAAGCGAAGGCGAAGCTTTCCGAAGTCGTGCGGCGCTGTCAGAAGGAGCCGCAAACGATCACGCGGCGCGGCGTTCCCATCGCGGAAATGATTTCGGTAGCGGAATTCTTGCGGCTGGGCGGCAGCTTGCCCGACATCGGCGGCAAGGGGCCGACTGCAAAGGCGCTGCGATGAGGCATATTGCGTTACAGGATGCCAAAGCGCAGTTCGGACACGTCGTCGAAGAGGCGCTGGAATCGCCGCTGGTCATCACGCGCAATGGAAGGGTGGAGGCGGTGTTGCTGTCTGCCCGATCGCACAGTGCCGAAAAAGTCGTTCAGGGCAAGCGCGGCGCGACCGGGCTTTACGGCGTCTTGCGTGAAGCGCCGGGCCCGCTGAAGCTCGGGCGCCTTCGCGGCAAATTCCGGCCGGTGAAATCGTGAGTTTCCTGCTCGACACCTGCGTGTTGTCGGAGGAAACGAAGCCCCGGCCGGATGCGAAGGTCGAGAAATGGATGCGGCGCGAATTGGCGAAAGGCGTTTTCGTCAGTGTCGTGTCTCTCGTGGAGATCGAATATGGTCTCTTGTCGATGTCCGCTGGGCGCCGCCGCGCCGCGTTCGAAACCTGGTTCCATTCCCGCCTCGTCCCCATGGTGCGCCCGGGCCTTGTGGCGGTGGACGAAGAGATCGCGCTTCGCTGCGGCGCCGTCATGAGGGAGCAGCCGAATACGGAGGTGCCGGACGCGCTGATAGCCGCGACGGCTTTGGTCCATGGTCTTGTCGTGGTCACGCGCAACGTCAAGCATTTCGCCTTCGACGGCCTTGCCGTCTTCAACCCGTGGAAAGGCTAAGCTCGACCATGGCGCAGCCGCAGCAAAAACAGCAGCCCGACCGCATCGTGGCGCTCGAAGCCCGCGAAGAAGACACGCTCGAATCGAGCCTTCGCCCGCGCCGCCTTGCGGATTTCGTCGGCCAGGCGCAGGCGCGCGAGAATCTGTCCGTCTTCATCCAGGCCGCGAAGGCGCGCGCCGAGGCGCTCGATCACGTCCTGCTCTCGGGTCCGCCGGGCTTGGGCAAGACGACGCTCGCCCAGATCGTGGCGCGCGAATTGGGGGTGAATTTCCGCTCAACCTCCGGCCCGGTGCTGGCGAAGGCGGGCGATCTTGCCGCCATCCTCACCAACCTCGAAGCGCGCGACGTGCTCTTCATCGACGAGATCCATCGTCTCGCGCCCGCGGTCGAGGAGATCCTTTATCCGGCGATGGAAGACTTCGAACTCGATCTCGTTATCGGCGAAGGTCCATCCGCGCGCTCGGTCAAGATTTCGCTCGCCCCGTTCACGCTCGTCGGCGCCACCACCCGTTCCGGCCTCATCACCACGCCGCTGCGCGACCGCTTCGGCATTCCCATCCGGCTCAATTTCTACACGGCGGACGAGCTTCTCGCCATCGTCGAGCGCGGCGCGCGCGTGCTCTCGCTCGATCTCACAAGCGAAGGCGCGCGCGAGATCGCGGGGCGCGCGCGCGGCACGCCGCGCATCGCCGGGCGTCTGCTCAAGCGCGTGCGCGACTTCGCCAGCGTTGCCAAGAAATCGCGCGTCGATTCAGCGATCGCCGACGAAGCGCTCACGCGTCTCGAAGTCGATGCGCGCGGGCTCGATGCCTTCGACCGCCGCTATCTGAAGCTGATCGCGGAATCCTTCGCCGGAGGGCCGGTCGGCATCGAGACCATCGCGGCCGCGCTGGGCGAAGCGCGCGATGCCATCGAAGACGTGGTGGAACCGTTCCTCCTGCAACAGGGTTTCGTGCAGCGCACGCCGCGCGGACGTCTGCTCACCGGCGGAGCCTTTGCGCATCTGGGCTTGCCCGCCCCGCCGCAATCGCCATCGCAGTTCGGCCTCTTCGCCAATGGAGGCAAAGATGAAACTGAGTGACATGCATCGCCCGGAAGTCGAGCCGGTCAAGCTGCCGCGCGGCAGCCTATGGCGGCACGCCGTGATCCTTCTGGGCGCCATCGCCATTACCGTCGCGGTTTTCGAATTCTGGGGCGACTTCGCCAGCGCCTGGGGCAATTTCATGAGCCTGCCGCCGCCGGCCGCGCCGGTGTCCGGCCCGGTGACCGTGCAGATCATCCCATCGAAGCCGCCGCCCAAGAAGCAGCCATGAACGATGTCGAACGCTTCGGCCGCTTCGAGGGCAAGATGCACATCCTGCCCATCCGCATCTACTACGAAGACACCGATCTCTCCGGCGTCGTCTATCACGCCAATTATCTGCGCTACATGGAGCGGGGACGCTCCGAATTCTTCCGCTCCGCCGGCATTCTGAAGCTCGCCGATCTCGAAAGTGCCGAGCCCACCGCCTGGACCTTGCGCAAGGTGGCGCTTGAATTCTTTGCGCCCGCGCGTCTGGACGATCTGATCGAAGTCCACACCGCCGCCACCGCGCTCACCGGCGCGCGCATGACGGCGCGACAGACGATCTACGCCAATGGCCAATTGTTAACGAAGGGCGCGGTCGAGGCCTGCATCATGACCTTGAGCGGCAAGCCCCGCCGCATTCCCGCCCCGATGCGCGCAATCCTGACGCCTTTGCTTTCCGAAACAGAGACTTAACGTTTGCCGCCCAAATTCGGCCAAACTTGCATGCGCTTTTCGCTCTCCCTTCGAAACCGGTATCTTGTGCGCTTCGCGGGCACGCCGGGCGGCACGCGAGAAGATGAGGGCCGTTGCATGAATCTCCCGCGTATCGCCGCTGCCATCGCCGCAGCCTTGCTCCTGACGATGGCGCCGGCCGCGGCACTGCCCGCGGCACCCACCGGACCCGCGGCGCAGTCGCAAGCGCTTGCGCCACCCGCCGCCGCGCCGACCGCCAGCGTCGACGTCACCCCGGCCGGCGGCAATTCCGCCGGCCCCGCCATCGAGGGCATCTCCATCGTGTCGCTGTTCCTGCGCGCCGATCCCATCGTGAAGGCGGTGTTTCTGCTTCTGGTGCTCGCCTCGCTGTGGTCGTGGGCGATCATCGTCAACAAGTGGATCGTGCTCGCCTCGCTGCGCCGCCGCGCCGACAAGTTCGAGCGCACCTTCTGGTCGGGCCTGTCGCTCGACGAGCTCTACGCGCAATTCGCGCAGCGCGCCGATCATCCCTTCGCCGCGGTCTTCGTCTCCGGCATCCGCGAGTGGCGCCGCGCGTTTGAAGGGGGTGCGCCGCGCGAAGCGCTGCTTCCCGGCATCAAGGACAGGGTCGAAAGGGCGATGAACGTCTCCATGATGCGCGAAACCGACGGGCTCGAACGCCAGCTCGGCTTTCTGGCGACCGTCGGATCGACCGCGCCTTTCGTCGGGCTGTTCGGCACGGTGTGGGGCATCATGAATTCGTTCTCGGCGATCGCCGCACGCCACGACACCACGCTCGCGGTCGTGGCGCCGGGCATTGCCGAGGCGCTGTTCGCGACCGCCATGGGCCTGCTCGCCGCGATTCCCGCCGTCATCTTCTACAACAAGTTCGTCAACGACATCGGCCGCTACGCCGGCCGCATGGAAGCCTTCTCCGAAGAGTTCGGCGCCATCCTGTCGCGGCAGTTGGACGAGAAGGTGCGCTGATGGCGTTGGCGGTCAAGCGCATCGAAAGGGGCCGCAAGCGGGGCCGCATCCGGCCGATGTCCGAAATCAACGTCACGCCTTTCGTCGACGTGATGCTGGTGCTGCTCATCGTGTTCATGGTGACGGCGCCGCTTCTGACGGTGGGCGTTCCCGTCGACCTGCCCAAGACCCATGCCCAGCCGCTCGGCCAGGACCGTGAGCCGCTCTCCGTCACCATCAAGCGCGACGGCACGATCTATCTGCAGAACACGCGGGTCGACGAAGACGAGCTCGTGCCGCGTCTCGAAGCCATCGCCGCCAACGGCTACGACCAGCGCATTTTCGTGCGCGGCGACACCTCCGTGGATTACGGCCGGGTGATGGAAGTGATGGCGCTCATCAGCTCGGCCGGCTTCACCCATATTGGGCTCGTGACCGATGTCGCAAAGCCTCGCCAGAAGAAGACCTAGGATTTCGCTGGCCAGCGAGGCCGGCGATGCCCGCTCGCCTTGGGGCTGGGCGGCCTCGGTCTCGCTGCATGTGCTGGTGCTCGGTGCCGCGCTGTTCACTTGGCAGCACACCCTCGACATCGCCAATGAATCGCCCCCGGTCGTGCCGGTCGATCTGGTGACGCTCGGCCAGAAGACGAACATCGCTCCCACACAACGCGAACAGCCCAAGCCTAATCCATCGCCCGCGATCCTGCCGCCGCCCGCGCAACTCGCGCCGCCGCCAGTCGCGAACCTGACCGCGCAAACGCCGGAGATGGTTCCCTCCGAACCTCTCGTCAAGCCGCCGCCGCCGCCGGCCGTGCCCACGCCGCGCACCCAGCCGCAGCAGAAGAAATCCGACAGCGATCAGTTCAATGCGCTTCTGAACAAGCTCACCACGCCCCAGAAGACCAATCCGAACGCCAAGACCGCCGATCGCACCATCAAGGGCATCGGCGCCCAGAACGCGATGACGATGGATCTGGTCGATACGCTCCGCAACGAGATCGCCCAATGCTGGAGCCCGCCGGCCGCGGCGCCGCATCCGGAGAAACTCATCGTGACCTTGCGGGTTTTCCTCAATCCGGACGGCAGCGTCGCACAGGCGCCACAATTGACTGATGAGTCTCAGGCCGCAGTCGCGAGCAATCCGTTCATGCGCGCGGCGGCGGATGCGGCCAACCGCGCGATCTATGTCTGTCAGCCCTACAAGCTGCCGCCGGATCGCTATGCGCAGTGGCGCGATATCGAAGTGACGTTCGATCCGCGCAAGATGGCCGGCATCGAGTAGAGCCGGTCTCGAGCAGACAAGGAGCGTTCGACATGCCGAAGGTTTTTGGAATGTTCGTGGCGGGGTTTCTGGCCGTTGCGGCAGTGCTCTGCGCCGCGCCCGCGTTCGCCCAACTTCATGTCGACGTCAACCAGGGCAATCTCCAGCCGCTGCCCATTGCCATTCCCGATTTCGCCGGGACCGCGGGGCCGGGCCAGGACATTGCCGGGGTGGTGCGCAACGACCTCGATTCCTCGGGCCTGTTCAAATCGCTCGATCCGAAGTCCTTCATCGACAAGATTAGCGGCGTCAACGTCCAGCCGAACTACAACGACTGGCGCGTGATCAACGCGCAGGCGCTGGTCACCGGCCAGGTCGCCCAGCAGTCCGACGGGCGGCTGCGTGTCGATTTCCGGCTGTGGGACGTGCTGGGCGAGCAGCAGATGCTGGGTCTGCAATATTCCACCACGCCGGAGAACTGGCGCCGCATCGCGCATCTGATCTCCGACGCGATCTATGAGCGCATCACCGGAGAAAAGGGCTATTTCGATACCCGCATCGTGTTCATCGCGGCGACGGGCCCCGCCCTTCACCGCGTCAAGCGGCTGGCGATCATGGACGAGGACGGCGCCAATCCCGCCTATCTCACCAACGGCAGCTATCTGGTGCTCACGCCGCGCTTCAATCCCACCGCCCAGATGATCGCCTACATGTCCTATATCGGCGGCAAGCCGCGCGTCTATCTCGACGATCTCGAAACCGGCCGCCAGGAAGCGCTGGGCAATTTCTCCAGCATGACGTTCAGCCCGCGCTTCTCGCCCGACGGCAACAAGGTGGCGATGAGCCTGGAGCAGAACGGCAATTCCGATATCTACGTCATGGATCTGCGCACGCGCGCAGTCACGCGCCTGACTTCCGATCCCGCCATCGACACCGCGCCCTGCTATTCGCCCGATGGCACCCAGATCGCCTTCGAATCCGACCGCGGCGGCAGCCAGCAGATCTACGTCATGGGCGCGGACGGCTCCAACCAGCATCGCATCAGCTTCGGGGCGGGGCGAAACGGCACGCCGGTGTGGTCGCCGCGCGGCGATCTCATCGCCTTCACCAAGGAAGATCAGGGCACGTTCCGCATCGGCGTGATGCGCACCGACGGCTCGGGCGAGCGCATGATCACCGACGGCTGGCACGACGAGGGTCCGACCTGGGCGCCCAACGGACGTGTCCTGATGTTTACGCGCTACGAAATGAACGGCCGCGGCTCGCATATCTGGTCGGTCGACATCACCGGCCGCAACGAACGCGAAGTGCACACCGCGACCGACGCGTCCGATCCGGCCTGGTCGCCGCTCATCCAGTGATGGCAGCGCGTTAACCAAGACAAACCGCGTAAGTTCAAGGAAATTTCACATCCATCGGCGCGAATGCGGCGTCGCGGCCGTTGTCGCTGGCGGGAACTTCGCCTAGAGTTTTTTGCCACGTTGTTGCCGCCTTTTGGGCGGTTCATGCGTTAGGCACGGTGTGCGGGCAGGCGCGCGGGCCCGTGCGCCTTCCGCACGCGCGATCGAAGGTGAGCTTCCCATGATGCGATATTCTCTCGGTCTCAATCTTGCGGCATTCGCGGCCGTTGTTCTGCTCGCGGCCTGCACCACCAAGCCGCCGGCAACCGAGGCGCCGCCGATGGCGTCGTCCAGCGCCAGCACCGAAACCTCCAGCATCGTTCCGGGCAGCGCGGAAGATCTGCGCGTCAATGTCGGCGACACCGTGCATTTCGACTACAACAAATACGACGTCCGGCCCGGCGACGATCAGCAGGTTCTTCAGCGCCAGGCGGCTTGGCTTGCGAAATATCCCTCCGTGCGCGTGACCATCGAAGGCAATTGCGACGAACGCGGCACCGAGGAATACAACCTCGCGCTCGGTGCCCGCCGCGCCAATGCGGTGAAGGATTATCTCGTCAGTCTCGGCGTTTCGGCTGCGCGCATCGATACGATCTCCTACGGCAAGGAGCGTCCGGTCTGCACGGAATCGACCGAAGACTGCTGGGCGAAGAATCGCCGCGGCGTGACCACGATCACCGGCGGCGCGACCTCGTAAGCCGCGCATGGTCTAGGTTTGCAGAAGGGCGCTCCCGAGAGAGCGCCCTTTCGCGTTTCGGCCGTTTACGATGCGGCCCCATTTTTGGCCCCATTTTTGGCGTAGTATTCGCGCCTCCTTCGTCGCCGATCGGGATGAAAGCCATGTTCAAGAGCATCCGCACGCCGCTTCTCGCCGCCGTCTTCGCGAGCGCACTTCTCTCTTTTCCCGCGTCCGCGCAAACGGCTGCGCAGGACGCGAATCCGCATTACGTCCGGGTCGCCGGTCTGTTCGGCGAAAGCGACGAGGAGAAAGCGGCGCGCGCCCGCGAGGACAATCAGGACGCCGCCATCGCCGATCTGCGCCAGCGCGTCGGCGATCTGGAGAATGCGCTGCAGCGCCTGACGGGCCAGAACGAGCAGCTTACCCATCAGGTGCAGGAGCTCAATCAGAAGATCGAACGGATGCAGAAGGATTTCGACTACAAGCTCTGCCAGCTTTCCGCGCAGCAACTCGATGCCGGAAGCGATTCCGGCCCCGGCCTCAACTGCACGCCCACGGGCCAGGCGGCGGCCCCGTCCGGTGGCGCCATGGCGGGTCCGCCGCCTTCCGTCACCGTCGGCACGGTCCCGCCCGCACAGTCTGCGGAAAACGGTGCGGTCCACCTCGCGCCACCGCCGGGCGTGCTGGGCACGCTGCCGAAGGGCACCCCAATGCCCCAGCCGCTGGCCGGCGGTCCGGGCGGCGCGCCGGCCGCTTCGGGCCCGAGCCCGGCGCAGACACAATACAACGCGGCGATGAATCTGCTGGCCAAGGCGCAATACGATCAGGCCCGCGCCGCTTTCGAAGCCATCGCGCAGTCCTACCCGGACGACGATCTCGCCCCGCAATCGCTCTATTGGGCGGGCGACGTGGCGGAGGTGCAGAAGGATTACCCCGACGCGGTGCAGGACTTCGCCACGGTGGTGAAGAAATATCCCAAGAGCCCCCGTGGGCCCGAGAGCATGCTAAAGCTTGGCACGTCGCTGATCGCGACAAACCAGATGAAGGAAGGCTGCACCACCCTTGGCGCGATCAAAGCGCGTTATCCGGACGCCTCGAAAACCGTCCTCGACAAAGCGGTCGAAGCCCGCAAAGCCGCCTGCAAATAAGCGGGCGGCCGGCGGGGAATCGAAGGCCGAAACCAAACCCGCGCCAAACCTAGCCGACGAATTCTCCGCCGCCATGACCCGGCTCGCGGCGCCCTGGCCCGGCGCCGTCGCCGTCTCGGGCGGCGCCGACTCCGTCGCGCTGATGCTGCTGCTCGCGGGCTGGGCCAAAGCCCGGAAGCTTGCGCCGCCCACGGTGCTAACCGTCGACCATGGGCTTCACGCCCATGCCGCCAAGGATGCGGCCGCCGTTGTCAAGCGTGCCACGTCGCTGGGATTGGACGCACATGTGCTCGCCTGGAAAGGCGCCAAGCCCAAATCGGACATCGAGGCCGAGGCGCGCGAGGCCCGCTATCGCCTGATGGGCGAGTGGTGCGCGGCGCACAAGACACCGGCGCTCTATGTCGCTCATTCGAGCGACGATCAGGCCGAGACCTTTCTCCTGCGGCTGGCGCGCGGCAGCGGCCTCGACGGTCTCGCGGGCATGGGCGCGGTCTCGCCTTATCCGCTCGCCGGTTTCGCGTCGCTAAAGATCGTACGCCCGCTCCTGGAGTTCGCGCGCGCTGCCTTGCGCGACTACCTCAGGGAACGGCGCGAAAGCTGGGCCGAAGATCCGATGAACGCCGATCCGCGCTTTGCCCGCAGCCGGCTGCGGGCGGCGTGGCCCGCGCTCGCGGAATTGGGCCTTTCGCCCGCCCGCATCGCCGCGGCTGCCGGGCATCTTGCGCGGGCCCGCGAGGCGCTGGAGGCCGATACGGCGGCGTTCCTGCGCCGCGCCGCGCAAGCCGCTGACGGCGGCGTCCTGCTCGATGCCCTGCGCCTCAAGATGGTGCCGCGCGAGGTGGGCTTGCGGGCGCTCGCCCAACTGCTCTCCGAAGCCGGCGGCGAGGCCTATCGTCCTCGCTTCGACAGCCTGGAGCGGCTGTTCGAGTCCGTTCTGGCCGGAACTCTCGGCAACGGCGCCACGCTGCACGGCTGCAAGGTCGGTCCGGCCCCGCGCACGGCGGCGGTCTTCGGCTCGGCGACGCTGCTGATCGCGCCCGAGGCGGCAAAAGCGCTTGATAAATCCGCCAAGCATGCCAAATGAGCAATGCCGCACTGCCGCGTGTTCACATTCGCGCCGCCTTGGGAGAATTGGGGACTTTCCGTTAAGGCCGTTTTCTGCGCGTCATTGCCGCACGGCCTTAAATTTCTTAACGTTTTGCTGGCTGGCAAACGGTAGAATAGGGCCTACATTAGTGATCCGGCGCCCGCTTTCCGGCCGCCAAGGAACGTGCACGTGAGCAATCTGAGAAATCTTGCCCTTTGGATCATCATTGCGCTGCTTCTGGTGGCGTTGTTCAACCTTTTCC
>Ga0335085_10007650_pt1 | contig 16662 bp, 19 predicted proteins | sample Lox_Sample_45_FD_206712 | JGI IMG/M metagenome (GOLD analysis project Ga0335085, IMG submission 206712) | Soil microbial communities from Loxahatchee National Wildlife Refuge, Florida, United States - Lox_Sample_4.5 | ecosystem: Environmental > Terrestrial > Soil > Wetlands | place: USA...
GCCGGCTCGTCGTCGATGACGAGGATGCGGATCGGATGCGTGGTCATGCGGCCTCCGCGCGCTGCGGCGGAATCGGCAATTCGATGATGAAATCGCCGCCGCTGCGATCGGCGCGGTTGCGCGCGCGGATCGTGCCGCCCATCGCGGCGACGAAGCCGCGGCAGATGGCGAGGCCGAGTCCGGTGCCGGGCCCTTTGCGGTCGCCTTCCTGCGCGCGGTGGAATTTATCGAAGATGCGCTCGATCTGGTCGGGCGGGATGCCGCTGCCTTCATCGAGCACGTGCAGCTCGACCATGCTGTCGCGGCGCCGCGCGCGCAGCTCGATCGTCGATTGCGCCGGCGCGTATTTCGCCGCGTTGTCGAGCAGGTTGAACAGCACCTGCTCGAAGAGCACGAAGTCGAGGCGCAGCATCGGCAGATCGCTGGCGAGATCGACCTTCACCCGGTGATTGGCCAGCACCTTGCCGGCGCGCTGCAAGGCGGTGCCGACGATCTCGCCGAGATCGATCATCTCCTGCTTGGGCGCGATGGCGCCGGCTTCGAGCTTGGTCATGTCGAGGAGATTGCCGACGAAGCGGTTGAGGCGCTCGGCCTCGTCGAGGATGGTGGACAGCAATTGCTCGCGCTCTTGCCCGCCATAGCGCTCGCCGACGCTCTTGAGGCTCGAGGCGGCGCCGATGATCGAGGCGAGCGGCGTGCCGAGATCGTGCGAGATCGAGGTGAGCAGCGCCGAGCGCAGCCGCTCGCTCTCGGCCTGCAGCTTGGTGCGATCGAGATCGCTTTGCAGATGGATGCGCTCGATCGCCAGCGCGGCGAGATCCATCAGCGCATCGAGCAGCCGCCGCGCATCGGGCGACAGCATCACGCCGGGAAGCTCGCGATCGAGACCCAGCACGCCGACCGCGCCGCGCCCGGTCCTGAGCGGCAGGAACAGCCGCCGCGCGCCCGGCAAGGTGTCGGAGCCGCGGCCGGCGGGATGGTTGTTCGCCCAGCTCCATTTCGCCGCGGCGATATCGGCGCCGTCGAGCTCGTCCTCCGGCGGATAGGCGGCCTTGACCGCAAGGCTCGCGCCTTCCGGCATCAGGATCACGACATGCAGCTTCAGCATCGAGGCGATCTGATAGGTCGTCGCCCAGAGCAGATCGTCGAGCGTCGCGACGCCGGATAATTTGCGGCTGAAGGCGAGCAGCTCCTCGGTCACGCGGGCGCGGCCGCGCGCCGTCACCGCTTGCGCACGCGTCGACGCGGCGAGCTGGCTGGCGATCACCGCCGCGACGAGGAAGGCGACCAGCGCGAGGATGTTCTCGGGCTCGGTGATGGTCAGCGTGTAGAGCGGCGGCAGGAAGAAGAAATTATAGGCGAGCACGCTCAAGAGGCTCGCGAACAGCGAAGGCGCGAGGCCGTACCGTGCCGCCGCGACCAGCACCGCGGTGAGGAACACGATCGAGATATTGCCGATGGCGAGGAATTGCTGCAGCGCCAGGCCGATCGCGAGCGCCACGGCGACGATGCCGGCCGAGGCGAGCCACGGACCGAACTCGAGCTTCTTCCTCGGCTCCGTCGCCATGCCTGCGGCGGCCGGGACTTCGGCCTCGCCCGCCTCGCCGGCGATGACATGGACGCTGATATTGCCGGCGCTGCGCACCAGATCGTGCACCACGGAGCCATGCAGCATCTCGAACCAGCGCGAGCGCTCGGATTTGCCGATGACGATCTGGGTGATGTTGTTGTCCTTGGCATAGGCGACGACGTCCTCGGCGATGCCGCGCCCGGGGATGGTCATCGTCTGGCCGCCCAGCCGCTCGGCGAGGCGCAGCGCTTCGGCGATGCGGTCGCGCGCGCCCTCGTCGAGGCGCTGATAGCGCGCCGTCTCGACGTAGATCGCCGTCCACGGCGCGTGCAGCCGGTCAGCAAGGCGCCGCGCATAGCGCACGAGGCCCGGCGCGCCGGCATCCTCGCTGACGCAGACGAGCACGCGCTCGCCCGCCGGCCACGGGCCGCTGATCGCATGCGCGCGCATATAGGTGAGCATCTGCTCGTCGACGCGCTGCGCCGTGCGGCGGAGCGCGAGCTCGCGCAAAGCGGTGAGATTGCCGGGCTGGAAATAATTCCTGAGCGCGCGCTCGGCCTCGGCCGGGACATAGACCTTGCCCTCGCGCAGCCGCTCGATCAGATCGTCGGGCGAGAGATCGACGACCTCGATATCGTTCGCGCGGTCGAGGATGCCGTCGGGAACCGTCTCGCGCACGCGCACATGGGTGATTTGCGCAACGACGTCGTTGAGGCTCTCGACATGCTGGATGTTGATCGTCGTATAGACGTCGATACCGGCGGCGAGCAGCTCCTCGACATCGAGATAGCGCTTGGGATGGCGGCTGCCGGCGACGTTGGTGTGCGCGAGCTCGTCGACCAGCACGAGCTTCGGCTTGCGCGCGAGGATGGCGTCGATATCCATCTCCTCGAGCACGCGGTCTTTATATTCGATCTTGCGCCGCGGGACGGTCTCGAGCCCTTCGAGCAGCGCCTCGGTCTCGGCGCGCTGATGCGTCTCGACCACGCCGACGACGAGATCGAGGCCTTCCTTCTTCGCGGTCTGCGCCGCGAGCAGCATCTTGTAGGTTTTGCCGACGCCCGGCGCCGCGCCGAGAAAAATCTTCAGCCGCCCCTGCCCCGCGCTTTTGGCGGCGCTGAGCAAGGCCTCGGGCGATGGACGCTGATCGCGGTCCGATGTTTCAGTAAGCGGCATCAGGTCCCGATCTTAGCCCATCCCCCCTCGAAGGGATGAGCTTAACCCCTCTTCCCTCGAGAGGATGATCTTAGCCCCTCTCCCCTTGAGGGAGAGGGAGGGGCCCCATCGCGTCAGCGATTGGGAGGGTGAGGGGTGATTCCCACCCACCTCATCCTATCCTCTCCGCCCTCCAGGGCGGAGAGGGAATGTAACCTACTGAGTCGCATCCAGCGCGAGATTGAGCTTCAACACGTTGACGTGCGACTCGCCGAGGATACCCAGCCAGCGCCCCTCGGTGTTGGCGGCGACCAGCGCCCGGACCTTATCGGCCGGCAGGTTGCGCGCCTTGGCCACCCGCGGCACCTGGAATTCGGCCGCCGCCGGGGTGATGTCGGGATCGAGGCCGCTCGCCGAGTTGGTGACGAGATCGACCGGGATCGGCGTATTCGGATTCTCCTTGGCGAGGTCGCCGGCGAAGCCTTTGACGCCGTCGATCAGCGCCTGGCTCGTCGGGCCCATGTTGGAGGCGGAGGAGTTATCCGCCGCATAGGGCGTCGCCACGGTCTTGGTCGGATCCTTGGGATCGGGCTCGACCGTGACCGAGGGCCGGCCGTGGAAATATTTCTCGTCGGCGAAATTCTGGCCGATCAGCGCGGAGCCGATCACGGTGCCGTTCTTCTCGATCAGGCTGCCGTTCGCCTGGCGCGGGAAGACGATTTGGGCGATGCCGGTCATGCCGAGCGGATAGATGAGGCCGGTGAGAACCGTCATGACGACGATCATCATGATGGCGGGACGGATTTCTCGTAACATTGTTCTCGCTCCTTGTTCCCCTTTTTCGTCTTCCCCGCGAAAGCGGGATCCGGGGCAACAGCTCGATGTCTCTCTTTAAGAAGAAAACTGCGCCGCTATCTCATGCCAAATGGATCGCGGTCACCAGCATGTCGATCAGCTTGATGCCGATGAACGGCGCGATGATGCCGCCGATGCCGTAGATCAAGAGGTTGCGCCGGAGGATCGACGCCGCGCCCGCCGGGCGATAGGTGACGCCGCGCAGGCTCAAGGGGATCAGCGCGATGATGACCAGCGCGTTGAAGATGATCGCCGAGAGGATCGCGCTTTCCGGATTGTGCAGCCCCATGATGTTGAGCGCGCCGAGCTGCGGATAGAAGGCGACGAACATCGCCGGGATGATGGCGAAGTATTTGGCGACGTCGTTGGCGATCGAGAAGGTGGTCAGCGCGCCGCGCGTCATCAGCAATTGCTTGCCGATGGCGACGATCTCGATGAGCTTGGTCGGATCGCTGTCGAGATCGACCATGTTGCCGGCCTCGCGCGCCGCCATGGTGCCGGTGTTCATCGCCACGCCGACATCGGCTTGCGCCAGCGCCGGCGCGTCGTTGGTGCCGTCGCCGCACATCGCGACCAGCTTGCCCGCCGCCTGCTCGTCGCGGATGAGCTTCAGCTTGTCCTCGGGCGTCGCCTGCGACAGGAAATCGTCGACGCCGGATTCCGCGGCGATCGCCGCCGCCGTCAAAGCATTGTCGCCGGTGATCATCACCGTGCGGATGCCCATCTGGCGCAGCTCGGCGAAACGCTCGCGGATGCCGCCCTTGATGATGTCCTTGAGGTGAATGACACCGAGGATCTTGCCGTCCTTGGCGACGGCGAGCGGTGTGCCGCCGGCGCGCGAGATGCGCTCGACGATCGGCATAAGATCGGCGGGCGGCGCCTCCTTCTTGCCGGCATAGGCGAGCACCGCCTCGACCGCGCCTTTGCGGATCTCGTGGCCCTCGAAATCGACGCCGGACATCCGGGTCTGGGCGGAGAACGGCATGAAATGCGCTTTGAGCGGGCCCATCTCGCGGCCGCGCAGCGCGTATTTGTCCTTCGCCAGCATGACGATCGAGCGGCCTTCCGGCGTCTCATCGCTCAACGAGGAGAGCTGCGCCGCATCGGCGAGCTCTTGCTGATGCACGCCCTGCAACGGGATGAACTCTGTCGCCTGGCGGTTGCCGAGGGTGATGGTGCCGGTCTTGTCGAGGAGCAGCGTGTCGACGTCGCCCGCCGCCTCGACCGCACGGCCCGACATCGCCAGCACGTTGAAACGCACCAGCCGATCCATGCCGGCGATGCCGATCGCGGACAAGAGCGCGCCGATGGTGGTCGGGATCAAGGTCACGAAGAGCGCGATCAGCACCACGACCGAGATCGCGCCGCCGGCATAGGAGGCAAAGCTCGGGATCGTCACCGTGGCGAAGACGAAGATCAAGGTCATGCCGGCCAAGAGGATGTTCAGCGCGATCTCGTTCGGCGTCTTCTGTCGCACCGCGCCCTCGACCAGCGAAATCATGCGGTCGAGGAAGGTCGAGCCCTGCGCCGCGGTAATGCGGACTTTCAGCCAGTCCGAGGTGACGCGCGTGCCGCCGGTCACGGCCGAGCGGTCGCCGCCGCTTTCGCGGATCACGGGCGCGCTCTCGCCGGTGATCGCCGATTCATCGACCGAGGCGACGCCTTCGATCACTTCGCCGTCGCTCGGGATGACATCGCCGGTCTCGACCATCACGACGTCGCCCTTCTTGAGCTCGCTGGCGGCGATCTGGCGAAAATTCGCGGCGCGGTCGTTGGCGAGCAGCTTCGCCGTCGTCTCGGTGCGCATGCGCCTGAGCGTGTCCGCTTGCGCCTTGCCGCGGCCTTCGGCGACCGCCTCGGCGAAATTCGCGAACAGCACGGTGAACCACAGCCAGAGCGTAATCTGGCCCGAGAACAGCGCGTTGGTGCCGATCACGGTTCCGGCGCCCATGAAAAGATCGCGCAGGAAGAAGATCGTCGTCAGCACCGAGACGATCTCGACGCAGAACATGACCGGGTTCTTGACCAGCGTGCGCGGATCGAGCTTCACGAACGAGGCTTTGATCGCCGGCATGATCAGCTTGCCGTCGAACAGCGACAGCGGCTGCACCTGCCTCTTATAGAGACCGGTATGAACGGAGGGAGACGTGAGACTCATGTCAGGTGTTCCTGGAGCCAAAGGTTCAGGGTGAGACCGCGAACAGCGTGCCGTGATTCATCGCGACCTGCTCGACGATCGGGCCGAGCGCGACGGCAGGGAAATAAGTGAGACCGCCCATGATGAGGATCACGCCGACGAGCAGGCCGACGAAGAGCGGGCCGGTGGTCGGGAAGGTCCCGGCCGACGGCGGCAGCAGCTTCTTCTGCACCAGCGAGCCGGCCACCGCCATCATCGGCACGATGAAGATGAAGCGGCCGATCAGCATCGCGAAGCCGATCGTGAGGTTATAGAAGGGCGTGTTCGCGCCGAGTCCGGCAAAGGCGCTGCCGTTGTTGCCGGTGCCCGAGGTGAAGGCGTAGAGGATCTCGCTGAAGCCATGCGGCCCGGCATTGGCCGGACCCGCGAGCCCGACCGGCAGCACGGTGGCGAGCGCGGTGAAGCCGAGGATCGAGAGCGGCAAGCAGAGAAGAGCGAGGATGCTCATCTTCACCTCTTTCGCCTCGAGCTTCTTGCCGAGATATTCCGGCGTCCTGCCGACCATCAGCCCGGCGACGAACATCGCGACGATGGCGAAAGCGAGGATGCCGTAGAGGCCGGAGCCGACGCCGCCGAAGATGACCTCGCCGAGCTGGATGTTGACCAGCGGCACCGCGCCGCCCAAGGGCGTGTAGCTGTCATGCATGGAATTGACCGAGCCGTTGGACGCATCGGTCGTGGCGGTCGCCCAGATCGTCGAGTTGACGATGCCGAAGCGAACCTCCTTGCCTTCCATATTGCCGCCGGCCTGCGTCGCGCTCGCGGTCTGGTCGACATTGAATTGCGCGAAAGCGGGATTGCCCTTGGCTTCGGACCAGTAGCAGATGCTGACGCCGATCAGGAACAGCACGCTCATGGCGGCAAAGAGCGCCCAACCCTGACGCGTGTCGCGCACCATCTTGCCGAAGGTATAGGTGAGCGCGGCGCTGATCGCGATAAGCGCCCACATCTCGATGAGGTTGGTGATCGCGCTCGGATTCTCGAACGGATGCGCGGAATTGACGTTGAAGAAACCGCCGCCATTGGTGCCGAGCTGCTTGATCGCGACCTGCGAGGCGACCGGGCCCTGCGCGAGCACCTGCTTGGCGCCTTCGAGCGTCGTCGCCTCGGTATAGGCGCCGAGATTCTGCGGCATGCCGAAGGCGATCAGCGCGATGGCGACGACGATCGCCAGCGGCAGCAGGATGTAGAGCGTGCAGCGGGTCAGATCGACCCAGAAATTGCCGATCGTCTTCATCTCGCGCCGGGCGAAGGCGCGCACGAGCGCAATGGCGAGCGCGATGCCCGTCGCGGCGGAGACGAAATTATGCACGGTGAGACCGGCCATCTGCGTCAGATAGCTCATCGTGGTTTCGCCGCCGTAACCCTGCCAATTGGTATTGGTGACGAAGCTCATCGCCGTGTTGAAGGACGAGGTCTGCTCGACCGCCGACATGCCCTGGGGGTTGAACGGCAGCACATCCTGGAAGCGCTGCAGTAGATAGAGCGTCACGAAGCCGGCGATGCTGAAGAACAGCATCGCGACCGTGTAGGTGAGCCAGTTCTGCTCTTTGCTCTCATCGACCCCGCAGCACCAATAGACGGCACGCTCGACCGGCCGCAGCACGGGATGAAGGAAAGTGCGCTCGCCCTCGAACACGCGATACATGAAGAGGCCGAAGGGTTTGACGAAGAGCAGCACGAGCGCGAAATAGATCGCGATCTGCAGCCAGCCGTTGAAAGTCATGGAAAGATGCTCCGATGCCGGCGCTAGAAGCGCTCGGGATTGATCAGCGCGTAGACGAGATAAACGGTGATGACGAGGCTCGCGAGCGAGCCGAGGACGTAATCGAAGATCATGTTCTGCCCCTCACATGCGCTCGCAGGCGTAGGCGTAGGCGATCGTCAGCAGCAGCCCAACGATGCCGGCCGCAAGCAAAATCGTATCGAGCACTTCATCCTCCTAGAAGCTTGCGGCGAGACTAGGCCCCGCACGACAGCCGATGATTGATGCAAATCAATGCTGCACTGCCGAAGAATTGACGCTGCGCGCGTATAAATTCGAGATCGATCTCAACCGGCGGCTATATAGGCCGCATATATGAAATCGCGATAACGGCGGAATCCTGTGCTCTTTGCCATGGATCAGCCGGCAAAGGACAGCGCTGCCGCATTGCGCATGAGCAGATGGGGGCCCAGCAGGCCGAGCTGCGTCAAAGCCTTGCGAATGGCGTTGCGCGTCTCTTCCGCCGGCGCGCAGAGCGGCAGGCGCAGCTCGGCGCTCATATGGCCCATGAGGCTCATCGCCCATTTGAGCGGCACCGGATTGGCTTCGAGGAAAAGGGCGGCGACGAGCGGCTTGAGCTGCCGCTCGATCGCGCGCGCCTCCTCGGGCTCACCGCAGAAGCACGCGAGGAAGAGCCGGTTGCACAGCTTGGGGGCGACGTTCGACGCCACCGAAATGCAACCATCGCCGCCGAGTCCGAGAAAATCGAGCGCCGTCGCATCGTCGCCGCTCAGCAGCCGGAACTTGTCGCCCAGCAGCCGCCGCAGCGCCGGCGGGTGCGTCAGATCGCCGGTCGCATCCTTGAGGCCGATGATGCGCGGCAGCTCGGCAAGGCGGCAGATCGTATCGAGCCGGAGCTCGATTCCGGTGCGCGACGGCACGTCGTAGAGAATGATCGGCAGACCCGTCATGTCGTGCACGGCGCAGAAATGGCGATAGAGGCCTTCCTGCGACGGCTTGTTGTAATAGGGCGTGACCGCGAGCAGCGCGTCGGCGCCCGCCCGCTCGGCCTGCTGCGCCAGCTCGATCGCATGCGCTGTCGCATTCGAGCCGATGCCCGCGATCACCGGCACCTGGCCGTTCGCGGTCTCGACCGCGATCCGCACCAGCCGCGCCTGCTCGCCCACCGTGAGCGTCGGCGCTTCCCCCGTCGTGCCGTTGACGACGAGACCCCAGATGCCTTGCCGGATCTGCCACGCGCAGAATTTCGCGAAGGCATTCTCGTCGATCTGTTGATTGCGGAACGGCGTCGGCAGCGCGCTGATATAGCCCCCGAGCCCGTCGAGCTTTTCTCTGTCCATGGCGATCACCTTCAGGCGGCGCGGATCAGCGCCGCATCCTGTTTCTGCACGCGCCACAGCCCGTCGCCGACCGGCTCCAGGCTCATGCCCATCGCCGGGAGCAGCGGGCGCAGCGTGTCGCCGGCGATAATCGATTGCGGTAACAGCTCGAGGATCAGCGTGCCGCCGGCACGGAGGTTCGAGCCGAGATCTTTAAGGATCGAAAGAAATTGCGCCTCGCTGGCGACGGCCGGCGCGAGGATCGCATCGGCTTTGCTGTTCGGAACATGCGGGCTGCGCTCGGGCGATTGGCAGCTCACGCGCGCGAAGCCGCGGCGGGTCAGCATGATGAGATGTTCGAGGTGAGCGGCACCGGCGATGATGATCTGGTCTTGCGGGCGGGCGCCGGAAACCTCGATGAAGCGATCGACCAGTGCCGGCGTCTGCCGCGTCGCGCCGCGGTCGAGATCGATAACGTTACTCATAAACTCCATCCTGGGGCGCCAAGCCGCCGCTGTTTCCGTCGCCAAGAGATTTGCGCCGCTTGGCATAGTTTTTCGATGGAGATCGGAAGGAGAAAAAATAGTGCGGGCGTAGGGCGCGCCCGCTGCCGTCACGCCGCCGACGAGAGCAGCTGACTCGGCGCGACGCTCAGCGCGCCGGTACGCACGAGCTGCGCGTCGCCGACGGCGCCGAAGGCCCGGCCGGCAATCAGCACGAGCAGCAGCAGAAGCTCGATCGCCACCACCACGCGGCGCAGGACGTCGGAAGCGCGGATCTTCGGGAGCGCGGGTCCGGGCGGATAGGTTTTGCTGACGAACATCGGAAGTCTCCTAATTCAGGGCGCTGACGGCCGCGTCGATGAGGACGATGACGCAGGCAAAGCCCACCGTGATTGTCGCCAAATCGATGAGCGTGTCCGAAAGCTGCGGCTTCTTGCTGCCGTCGCTCCGGGTCGGCGAGCACCACGGGCGCAGATTGCGCTCGAACACCCAGGCGTCATCGTCGTTGTAATCGCGAAAGGCCATGGCGGCCTCCTATCGAAATGAGGCTCTCGCCTCGCCCCTATAGAAGGCGTGCCGGGCGTATAGGATCGAGAGCATTCCGCCGGCAAAAACATAGGAACCGCATAGTGGCCGGCGCGCGCCGGCGGCAGGCAAAAACCACTATGCGTTTTTTATGAATCCGGCGCCCGAACCCCATCGATTTTTAATCGTGACCGGCGCTCCAATCGCAGCGGAGCCTCGCCATGGCCGGTCAAACCAGTTCATCGAAAACCCGCCGCGCGCCGGCGCAAGCGACGCGCTTCATTCTCTATCGCACGCCGCAGGGCTATTGGATCGCCAGCGCCCGGGACGGCCGCGTCACCGGCGCCTTTTCGGTGCCGTCCGATACCGCGCGGTTCGCGCTCCGGCAATTGCAACCGGGCGGTGTCGATGGCGGCATGCGTAGAGCGCGACCCGGCCCGGCGCGGCGCTCATGATCACCCCGCGCCTCGATCCCTTATCGCAGCTTTTGCTGCACGTCTTCTACCGTAAGCTGGCGTTCCTGCTGATGATGGCGGGCAGCATCTCGCTGCTCGATCCGCGCCATCTCTATTTGGGCTGCATGCTGCTGCAGGCACAGGCGCTGGTGAGCGGCGCGATCTCGATCGGTTTGGGTCTGATCGCGCGTCACCGCTTCAACGGCGACACCCTCACCTATTGGGACGAGGCGGTGGCTTTCTCGGGCGTCGGCCTCCTCGCCCATGCCGGCGCCGGCCTGTTCGCGGCCTAGCCGTCAGGCGGATGCCGGAGCCCGCTTGGTCTTGTAGAGCTCCGGCCGGAGCCGGCGCTGGCCGAGGAACAGGAGAATCGGCGAAGCGATGAAAATCGAGGACGAGGTGCCGACGACGATGCCGAAAATGATCGTCAGCGCAAAGCCGCGTATCGATTCCGCGCCGAGCACGGCGAGCGGCACGATCGACAACAGCACCGTGAGCGACGTCGCGACGGTGCGGCCGAGTGTCTGATTGATGCTCTGATCGATCACCTCGCGCAGCGGCATGGTCTTGAAGCGCCGCAGATTCTCGCGGATGCGGTCGTAGACGACGATCTTGTCGGTCACCGAATAGCCGATCAGCAGCATGATCGCCGCCACCGAGTTGAGATCGAAGGGAATGCGCGTTATGGCGAAGAAACCGATGGTCTTGGTGATGTCGAGCAGCAAGGTGCCGACGACGCCCACGCCGAACTGCCAGTCGAAGCGGAACCAGATGTAGATCAGCACGCCGACAAACGAGAGCCCCACCGCGAGCAGCCCGGTGCGGAAGAGCTCGCCGCTGACCTGAGCACCCACCGATTCGAGGCGCCTGATCTCGACGCCGGGGAACTTCGCGCCGAGCGCCTGCTGGATCTGCTCGCGCGCGTTATCGCCGACGATCTGAGAGTCGAGCCGGACGAGAAAATCCGCGTCGGAGCCGAATTGCTGCACCCGCGCGTCGCCGTAGGGCAGCGCGTTGAAGACGGCGCGCACCGCGTCCTCATGCGTCGGCGCGGTCATGCGCAGCTCGATCACCGTGCCGCCCTTGAAATCGATGCCGTAATCGAGCCCGGGATAAAAGAAGAGGATGAGCGAGAGCGTGCTGAGGATCGCCGAGACGATCAGCCCGGCATAGCGGCCGCGCATGAAGCGGATGTGCGTGTTGTCGGGAACGAGGCGGAGCGGCTTCATGTCAGGCATGCCAGGTGAATTTGAGCGGCTTCAATCCGAGACGTTCGGCCACGCGCGGCGCCACGCGCAGGACGACCCAGGGCAGGATCACGAAAGCCAGGATCGCGCCGAAGAAATCGCCGACCTTGTGATCGTAGACCCAGCCATAGCCGTTGTCACACCAGGCGACGGTCTCGCCTTTGGCGAATTTGCGCTCCATCGCCTGGAGCTGGCCGAGATTCTGCGCCGCGGCGAGGTCGGCGCGATGCGTCTCGAAGCCTTTGATGAGCGCGCCGCCCCCGGCGAGCGGATCGAAGCCCGGCTGGGGCGGCCCATAGTCGCTGGCAAAGAGGCAGGACATCGCGGCGATGCCGGCGGCCGATCGATCAGCCGTGCAGGAACTTGACGGCCACCGTGATCAGCACGATCACGCCGACGAAGCCGGCGATGGTGATCGCGAGCTCGCGCAGCGTGTCGCCGAGCGAGAGCGAATTGTCGCTCGCCTCGCGGTCCGCCTGGCTCGGCCGGTCGTCGCGGCCGCGGCCGGCGGACGGAAAGCGGTAATCCCGATCATCGCTGCGGAAAGCCATCGCAGGGCTCCCTTGGATCATGCGCCCGATCGCGCATGCTCAAGAAAAGGCGATTTTCGGGTTAAGGATCGAGACGGAACGGCGGCCGGAAAAATAGTTTTTCCATAGCCGAAGCGCGGCTTTGGGCGGGGCGATCGCGCCGGCATATATGGAATTTATATTTTTTGGCGCCTGGACCAACATGGAATTTTTATGCGCCGCGGAGGATCGTTCGTCCGCGCCTAGCGAAGCCGCAACGACTTCCCACATAGGCTCCAAGCCGCGCGCGCAACCGCGCCATGCCGTTCTCGAAACATCGATGAGCACCGTCACCACGCCGTCTCGCGCCGATACCGCCGCCGCGCCGCAATCCAAGCGGGGCACGGCGCTGCATCGCCTGATGCTCGGCGCGCTCGGCGTCGTCTACGGCGATATCGGCACCTCGCCGCTCTACACGATCAAGCAATGCTTCAACGCGCTCGGCGGCGCGAATCCGGTCGCGATCTACGGCGTGCTCTCACTCATCACCTGGGCGCTGATGGTGGTGGTGACGCTGAAATATGTCTGCGTCATCATGCGCGCCGACAATCGCGGCGAAGGCGGCATCCTGGCGCTGACGGCGCTGGCGCTGCGCAGCGCCGCCTCCGGCACGCGCATGCATTGGTGGATCCTCGCCGCCGGCCTCCTCGGCGCGGCGCTGTTTTACGGCGACGGCGTCATCACCCCGGCGATCTCGGTGCTCTCGGCGATCGAGGGGCTCGATGTCGCGACGCCCTTGTTCGACCCTTATGTCATCCCCCTCACCCTCGCGATCCTCTTGGGCCTCTTCCTCGTGCAGTCGCGCGGCACTGCGCGGGTCGGCGGCTTCTTCGGGCCGATCACCGTGCTCTGGTTCCTTGCCATCGGCACGCTCGGCGCGGTCGAGATCGTCCAGCAGCCCGACATTCTCCTCGCACTCAATCCCTATTACGGCGCGCGGCTGCTCTGGCTCGAGCCCGGCAAAGGCGCGGCGCTGCTGGGCGCGGTGGTGCTGGCGGTGACCGGGGTCGAGGCGCTCTACGCCGATATGGGCCATTTCGGCAAGCGCGCGATCCGCTTCGCCTGGCTCGGCTTCGTCTTGCCGGCGCTGCTCTTGAATTATTTCGGCCAGGGCGCGCTGCTGCTGCACAATCCCGAGCTGCGGGACAATCCGTTCTATCACCTCGTGCCCGCTTGGGGCCTCTACCCGATGGTGGTGCTCGCCTCGGCGGCGACGGTGATCGCCTCGCAGGCCGTGATCTCGGGCGCATTCTCGATGACGCGCCAGGCGGTGCTGCTCGGCTACCTGCCGCGTTTCGAGGTGCGGCACACGTCAGAGCACGAGATCGGCCAGATCTACGTGCCGAAGATCAACCTCTTCCTCCTCGTCGCCGTCGCCGCCTTGGTGATCGGCTTCCGCACCTCCGACAATCTCGGCACCGCCTACGGCATCGCCGTCACCGGCACGATGTCGCTGACGACGATCCTCGCCCTGATCCATGCCGTCGGCATCGCCGGCTGGAACCGCTTCGCCGCGGCGCTGGTCTTCGGCCTCTTCCTCTGCGTCGATCTCGCCTTCTTCGCCGCGAATCTCATGAAGATCGAGGAAGGCGGCTGGTTCCCGCTCGCCATCGCCACCTTGATCTTCGTCACCATGCTCACCTGGCTGCGCGGCCGCGAGGCGCTGCTCGCCAAGCGCTGGAGCGAGGCGCTGCCGCTCGAGACCTTCCTGTCGGCGCTGAAGCCCGACCGGCCGCTGCGCGTCCCCGGCACCGCGGTGTTCATGGTGCCGAACGACCGCATCGTGCCGACCGCGCTCCTCCACAACATCAAGCACAACAAGGTGCTGCACGAGCGCGTCGTGCTGATGAAGATCGAGACCGAGGACATTCCGCATGTCGCCGACGACCGGCGCATCGAGGTGAAGCATCTCGACCACAATTTCCACACCGTGGCCGTGCATTACGGCTTCATGGACGAGCCCAACGTGCCGCGCGCCATGGCGCAGCTGCGGCTGATGAATTTCCGCTTCAACCTGCTCGAGACCTCGTTCTTCATCGGCCGCGAGAAAGTCGTTGCCGCCGCCGGCACGCGCGGCCTCTGGGGCTGGCGCAAGCGGCTCTTCATCTTCCTGCAGCGCACGATGCTGAACGCGACGGAATATTTCCGCATCCCGGGCAACCGCGTCGTCGAGCTCGGCGGCCAGATCGAGATCTGAGGGAAGAGCGAAAGCGCGAAGCCTCAGGCGCCGCCTTTTCCGTCGCGAAGATCGGCTTCCGTCGCCAGCCGGTCGTATTGCTCGGCGAGTTCCCGCATCGTGTGCTGGTTGAGCGCGGTCGTCATCTCGCCGGCCATGGTGCGGGCTTCCGCGGCGCGTCGGCGCCAGTAATCGCCGTCGATCGGAATTGTCTGAGCCACATCGTCCCCTTCGCCCCAAATGTCGAGTAGGCGACGCGATGGTGGCGACAATAAGGCCGGAGGCGCGGCGCGAGCGCGCAACGCGCAAAAACCTGTGCGCGATTCGGCGGGCGCGCGCGATTGACGCTCCCGGGATCGGCGGCCTTGATCCGGGGCGGGAATTGGACGAACATCGACCATCGCTGCGGAGTGGGGCCGTCTCGATCATGCCGAGTCTCTATGGGACGCCGGAACATTGGATCACCCGCGCCAAGGACGCGCGGAAGATGGCCGAAAACATCGACGATCCTGCCGCCAAGCAGGCGATGCTCGGCATCGCTGAGAATTACGAAAAGCTCGCCATGCGCGCCGAGGCGCGCGAAGTCGGCATCGGCGTGGCGGCGCATCATCCGCCCTAAGCCGAGGGAGCCGCTCGATGCGCACCGTCAGCTTCCCCGATGGCGGCACGATGCCGGTCCTGGGTCTCGGCACCTGGATGATGGGCGAGCGCAAGCGCGAGGCCGCCGCCGAGCTTGCCGCGCTGAAGCTCGGCATCGAGCTCGGCCTCGCTTTCATCGACACCGCCGAGATGTACGGCAATGGCGGCGCCGAGACCATCGTCGGCGAGGCGATCGCCGGGCGGCGCGACGACATCTTCCTCGTCAGCAAGGTGCTGCCGCATAACGCCAGCCGCGCCGGCACGATCCGCGCCTGCGAGGCCAGCCTCAAGCGCCTCGGCACCGACCGGCTTGATCTTTATCTCCTCCATTGGGCCGGCAACCACCCGCTCGAGGAGACGATCGCGGCCTTCGAGCAGCTGAAGCGCGCCGGTAAGATCCGGCGCTGGGGCGTCAGCAATTTCGATCTCGACGAGATCGAGCCGCTGGCCGCCACCGCGGTCGCCAGCAACCAGGTGCTCTACAACCTCGCCCGCCGCGGCATCGAGTTCGATCTCCTGCCCTGGTGCCGGGCGCGCGGCATTCCGGTGATGGCCTATTCGCCGATCGAGCAGGGCCGCATCCTCAACAACAAGACACTCGTCGCGCTCGCCCAGGTGCGCGGCTGCAGCGCGGCGCAGCTCGCCCTCGCCTGGGTCCTGCAGCAGGACGGCGTGGTGACCATCCCCAAGGCGACGAACCCGGCCCATGTGCGCGAGAACCGCGCCGCGCTCGATATGGTTTTGAGCGCAGCGGAATGTGCGGCGCTCGACAAAGCCTTCCCGCCGCCGCGCCAAGCGACCCCCTTGGCGATGCTGTAGCCGTCAAAAGCCGCTGTCGATACGCGAGAGCCGCCGCTTGTCCTCGAACAGCCGAGCCGTGACGGCGCCGAAAACCGCGCCGCCGATATGCGCCACATAGGCCACGCCGCCCGATTCCACATCGGCGATCGCGCCGAGATCGATGAGCTGCGTGAGCAGCCAGAATCCGATGAGGAGCGCGGCCGGAATGAAGGTGACGCGGACGAACCAGCCGAAGAATAGCAGCGTGCGAATTCGATCCTGCGGATAGGTGACGAGGAACGCGCCCAAGACCGCGGCAATGGCACCGCTCGCGCCGAGATTGGGGATGGTCGAGGCCGGATCCGCGGCGATTTGCGCTCCCATCGCGACGAGCCCGCCAGCGAGATAAAAAAGCGCGAAGCGGCCGGGATTCATCGCGTCTTCGATCTCCGGACCGAAGGCCCAGAGAAAGATCATGTTGCCGATGATGTGCGACCAGCTCGCATGCATGAACATGGCGGTCAGCAACGTGAGCCAGTGCCGTCCCGCGACGATGTCGGCCGGAATGACCGACCATTGCGTGACGAAGGCATCGCCGTTCGCCAGCTCGAGCATGAAGCCGACGACATTCAGCGCGATGATCACAATCGTGATCACGGGGAAGCTCGCCGGTCGCCGCGATTCATCGGATAGCGGTATCATGTCGCCGTCTCTTCGAGGGTCGCTTGCCCGGCGGGATGACCAATGCGGAAACTAGGCGGCGGGCTTCAGCGCCTGCGCGATCATGACGTAGCCGATGCCGGTGGTGACGAAATTCACCCCGACCAGGATACCGAGCAGGACAAGCGAGACGCCCGGCCACGCACCCAGGATCAGCAAAGCCACCACGATGCTGACGATTGCCGACAGCAACATCGGGACCCAGCCGGCGTGCGGCCGCAGATCG
>Ga0335085_10007651_pt1 | contig 16659 bp, 15 predicted proteins | sample Lox_Sample_45_FD_206712 | JGI IMG/M metagenome (GOLD analysis project Ga0335085, IMG submission 206712) | Soil microbial communities from Loxahatchee National Wildlife Refuge, Florida, United States - Lox_Sample_4.5 | ecosystem: Environmental > Terrestrial > Soil > Wetlands | place: USA...
TCGGGGCGGGCGCGGGCTGCCAGTCCTCGTACGGGAACGACATCTACACGGACGGAAGGTCCTTCATCCAGAGCCGCGTGGGCGCCTTCTACAGCGGCGGCGGCCTGCCCGACGGCGGCATCGTGACGGACGGCGGCACACCGCCTGACGGCGGCTCCGACGCCGGAACCCCGGTCGACGGCGGCTCCGACGGTGGAACCCCGGCCGACGGTGGCACCGTCGCGGACCCGGGCGAGTACAACTTCGAGTCCGGTACGCAGGGCTGGAGCACGAGCGGAAGGGTCATCTCCGGTGTGGTCCGCTCGACGGCACGGGCCTGGGCCGGGACTTCCTCGCTGGCGGTGAACTTCGGCGGCGGCCCCTCGGGATCGCAGACGGTTCGCGTGGGCAACCCGCCGGTGCCAGCGGGCGCCACCGTCACCTTCCGGGTCTGGATCCCTGCCGGCAGCGCCCTCAGCTCCGTGCAGCCTTACGTCCTGCAGGGCGCGGCCGGCGGCTGGACCTGGACCGGCAACTGGCGCGCGGTCAGCAGCCTGACCGCGGGCGGATGGAACGCCATCCCGGTGACGGTCCCCGCGGGGGCCGCGACGCCGCTCTACGAGCTCGGGGTGCAGTTCACGACCCAAGCGCGCTGGAGCGGGACGGCGTACGTCGACTCCGTGCGCTGGTGATCGGCAGGCCGCTGCCGGGCCTTTCGCGTTATAGGTAGCGGCATGTCCGACTTGCTCCAGATCACGCTCCCGGACGGCTCGAACAAGCAGGTGCCCGCGGGCACCACCGTGGCGGACTTCGTGAAGAGCCAGATCGGCGCGGGGCTGGCCAGGGCGGCCCTCTATGCCCGGCTGGACGGCGAGGACCTCGACCTCTCGCGCCCGCTGAGCCACGGCGGGAAGCTGACGGTAGTCACCAGCAAGCAGAAGGAAGGGCTGGACCTCATCCGCCACGACGCCGCCCACGTGGTGGCGAGCGTGGTGCAGCGGCTCTTTCCCGGCACGCAGGTGACCATCGGCCCGCACACCGAGGAGGGCTTCTACTACGACTTCTTCCGCAAGGAGCCGTTCACGCCGGAGGACCTGGAGAAGATCGAGCAGGCGGCCAACGAGGAGATCCGCAAGGACCTGCCCTTCGTGCGCAAGGAGGTCTCGCGGGAGGAGGCCCTGCGGCTCTTCGAGAAGCTGGGCGAGAAGTTCAAGATCGAGATCGTCGAGGACATCTTCGCCAAGGGCGCCAAGACGCTCACCCTCTACTCGCACGGCGACTGGGTGGACTTCTGCCTGGGGCCGCACGCCCCCTCCACCGGGCGCATCGGGGTGATCAAGCTGCTCAACGTGGCCGGGGCCTACTGGCGCGGGGACCACCGCAACCCCCAGCTGCAGCGCATCTACGGGACCGCCTTCTTCGAGAAGAAGGACCTGGACGCCTGGCTCAAGCAGCAGGAGGAGGCGCGCAAGCGCGACCACCGCAAGCTGGGCAAGGAGCTGGACCTCTTCGCCTTCCATCCCGCGGCGCCCGGGGCGGTGTTCTGGACGCACCGGGGGACCTTGCTCTTCCAGGCGCTGAGCAACGCCATGCGCAATCTCTGCCTGCGCAACGGCTACCAGGAGATCAAGACGCCGCTGATGTACAGCAAGACCCTCTGGGAGCGCAGCGGGCACTGGGGCAAGTACCGGGAGAACATGTTCCTGGTGCTCGATCCGGAGTCGAAGGAGCAGAACGTCGACGAGCGGGCCAGCTTCTCGCTCAAGCCGATGAACTGCCCCTCGCACTACCTCTTCTACGAGATGAAGAAGCACAGCTACCGGGAGCTGCCCATCCGGTACCACACCCAGGACGTGCTCCACCGCAACGAGGCCACGGGCGTGCTCTCCGGGCTGACGCGGGTGCGGCAGTTCCAGCAGGACGACGCGCACATCATCCTCATGGAATCGCAGATCCCCGAGGAGGTGAAGCGGCTCACGGTGCTGATCAAGAAGGTCTACGAGTCGCTGGGCCTCGGTTTCCGCGCCAGGTTCGGCACCCGCCCGGTGCAGCGGATCGGCGACGACGAGCTCTGGGATCGCGCCGAGGCCGGCCTGCGGGCGGCGGTGCAGCAGACGGGGGTGGACTGGGTGGAGAACCCGGGCGACGGCGCCTTCTACGGGCCCAAGCTCGACTTCCACGTCAAGGACAGCATCGGGCGCGAGTGGCAGCTGGGCACCATCCAGCTCGACTACAACGCCCCCGAGCGCTTCGAGCTGGGCTACGTGGGAGAGGACAACAAGGAGCACCGGCCGGTGGTCATCCACCGCGCCATCTACGGCAGCTTCGAGCGCTTCGTCGGCATCCTCATCGAGCACTTCGCCGGCAGCTTCCCGGTGTGGCTGGCGCCCTTGCAGGCGCGGATCATCACCGTGGCCGACCGGCACCTCGACTGGGCGCGCGAGGTCTTCGCCCAGCTCCAGCAGCGCGGGCTCCGCGCGGAGCTGGACGAGTCCTCGGAGAAGCTGGGGGCGAAGATCCGCGACGCGCAGCTGATGAAGGTGCCCTACACCCTGGTGATCGGCGACAGGGAGGTGGAGGGGAAGGGCGTGTCGCCGCGCAAGCACGGCGAAGGCAAGGAGGCCGACCTGGGGTTCCAGGCGCTCGACGCTTTCGCCGCGAAGCTTCTGGTCGAGGCGGCGGCTCCTTATTGAGCTTCACGCACCGGCCAGCGGCCGGGGACCCGCTTGACACCCTGCACACAGCCGCTACCATGCGGCGGCTCGTGCGGGATTTGTGACCACTTTGCCATAGGTTCAAGCCGGCGGAGCCCCTTGAATCCATCGGGGTCCCGCCGGCATCGTCTTCTGAAGGCGTTCAAAAGGCCTCAAACCAGGGAGTCTGCCATCCGCGACGCACGTACGAACCGCCGAATCCGAGCCCGTGAGCTTCGAGTCATTGGACCTGAGGGTGAGCAGCTGGGAGTCCTTCCCCTCGAGGTAGCCCTCGCCAGAGCAGCAGAGTTCGGCCTCGACCTGGTCGAGGTCTCGCCCATGGCGAAGCCGCCGGTCTGCAAGATCATGGACTACGGCAAGTTCAAGTACGAGGCGAAGAAGAAGGCGAACGAGGCGAAGAAGAAGCAGACGGTGGTGAAGCTGAAGGAAGTGAAGTTCCGCCCCAAGACGGAAGAGCACGACTACGGCTTCAAGACCAAGGCCATCCGCGAGTTCCTCGAGGAGGGCAACAAGGCGCGCTGCACGGTGATGTTCCGCGGCCGCGAGATCACCCACCGCGAGATCGGCCAGGCCATCCTCACCCGCATCGCCACCGACCTGAAGGAGATCGCGGTGGTGGAGCAGGCGCCCCGGCTGGAAGGCCGCCTGCTCTTCATGATCCTCGCTCCCAACCCCCGCTGGCTGCAGTCGCAGCGGGCCAAGGCGGCCCCGCCGCCCATTCCCCAGCGGCCGCCGCCGCCCCGGCCGGCGCCGGGCGGGCAGCCGGCCCCCGGCCCCTCCGCCCCGGTGGCCTCGGCCGCCGCGCCGCGCGCCGAGGCGCCCAAGGCTTGACGGTGCGGGGCGGCCCGTGTACAACGCGCCGCTCTTTCGCAGCAGGGGCAAGAGGATCCGCAAGATGCCGAAGTTGAAGACAAAGCGGAGCGCCGTGAAGCGCTTCCGCATGACGGGGACGGGGAAGATCAAGGCGGGCAAGGCCGGCCGCCGGCACAACCTCTCCCTGGGCAAGAACCGCAAGCGGAAGAACCGGTTGGGCAATCCGCTCGTGCTGCAGCGCCGGGACGAGAAGCACTTGAAGAAGTCGCTGCCCTGGGGGCTGCCGAAGTAAGGTCGGAGAAAGACCCACACGCGCCGCACCAGTCGAGCCCGCGGCGGGCCTCCGGGAGGTCCCCGGTGGTGGACGAGGAGAGAAACGATGCGCGTCAAGCGTGGATTCAAGGCCCGTCGGCGAAGGAATCGCGTCCTCAAGCTCGCCAAGGGCTTCCGCGGCCGCCGGCACGGCACCTACAAGCGGGCGGTGGAGGCCGTCGAGCGGGCGATGATGCAGTCGGCCCGGGGCCGGCGCGTGCGCCGCCGGGACTTCCGCTCCCTCTGGATCGCCCGCATCAACGCGGCGGCGCGCCTCAACGGCATCTCCTACTCCCGCTTCATCGCCGGGCTGAAGAAGGCGAACATCGCCCTGGACCGCAAGGTGCTGGCCGACATCGCCATCGCCGACCCGCTCGCTTTTGCCGCCATCGCCAGGCACGCCGCGGCGTAGGGCTCGTCAAGCAGTGCTCAACGAGGCCGCGCCGGGGGAACCGGCGCGGCTTCGCCGTTTTCAGGAGACGACGTGATCGAGCGGATCGATGCATTGCTCGCCGAGGCGCGGCAGGACCTGGCCGCGGCGGGCAGCGAGCAGCAAGTGGAGGCGGCCCGGGTGAAGTACCTGGGCAAGAGCGGATCGCTCTCCGGGCTGCGCAAGGCGCTGGGCTCCGTTCCGGCGGCGGAGCGGCCCCAGGCGGGCAAGCTGGTCACCGACGCCATCGCCCGCTTCGAGTCTCTGCTGGAGGAGGCGCGCAAGGAGATCGGGCGGCGGGAGCTGGAGAAGGACCTGAACCGGGAGAAGCTGGACGTCACCCTGCCGGGGCGCACGCGCCGGCGCGGGCACCGCCACCCGGTCAGCCAGGCGATGGACGACATCGTGGAGATCTTCGCCCGTCTCGGCTTCCACGTGGCCGACGGGCCGGAGATCGAGTGGGACCTGTACAACTTCGAGAAGCTGGGCTTCCCGCCCGATCACCCGGCGCGCGACATGCAGGACACCTTCTTCCTCGACCCGGCGACGCAGCCGCTCCCGCCGCCGGGATCGCCGCCCGGCAAGGGAGCGATGCAGCAGCTTCTCCTGCGCACGCACACCAGCCCCGTGCAGGTGCGGGCGATGCTCTCGCAGAAGGCGCCGGTGCGGATCATCGCTCCGGGCAAGGTCTACCGCTCCGACTCCGACCCCACGCACACGCCCATGTTCCACCAGGTGGAGTGCCTGCACGTGGAGGAGGGCATCTCCATGGCGCACATGCGCGGGACCCTGGACGCCTTCGTCAAGGCCTTCTTCGGGCCCGCCATCCAGACTCGCTTGCGGCCCAGCTACTTCCCCTTCACCGAGCCGTCGGCGGAGGTGGACATCTCGCACCCGCTCTGCGGCGGCAAGGGGTGCAAGCTGTGCAAGGGCACCGGCTGGCTGGAGGTGCTGGGCGCGGGGATGGTGAACCCCGACGTGCTGGCCGGCGTGGAGTACGACCCGGAGCGGCTCACCGGCTATGCCTTCGGGGTGGGGATCGACCGGCTGGCGATGCTCCGCCACGGCCTCGACGACCTGCGCGCCCTCTTCGAGAACGACGTGCGCTTCCTGGAGCAGCTATGAGGATCTCGCTGCGCTGGCTGCGCGAGCTTTGCCCCGTGCAGCTCTCCGACGAGCAGATCGCGGAGAGGCTCACCGCCATCGGGCTGGAGGTGGAGGGGCGGGAGAAGCGGTCCATCGGGCCGGGGGTGGTGGCCGCGCGCGTCGTCAGCACCGCGCCGGTGGCCGGGAGCGATCACCTGAGCCTCTGCCAGGTGGACGACGGCGCCGGGACGCACCAGGTGGTCTGCGGGGCGCAGAACCATCGGGCGGGGGACCTGGTGCCCATGGCGCGGCCCGGGGCCCGCCTGCCGGATGGGACGGAGATCCGGCGGGCGAAGCTGCGCGGGGTGGAGAGCGCGGGGATGCTTTGCTCCCCGCGGGAGTTGGGGCTGTCCGACGATCACTCCGGGCTGATGATCCTTCCCCCGGGGACGAAAGTGGGGGCGGCTCTGGACGAGCTTCTCGGGCTGCCGGACATGGTGCTCGAGGTCAACGTCACTCCCAACCGGCCCGACGCTCTCTCGCACCTGGGGATCGCGCGGGAGCTGTCTGCCATCACCGGCGTTCCGCTGCGCCTTCCGTCGGCGAGGCCGGCGGGGAAGGGGACGCTGCCGGCGCGCCTGGAGGTGCAGGATCCGCAGCGCTGCCCGCGGTACGTGGCGCGGGTGATCGAGGGCGTGAAGGTGGGGCCCTCGCCGCTCGCGGTGCAGGAGCGGCTGCGGGGATGCGGGGTACGGCCCATCAGCAACGTGGTCGACGCGACCAACCTGGCGCTGCTGGAGCTGGGGCACCCGTTGCACGGGTTCGACCTGGAGAAGCTCGCCGGGCAGCGCATCGTGGTCCGCCGTGCGCGCGAGGGCGAGCCGCTCACCACGCTGGACGGCAAGGAGCGCAAGCTCAGCGCCGACGACCTGGTGATCGCGGACGGGGAGAAGCCGGTGGCGCTGGCGGGGGTGATGGGCGGGCAGACCAGCGAGGTGGGCGATTCCACCACCCGCGTGCTCCTGGAGAGCGCGATGTTCGACGCGGCGGGAGTGAGGCGCACCGCCCGGCGGCATGCGCTGCACACCGAGGCCTCGCACCGCTTCGAGCGGGGGATGGACGAGCGCACCGCGGAAGCGGCGGCGGATCGCTGCGCGGAGCTGATCGTGCAGCTCGCCGGAGGGCGCCTGTTGCCGGGGAAGCTCGACGCCTGGCCCGCTCCGCGCGAGCTTTCGAAGGTGCGGGTGCGGCCGGCGCGAGTCTCGGCCGTGCTGGGCGTGGAGGTGGGGCAGGCCGAGGTCGAGCGCTGGCTGCGGGCCTTGCAGCTCGAGCCGGCCAAGGATGGGCAGTGGAGCGTGCCTTCCTGGCGGCGCGACCTGACGCGGGAGATCGACTGCATCGAGGAGATCGCGCGGCTGCGCGGCTACGACACCATCCCCGTCAAGCTGCACCCGGCGGGGATCGGAGAGACGGCGGCCATCGCTCCGCAGCGGCGGGTGACGGCGCAGGCGCGCGGGGCGCTCTCGGCGCACGGGTTCGACGAGGCGGTGAACTACAGCTTCTTGGCGGAGCAGGACCTGGCTGCGGTCAGCCCGGCAAAGGCGGTGCGGGTGGCCAATCCGCTGACGGCCGAGCAGGGCGCGATGCGCACGACGCTGCTCGCCGGGCTCTTGCGCAACCTCGGGTACAACCTGGCGCGCGGGGTGCGCGACGTGCGGCTGTACGAGCTGGGGCGCGTCTATTTGCCCGAGCCGGATGCGCGGCATCCCTCGGGAGAGCTGGCCTGGCCGGCGCACGAGCCGCGCCGGCTCGGTCTCGCGGTAGTGGGTGCGCGGCGGGCGAAGGCTTGGAGCGGGGGCGGCGAAGCGGCGGACTTCTTCGACCTGAAGGGCGCGGTGGAAGACGTGCTGGAAGCGATGGGCATCGCGGGCGCGCGCTTCCAGCTTGCTGCGCACCCGGCGCTGCATCCCGCGAGCGCGACGTCGCTCCTGGTCGCGGGCAAGGAGGCGGGATGGTTGGGGCAGGTGCACCCTCGGGTGGCGGCCCATTTCGAGGTGCCCGCCTCGACCTGCCTGGCGGAACTTCACTGGGAGGCGCTGCTGGAGCGCTCGCAGGGTTTGAAGCAGCTTCGCGGAGTCCCCCGCTTCCCGGCCGTGGCGCGCGACCTGGCGTTCGTGGTGGACGCGGCCGTCCCCTCGGAGAAGCTGCTGGAGGAGATCCGCGCGGCCGACGCCTCGAAGCTCCTCGAGCAGGTGATGTTGTTCGACCTCTACCGCGGTCCCCCGGTTCCCGAGGGCCGCAAGAGCGTCGCCTTCGGCCTCACCCTGCGCGCTCCCGACCGGACACTGACCGACTCCGAGGCGGACGCCCTCTGCACGCAGATCCGCGATCGCCTGAAATCCCTCCTGGGCGCCGAAATCCGCTCCTGAGAAGGCCGTCCGTCAGGTCCGTCGTGCCCAGGCGATCGCGTCCTCCAGCCGGTCCTGCCCGAAGAAGAGCTCCCCGTCCACCACGAAGTCGGGAGCTCCGAAGATCCCCAGCCGCTGCGCCTCGGCGGTGCTGGCGCGCAGCCGCCCCTTCACCTCGGGCGTCTGCGCCTGCTCGATCAGCCGCGCGCCGTCGCTTCCCGCGGAGTCGACGATCTCCCGCAGCACTCCCGGGTCGGCGATGTCGCGGTCCTCGGCGAAGTTGGCCTTGAAGATGGCTCGCGTCACCAGCCCCACGACGTCCCCCGCGCAAGTAGCCACGCGGGCGGCCAGCACACTGTTGCGCGGGAACACGCTGGGCCGCCGCCAGGGGAGGCCGTGCTTCGCGCAGAGGCGCTCCAGGTCGCGCCACATGTACCGGCCGCGCACCTGCTCCACGTTGAAAGGCGAGTCCTTGATGCCCAGCAACTCGGAGAAGATGGGGCCGAGGAGGAAGGGCCTGTAGGCAACTTCCACACCGGCCCGCGGGCACTCCGCTTCCACTCGCATGGCGCCCACGTAGCTGTAGGTCGAAGCGAAGTCGAACCAGAACTCCAGCACGGCGGGGCACGCTAGCAGAGCGGCCAGGCGCCCGCTCCTCCGCTTCTCCGGGTGGTTGACGCGTCGCGTTGCGACGGTCGGGATACCGCTGTTTCCTCCGGAGTTTGACCGAGTTGGCGCTGTCCGTGTACTGTCTTGCCATGACCAAGGCTGACGTCATCGACAGCGTGTGCAGCAAAGTCGGGTTCTCCAAGAAGGAATCCGCCGAGATCGTGGAGATGGTCTTCGACACGCTGAAGGACACGCTGGAGCGCGGGGAAAAGATCAAGCTTTCCGGCTTCGGGAACTTCGTCGTGCGCGAGAAGAAGTCGCGCGTGGGACGCAACCCGCAGACGGGACAGGAGATCGAGATCTCCGCCCGCCGTGTGCTCACCTTCCGGCCTTCGCAAGTGCTGAAGAACGCGCTGAACAAGGCGCCGTAGCCCGCACTTGCCGCATTGACGGCTGCCGGGGCGGATGTTACGACGCTCCCCCCCGCTGGACCCGTGCCGGGGCGTAGCGCAGCCTGGTAGCGCACTTGCTTGGGGTGCAAGTGGTCGCTGGTTCAAATCCAGTCGCCCCGACCAACTGAAGGCCGCTGATTCCGAGGGGAATCCCTCAGCGTCAGCGGCCTTCGACTTTCAGTCCCGCGATGCGCCCCCCGCCGACGCCCCACGGCCCCTGAAGATCGCGCTGCCCGAACTGCCGGCGCTGATCGACGCTGCGTTCGAGGCGGAGGCTCGGGCGCTCGACGCGGTGGCAAAACGGCGAAGCCAGGCACGAGAATCGGCTTGCGCTGGGTGGCTTGATCGAATGACCCACCGCACGATTGCCGCTGGACGCTGGTACGATGGCGAGATGAATGGTCGGAGCGAGCGGGACGTTCGTCCGGCCTGGTGGGAGCCGGGGGGCCCGATGAGTCGTACGTGTTTCGCGTGGCGCGCGTGCGCGTCGGCCGCGCTGCTTGCGCTCGCCGCCTGCTCCAACAGCGCAGGCGGCGTGAACGACAACGGCCAGGACGGTGGAACGGAGAGCGGCGGAGCGCCGCTCGACGAGGCCGTCCGGTTCGCCACGATCGACGCCGGCCAGGCCGTCTACCTCGCGAACCTCGGCAAGACGAAGCCCGAGCGCGACGCCGCCCTGGTGACCTTCTTTCGCAGCCAGACGACGGTGGAGGCGGCGGGGATCTCGGCCGCGGACAATGTCTGGGTCCGGTTCACCGACGGCACCTCCTACTACGTGTTCGACAATGCAGGCCCGCCCCCGGCCACCCCGTTGCGTGAGCCCCCGCCCGCGCCGCCGGCCGCAGGACCGGAGGCTGAGCCGCGGCCGCCTCTGCTCAACGATCTTCCCCAGAACCCCTCGGCGATCGCGGCCATCTCGCTCGAGCCCGGCTGGAAGGACGTGACGGGCGAGATCGGCACCTGGCTCACGGACGGCGGGTATAGCGTCCGCACGGGCGGCATGCGCGTCAGCGATTTCGAGAGCATGAGCAACGTGGGCGTGCTCTTCTGGCAGACGCACTCCGGCGTCAGCGAGCTGCGCCCGGACGCCGGTCCGCTGCAGCCCGACGGAGGGCCGCCGGTCGACTTCGCTTTCATGACCAGCACCGTGGCGACCGAGGTGCTCGGCCAGGGAATCTACAAGCCGCTGCGGGACGACGGATCCCTCGCGGTGGGGTCGGTGTCCATCACGGAGAACGGGCAGGTCCGGCAAGAGCCCCGCTACGCCATCACCCAGAAGTACATTCGCGAAAAGCTCAGGGGGAAGTTCGCGCCGGATGCGCTGGTTGCCATCGACAGCTGCACGAGCGCATCCGCGGACGCGGCCTGGGCCGCCGCGGGCGTGTCCCATTTCGCCGGATGGTCGAGCCTCTCGGGGAACCTGAGCCCGATCGCGTTCGAACGCCTGTTCGATCGATTGCTCGGGCAGAACTCCGCCCCCCCGGTCTCCACCCCGAAGGAGCGCCCCTTCCCCTCGAAGACGACCGAGCCCTGGATGCAGGCGCTCGGCTACGACCTCGACCGGAGCGTGTTCAGCGACGGTCCGTCCACGGCGCAGCTCCTGTTCTTCTCCCACGCGGGCAACGGCGACTTCGCCATCCTGCGCCCGACGATCTTCCGCCTCCTCAATACCGCTCCGGGCGGGACGGGTCAGCGGTTCTACCGGTGGACCCTCGAAGGCACGTTCGGCGACGATCCCGGGCCGGCCGGACGCTCCGTCATGTACGGCACCACGCCGCTCGACGTCCTCTCCTGGGACAACGGATCGATCCTGGTCAAGGTGCCGGCGGCGCCGATCCCGTCCGGCGCGCTGCAGGTCTCGGTCGGATCGCGCAAGAGCGAACCGGTCAAATTGACGGAGTGGGTGATCCCGTTCACCTACACGCTCATCGGCGAGGACACGCTCCAGTACGTGCTCACCGCGAACTGCCGCTTGCGCGCCGACGTGCGGGGATTCCGCAACGCGCCGATGGACGTCCTTTCCTGGCCGCCGATCGTCACCTGGACGCTCGCCGATTCGAACGGCAACCTGGCCGCGAGCGGTCAGCTGCACGACTCGACCGGCCACCTCGTCGAGCAGTGGAGCGGCGGCGGGCCGCTGCCGTGGTTCGATCCGGCCACGAACCCGACCAACTTCGTCCTCTGCCAAGGCAACCTCGACCACGCGACCTCGACCGTCCAGGCCTTCGTCGTGCAAGCTTCCGCGCAGTATTCGACGCTTTCGGGACCCGCCGCTGCCACGATTCGCGGGATTGCCGTCCCCATGGTCTTGACCATGGACTGGCAGACATTGCGGATCAACGGCGATACGCTGACGGCGAATCCGGATCAGCTCGGTTCCCACGGCGTGAGCGCGACGCTGCAGTGGCCATCGGTGTTGCCGTCGAACGCGCCTGCCGACGACGACGGACGCTAGCAACGCGCCAGCGGTCCTACACACGTCCACGCTGTCGGCCTCGAGGTGCGAAAGCACCTGCGCTCCGGATTGGGCGATGGTCCCATTGTCCGGGATGGGGAAAGCGGCGAGGTTCCGCGATCATCGTGCTGATGCCTGCTTCTTGTCCGAGCCGAAGCACCGACGCGGAGTGAAGGCCCTATGACCGATCTTGCCGCTGCTGCGACGGAACACGCCCGGCCGCTCGATCCGAGCGAGCGGATGGCGGAGGCGCTGTTCGGGTTGATCATGGTGCTCACGTTCACCTGCACGATCAGCGCGGCGCAGGCAGGGCGCGAGGAAATCCGCACCATGCTCTTCGGCGCCCTGGGCTGCAACCTGATCTGGGGCGTGATCGACGCCGTCCTCTACCTGATGGGTTGCCTCGCGGAACGCGGGCAAGGCATCGCGACGCTGCGCCAGGTCCGCAGCGCGGCGACAGCGCAGGAAGGCCAGCGGATCATCGCCGGGGCGCTGCCCCCCGTGATCGCCTCGGTCCTGCCCGCCGAGGATCTCGAGCGGGTGCGGCAGCAACTGACCCGGCTGCCGGAGCCGCCGCCGCGGCCGCGCCTCTCGGGCAGGGAGTGGAAGGGAGCGGCCGGGGTGTTCCTCTGGGTCCTCCTCATCACCTTCCCGGTGAGCGCGCCCTTCTTGTTCGTCCAGCACGACGTCTCGCTCGCGCTGCGCATCTCCAACGCGATCGCTGTCCTCTTGCTCTTCCTCATGGGCCACGAGTTCGGTCGCCACGCGGGGCTGCGTCCGTGGCGGACGGGGCTGGTGATGGTCCTTCTCGGCAGCGTGCTGGTGGCGGCGACCATCGCCCTGGGTGGATGACGATGCGGCCAGTCGCCCTCCTCGCCGCCCTGTCGTTCGCGCCGGCCGCATTGGCCGGCGAGCGCGCCGCACCCAGCGCCGAACACCCGGCCGCCTCCGCGGAGACGGCGGAACGCGAATGGTCCTTCTCCGCGATGGCTTCCTGGTACGTGGTCCCCCACGATACCGACTTCTTGATGCCCATCGTCACCGCCGACCGCCGCTGGCTGCACCTCGAGGCGCGGTACAACTACGAGGCCCGCAACACCGCCTCCGCCTGGATCGGCTACAACCTCACCGCCGGCGAAGAGCTGGTCCTCGAGCTGACCCCGATGCTCGGGGGCGTCTTCGGCGATACCCACGGCATCGCTCCGGGCTACAAGGCATCGCTGAGCTGGCGCCGGCTGGTCCTCTACAGCGAAGGCGAGTACCTGATCGACACGGACGACTCCGCCAACAGCTTCTTCTACACCTGGTCGGAGCTCACCTTCTCGCCGGTGGAGATCTTCCGCTTCGGGCTGGTGATCCAGCGGACGAAGGCGTACCAGACGCAGTTCGAGATCCAGCGCGGGCTTCTCGCCGGCATCTCCACCGACCGGTTCGAGCTCACCACGTACCTGTTCAACCTGGACGGCGATCCTCTTTTCGTCCTCGCGGGCGCAGTCCACTTCTGAGGCGCCGGGATTGCAGTACAAACGGTGATCTGCGGCGCGACTCGTTCCTTGCAGGAGCAGATCGCGAGCGGGCAGGTGGAGATCTCGGAGCTGCGCGGGAAGATGACCGTGAAACTGAAGGACAAGGTCCTCTTCGCTCCTGCTTCGGCGGGGTTGAACAAGGAAGGCAAGACGGCGCTGGACGCCGTCGCTTCCGCGTTCAGGGAGCTGAAGGGCAAGAACGTGGTGGTGGCGGGCTACACGGACGACGTGCCGCTCGGCTCGAACTCCGGGTTCCCCGACAACTGGGCGCTCTCCACGGCGCGCGCGGTCGACGTCGTGCGGTACCTGCAGTCCAAGGGTGTCTCGCTGGCGATGCTCGGCGCGGCCGGCTTCTCCGAGTACCGGCCGGTCGTCCCCCAACAACTCGGCAGCGAACCGCAGCCAGAACCGGCGCATCGAGATCGCGCTGACGGCAGCGGAGGCGCCGGCGGTCGTGGAGACTCCGAAGAAGTAGAAGCCCCGTGCGGCTGGATTCGGGCACACGACGAGGAGAAGTCGCATCGGGTCCCCGAGTCTTCCCCGGATCCTGATCAGCGGGGTCCGGCGTCGGCCGCGGGAGCCGCGGCGGGCTCGGGAGCCTTCGCGGTTTCGCCGCCGGCCGTTGCCGCTGCGGCCGCCGCGGGGGCTGCGGGCTTCGCCTTGACGGTCAGCATCTTGCACCCCTCACTCAGCTCGTCGTGATGCGCGGTCAGGCACTCTGCGAGCGCGCCGCGGGTGTGCGGCACGGAGGCACAGAATTTCTCGATATCGTCCTTGCACTCGCCGCCAGAGGCGCGCAGCTCGGCGAGGCGCTTCTTGCAGGTGTTCGAGAGCTCCGTCTCTTTCTCGGCCAGGCACTTGTAGATGCGTCCCTTTCCGGGCTCGATGTTGGGACAGAGCGCCTCGATGTCCTGCTTGCATGGCGACTTGGGATCGATGCCGACGGGCGCTGCGGCTGCCGGCGCCGCCGCTGCAGGTGGCTGCGTTGCGACGGCGGGCTTCGCCATCCCGGCGTCCGAAGGTGCCCCTGCCGGCGCCTGGGCGCGGGCGGCGAGCGCCACGAGCCCCAACGCGAGCGCGAGGGGAGATAGCATCCTCAAGTCAAGGTTCCTGGCCATGAGCACCTTCCGGCGTCGATGTATGGACGGAGACAGGTTCCATCGCTTCGAATCTTTGCCCAGCCTAGCAGAACGCGGCGGGTGAGATATCCCGTTGCTCGAGCTCTTGACGCAGGTCATCGCTCTGCCCAGCTTGTCGGCCCCTTGGTCAGGTGCGCAGGTTGGGCTGCGGGAGCAATGGAGGGAGCATGCGCATCCTCTGCATCGGCCTGCTCGCGTCCCGCTTGCCTCAGACACCGAATCCGGCGGCGCCCCGGGAGGAGACGAGGCGGGCCCTGCGCAACCCGAGGTCCCCCTCTGCCTGCGGAGAAGGACGGCGGCCGCTGCCACTCGTACTGATCCTCAGAAGATCTTCGGAATCAGCCGCGCGACCGACTGCCGGTAGCCGCGGTAGGCGGCCCCGAACTGGCGGAGCAGATCACGCTCCTCGAAAGCGATGCCGGCGAAGATGTAGAGCGTCATGGAGGAGGCGAAGAGCAGGCGGCCGGCGCTGTACGCGGGCGCGGCCCAGAACGCCACCAGGAGCCCCAGGTACAGCGGATGGCGGACCCAGCGGTAGGGACCGGGGGTGGCGAAGCTCTCGTCCTTTGGCCGGATGCCCAGCGATTGCCGCAGGCCGAACAGGGCCCAGTGGTCGTGCGCGAACGAGGAGGCGAGGGCGAGCGACCACCCGGCCCAGGAGCAGGCGACGAGCGTGGCGCGAACCGGGGACGGCGGCGAGAAAACCAGGTCTGGCAAGGGCTGCCAGCCGGAGACGATCGCGACGAGCACCGCCGAGGAAGCGAAAACGTATGTGCTCCGCACGCCGTCCTCCGGGATCACGCGTGCAAGAGCGCGCTTGAAGGAGGCGCGCGCCATGATGCTGTGCTGGAAGCCGAAGAGGGCGACCAGTCCCAGATCCAGGGCGGCCGCGCGCCATGCGGAACCGGCGGCGCGGGCATCGAGCGGGAATGCCAGCCCCTCCAAGGAGAGGGTGAGCAATCCCAAGGCGGCCACGAAGGACGCGTAGGCGGCAAGGCCGTAAGTGGCAAGCAGAAGACGCTTCATGTGTGGCTCGGCTCATCCGATTCGAGCGGCACCGTTGCCGCGCTCTGGAAAGGAAGGCGCCAAGGCCGCCGTGGCGGCCGCCAGATCCGTTCGCGCGGGCGCTCAGGTCTCCCAAGGAGTCTCTTCTTCTGGAGAATAGGAGCAGAACGTGCCGGTGGTGATCGACTGCTCGAGGTGGTCCGCCAGCGCCGGATGGGACGCCCGGATGGCCGCCATCGCCTGCCGGATCCGGCCGCTCACCGCCTTGCGGGCGCGCTCGGCCTCGTCCGTCATGCGCCGCGTCCGTCCTCCCAGGCCGGTGGCCTTGCGAAGCTCGTCGATCAACGCCTGCCGCTCGCTCTCCAGGCGCTGGTGCTCGCTGGAGTCGTCGCGCGATTCCGCCGCGTCGAGCCCTTCCTCCAGCTCGCGCAGCCGCGTGCGATAGCTGGCCAGGGCGCGCCGGTCGAGCACCGGATCGCCTTGCGCCGCGGCCGCGGGCCCCCCCGCGCTTCCCTGGGCGAGGCTGACCGCCTCCAGATCCGCGCCGGCGCGGGCGAGAAGCTGCGCCAGGTCGGCGAGGCCCTTCGAGTGCTTGAGGTGGACGGTGGTGCCTGCAAAGGAAAGCGTCCACACCTCGCCCGCGCGGAGGAAGCGGTTCTTCGCCGCCTCGGGGGGAGCGATGGCGGGCGAGCCTCCCTCGAGGAACCGGAGGATCGCATCGACGAGAATCCGCGAATCGCCGTACCAGGGCATGTGCACCTTGCCCTCGAGCGTCACCAGCTCGGAACCGGGGATCAGCGCGGCGAGTTGGCGAGCCATCTCGAAGGGGACTGCGCGATCCTTGCGGCGGTGCAGGATCAAGGTGGGAGCGCGAACCTTCTTCGCCTCTTCCTCCACGTCGTAGCGATACATCAGCTCGATCATCCGGGCCGCGGTGTCCGCGCCGCCGGCCGCGCGCTGCGCCGCCGCCGACTCGTTCACCAGCTCCGCGGAGAGGCCGGGGAGGAAGATGTCGGCGAGGGCCTTCGATCCCACCCCCCAGCTGGCGCGGATGAGGGCGATCAACGCCGCCTGCATCTCCGGCTTGGCCAGCTTGTGGCCGGCGGCGAATCCTCCGTAGAGGACCAGGCGGGAAACCCGCTGGGGATGGGCGGCGGCGTAGGCGATGGCCGGAGGCGCCCCCAGCGATCCGCCGAGGAGGAAGAAGCGATCCAGGCGATGGAAATCCGCGACCGTTCCCAGGTTGGCCACCTCCGTCTGCAGGGTGAAATCAGCGGAGGAACGATCGCTCAAGCCGACGCCGGGCCGGTCGTAGCGGATGAGCGTGTAATGCTCCGCCAGCGCGCCGAAGAAGCCCCGGAAGCTGGGCAGCTCCCAGTCGTGCTGCAGGTGGCTCAGCCACCAGGCGCTGCAGAGCAGCGGCGGGCCCTTTCCGGCCACTCCGCAAGCTATCGACTTTCCTCCGCTTCCCGTACAGAACCGGATCCGCTGTTCCATGCTTCGAACAACCTAGCGCATCCCCGCTTCGAACAGCTGGCGGACGCTGGCTGGCCACAGGTATTCCGCAGCGGCCCCATCCTGCTACGCTACCCGGCCTCCGGAGCCACCCATGGCCGAAGCCAGCGCTCAGGTAGGAGCGCCCCCGTCCCCCGCCGTCCAGACCAGCCATCCCGCCGCGCGCCTCGCGCCCGCGAAGCAGTACGCGGCCGGCAAGGCGCTTCGCGAACGCTG
>Ga0335085_10007652_pt1 | contig 16657 bp, 19 predicted proteins | sample Lox_Sample_45_FD_206712 | JGI IMG/M metagenome (GOLD analysis project Ga0335085, IMG submission 206712) | Soil microbial communities from Loxahatchee National Wildlife Refuge, Florida, United States - Lox_Sample_4.5 | ecosystem: Environmental > Terrestrial > Soil > Wetlands | place: USA...
CTCCGCCGTCCCCGATCCGAACCTCGTCGCGGAGTCGCGCGTCGAGCTCAACGCCGGCCAGGAGTCCGCCGCCGTCGACCCGCTCGCGGGCTGCCGGTTCCTCGCGCGCTGCCCCCTCGCGATCGAGGTCTGCTCCCACGTCACGCCGGAGCTCGTCGTGGACGGGTTCGGCCGCGGCGCCCGCTGTCACGTCACCGCACCGTCACCCGCCAGCCGAGAGGACATCAATGGCCGACCAGATCAGTAGCCCCTTCCCGCCCGGCTTCGTCTGGGGCGCGGCGACCGCCGCGTACCAGATCGAGGGGGCCGTCCACGAGGACGGCCGCGGCGAGAGCGTATGGGACCGCTTCTGCGCGACCCCCGGCAAGGTCAGGAACGGCGACTCGGGCGCCGTGGCGTGCGACTTCTACCACCGCTACAGCGACGACATCGAGCTGATGCAGAAGCTCGGGCTCGACGGCTTCCGCTTCTCGGTCGCGTGGCCGCGCGTGCTCCCGAACGGCCGCGGCAAGGTCAACGTCGCCGGGCTCGACTTCTACGACCGGCTCGTCGACGAGCTGCTCGGCAACGGGATCGACCCGTACGTGACGCTGTTCCACTGGGACACGCCGCAGACCGTCGAGGAGCGCGGCGGCTGGCCCGCCCGCGAGACGGTCGGCGCCTTCTGCGAGTACGTCGAGGCCGTCGCCGGACGCCTCGGCGACCGCGTCAAGCACTGGATCACGCACAACGAGCCGTGGGTCGTCTCCTGGATCGGCCACGGCTGGGGCCATCACGCGCCCGGCCGCACCTCCGAGCCGGACGCGCTCGCGACGGCGCATCACCTCCTGCTCTCGCACGGCCGCGCGGTCGACATCCTCCGCGCCGCCTCGCCGCAGGCGGAGATCGGGATCACGCTCAACCTCGACCATCCGTACGCCGCGAGCGGCGACCCGGCCGACGCCGCCGCCGCCCGCTGGGTCGACGGCATGCACAACCGCTGGTTCCTCGACCCGCTCTTCCTCGGCCACTACCCCGAGGACATGGTCGAGGCGTGGGCGGAGATCATGCCGACGATCCAGGACGGCGACCTCGAGACGATCGCCGCGCCGATCGACTTCCTCGGCGTCAACAACTACTCGTCGCCGCTCGTCGCCGCCGATCCCGCCGGCGGCCGCTCGAAGATCGTGCGCCGTCACGACGCCGAGCGCACCGACATGGGCTGGGAGATCACGCCCGACGGCCTTCACGACCTGCTCGTGCGGCTGAAGCGCGACTACAAGCCCGAGGCGGTCTACATCACGGAGAACGGTGCGGCGTTCGCCGACGTGCGCGGGCACGACGGCTCCGTCGACGACCACGAGCGGCAGGCGTTCCTCCAGGCGTACATCGACGCCTCCGGTCGCGCCCTCGCCGCGGGCGTGCCGCTGCGCGGCTACTTCGTCTGGTCGCTGCTCGACAACTTCGAGTGGGCGTGGGGCTACTGGAAGCGCTTCGGCCTCGTCTACATCGACTACACGACCCTCGAGCGCGTGCCGAAGGGCAGCTTCTACTGGTACCGCGACTTCGTCGCCGCGCAGCGCGCGAGCGCGTCGGGAGAAGCAGCCGCCTAGACCTCTGCGACGACAACGGCCCAGTCGAGCCGGCCGCGGACGCGCTCGGGGAGCTCCCGCTCCGCGAGCGCCGTCCCGGCCGCGACCTCGTCCGGGTCGAGGAGGTCGAAGGTGGAGATGTGACGGCCGCGGATCCGCTCGAGCGCGGTCGCGCGGTCGATCTCGTGCGGCTGCGAGACGCGGACGACGCGCGTCGACGCGAAGCCGGCGGCCTCCAGCTCGCGGCAGAGCACCTCGGGCTCCGGGAACCGCGCGCGGTCGATCGCCTCGAGCGTCGGGAAGTACCGGTTCAGCCAGAAGCCGTCGAAGTGCGACGGGTCGAACGTCGCCACGACGGCGCGGCCGTCCGCGGCGAGCACGCGCCGCAGCTCCGGCAGCGCGCGGCTCCGGTCGACGAGATGGACGACGAGCCGCAGCACCGCGCGCTCGAACCACCCGGCGCGGAACGGCAGCTCCTCCGCGCGTCCCTCGCGCACGCCGGCGCCGCGGGGCGCGCGAGCGCGCGCCACCTCGACCATCGCCGGCTCGGCGTCCACCGCCCACACGCGCGCGGCCTCGCGCTCGGCGAGCGCCGCCGTGAGCACGCCGGTCCCGCACCCGACCTCGAGCACGCGTCGGCCGCGCAGGTCGCCCTCGCGGACGAGCACGTCGTAGAGCGCCCACCAACCGGCGTCGGCCGGGCGAAGGTCGTCGTAGCGCGCGGCGCGCGCGGCGAAGTCCGGCCGCCCGCTAGGGCTCGGCGATGAGGTCGTCCGGCTCACTGAGAGCCTCGATCGCGTCCTGGGCCGCCTCGAGCGACGACTCCGGGACGAGCACCGTCAGCGGGTCGTCCTCGCCCTCGGCCTCGAGCTCCGACTCGATGCCCGCGTTGCGCAGGATCTCCTGGAGCTCCTCGGCTTCGGTGACGTCGCCCGCCACCGCGACCTGGACCATGCGGCTCATCGCCACCGGATCATACGGTCTCGGCGGGCTGGGGCCGGGCGCCACCCTTCACGAGCTCCGGCGCCCCCCGCTCGGGGAACGGCACGTCGATCACGTCGAAGTCCCGCGGCACGACGGTCTCCGGGAAGATCTCGCGCGCCTCGCGGGCGAGCTCCGGGCCGAAGTAGCGCGTCGACAGGTGCGTGAGCGCGAGCATGCGCACGCCGGCAAGGCGCGCGACCTCGGCCGCCTCCGCCGCGGTCGCGTGCAGCGTCTCGCGCGCCCGCTCCTTCTCCTCGTCCGAGAACGTCGCCTCGTGGACGAGGAGGTCGGCGAGGTGCGCCGCCTGGACGACCGACGGCGCCGGCGCGGTGTCGCCGGTGAGGACGATCTTCCGCCCGGGCCGTGCCGGGCCGAGCACCGCCTCCGGCTCGACGACGGTGCCGTCGGCGAGGGTCACGGCCTCGCCGTGCTGGAGCCTCCCGCGCTCCGGTCCCGACGGCACGCCGAGCGCGTCGGCGGTCTCGACGTCGAACCGGCCCGGCCGCTCGTCCTCGACGAGCGCGTAGCCGACGGCGGAGACGCCGTGGTCGACCGGGAACAGCTCGATGCGGTAGTCGTCCCGCGCCAGCGTCTCCCCGGGCACGACCTCGACGACGGAGAGCGGGTACGGCAGCCGGCCGAGGAACGGCCGCAGCTGCCCGAACAGCTGCTTCACGCCCGGCGGCCCGTAGACCGTCAGCCCCGGCTCGTCGCGGCCGCGAAGGGCGAACGTCTTCAGCATCCCCGGCAGCCCGAGGAAGTGGTCGGCGTGGAGATGCGTGAGGAAGATCTCCTCGAGGTCGGGGAGCCCGACGGACGACCGCTGCAGCTGCCGCTGCGTCCCCTCGGCGCAGTCGAACAGGAGCCGCTCGCCGCCGCGCCGGAGCAGGAATGCGGCCGGGCCGCGCTGGGCGGTCGGCATCGAGGCCGAGGTGCCGAGGAAGACGAGGTCGAGCTCCATTCCGCAAGCATAGGAGCGTGCGCGCGGTAGGCTCGGCCGCAGTGGCCGAGAAGCTCCAGGGCGGAAGGCTCGCAGCGCGGGCGATCGCGGCGCAGGGCGTCGACGCGATGTTCACGCTCTCGGGCGGTCACGTGATGCCGATCTACGAGGGCTGCCGGCACGAGGGTGTGCGCGTCCTCGACGTCCGCCACGAGCAGGCGGCGGCGCACGCGGCCGAGGCATGGGGACGGATGCGGCGCGCCTGCGGCGTCGCGGTCGTCACGGCCGGGCCGGGCGTGACCGGGACGCTCACGGCCGTCGCGAACTGCTTCGCGGCGCAGACGCCGCTCGTCGTGATCGGCGGCGCGCGCCCGCTCGTCCAGGCGGGCCGGGGTGCGCTGCAGGAGCTCGACCAGCTGTCGCTCTTCAAGCCGATTACGAAGTGGGCCGAGATCTGCGGCGACCCGGAGCGGATCCCCGACTTCGTCGCGACGGCGTTCCGGCACGCCCTCGCGCCGCCGCGCGGGCCGGTCTACCTCGAGCTGCCGATGGACGTGCTGTTCGCGGACGCCGACGATCCCGGCGCGCTCCGGCCTGCGCCGCCGCCTGCCCGCCCGTTCGGCGACCCGGACGAGATCGCGCGCGCGGCCGACCTGATCTCCCGCGCGGAGCGGCCCGCGCTCGTCGCCGGCAGCGCCGTCTGGTGGGACGGCGCGTGGGAGCAGCTGCGCGAGCTCGTCGACGCCGGCCGGCTGCCGGTGTTCCTCCAGGGCTCCGCGCGCGGCGCGCTGCCGCCGGAGGACGAGCTCGTCTTCGCGCACGCGCGCGGCGCCGCGCTCGCGGAGGCCGACGTCGTCTGCGTCGCCGGCACCGGGCTCGACTTCCGCCTCCGCTTCGGGCGGCTGCCGCCGGAGACGAAGCTGATCCAGGTCCACGCCGACGCGTCGGAGCTCGGCCGGAACCGCCTGCCCGACGTCGCGATCGCCGGCGACTGCGCCGCGGTGCTCGCCGCGCTCGCCGACTCGATCCGCCCGGCCTCCGACCGGGCGGCATGGCTCGCCCGGCTGCGCGAGGCGGAGCAGGCGTGGTGGGACGAGCACCGCCCGGAGATCGAGTCCGACCGCGGCCCGCTCCACCACTACCGTCTCGGCGCGGAGCTCGACGCCGTGCTCGACCCGGACACGCTCGTGATCGGCGACGGCGGCGACGTCGTCGCGGCGGTCTCCCGCGTCCTCCGCGTCCATCGGCCGGGCCGCTGGCTCGACCCGGGGCCGTTCGGCTGCCTCGGCGTCGGGCCGCCGTACGCTCTGGGAGTGAAGGCGGCCGAGCCGGACGCGACGGTCGTCGTCGTCGCGGGCGACGGCGCCTTCGGGCTCAACGGGTTCGAGTTCGAGACGCTGACGCGGCTCGGGATCCCGGCGGTGTTCGTGATCGGGAACGACGGCGCCTGGGGCGAGATCCGGATCCCGCAGATCGGGATCTACGGGCCGGAGGGCGAGGTGGCGACCCGGCTCGCGCCGTCGCGGTACGACCGTCTCGTCGACGCGTTCGGCGGCCACGGGGAGCACGTCGAGCGAGCGGACGAGCTCCGCCCCGCGCTCGAGCGCGCGCTCGCCTCGGGCGAGCCCGCGATCGTGAACGTCATGCTCGACCCCGACGCGATGGCCGGGCACGCGTACCGCGGGATGTAACGCTCCCCTACGGGAGGATCAGCTTCTCGCCCGGGGTGAGCGTGTCCGTCCGCAGGCCGTTCCGCCGTTCGATGTTCCAGATCGCGGCGCGCGGGTCGCCCCCGTACTTCCGTGCGGCGATCGACCAGAGCGTGTCGGCCGGCTTGACGACGTAGACGCGCTCCGGCCCGGCCCCGTGCGAGGTGCGGGCCACGATCCCGACGAGGAGCGCCGCGGCGACGAGCAGGATCAGGAGCTTCACGAACATGTGTTCGCCATGCTAGAGCGAACACCCGTTCGTGTCAAGGGTTCTCCTATGCTTCCGCGATGGCGGAGCGCGCCTTCCCCGTCGTCTTCGCCGAGGACGTGTCTGCGACCGCGGCGTTCTACGGCCTCCTCGGGTTCGAACGGCACTTCCAGCTTCCGCCCGAGGGCGAGCCGGGCTACGTCGGTCTCCGCCGCGGCGCGTACGAGGTGGCGGTCGTCTCGGCGGGGTGGCCGGCCGAGCAGTACGGCCTGCCCGTCGGCGCCGGCGCCCGGTTCGAGCTCTTCGTCTACGTCGACGGCGTCGACGGTCTCGTCGAGACGCTCCGGGCCGCCGGCGCAACCGTCCTCCGGGAGCCCGCGGACATGCCGTGGGGAGAGCGAGTCGCGTACGTGACCGACCCGGACGGGAACCCGGTCGCGTTGGCGCAGGGCTCCTAGCCGTCGAGGACGATCAGCTCCGGGCGGATCTCCCCCGCCTCGATCTCGAGGACGAGCATCGTGTGGGACGGCGCCTTCCGGCGCTCCGTCGGCGAGCCGGGGTTGAGGATCCAGACGGCGCCCTCGCGTGCCACCTCGGGAATGTGCGTGTGCCCGTAGACGACGGCGTCGCAGCCCGGGAACCGCTTCGCCAGGCGCTCCTCGCGGCCCTCGCGCGGGCCGGGGACGTGGGCCATCCCGATCCGGGCGCCGCCGGCGTCGACGACGAGCTCCTTCGGCAGGAGCTCCCGCACAGCGGGCGCGTCGGCGTTGCCGTGAACCGCCTCCACCGGCGGGCCGAGCGCGCGCAGCTCCTCGAGGACCGAGAGCGCCGAGAGGTCGCCGGCGTGGAGGATCAGGTCGGCGGCGCGCAGCCGCTCGAGGCAGGCGTCGGGGATCCGGCGCGCGCCGCGCGGCAGGTGCGTGTCCGCGATCGCGGCGACGAGCACGGATCGAACGCTAGTGCTTGTTGCGCCGCCGCTGCTGCTTCGTCGTCGTCGGCGACCACTGCGTCAGCGGCCCCGCGCACGCGGCCCGGCCCTCGGCGAAGAGCGGCGCGTCCTGCGTGTACGCGACCTTCGGCTGCGAGACGCCCTCGTCGCCGGCGGTCAGCAGCCCGCTCTGCCAGCCGCCGCCGACGACCTTGCCGGTCTCGTCCTTCCCGTTCCGGTACTTCTCGTCGACGAGGAGGAAGAGCTCGACGTCCGTGACCGTCGGATCGCACGCGAAGTACTTCGTCACCATCGTGCGGATGTCGTTCGCCTGCGTCTGCTCGCTGACGACGGCGACGTTCTCCGGGTTGACGTACTGCGGGTACTTCGACGTGTCCGTCTGCCAGCCGACCTCGTCGATCCGGAACGTCAGCCCGTTCAGCGTCGTCGGCTGGGCGGTGCCGTTGAACGCGTCCCAGACCGCCTGCTTCACGCGGGCGAGGTCCGGGATCCCGAAGCGGTTCGGGTCCTGGTAGCCGACGTTCGGCGGGCTCGTCGGCGCACTCGGGTTCGGGTAGGGGTGGATCGAGAGCTGGTCCATGATCGGCTGCGTCCGGCCGGAGGCGCGGTACGCCTTCCCGACGTCGCGGAGGAAGATCAGCGGCTCGTTCGACTCCGACGTCGACGCGCGCGGCGACAGGCCCATGCCGATCACCTGCGCGTTCGGGTCGGCGGCGTGGATCGTGTCGTAGCACTTCGCCAGCAGCGCCTCGTACGCCGGCGCGGCGATGTCCTTGCCGGCCCCGTTCTTCTGCGGGTACCAGTACAGGCGCGTGTTCGGCTCGTTCCAGACCGTGAAGTCGTCGATCCCCCACTGCTTCACCGTCGAGGCGACGATCCCGGCCCAGTTGCAGAAGCCGGTCGGGTCGTGCATCGACGCTTTCATCGAGTAGAGGACGAGGACGACGTGGATGCCGGCGGCCTGCGCGAGCGGCGCGGCCCGCTGGATGAACGGAAGCTCGTCGATCGCCGTCGGATTGCTCGGGTCCCAGGCGAGCGTCCAGCGGTTCTCCGTCAGGTTCGCGCCCTTCAGCTCGTCGTAGAACCAGGCGCCGCCGTCGTCCGCGTACTTCGACGCGTCGTCGGCGACCCCCCAATTGATCGGCGGCACCGGCTGCCGCGAGGACGCGTGCGCAGCGCCGCCCGCGAGCGCCGCGAGGCAGCCCGCGAGGACGACGCCAATCGTCAGCAGCCGCACGTGCCCTCCATCCGGACGGAGAAGGGTACCGACGGTGCCGCTGACCCTAGTGGGCCAACGTGAGGGTGACGGTGCTCGTCCGTGCAGGGTTGGTCTCCGCCTTGAGAACGATCACCGCAGTGCCCCGGCCGAAGGGCGGGTTGACCTTCACCGTCGCCACGGTGCGCGGCGCCGCGCCGCTCACCGTCTTCGTCAGCTTCTTGAGCTTGAAGGTGACGGTGTAGGTGAACCCCTCGCCGGCCTGGAGCGAGATGTACTTGCCGCCGCCGCTGATGGTCGTCTTCGCCAGCGGGGCGGGCGACTGGTACGGGAACTTCGTGTAGAGCGGTGCGACGGTCGAGTTCGAGTAGAGGAACGAGCCGAGCGTCTGCCAGACGCCGCCGGGGCACTGGCCCTTGTCCGCCGCGATCGCGTGCTGGACCGAATTGCTCGGGTCCGTGGCCGAGGGCCGCTCGGAGAAGTCGACGCGGAGCACGCCGCTCTGGAAGCCGGTCCGGTCGGACTCGTCGATCTCGTGGAAGAGGTGGAAGGCCGTCAGCGTCGGCTCGCAGTTCGCGAGGTGGACGAGCTTCTCGTAGTCCTCCGCCTGCTTCGCCTCGGTGATGACGGGGACGTTCTCGGTGTTGACGTAGCCGGGCCGCCCGGTCGTGTCGACCTGCCAGCCGGTCTCGTCGATGAACATCATCGAGACGCGCCCGAACAGATCGGTGCCCGTCGTGTCGATCGGGTAGCCGGCGAGCGTCGGCTGGCCGGTGCCGTGGAAGGCGTCCCAGAGCGCGAGCTTCACGCGCGCCGCGTTGACGCAGCCGGTGTTCGGCCACGCGTAGCCGGTCTCGACCTCGTCGGTGTTGATGTTCGGGTAGCAGTGCCACGACCACTCGTCGAACAGCGGCTTCGTGCGGCCGCTCGCCCGGTACGCGGCGCCGAGCGCGGCGATCCAGCGCACCGGCGAGATCGACGAGTTGTCGCTCGCGCCGGGATTGTCGTTGCCGCGCGGCGAGAGGCCGACGCCGATCACGTCGAGGGTCGGGTCGAACGCCTTCAGCTTGTCGTAGCAGCTTGCGAGCACGACCTCCATCGCCGCCGGCGACGCGGGCTGGTTCCCGTTCCAGATCGGCTGCCAGAAGCGCGGCTGGTTCGGCTCGTTGCCGATGATCACCTTGCGCACGTACGGATAGCGCTGCATGACCTGCACCGCGTAGTTGCAGAAGGTGTCCGCGGCGGCCGGGTTCGTCGGCGCCATCGTCGCCTTCATCGGGTAGATCGCGAACACGACCTGAATGTGGTGCGCCTGCGCGACCGGGATCATGCGGTCGAGGAAGGCCTGGTCCTGGATCGTCGTCGGGGCGTCGGCGTTGTAGAACACGGCGACGCGGTTCGTCGTCGTGCCGAGCTTGTTCATCTCGTTGAAGAGCGCGTTGCCGCCGTCGCTCGCGTACTTCGTCGCGTCCTCCGCGAAGCCGATCTGGGGGTTCGCCGCGCCGGCGACCCCGGTCAGCGCGAACGCGAGCGCGAACGCAGCCACAGCAACTCCGAGCATCCTCTTCACCGCAACGCGTCCCTCCTGTCGATCCGGGCGTGCCGGAGCCGAGTTCGGCGCCGGCGGGTCCTACCCTTTGTCGGCAGAGAGGACGGCTTCCGTGAGCCTTTCCGCCCCGAATCGGACCGGATCGTCGGCCGGCAGTCCCGTCTCCTCCTCGGCGGCCGCGATAGCCGCCCGCGCCTCGTCCTCGCCGAGCTGCCGCGTGTTCAGCGCCACGGCGACGACCGTCGCCGGCCGCGCGGGGAGCGCCGTGCGCTCGTGCAGCTCGACGAGCTCACTCAAAGGGGGGATCCGATGCGGGCCGCCGCCGGCGCCCTCGATCTCGGTCCGCCCCGCCTCGTGGCAGAGCACGAGCAGGTGCGGGACGCTGCCGTGGTAGAGGCCGAGCGTGACGCCGGAGTAGACGGGATGCAGCAGCGCGCCCTGGCCCTCGACCCAGAGCAGCTCTCCCCCGCGCGCGGCGCCCTCGACGACGAGCTGCTCCGCCGCGCCCGCGACGAAGTCGGCGACGACGGCGTCGACGGCGATCCCCCACCCGGCGATGGCGATCCCCGTCTGGCCGGTCGGGACGAAGACGGACTCGACGCCGCGGCGGCGCGCCTCGAGGTCGAGCTCGAGCGAGACGGTCATCTTCCCGATCGCGCAGTCGGAGCCGACGGTGAGCACGATCGTCGCCGGGACGTCGAGGTTCGCGCCGGTCGCGGTCGAGAGGTCGCGCGGCGGGCGGCGCAGGTCGCGGATCTCGGCGCCGTTCAGCGCCGCGAGCTCGCGCAGCTCGGGCATGTCGGAGAGGAAGACGTGCAGGCCGTTCTCGACGTCGAGGCCCTCCGCGACGCAGCGCTCGAGGATCTCGATCCACGCGGGCGGGAAGCGGCCGCCCTGCGTCGCCACGCCGACGAGCGCGGTGTTCGGGCCGTACGCGAGCGCGTCGTCGACGGCGCCGACGACCGGGACGCCCTCCTCCGTCTCGCCGGCGCGCGAGGAGTCGAGGATGGCGACGACGTCGTCGCGGCGGTAGCGCAGCACGCCGCGCATCGTCTTCCCGTAGTGCATGTCGCCGGAGAACCCCTCGGCGAGGATCAGGTAGCGCGTGCCCTCCGTGCTCATCCGCGGGCGACGCCGAGTCCCGGCTGCTCCGACGGAAGCTGCACGCCGTCGACGAGCTGGACGCCCGGCCACGGGTCGTGCGAGATGAGGATGTTGCCGTCGAGGTCGACGTGGTCGAACAGGCTCGCGATGTGGGCGCCGGCGGCGATGCCGAGACCGGACTCGACCATGCACCCGAGCATGCAGCCGAGCCCGAGCGCGCGCGCCGCGTGCACCATGCGCACCGCCTCGCGGATGCCGCCGGACTTTGCGAGCTTCACGTTGATGCCGTGCGCGCGCTCGACGCACGCCGCGACGTCCGCGAGCGTGTGGCAGTCCTCGTCGACGTAGACCGGGAGCGGCGAGCTGCGCTTCAGCTCCGGCCCGCCCGGGTCGCCGGCCGGGAGCGGCTGCTCGCAGTAGTCGACGCCGAGCTCGGCGAGCCGGGGCAGCGCGTCGAGCGCCTCGTCGAGGCTCCATGCCTCGTTCACGTCCACCTGGAGCGGGACGCCGGCGACCGCGTGCACCGCGCGGACGCGCTCGACGTCGAGGCCGTCGCCGGCGCCGAGCTTCAGCTTCAGCCGCTCGAACCGCCCGGCCGCCTGCTCGGTGCGCCGCGCCATGTCGTCGGGGTCGCCGAGCCAGATCGTCCACGTCGTCGGCGGCCCGGAGCGCGGCAGCCCGAGCAGCCGCCACACCGGCTGGCCGAGCAGCTTGCCCTGAAGGTCGTGGAGGGCCGCGTCGATCGCCGCGCGGGCGGCGAACTCCCGCGCCGGCAGCCGCGCCATCGTCTCCTCGAGCGCGAACGGGTCGTCGCCGACGAGCTCCGCGTGCTCCTCGACGAAGGCGAGCGCCGACTCGGCGGACTCGTCGTAGCGCTCGATCGGGGCCGCCTCGCCGTGGCCGTGGACGCCGCTGTGGACGAGCGTCACCTCGAGGACGTCCTCGGTGTCGCGGGCGCCACGCGAGATCACGAACGTCTCCGCCAGCTCGAGCGTGACGATGCGGGCGGAGACCTCCATGGGCCGGAGGCTAACTGCTGTAGCCTCGCAGCGATGCGACGCCGCCTTCGCGACCTCGACGGACGGGTGCTCGCCGGGGCGATCGTCGTCGTCTTCCTCGCCGTCCTGCTCTCGGTCCGCGCCGCGACCGGGACGACGCCGTGGGCGCACGTCGGCGTCGAGCCCGGCGACCTCTCGTTCGCCGACCTCCGCTCGGTCACCTCGGCGTGGGATTGCCAGCACAGGGGGATCCAGGCGTTCCCCAGCAACCCGTGCGATCCGTTCGGGCGGCCGGCAAACTATCCGCGGCTCTGGACGCACCTCGGCGTGCTCGGGCTCGGCGAGGGCGACACCGTCCCGCTCGGGATCGCGATCGCGGTCGTCTTCCTCGCCGCCGCGCTCACGGTGACCGGCCGGCTCGCGCTCTGGGAGGGAGCCGTCTACGGACTCGCGCTGATCGCCCCCGCGACGATGCTGGGGATCGAGCGCGGGAACGTCGACCTCCTCATGTTCGCGCTCGTCGTGCTCGGGCTCCTGCTCCTGCGGCGGTCGCCGTGGGCGGGGGCGGCGCCGATCGTCCTCGCCGGCGTGCTGAAGCTGTTCCCCGCGTTCGCGGCCGTCGTGCTCGTGCGCCTGCGCCGACGATGGCCGGCCGCGATCGCGTCGCTCGTCGTGCTCGCGGTCTACGTCGTCGTCACGCTGAACGACATCCGGACGCTCCGTCACGTGATCCCGCGCGTCGTCGTCAACTCGTACGGCGCCGGCGTGATCGTCGAGGCGCTCCGCGAGTCGGACGTGAGCTGGGTGCAGAGCGCCGCGGAGGTCCGGTACGTGCGCCTCGGGATCCTCGCGCTCGGCGCGCTGCTCGCGCTCGTGCTGATCCTCGTCGGCCGCCGCGGTGACGGCGGCGGCGACGCGCGGCGGCTCGACGCGTTCTGGGCCGGCGCGGGCATCTACCTCGGCACGTACGTGTTCGGGAACAACTTCGACTACCGGCTCGCGTTCCTGCTCCTCTGCATCCCGCAGCTGTGCGCGTGGGCGAGCGAGGGCGGCTCGCCGGTGCCGTGGCCGGGGGCGGCGCTCGGCACGCTCCTCGTCACGCTGTGGCTCAGCTCGGCGAAGCCGCCGCTTCCGTTCGGGCTGCAGAGCTGGTACGTGAAGCAGGGGTTCCCGCCGGAGGAGGCGCTGAACTGGCTGCTCTTTGCCTGGCTCGGCGCCGCGCTCGCGTGCGGGCTCCTCTTCTCCCTACGACGGCCGGCGAATGCTGCGTAGGTATCGCGGCCCGCTCCTCGCCGGCGCGGCGCTGACCGTCGCCTCGTGGGCCTTCGTCTCGTTCACGCCGGTGTTCCGCGACTGGCTCTTCGGCGACGCGCGCGAGTTCGAGAACTGGGGCAACTGGATGACGAGCCATCTCGTCCCCTACCGCGACTTCAACGTCGAGTACCCGCCCGCCTCGCTGCCGATGTTCGCGATCCCCGTGTACCTCCGCGTGCTCTTCGGGCACTACAACACGTGGTACTTCTGGTTCCGGCTCGAGCTGCTCGCGCTGGCGCTGCTGCTGCTGCTCGCGATCGCGTGGGCGCTCGACGGGCTCCGCGCGTCGCGGCGGCACGCGTACGCGGCGCTCTGCATCGCCGGCGTGACGCCCGCGCTGCTCGGGCCGATCGCGCTCTTCCACTACGACTACTGGCCGGCGCTGCTCGCGACCGCGGCGGTGGCGGCGCTCGTCGCTCGGCGCGGCGTGCTCGCATGCGCGCTCGCGGCGCTCGGTGCGGCCGCGAAGGTCTATCCGATCGTGCTGGTCCCGCTGGCGCTGTTCGAGCTCTGGCGCGCCGGACGGTGGCGCGCGCTCCTCGGCGGCCTGGGCGCGGCCGCGGCGGTGCTGCTCGTCGTCGTCGGACCCTTCGCGGTGATCGCGCCGCACGGGCTCGGCTGGGCGATCCACCGCGAGTCGAGCCGCCCGCTCGATCTCGAATCCACCGGCGCGAGCATCCTCGCCGCCGTCCACGAGCTGTTCGGCTTCCACCTGCACGTCGTCGCGGCGGCGGCGTCGCACGGGCTCGCCGGGTCGTGGCCGGACGCGCTCTCGACCGCGTCGGGGTTCCTCACCGTCGCCGCGCTCCTCGGCGTCTACTGCCTCTACCTGCGGGGTCCGCGCACGTCGAACGACCTCGTCACCGCGTCCGCAACCGCGGTGACGGCGTACATCGTCTTCGGGAGGGTGCTCTCCCCACAGTACGTCCTCTGGCTCGTCCCGCTCGTCCCGCTGATCGGCGGCCGCCGCGGCCTCCGCGCCGCAGCGCTCCTCGTCGCCATCGTCGGCGTCACCCAGATCTTCGAGCCGTACCACTACGACGACTACTGGCACATGGCGACGCCGTGGGTGACGTGGACGGTCGTCTTCCGGAACGCGCTCGTCGTCGCGCTCCTCGCCGTCCTCGTCTGGCCCGCACGCGCAATCGACACGTCTGCACGGAGTGCACGAGACTCGCAGACGTGCTGAACGCCCTCTGGAGTGTCCCAGTGCTGACACTCCGGGCGTCGCTCGGGTGAACGACACCGCGGCCGCGCCCTCCTACGCTCGGATGAGTCCCACAGCGAAGGAGAACCCAATGTCGTACGCGACAGCACTCGCCCTCGTGGCCGCCCTCGACGCCTTCGTCATCGCCGCCCTGGCGGCGGTCTGCCTGATCCCGTTCCGGATCGATTTGCCGAGACGGGCAGGTCAGACGACTCGCAGCCGCGCCCTGACCGAGCTCGAGCCGAACGCCGACGCGGCGTAGCACCAGGCCGAATGCCGGCCTGTTCCGGGTCCGCCCGAGGAGGCGTAGTCTCCGTGCACTGAGCGAACGGAGGCGGATGGATGGACCTTGACGAGCAGTACGTCTGGATCACGACCCGGCGGTTGAGGCCGGGGTCGCGCGAGGAGTTCGGTCAGGCCTGGCGGCCGCGCGAGTTCCCGAAGGGGATGCTCCGAGCCTACGAGTGCTACGCAGAGGACCGGGACGAAGTGGTCGGCATCTCGATCTGGGACTCGGCGAAGTCGCGAGACGCCTTCCGCCTCTCGGCGGTCGAGAAGGAGCGCCGCGACGCCATGGCGCCGTTCGTGCTCGAGGAGACCTCGGGCGTGTACAGCGCGCGTGAGCTGAGGATCCCGTCGCAGCGCGAGGTCGAGTCCGCGACCGAGTCCTGAGTGCGCCCGGCAGGAATCGAACCTGCGACCTCGCGCTCCGGAGGCGCGCGCTCTATCCCCTGAGCTACGGGCGCGTCGGGGAAGCGAAGTCTAGCCGCACTAGCCGAACTGGCCCCAGTGCACGGCGACGATGAGCAGGACGCCCGCGGCGGCGAGGAGCGAGCCCGCGACGATCCTCCTCGTCCGCTCGATCTTCAGCTGCGGGACCTCCGAGGCGACGAGCCAGACGCCGGCGATGAGGATGCACAGGAACCCGAACTCCGCGATGCGGAGCCCCGTCCGGGCGGAGAGTGCGACCAGGATGTTCATACGGCCCATTCTGAACCTCTTCCCCGTCCGGGTGATGACGAGCCGCGCACCGGCGGGCTACCGTCCGTGAGGCGGGCGAAACAACTCAGCGGAGGTCGGGTCGCATGCTTCACAACTCCGCTGCGGCATACGTCGTCCTCGCCGTCTGGTTCCTCCTGATCGTCGGCGGCATGGCGCGGGCCATGTTCAAGCACTGAGCCGGACAGCGACGGGGACGAGGGCGCGTCCGCAACCCGATGGTCCCGGCCGCAACGCGGCCGGCTTCAGGGGTCTTCGCGCGCCGGAATCCGCACGAGCGGATTCCGGCGCTTGCGGAACAAACTAGGCTCGGCGCGTGCGCAGGGCATCCCTCCTCGCGGTCGCGCTCGTGCTCGTCGGCTTCAACCTGCGGATCGCGGTCGCGTCCGTTCCCCCGCTCCTGACCGAGCTCGAGCGGGAGCTCGGGATGTCGGCGACGGTCGCCGGCCTGCTGACGAGCGTGCCGCTCGTCTGCTTCGGCGTGCTCGCGGTCGCAGCCGCGCCGCTCGGGCGGCGGCTCGGCGGCGAGTGGGCGCTCGTCGCCGCGCTCGTGCCGCTCTGTCTCGGGACGGCACTGCGGGCGGCGGGCTCGACCGGCGCGCTGTTCACGGGGACCGTGCTCGCCGGCGCGGGCGTCGCCGTCGCCAACGTGATCGTCCCCGCCGTGATCAAGGCGCGGTACCCGCACCGCGTCGGCGTGCTCATGGGCCTGTACACCGCCGCGCTCGGGATCGGCGCCGCCGTCGGCGGCGGGCTGGCGGTGCCCGCCGAGCGCGCGTTCGGGTGGCGCGGCTCGCTCGCCGTCTGGACGCTGCCGGCGCTCGCCGCGGCCGCGCTCGTCGTCCTCGCGATCGCGCTCGACCACGGCCACGTCGCGGCGTTCCGCGGCGGCGCCGGCGACGCGCGCGGGCTCCTCCGCAGCCGCCTCGCCTGGCAGCTGACGATCCTGTTCGGGACGCAGGCGGCAATCTTCTACAGCGGCCTGACGTGGCTGCCGTCGATCCTGCGCGGGCACGGGTTCAGCGGCTCGGCCGCCGGCGCGCTCCTCTCGGTCTACGCGCTCGGGGGCGTTCCCGCCGCGTTCGCCGCGCCCGTGCTGGCGACGCGAACGCGCGACCAGCGGCCGCTCGTCGTCGTCTTCTGCGGGCTCGAGCTCCTCGCCGCCGCCGGGCTGCTGCTCGCGCCGTCGGCGGCGGTGCTGTGGGTGTGCGTGTTCGCCGTCGGCCAGGGCGGCGCGTTCCCGCTGACGCTGACGCTGATCGTCCTCCGCTCCCCGGACGCGCGCCGCGCGGCGGAGGTGTCCGGGATGGCGCAGGCGATCGGCTACTGCATCAGCGCGCTCGGGCCGCTCGTGCTCGGCGTCCTCCACACCGCCAGCGGAGGCTGGACGGCGTCGCTCGTCTTCCTGCTCCTGCTCGGCGTGCCGATGACAGTCGCCGGCCTCGGCGCTGCGCGGCCCGGTCGGCTCGTCGAGGCGGCGCCGCAGGCGGACTTCGCCACCGCGCCGTGACCCGCGCGGGCGCGTACCTGCGCAGCCTCGACCCGAAGCTGCCGCACGACGTCTACGTCCTCCAGGCCGGCGGGCTGCTGAACGCCTTCGGGAACGGCGTCGTCCTGCCGTTCCTCATCATCTACCTGCACAACGTTCGCGGAATCCCGCTCGGGCTCGCCGGGCTCGCGGCGGCGACGCAGTCGGCGGTCGCGCTCGCGAGCGGCTTCCTCGCCGGCACGCTCTCCGACCGGATCGGTCCGAAGCGCGTGCTGCTGGCGGCACTCGCGGTGATGACGGTCGCGTTCGCGCTGATGCCGCTGATCCGCACGGCGTGGGAGGCGTTCGCCGTCTACGTCGTCTGGGGCGCGGGCAGCGGCTCGTTCTGGCCGTCGCAGTCGAGCCTGCTCGCCGGCCTCG
>Ga0335085_10007655_pt1 | contig 16646 bp, 10 predicted proteins | sample Lox_Sample_45_FD_206712 | JGI IMG/M metagenome (GOLD analysis project Ga0335085, IMG submission 206712) | Soil microbial communities from Loxahatchee National Wildlife Refuge, Florida, United States - Lox_Sample_4.5 | ecosystem: Environmental > Terrestrial > Soil > Wetlands | place: USA...
CTCCGTGGAGGCGACGGACGTCGAAGGTTTGGGGAAAGAGGCGCGCTTTATGGCGCAAACGGCGGCGCAACTTCCACAGGAAGTACCACTCGTAGAGGCGGTTGGCGGGAAGATGCAGAGCATCGGCTGAGGCCGCGAGATCGACCGAGGGACACACTGCGGCGACGGCGCAGAATTCTTTCGGGCCAGCGCTTCCCCATTCGCCGGCAAGCTTGAGCACGAGATTTCCGCCCATGGAGAATCCGGCCAGGGCAAAGTGCGAAAGATGATCGTGCTCAACCAGATAGCGGGTGACGGCGGCAATGTCGGCGGAGCGTCCGGAGTGATAAAGCGTGGGCGAGATGCCGTCGGTGCCGCCGCAATTGCGCTGATTCATGCGCACGACATTCATGCCACAGGCGAAACCCTTGGCGGCGATGCCCTGCATGTAGGCGGAATCGCTCGAGCCCTCGAGTCCATGCACGACGGTGACGGTAAGCGCCTGCGTGCGCTGGGGTTGCCAGTGACAGTGGCAGAGAATCTTGGCGCCATCGCCGAGGTCGACGAAACGTTCTTCGCTGGGTGGGAGGGCAATGCGGCGTGAGAGCAGAAAGCTGCCGATGGTCTGGCGATGTCCGCCGCTTAAAAAGCGGCGGGCACGAAAGGTAGTGTTGGCTTGCGCGGACCCCACAGCTTCATTTTAAATAATTCCTGGGAACGGAGTGATTTATGCCGATTTACGAGTACGTCTGCAAGGAATGCGAACAGGCGTTCGAAGCGCTGGTTTATGGCCGCGAGAAGGCGGAGTGTCCGAAGTGTCACAGCAAGAAATTGACGCCAAAGTTATCGCGGTTTGCGGTGTCGGCGAAGAGTGGAAGTACGCCCCCATCTGCCGGGCCTTGCGGAAGTTGCGGCGATCCGCGCGGTCCGGGCGCGTGCGGAATGAATTGAGTTGACGGTTGTCGTTTGGCGATTGTGGAAATCCCTGTAGCGGCAGCAGCGAACTGGCCCTCCCGAACCACGCTGGTTCCCCTCTATTTTCTGATCTCACAATCATTTGCTGGGGGATGGGTGGAGTATACTGGCGGTCATTCCCCGTCGCTGGATGGCGAAGGCGCGAGTGTCTGAATTCCGGAAATTGAAGACGGCCGGGTTTGGGAGCAGTGGCTTCGATGGAAGACGACGGCAAAACTCTGCCTGATTTCGACCTCTCCAAGGCGGCCGGGGATTCCGCGAGCGGAGCGGGGTCTGCCAAGCCCGCCGTCGGGGCACAAACACCACCACCTCAATCGGATATCTCGGATGCGCCCACCATGGCGCACTTCAGCAAGGCCGGGGCATCCACACCGGCGCCGCCGATCACCGCTGTGTCTGACAGTGACTTAGCCAAACAAGCTTTGCTGGCGCCGGGATCGGTGCTGGCGGGACGCTACCGCATTCTGAAGGTGCTGGGGCAGGGGGGCATGGGGGCGGTGTACCAGGCGCGCGATCAGGAACTGGACCGGGTGATCGCGCTGAAGGTGATTCGACCCGAGTTGGCGGGCAATCCCAGCATTCTGCAGCGCTTCAAGCAGGAATTGATTCTGGCGCGTCACGTCACGCACAAGAATGTAGTGCGCATCTACGATCTGGGCGAGTCGGAGGGCACGCGCTTCATCACCATGGAGTACGTGGAAGGCGATGACCTGCGGACGCTGCTGCGAAAGCACGGAAAGTTTTCTCCCAGCCAGGCAGTGGAGATCATCGAGCAGATTTGTCGCGCTCTGGAAGCGGCGCACGCCGAAGGGGTGATTCACCGCGACTTGAAGCCGCAGAACGTGATGCGCGATCCGCAGGGGCGCGTGGTGGTGATGGATTTCGGGCTGGCGCGTCTGCTCGAGTCACCGGGCATGACGCAAACCGGCGCGCTGGTGGGCACGCTGGAATACATGTCTCCCGAGCAGGCGCTGGGCGAGACCCTCGACCAGCGCTCGGACCTGTTCGCCGTGGGCCTGATTTTCTACGAGCTGCTCACGGCCAAGTCCCCTTATAAGGCCGACACGGGGATTGCGACGCTGGTGAAGCGCACGCGGGAATCGGCGGTGCCGGTCTCGCAGGTGGATCCGACGGTACCGAAGTCGCTGAGCATGGTGGTGGCGCGCTGCCTGGAGCGCGATCCCAATCACCGCTACGCCAGCGCGCAGGAGCTGCTGGATACGCTGGCGGCCTGGCAATCGAATCCCAGCGTGGTCGAGAAACTGATTTCGCAGAGCTCGGCGCCACGCAGCGTGCAGGTGCAACTGAGCCTCCCGAGCGAGAACAAGCTGATCTGGGCGGGAGTGGCGCTGGCGCTGATCATTGCCTTCTTCTCGATTCCCTACACCCGCCACCTGGTCTTTCCGGCCGGGCAACCATCGGAGATCAGCGTCGGCAACATTCCCCCGATGAGCCAGGGGAAGTATCTGGCGGTGCTGCCGCTGAAAGTGCTGGGAGATGAAAAGACGCTGGGCTATGTGGGAGCAGGCCTGGTGGATGCGCTCTCGGCCAAGATGTTCCAACTGAAGGAAGTGCACGTGGCCTCGGCGGCGGCGGTGGACAAGATCGCCAACAAGAACCTGACGCTGACCAAGACCGCACAGGCGCTGGGCGTGAATTTGATTCTGCAGGGTACCGTGCAGGGATCGGCGGACAAATTCCGCATCACGCTTGATCTGGAAGACGTAGCCGGCGGACGGCGGGTATGGAGCGACGAGTTCTCCGGAGTTCCGGAGGATCTGCTGACGCTGGAAGATCACATCTACGGCAACGTGGTGGCGGCGTTGGAGCTGAAGCCGACCAACGAGGAAATGGCGCGCAGCGGCGTGCATCCTACGGAGAACAGCACCGCGTACGATTCCTACCTGAAGGGGCGCAACGCGCTGCGCGGCAGCCAGGGCACGCGCGATACCCAGGCGGCGGTGCAGTACCTGGAAGACGCCCTGAAGCAGGACCCGAATTTTGCGCTGGCGTATGCGGGCTTGGCGGATGCGAACCTGCGGCTCTACCGCGACAGCAAAGATTCGCTGTACGCGCAAAAGGCGCTGGCGGCGGCGCAGAAGGCCGAAACCCTGAATCCGAATCTGCCCGAGGTCCACCAGGCGCTGGGCAGCGTGTATAACGCGACGGGACGCAGCGCGGAAGCAGTGGACGAATTACGGCAGGCGCTCAAGCTGGCCCCGAACGCCGATGAAACTTACTACCGCCTGGGCGACGCCTACCTGGCCAGCGGCAAGAAGCAGGAAGCCATCGCGGCCTATGAATCGGCGGTCCGGGCCAATCCCTATTATTGGTATAACCACAACAAGCTGGGCGGGGCGTATCTGCAGACCGGCGACAGCGCGAAGGCGCTGCAAGAGTACCAGCGCGTCACCGAACTTGCTCCCGACAATCCCATCGGCTGGGGCAATATCGCAGCGGTGTACATACGGCAAGGGCGTTGGAGCGACGCCATTCCGGCGCTGCAAAAGACCATCGAACTGGAACCGGACGCTTCGTCTTACTCCAACCTCGGGACGGCGTACTTCTTCCTCAAGCGTTACGACGAAGCCGTGCCTGCGTTTGAAAAAGCGGCCGAGATGAGTCCGAAGGACGAGCAGGTGATGGGCAACCTGGCGGACGCGTACCGCGCATCGGGCAAGAAGGATCAGGCAAACGCGACCTACGACAAGGCAATCGGATTGGCCTACCAGCAACTGCAGGTGAATCCGCGGTCAGCCAACGTGATGGGGGACCTGGCGCTCTACTACGCGAAGAAGGGCGATGCGGCGCACTCGGAACAATACATTAAGCAGGCGCGGGCGATTGATTCGGCGGACTTGCAGCTGATCTATGACCAGGTGCAGGTGAGCGCGCTGGCGGGGAAAAACGACGAAGCGCTGGCAGAGTTGAAGGACGCATTTGAGAAGGGATATTCGCCCGAGGAAGCGCAGAACGATCCAGAGCTGGCAGGTTTGAAGAAGCTGCCGGAGTTCCAGAAGCTGGTAAGTGAGTATACGAAGAAGTAGTTCTCAGCCCTCAGTTCTCAGTTCTCAGGAGATGCGCGCGAGATTCCTCGCTGCGCTCGGAATAACGTTACAAGCTTTTTACAACCGCCTTTGCAGAGAACAAGAAGGTGGGACACCTGCCAGAGTGGTGAAGTTGGCGGCAAATGAATGGGCACGGCGAAGAGCCGTGCCCGCAGTCTTGCGGTGAAGGGCGGATTACACTAGCGAGCGTTTCGCCCAGCGGCGGCGGCGAGTGATGATGCCGCCGAGGCCGGTGAGCATGAGCGCGAGCGTCGCCGGTTCGGGAACGTTCGCGGCTGCGCTAAAATCCAAGCCGCCGGGCCAACAGTTCCCATTGACGCATCCGAAGACAATGGAGAAGTTCTGTCCATTCGGGATTCCCGAGTAGCTGGAGTTAAGGCCCGAGAGAAAGATGGTAGTGACCCCATTGATGGTCGAAACCGTGCAGTTGGCGAACGCGGTCGAGATGCAGGTGATCACGTTGGCAGAGACGCCGGCTTCCGTCAGCTTGAGGTTGAACCAGTCGAGGCCCGAGGCGTTGGTGAAGAACAGAGTTCCCTGACCGCTGTTGGGAACGCCGAAGTTGAAGGTCTGGCCGACGGCGACGCAACCGGGCGAGGGGCAGGCGGGGTCGCGGATGATAATGGTGGGGTCGAGGCTCGAATCCGCGTAAGCTGCCGTGGCGAAGAAGGCCAGAGCTAGAAAGATGAACAGAACGCGCGAAAGCCGGTTAGAGAATCTCACGAGGTGTGCTCCTGCAGGTTTGAGTTACCAGGCGCGGCCGAAACCTGCACTCCGGGTGATGAAGCAAATGACGCGCCATTCCGGGAAGAGGGGAAAGGCCGTATCTTTTGAGAAACAAAAGGCCTAGGATACCTATCGGTAAGTTAGCGCTTCCCGGAATTGTGCAAAACTTTGCACCGCCAGGGGCAAAGGTTTAGGAAGGGCTGGAATCCGGAGGCAGAGATCAGTTACTAAGAACGCTCGATCATGCGAAGCCGAATTCTGATACTGGTGCTGTTCTCGATGCTTGTGCCGAAGCTGCCCGCCCAGGAAGGCCCTTTCGGTTTAATGCCGGTTCCCGCCAGCGTGCAGGCGGGCGAGGGGCATCTGCTGATCACGCCATCGTTTGCGGTTGCCGTGACCGGGAACACCGAGGTGCGCCTGCAACACGCGGTCGAAATCTTTACTGCGCACCTGCATGACGAGACGGGCATGCTGCCCAATGAGGTAAGCCTGACGGATGCCTCGAAAGCCACGCTGGTGATCCGCACCGAAGCCATCAGCCGAGACGTGCAAGAGCCGGGCGAGGATGAATCGTACGATCTCGACATCACCAGCTCGCGGGCCACGCTGAGCGCGCCCAACACGCTGGGAGCGATGCGCGGGCTGGAGACATTCCTGCAACTGCTGGAAGTGACTCGCGAAGGATTTGCGATCCCCGTAGTCAGGATTCATGACCAGCCGCGCTTCCCGTGGCGCGGGCTGATGATTGACGTGAGCCGGCACTTCATTCCTCTCGATGTGCTGAAGCGCAATCTCGACGGGATGGCGGCGGTGAAGATGAATGTCTTCCACTGGCATCTCTCCGACGACCAGGGATTTCGCGTGGAGAGCAAGAGGTATCCGAACCTGACGCAGATGGGCTCGGGAGGTTTGTATTACACGCAGGAGGAAGTCCGCGAATTAATCGCCTACGCGCGCGACCGCGGAATCCGCGTGGTACCGGAGTTCGACATGCCGGGGCACACCACGGCGTGGTTCGCGGGGTATCCGGAACTGGCGAGCGCGCCGGGAACTTACACGCCGGCGACCACGTGGGGCATCTTTGATGCCGCGATGGATCCGACGAAAGAGAGCACCTACCGCTTCCTCGACGAGTTTATCGGCGAGATGGCGAAGTTGTTTCCCGACCCGTACTTTCACATTGGCGGAGACGAGGTCAACGGCAAGCAGTGGGATGCGAATCCGCGGATTCAAGGGTTCATGCATTTGCATGGGCTGAAGAATGACGCCGACCTGCAGACCTACTTCACCAAGCGCGTGCAGGAGATTGTGCATCGCCACGGAAAGATCATGATCGGATGGGATGAGGTCCTGCATCCCGATCTTCCAAAAAACGTGGTGGTGCAATCGTGGCGGGGGCAGGCTTCGCTGGCCGACGCGGCGCGTCAGGGATACCGCGGGCTGCTGTCGTACGGTTACTATCTCGACCTGATGTGGCCGGCGGCGCGGCACTATGCGGTGGATCCGCTGGGCGATGGGGCCTCTGATCTGAATGCCGAACAGCGCACACGCGTGCTGGGGGGCGAAGCCTGCATGTGGTCGGAGTATGTTTCGCCGGAAAATATTGATTCCCGCATCTGGCCGCGAACGGCGGTAATTGCCGAACGGTTGTGGTCGGCGCCGGCGGTGCAGGATGTGGCGTCGATGTACGAGCGCATGGAAATCGTCCGCCGGCGGCTGGATTTTCTGGGGTTGACTCACGATTCGGCGTATCCGCGGATGCTGCGGCGGATTGCGGGCTCGGACAATGCGGGACCGGTGCGGGTGCTGACCGATGTCGTGGAACCGGTAAAGGACTATGCGCGGGAAGAACTGGCAACCGTGCCGGCGACCAGCGCGACTCCTCTGAACCGGGTAGTGGATGCGGCCCGCCCGGAGAGCCTGACGGCACGGGAGTTTTCACAGATGGTGGACGCGTTCGTGGCGGGGAAGGCAGACCAGGCGATGCAGGCGAAGATGCGCTCGTGGCTGACGAGTTGGAGAGATAACCCGAGCAAACTGGAGGCGCTGGCGGCGAAATCGTTTTTGCTGCCGGAGGTGATGCCAATGGCAAAGAATCTTTCCGCACTCGCAGCAGGCGGCTTAGAGGCGATGGATGACATCTCAGAGCACAAAACGGCTCCGGCGGACTGGGCGAAGGAACAGGTAGCGCTGGCGGAGCAGGCCAAGCAGCCGCAGGCGCAAGTGCTGCTGATGGTGGCCGAACCGATCGAAAAACTGCTGCAGGCGGCGGGCGGCTCGCAACCCGCCGGAAATTGAGGTGAGGGATGAGTTCCACGATTCAGGAGGCGTGGCCTCCGCTGGCGCTGGAGGATTGGCAGGATACTTACGCGACTCTGCATATGTGGACGCAGGTCGTGGGCAAAGTACGGCTGGCGCTGGCCCCACCGGTGAACCACTTCTGGGAAGTCACGCTTTATGTCACCGCGCGCGGGTTGACGACATCGGCAATTCCGTGTGAGCGGGGAGTGTTTGAGATCGAGTTTGATTTTCTTCATCACCAGCTGGTAATCCAGACCAGCGAGGGCGGGGGTAAGGTGATCCCGCTGGCGCCGCGTTCGGTGGCGGATTTCTATCAGGAAGTGATGGCGGCCCTCGCCTCGCTGGGGATCCCGGTGAAGATCTGGCATATGCCGGTGGAAGTGCCGAACCCGGTTCCGTTCGATCAGGATTTCGCGCATGCATCGTACGATCGCGAGGCGGTGAGCCGTTTGTGGCGCATTCTGATTTCGACGAGCAAGGTGTTTCATCAGTTCCGCGGGCGATTTATCGGAAAAGATTCTCCCGTGCATTTTTTCTGGGGAAGCTTTGACCTGGCGGTGACGCGGTTTTCCGGGAGGCGGGCGCCGGAGCGCGAGGGCGCAGACCCGGTTACGAAAGAAGCGTATTCGCATGAGGTGATCAGCGCGGGCTTCTGGCCGGGCGGCGGAGAGATCAAAGGGCCTGCGTTTTACGCCTATGCGGCACCGGAGCCGGCGGGATTTGCGCAGAGCGCCGTGCTGCCGAAGCAGGCGTTTTATCACGCGGGGCTGAAAGAGTTTTTCCTGATGTATGACGATGTGCGGAGCGCGTCTTCGCCACAAAAGATGTTGCTCGACTTTCTGCAGAGCACCTACGAAGCGGGGGCCAACCTGGGGAAATGGGACCGCAGCGGGCTGGAGCGGCCAGAGCCGACCAAGGCAGCATAAAGGGAGTGCCCCGCCCTTCGCGCCTGCGCGAAAGAACGGGGCATCGGGCTGAACATTAGTCGGTGATGGTGATGTTGAGGTTGATCTGCTGCGCGGAGCCTCCGTTGCCGCTCATGGCCACCACGTGAACGATCTGGGCGTGGTTGGTCACAGAGGCGGCGGTTGCCGTGCTTGAGCCGGATCCGCAACCGGTCAGGGTCAGAGCGAACAGCGCGATGGCGAGGAGCGCGATCGCGATGCGCTTGCGGCGGCGGCTGACACCTTCCACGAAGAGCAATCCGAACAATCCGCTGGCCCATAGAGGAAGCGCCGAACGGCGGTTGGCGGCCGCCGCAGTGGTGGTGTTGACCGTGAGGACGGACTGCACCGGTCCGCTGGAGGGAGAGACGGTCGGCGGATTGAACTGGCAGGAGACGCCCGCCGGCAGCGAACCGCAAGTGAGGGTCACCACGCCCATGTATCCATTCTTGGGATTCACCGTGACGGTAAAGTTCGCGCTTTCGCCGCGCGGGATGGTCGCGCTGGTGGGGTCGGCGCTGATCATGTAGCCGGGTTGAACTCCCGCGGCGTTGACCACCTGGGAGAGAGCGGCGCTGGAACTCTGGAAGAACGAAGAATCGCCTGAATAGGAAGCGGTGATGGAGTGGCTTCCGGCAGTGAGGCTGGAGGCGGTCAAGGTCGCCTGGCCGCCGCTGAGAGTACCGCTGCCGAGCGGGCTGCCGCCGTCATAGAACGTGACCGTACCGGTGGGAGTGGTGGGGACGCCGCGCGCTCCCGCAGTGACCGTAGCCGTGAAGGTGACAGGATTGCCCTGCACCGAAGGATTGGCCGAGGAGGCAAGCGCGATACTGCTTCCGGCGGTGTTCAGGAGAACGGTCAGCCCGGAGAAGCTGTCACCGGCGAGCACCGCATCCACTCCGCCGTCGCCGTTAACATCGGCCATGACCAGGCCATAGGGATAGCCGCCGGCGGCGAATTCGGTAGGGGCGCTGAAGCCACCGGTGCCGTCGCCGTAGAGGACGCCGACGGTGCCGTACTCGGAGTTCACGTAGACCAGATCGAGGTTGCCGTCCTGGTTCACATCGGCGGCGCGGACTTCCGCGGGATAGGGAAGATCGGAGATGTTCGCGGTCACCGGGTAGAGCGTGGATGGCTGGAAGGTACCGTCGCCGTTCCCCAAGGCTACGGCGATGCCCATGCCGTTGTTGTAGTCATCGATGGTGACTGCAAGATCTTTCTTGCCGTCGCCGTTCCAGTCCCCGACTGCGACGGCGACGGGGTAGGAGTTGCCGAGGTCATAATCCGGCTGAGGGGTGAAGGTGCCGTCGCCGTTGCCCAGCAGGATGGAAGCAAAGTTCGACTGCGCCTGGGGAATGACCAGATCGAGGATGCCGTCGTTATTGAGGTCGGCGGCCACGATTTCAGAGCCCTGGCTGGTGAGGGCATAACGCACAGGCGCGGAGAAGCCACCGGCGCCGTTGCCCAGAAGAATCGCGACGTGATTGGGTCCGGTGACGACGGCGACATCAGGCTTGTTGTCCCCGTTGAAGTCGGCGGCGACGATGCCTTGCGCCCACCCGGTACCCGCGGAGAAGGCGACCGGACTCTGAAAGCTTCCGTTGCCGTTGCCGAGGAAGAGATCGATTTTGCCGGTCGAACTGTCGGCGGCGACCACGTCCTGATTGCCGTCGGTGTTGAAATCGGCGGTGGCGACGAAGTTAAATCCTCCGCCGCTGCCGTAGTTCACGCCCCGCTGCACTCCGCTGGCGTTGCCGAGGAAAACCGAGATGCCGATGGCGCTCGATCCGCTGTTGCCGAGCACGAAATCAGGCTTGCCGTCATTGTTGAAATCGGCAGAGGCCACCCCCATGCCATAGGCGTAACCGTTGGCAGGCGGTTGCGGCGAGTAATAATCATGCGCAGCCGCGAAGGTTCCATCGCCGAGGCCTTGCAGGTAGGTGAGAGCGAAGGCGATGTCAGGCACGTAATTGGCCGACAGCACATCCAGGACGGAATCCTTGTTGAAGTCGGCCAGAACCGGCATGGCCCAGGGGAAACCGCCGACCGAGAATCCCATTTGCGCGTTCTGGAAAGTGCCGTCGCCGTTGCCGGCGAGGACAGACACATCGGCGCTGTCGGCGTTGGCAACCACAATGTCGGCTTTCCCGTCGCCGTTGACGTCGCCGATCGCAAGCCCCTGAGGATAGAAACCCGCCCAGTAAGAGACTCCGGCCTGGAAGGTGCCGTCGCCGTTGTTGAGATAGATGGTGGCGGTATCGCTCTGGCAATCGGCCGTAGCGATGTCGGGATGCCCATCTCCATTCACATCGGCCACCGTGACCACACCGTAGACTGCGGCGCAGGAGGAGGAGGGCGCAACCAGGTTGATGGGGGATTGGTAACCAGAAACGGTGGCGAGAATCACCTGGGCGTTGCTGACCAGATCGAGGCGGCCGTCACCATTGATGTCAGCGAACACCGCGCCCGCCATGGGGCCGGGATAGGCAACGCGAACCGGAGCCTGGAACGTGCCGTCGCCGTTACCCAGCAGGGTGGAAACCGAGGGCGTGGGATTGAGATCGTCGGGCGCGGGAATGCCATCGGCGATAACGATGTCGAGCATCCCGTCGCCATTCACGTCCGCCATTTTGACGGCGGCGGGGTTGGCGGCAGATTCGCTGTAGGTGACAGGGGAGGCAAAACTGCCTCCGCCGGTGCTCAGGAAGACATCGAAGGAACCGGTCGAGTTGCCGCTGTGGACGAGGACAAGATCGTCACGGCCATCGTTATCGAAATCCGCGGCGTAGAGGCTGTCACTGTAACCATAGGAAGCTGGAGTCAGAACTGGCGCACCGAAGGTGCCATCGCCGTTGCCGGGAATCATGGCCAGGGAGAAGGTTGCACCGTAGTCGGGGGAAACCACCACGGCGACGTCCAGATTGCCATCGCCGTTGAAGTCGCCGATCGCCGGAGCGCCAAAGCTCTCACCGCCGGCCGAAACTCCGTTAGCGGCAAAAAAGCTCAGGTTCATGGTGGGGCTGGTGAAGGGATGAAACACCTGCTGTGCTTTCCAGTTGCGCAGAACTGCCGCGGAATTGAGCTCGCGGCGCTGGCGCTGATACATGGGCGCCTGGGTCCTGCGAGAATTCTGATAGCGAAGTGAACTTCTGGCGGCAGCGGGGGTTGTTGCCGCCGCCCAGCTTGAGACGACAAGTAAGGCAAGGGTGGCTGCGGACAAGATCGTTGCGCGCTTCATTCTGTGCTTCTCTGCTTTCATTTGGACTCGTCAGTCTCTATGCGCGCTTAGCGCACATCGAGCATGACTATCAGTCGGAGATGCACGCCGGCTGCCAGCGCTAAGTGATTGAGAGTGCGTAGAGGCTGGGGAAGAGCGTCTGAGTGCGAGACGCCTTCGTCCAATAGGTGAACACGCCGGGGCCTTAGTGCAGAGTATGAGCGGAGGGACGGCTGATGCCGTACTGCTTGATCTTGTGATAAAGCGAGCTGCGCGGAATACCGAGCTTACGCGCCGCAGGCTCGACACGGCCGCCTTCGAGGTAGAGCACCTGTTCGATATATTCGCGCTCCATGGTTTCGAGCGTCTTGATGTTCCCGTTCTCGAGGTTGCCGGCCTCGACGTCGACATCGAAATGCAGATCGCGTTCGGTCAGCGTGCGGCCGCCGTTCAGCAAGACGGCGCGTTCGAGGACGTTGCGCAGCTCGCGGATATTACCGGGCCAGGTGTAGGTCTGCAGCATGCGCATCGCCCCGGGACTGGCTTCGATGGGATTAATAGCCAGATCGGTGACGAGATGGCCGAGAATGCTGGCGACAAGGGAGGGAATGTCTTCAATGCGTTCGCGGAGCGGGGGCGTGGTGAGAGGAATGGCGCTGATGCGGAAATAGAGATCGCTGCGAAAGAGCTTTTCGCGCACCCGCCGCGCCATATCCTGGTGAGTCGCAGCGATCAGGCGAATATCCACGCGGCGGTCGCGAACGTCCCCCAGGCGCCGGAACTGTTTTTCTTCGAGCACCTTGAGCAGCTTGGGCTGGACCTGCAAATCCACGTCGCCGATCTCATCAAGAAACACGGTGCCTTTGTGGGCGATTTCCAGCAGGCCGATTTTGGTTTGCACGGCGCCGGTGAAGGCTCCGCGCTCGTGGCCGAAGAGTTCGGTCTCGAGCAGGTCGCGCGAGAGGGCACCGCAGTTCAAATCCACGAACGGGGAGGAAGCGCGTGGGCCGTTCTGATGGAGCCAGTGCGCCAGCACGCCCTTGCCGGTTCCGGTCTCGCCTTGAATGAGGATCGGGCTATCGCTGGAGAGGACCTTTCTCGCGGTTTCGGCGAGGCGGGTTATGGCGTCGCTAGCCCCCAGGAACAGATCGAAGGTGCGGCGCTGCTGGCGGCTTTTTTCGGCTAACTGGGTTTGACGATTTCGCTGATTCTCGATGCTGCGTTGCAACATCAGCGACAGTGTGGCGAGCTCGATCGGCTTGGTCAGGAAGTGTTCCGCGCCGAGCTTTACGGCCTCGACTGCGAGGTCAATGGAGCCATGGCCGGTGAGGATGATGACCGGGATGGTGGGATCGACCGCCTTGAGGCGCGGAATCAGATCAAGTGCGTTGCCATCGGGAAGACAGTAATCGAGTACGGCAGCGTCGGGATGTCCGGCCCGCCACAGTTGCTCGGCGCCGGCGCTGGTTCCGGTGGCGAGCACGTCGTAATTCCGGCTCTGGAGGTAGTCGCTCAGAGTCTCGCGCACGGGGAGTTCGTCTTCGACCAGGAGGATTCTGTCCTTCAGCATGGTTTCCCTTTTTTACCTTGTACTCGTTCTCTCGATGCCGCTTGACGGTCTGCGACCCTGAACTGAAGACGTCCTTTCGGCGAGTTCAATGCCTCGGCCGCGATCTTCCTTGTCTGTGCAGGCAACTCACGAATGACCTCGCGGCTCCGACGCACTTCTTGTCGCAGGCGCACAAGGCCCAGCTGTTCTGAACTTCCGCCGCGTCTAGCGGTACGCTGCGGAGACACTGGTTACGAACATTAAGGCGCGGTGACCAGTGGTCATCGGCCTGAGCCGGAGTTCCCCGGCGTGGCGCATAACATTTGCAGAGAATGTTAATCGAGAAGTCGCGGATACTCGACTTCAGTGCGCGAAGTGTTCTGAAAAACGAACAAGGGACCGGGAAGTGCGCGCAAAACGAGGCTCAGGAAGCCGGGGAGTAGCGCAGACGGCCCAACTGGCGAGCGAGTCCTGTGAGCTGCTGATAACCCTCGACGAAGGCAGATGCGGGAACCGATGCTCCCGGGAAAAGGAAAGCGGCCCAGAGATTGAGGGTGATGAGAAGACAATGGAGGCGGAGGCGCACAGCGCGGTCGGTGAGTTGCTGCGCGGCCTGGCTGATGCGGTGATCAGTGTGGTGGCGCGCTGCCTGGGCGAGCCGGGTCAGAATAACTGCGTTGGCGGATACGGCGGCAACATACTCGATGGCGGCACGGAGGCGTTCCCGCTGAATGGAACGAAAGAGGGATGGGGGAAGATTCGCTCGCAGAAAGGCCTCTTCGTCGGGGTCCACCAGGTTGCAGAACGCTTCAATATCAACGGGCTGTAACTGGGATGCGCCTGCAGAAGATATCTGGAGAGAAGACCGATAGCGATGAACCCCAAAAACAGCTACCGGCACCAGGCAAGCAAACGAAATAATCGCGACAAGAATCAACGTCATGCAAATGCAAACCGAGCGGCAGCATACTCCGTTCTCCGCGGGTCCACAACCATTTTCCCCGTAAAGAAGCGCAAGGGACGTTACTTATTGTGTGGAGGCGGTTACTGGCATACGATACCGTTAGATGGTTACTCCTTTGCTGGAGCTAACAGCCGGGTTAGTGTGCATCACGCGAAAGCTAGGTTGAACATGGGGAGCTGAATATTTCAGTTTTCCGGAAACCGAACAGGTTTTATGCCTTTACTTTCTGCCCTGGAAGACCTCCGCGACACCACTCTGAAACGGGTCGCCGGCCTGCTTGGCCGTCTTGATTATCTGTCGCGGCTGCGCGGTGCGGAAGGCAGGTATACGCACTGGGGGCTGGCGCGGGTCCACGGAGAAGCCACGGCGCAGGAGGCGATCGAGGAAGCACATCGGGCCACGACCCAGGAGATTCTGCGGACTCCGCTGCGCAAAATGGTTCAAGACGCTGAAAATTCAGGAGAAGCTCAGGCGATAGATCCGGCGCAGTACGCCCAGGAGCTGCAGGAGCGGGGAGCCGACTTGCTGCCCTCGCAGCCCAGCCCGGGCGCGGTGCATCATTTTAACTCAGTGTTGCGCGCTCTTTCGTATTTGGTAAAGCCTCGATAGCCTGCCACTCACCCAACCGCATGGCCACGCCCACTACCTGGCCGACGATCTCCGCCTCCTGCGGGTGGCGCAAGACGCGCACGGAGACCGGGGAAAGCGGGTGCGGCTGCAGGATCAGATTTTCGCGCTTGAGCGTGCACCAGCAGCAGGTATAGCCATCGCGGGTTTCGACAAAGTAAATGGGGCGTTCGTATTCGGAGCGCCAAACCCCGTCGGTTACCTTGTTGCGCGATTCATCCACCTGGATAAAGGTTCCGGGCGGAAGGATGGGATACATGGTGAAGTCTTCACTGCCGATGTAACCATAGGTGAAGTGATGATTCACGAACTGAGCAAGATAGGAGAGCGGCACCGCACCCCACTGCTCGATCATGCGCCCGACATTGCTGGTGCGGCGGGTGTCGAAGGAGGGATCCATGCGGGTGGGCATTTGCACCACGCTGGTGTTTTCCAACGCCTCCATGCGGTGGGACCTGGGTGGCACCGCCAGGGCCAGATCACCAGCGCCCTCGTTGGTATCCACTCCGTACCAGCGGAGAATTTCGTGGAGGTCGCGCCGGTAAATGATGGAGAGGGCGTAGATGCGATAGATGCTGGGAACGATACCCTTGGTCTCGATGTCGGATAGGCGGCTTGGGCCGATGAGAAATTCTTCATTCCCATGCTTTTGCGCAATACGGGCGCTCGCGCTCTCCACGTCGCGCATAGTTAATCCCAAGCGTTCGCGAACGCCTCGCAGATTCTGCCCAGCTCCGAACATTGGTTCACCCATATTCGGCCATTGACCTAACTCATGATAAACCAGCCAACGCGGAAACCTTGCCGATCAAATCTTCCGCCTATTTCCCCTCGGCTGTCTAGCTGTCAGACAAAGTGCCATGCAACCCGGCCGGAGAAGGGGCCCTTGCTTTCCCACTAAATCGTCACACCTCAGCGATTTTGCCAGAATTCCCACCTGACGACCGGGGGGAGGGGCAGGTGCAGCGTCCAGATTTGGGATGGTGATGACGAACCCGTGACGATAACAGGACATCTGCCGGAAGCGCCTGACGAATCGTGGGCATGCGAGTGGTAGACGAGATCAACGGCAAGATTACTTTCCAATATAGCTGACCCGCCAGATGGAGCCGGAAGCATCGTCTGAAATGAGGAGGGATCCGTCGGGTGCGACCGTGATCCCGACAGGACGGCCCCAGACGTGATCGTTGTCTACGACAAATCCGGTCAGGAAGTCTTCATAATCGCCACTGGCATGCCCGGTCTGGTGCAGCGGGATGCGGATCACTTCGTATCCGGCGCGGACGGACTTGTTCCAGGATCCGTGCTCGGAAGCGAAGATGTCGCCCTGGTACTGGCGCGGGAATGGACGGCCGGTGTAGAAGGTCATTTCCAAAGAAGCATTATGCGGTTGCAGAGGAACATCAGGAGTGATGACCTTGCTCTGGAGTTCGGGATGCTTCCCGCGATGGCGAGGATCCTGATACCCACCCATATACCACCACGGCCAGCCGTAGAAGCCGCCTTCCTGAACATGGGTAATGTAGTCGGGAACGAGGTTGTCGCCGAGCCCGTCGCGCTCGTTCACGGAACACCAGAGTTCGCCGGTCGTGGGATCTACGGCCAGCCCCACCGGGTTGCGGATGCCGTAAGCGTAGACGCGCATGCCGGACCCGTCCGGATTGAATTCCAAGATGTCGGCGCGGTTCTTCTCGCCGGGAGTGGTGTCGGGATCGTCAATGTTGGATCCCGATCCGACCGCGACGAACATCTTGCTGCCATCGGGAGAGACTTGAATGTCGCGCGTCCAATGGCCGGAGCCGTGAGGGAGACTGGCCATGGGCTGGGCTGCGCCGCGCGCCTGCAGGTCTCCATTCTGGTAAGGAAAACGAATCACGGCGTCTGTGTCTCCGACATACAACCACTTCGGGTTTGGGCCGGGCGGATAGAAGTTGATCCCGAAGGGACAGTTCAATCCCGTAGCGAAGACCTGGGTCTGGACGGCTTTGCCGTCCGCAGTGATGCCGTGGAAGACTCGAATTTGTCCCGCCCTGCTCTCGGCCAGAAAGATGTCACCATTGGGCGCAGTGCGCAGTAGACGCGGATTATCGAGGCCGGTGGCGAACAGTTCCACTTTGAATCCGGGAGGAGCCTTGGGCCAGGCATTTGCCGGCCGCGGCACGATGTTGGCCTCGTGCTCTGCCGACTTGGTGGCGTAGGGCGCCGGAAGATCTTTGGTCGTAATTCTTCGTGTATTGCCGGGGGCTTCGTAGCGGTAATCGGTGAAGGGTGCGGGCGGTGGAGGAGCGTTGGTCCT
>Ga0335085_10007657_pt1 | contig 16646 bp, 14 predicted proteins | sample Lox_Sample_45_FD_206712 | JGI IMG/M metagenome (GOLD analysis project Ga0335085, IMG submission 206712) | Soil microbial communities from Loxahatchee National Wildlife Refuge, Florida, United States - Lox_Sample_4.5 | ecosystem: Environmental > Terrestrial > Soil > Wetlands | place: USA...
CCGAGCGCGGAACGTTCTCCCACCGGCACGATGTCCTTCACGATGTCGAGACGGGAGCGACGTTCACACCGCTCCAGCATCTCGACGAGGCGGGCGCCGCGTTCGAGATCTACAACTCGCCGCTGTCAGAGTACGCGTGTGTCGGCTTCGAGTACGGCTACGCGGCGGCGGCGCCCGAGGCGCTGGTCCTCTGGGAGGCCCAGTTCGGCGACTTCGTCAACGGCGCGCAGATCATCATCGACCAGTTCATCGCCGCGGGGCTGTCGAAGTGGCGGGAGTCGACCCGCCTGACGCTGCTTCTCCCACACGGCTACGAGGGGAACGGGCCTGAGCACTCGAGTGCGCGCCTCGAACGCTTCCTCCAGCTCGCGGCGCAGGAGAACCTGCGGATCGCGAATTGCACGACGTCGGGGCAGTACTTCCACCTTCTGCGTCGGCAGGCCCTCGACGCGACGGCGCGGCCCCTCGTCGTGATGACCCCGAAGGGGCTCCTACGGCTCAAGCAGGCCGGCTCGACGCTCGAGGATCTCGCGAACGGCGAGTTCCGGCCGGTCCTCGACGATCCGAACCGGCCCGACGAGGCCGCCCGCGGGGCCGTCGAGCGGCTCGTGCTCTGCCAGGGAAAGGTCTACTACGACATCGTCGGCCACGAAGACCGAGGGAAGGCGCCGGGTGTGGCCGTTGCGAGGCTCGAGCAGCTCTATCCGTTCCCGACCGAGCGTACGCAGGCGTTGCTGGGCGGGTACCCGAACCTCCGCGAGGTCGTGTGGGCGCAGGAGGAACCGCAGAACATGGGTGCCTGGCGCGCGATCCGACACCGGCTCGAGGAGGCCAAGCCGGAAGGCGTCCCGCTTCTGTATGTCGGCAGGCCGTGGCGCGCCAGCCCGAGCGAGGGGTATCCGACCGCACACCTGCGCGAGCAGGACCGCATCGTGCGGGCCACCCTCGGCGTCTAGCACTACTTGCGGCGGCGGGTCACCTTCGCCGCCCGGCCGGCGAGCCTGGGGCCGTGCTTCTTGGCGAGTCTGACGAGCTCTCTACGCTGCTCCGGTGGGAGACGGCGCCAGATGTCCCACGCCGCGATGGTGAGGGCCCACGGCGTCGGACGGAGCTTGCGGTACCGGCCGGCCATGGCCTGATCCTCGCAGATTCGTCGCTGCGGCTGCGCTATCCCGGTTCGCCGGCTGCCACGACCGTCCCCAGGGGCTGCATCTGGTCCGGCCCGGCGGGCGGCGGCGGCGGCGCGACGAGCGCCGTCGGCGGCTGGGTAGGCGGCGGTGGCGGTGGCGGCGGGGGCGGTGGCGGTGGCGGCGGAGGCGGAGGCGGCGGCGGTGGCGGCGGCGGTGGCGGCGGCGGAGGAGGCGTCTGGGTCGGCGGCGGCGTCGGAGTCGGTGGCGGCGTTGGCGTGGGTGTCGCCGGAGGCTGTGGGCCATTGTGCTTCCGTTTCGTCCTGGTCGGCGCAGGCGTGGGGGCCCGCTCCACGCGGGCGATGTCCACGCCCGCCGGAGCGTCGACAGGTGCGACCGAGCTGCTCAGAGCCCCCGCACCCTGCGGAAGCGATGTCGTCCCCGCTCCGGCCGGGCCGGGGATGGTGGGCGCCTGGACAACGGTTCTTCCGGGGCCCGGCCCGAGCGCGATGCCGTGTAGACCCCCGTGAGACGCGAGGAAGCGCGGAATCAGAGCGCCCCCGGTCACGGCGATCGCGAGCAGAAGCGCTGCGACGACACGTTCGGTGCGGCTCATGTTTTCCCCTCTCCCGCCGACAACATCCCCAAGTGACTATCGGCAGGGAGGTCGTTTCACTTGACTACGAAGGGGCACTGGCTGAGCAGCTTCAAGCTCAAGCTCGTCGTGTATTTCGTACTGCTCTCACTCGTCCCGATGGCGGCGATGTACTGGGGGTTCAGCACCGTCGCCGGAGCCGGCGAGTCACGCCAGGTGACTCTCCGGCAAGAGGCCGACCTCCGGGACGCCATCGCGCTCTACGAGGGGCAGGCCCAGCACGCACAGACAAGCGCGGAGCGCGTCGCGCGCTCGCGGCCGCTACAGCTGGCGCTCGAGCGCGACGACCTGCGAGCGCTCCGGCGGATCCTCGCCGGTAAGCCGTTACTCTACGTCGTCGGTCCCCGCGAACTACGCGCCGGCGCGCCCCCACGTCTCGCCGCTCGATTCCCGGTCGACGTCGTCGTCGGGACGCGTCGGCTGGGAGAGGTCGTGGGCACGGTCCCTCTCGATTTCGGCTTGGTCGGGCGTCTCCACCGCGGTGCCGCCTTCCAGTCGGGCGACATCCTCGCCCTGCTCGCGGGAACGCGGATCGCTGCCTCGTCGCCGCCGGTTCGCGGTCGCGTGGAGCTGGGCGCGGGCCGAAGCGCGACCATCCGGGTCGGGGGTATCCGCTACCGCGCCTTCGTGGCGCCGGACCTGCCGGGTCTGCCGTCTGCACGTCTCGCCGTCCTGACTCCGAAGGCGCTCATCGACGCTGCCGACGCGCGAACGCGCGACCGGCTGCTGGCCGGTCTGCTCGCCTGCCTCGCGCTCGTCGGCATCGTCGCGTACCTGCAGGGCCGGTCGATCGTCCGGCATCTCAGTCGTTTCGCGACCGCGGCTCGGAGCATCGCCCAAGGGGGCCTCGACGAGCGTGTGCCCGTTCGGGGGCATGACGAGTTCGCAGCCCTGGGTGCGGCGCTCAACGACATGGCCAGCCAGCTCGAAACCCGCCTCGCGGAGCTCGCAGCCGAACGTGCCCGCGTGCGCGAAGCCCTCTCCCATTTCGGGGAGGCGCTCGCGGCGACGCACGACACGCAGCAGCTGCTCCGGGTCGTCGCCGCGGCGGCCGCCGAGGCGACGTCCGCGCGTGGCAGTCGGATCGTGTCGGCCGACGGCTCCGTCGTCGCCAGCGGCGATGTCGACGGGGACGGCGAGAAGCTGATCGTGCCCCTCACTGCCGCCGGCGAGCGGTTCGGGACACTCGAGCTCGTGAGCGACTCGTTCAGCAAGGAGCAGCGGATGAACGCGGCCTCGCTCGCGGCGCACGCGGTGGTCGCCCTCGAGAACGCTCGCCTGCACGGCATGGTCGAGCGCCAGGCGCTCGTCGACGGGCTCACCGGACTGGCGAATCGCCGCGCTGCGTCCGACGCGCTCCATGCAGAGGCAGCCCGCGCCGAGCGGCTCGAAACGCCTCTCTCCGTCGTCATGGCCGACCTCGACGGGTTCAAGGACGTGAACGACGCGTACGGGCACGCCGTCGGGGACGAGGTCCTGCGGGTGTTCGCCGGGGTCCTCCGCGAGACGCTCCGCGAGTCGGACGTCGCGGGGCGCTGGGGAGGCGAGGAGTTCCTGCTCCTCCTGCCGGGCGCCGACGGGGAGGGCGCGGCGCATCTGGCCGAGCGCATTCGCATCGGGCTCGCGGAACGCAGCATCCCGAGCGTGCCCGAGCTCCGTGTGAGCGCGAGCTTCGGCGTCGCCGAATACGCAGGGGAGTCGACGACCGAGCAGCTCGTGGCCGCGGCCGACGGCGCTCTGTACCGGGCCAAGCGCGCCGGGAAGGACCGCGTGGAGCGTGCGGTTCCGGCGGCGATTTGACACCCTCCAAACATGATCCTGCGGCCAACCCCGTTATCATGCGGCCGGACGACGAGCACCACCCCATGGGAGGACGATTCATGCCGGTAGAGACACCGTCGATCTTCGCGCAGGTGATCAAGGAACACCTCGACCTGAAGGAGCGGAACGCACAGCTCCGCGAGGCCATGCCGATCGAGCACTACAAGGACGAGGATCCGTTCGAGAACCATCCGCTCTTCAAGAGCGAGGAACAAGCGCGAATCGAGGAGACGATGGACGGCGTCGAGCCGGACTTCAGCGATGCGAGCCTCGAGGACGTCGGGGTCTGGCCCGGCGACGAGCAGCTCGAGGAGGTCACGGCCGAGACGCGGGAGACGAGCGTGCCGGCGCTGGAGGAGTCCGCCTTCTGGGGCAACGGCGGCGCCCGCGACTTCGACTGGGGCGACTGACCGTAGGAGCGAGAGCTTCGCTCTCGCTCTCTGAAGCACGCAAGCCGTAATCCGGCTTCTCAGCCGCGTTCTCGACCGGCACGGCACGAGGTGTTCACCCGCACGAGGGATATGCGGAGGGTCCCGCGCACCGATGCTTCGTCCGTCTGCTGCGGTCCACTCTCGGGAGCGTCGAACGGTGTATCTGAACTGCGATCGGTCGGGGGATCGGTGGTAGCCCGGTCGACCCATCTTCGGCTGCTCAACGGCGACGCCCAGGCCGGCGATGCGACCCTCGTCGAGTCGTACCGGAGGCTCGCCGACGTCTTCCACGCCGTCCTTGCGGAACAGAGCCTCGACACGCTCCTCGTCCGCATCGCCGACGCCGTCGGCGACCTCATCCCGCTCGACACGCTGACGATCTACGAGGCCGACGAGACGAAGCGCGTCCTCAAGCCGGTGCTCGTCCGCGACGTCTACGCCGACGAGATCATGAGCACGACGATCAGCTTCAGCGAGGGCATCACCGGCTGGGCGGCGCGGAATCGCGAGGCCGTTCTCTCCAACCAGGCACATCTCGACCCGCGCGTCCGCACCGTGCCAGGAACGCCGCTCGAGCCCGAGGCCCTGATCTGCGTGCCGCTGATCGCACGCGGCCAGATCAAGGGTGCGCTCAACATCTACCGCGAAGGCGACGCGGTCGCCTTCAGCGAGATGGAGTTCGAGATGGCGAAGCGGTTCGGCGACGCTGCCGCGCTCGCGCTCGACAACGCAGAGGGCAGAGCGCAGCTCGAGCACCAGGCGCGCACCGACTCGTTGACCGGTCTCTTCAACCACAGCGTCTTCTACGAGCGCCTGCTCCATTCCCTGCAGGAGTCGAGCCGCACGCATCAGCCGCTCGCGGTGCTGATGCTCGACATCGACGACTTCAAGCGCGTCAACGACGTCCACGGCCATGCCGTCGGCGACGAGCTGCTCCGGTTCCTCGCCGAGGCGCTGCGCGCGATCGTCCGGCCGGAGGACGTGATCTGCCGGCTCGGCGGCGAGGAGTTCGCGGTCGTCATGGAGGGGTGCGGAGGCGAGGACGCCGTGCGCGTCGCAGAGCGGGTGCAGACCCGTCTGGCAGCCGTCGACTTCCCCAGCATCGGCCGCATGACCGTCTCGGTCGGGCTCGCCCTCGGGCCAGAGCACGCGATGAACCCGCGGGAGCTCGCCGCCTGCGCGGAGGCGGCGATGATGACCGCGAAGGCCCAGGGGAAGAACCAGGTCGTCCTCTACCACGAGGACGATGTGAAGCGCCCCGACGCGCCGGGCGTCGAGCGTGACGTGCGCTCGATCGCGCATCTGAAGATGCTGCAGAGCCTGACCGGAAAGCTGAACCGGCTGAACGACGTGCGGGAGATCGGCGAGGCCATCGCGCTCGAGCTCCGGTCGCTCGTCGACTACCACAACTGCCGCGTCTTCGTCCCGGACGGAGACGAGCTCATCCCCGTCGCGTTCCTCGGCGACCTGACGACGAGCACCGATTCCTCGTCGCTCGATCTGCTGCGGACGCGGATCGGCCGGGGCATCACCGGCCGCTGCGCGGAGCTCGGCGAGTCGATCGTCGTCGCCGACGCCGCAAACTGCGAGTTCGGCCGGCAGATCGAGGGAACCGATCCGATTGAGGAGTCACTCCTCGCCGTGCCGCTTCGCTACGGCGCTCGGGTCGTCGGCGTCGTCGTCGTCTCGAAGCTCGGGCTGAACCAGTTCGACGAGGACGACGTGAGGCTGCTGGAGGTTCTCGCAGGCCATGCCGCCGTCGCCGTCGAGAATGCGGGTCTGTACGAGGCAGCCAGGCGCGAGGCCGAGAGCGCGACGTCGCTGCTCGAGTTCGGCCGCGAGCTCGCGACCCTCGTCGAGCTCGAGGACATCGTCGCGCGCGTGACGGAGCTCTCCGCGGACATTCTCGGCAGCCCGGAGACGTCGTTCTGGCTCGAGCGGGACGGCCAGCTCCGCATCTGTGCCGAGCACGGGCACACGGCAAGCTGGCGGGACGCGCTCGCTGCCTGGGCGTTCCCCGTCGATGCGATCGACGTCAACCGGGACCCGTATGTGACGGAGCCGGAGGAGTACGCGGCGCTCGTCGAGAACACCCCGACTCCCGGCGGACGCTACGCCGTGGCGCCGTTCGAGATCGACGGTCGCGCCGGCTGCCTCGTCGCTCTCGTCGTGCGGGACGACTTCGGCGAACGAGAGCTGGCCCTGCTCGGCGGCCTCGCACAGCAGGCGAAGCTGGCGATCGCAAACGCATCGAGCTACGAGGGCCTCGAGCGGACGTTCGTGTCCACCGTCGAGGCGCTCGCCAACGCCCTCGAGGCGAACGACGAGTACACCTCCACGCACGCCCGCTGGATCACGGATCTCTCGCTGCGGGTGGGGCGGGAGCTCGGGCTCGACGAACGGGCGCTGAAGTGCCTTGAACTCGGCGCGCTCCTGCACGACATCGGCAAGATCGGCATCCCGAGCGACGTCCTCGCAAAGCCGGGCCGCCTGACCGCGGCCGAGCGGAAGATCGTCGAGACACATCCGGAGCTCGGTGAGCGGATCATCGCTCCGATCGATCGGCTCCAGGTCGTGCGGCCCATCGTCCGCCATTGCCACGAGCGCTGGGACGGCCGCGGCTACCCCGACGGGATCGCCGGTGAGGACATCCCGCTCGAGTCGCGCATCATCTTCGTCTGCGACGCGTATCACGCGATGACGACCGACCGGCCGTACCGGCGGCGGCTCAGCCACCGGGAGGCGGTGCGGCGGCTGGCCGACGGCGCCGGCAGCCAGTTCGATCCGTACGTCGTCGAGGTCGCGCTCCGCGTGCTCGAGCAGAGCCCGACCACCGAACCCTCCTAGCCCGCACGGGCGAGCTCGGGCTCGCCGCCCTCCAGCGTGTGCGCGAGGCGGCGGAACGGGCCGTCGACACCGAGCAGCTCACGCTCGCTGCCGCGCTGGATGACCTGGCCGTTCTCGACGACGAGGATCTCGTCGGCGCGGCGGACGGTCGAGAGGCGGTGGGCGATGATGATCGAGGTGCGGCCCTTGAGCAGCCGGTCGAGCGCCTGTTCGATCAGCACCTCGGTCGGGCGGTCGATGTTCGAGGTCGCCTCGTCGAGGACGAGGATCCGCGGGTCGGCGAGCAGCGCCCGCGCGATGGAGATCAGCTGGCGCTCGCCGGCCGACAGTCCGGCGCCGCCCTCGCGCACCGCGTGCTCGAGGCCGCCCGAGAGCCGCGCGGCCACCCGGTCGACGCCCACCGCGGCTGCCGCCGCCTCGACCTCCTCGTCGGTCGCGTCCGGCTTCGCGAAGCGGATGTTCGAGGCGATCGTGCCGCTGAAGAGGAACGGATCCTGGAGCACGACGCCGAGCTGGCGCCGGTACGAGTGGAGGTCTACGTCGCGCAGGTCGTGCCCGTCGACGCGGATCGCTCCCTCGTCGGGGTCGTAGTGGCGGCCGATCAGCCGCGCGAGGGTCGACTTGCCGTGGCCCGACTCCCCGACGAGCGCGAAGCAGCCGCCCGGCGCGATGTGGAAGGAGACCCCGCGCAGGACCGGATCCTTGCCGTACGCGAACCAGATGTCGTCGAGCTCGAGGTCGCCCTCGATGCGCGGCAGCGCCATCGCGCCGGGCCGGCTGTCGATGTCGGGCTCCTCGTCCAGGATGGTTGCGATCTTCACCATCGCCGCTCCCGCCGACTGCAGCTGCCCGTACACGTCCGAGAGCTCCTGGAGCGGCTGGAACACGAGCGACAGGATGTACGTCGCCGTGATCAGCGTCCCGATCGTCAGCGTGCCGTTCTCGTACAGGTTCGAGCCGAAGTAGACGACCGTCCCGGTCGCCAGCACGCCGAGGAACTCGATCGAGGGGAAGAACGTCGAGAAGATCTTCTGGACGTACGTGGACTGGGCGCGGTTCGCCTCGTTCAGCGCGTCGAACTCGGCCTGGAAGTGCCGCTCGCGGTTGAACGCCTGCACGACCGCCATCCCGGCCACCGACTCCGCGATCTGGGCCGTGACCGCGGCGATCCGGTTGCGCTGCTCGACGTTCGCCACGTGTGAGGCACGCTGGAACCAGCGGGAGAGGACGATCGTCGGGGGCAGGACGACGAACGCGATGAGGCCGAGCCGCCAGTCGGCGATGATCAGCGCGATTACCGCCGCCGGCAGGAGGATGAGGTTCGAGACGAGGGTGGGCATGCCCTGCGAGAGGACGTCCGAGACGGCGTCGACGTCGCTGGTGAGGCGGGCGATGATCCAGCCCGCCTTCTGCTGCGAGAAGTAGCGGAGCGAGAGGCTCGTGAGGTGGTCGAAGAGGTCGCGGCGTAGGCCGATCACGACGGCTTGCCCGATGGTCGCCAAACCGCGGATCAGCTGTGCCTGCAGGACCCAGCCGACCGCGGCGACTCCCAGGTAGATGAGGACGATGACCGTGAGGTGGTGCTCGTTGCCCGGGGGTGTGATTCCCTTGTCGATCGCGTTCCGGACGAGCAGCCAGCCTCCGGTCAGGCACGCGGCATTGCCGATGGCGACGAGCACCATCAGCGCAGCGAAGAGCTTGCGCCCTTCCATGTACTTCCAGAGCCGCCTCATGCCGCCACCAGTTCGTCGCCGAAGAGCCGCGCGAACTCTCCGTCCGTGCGCAGCAGCTCGGCCGGCGTCCCCGACTCGACGATCCGGCCGTCGACGAGCACGACCGCGCGGTCGGCGATCTCGACGGTCGACAGGCGCTGCGTCGCGACGAGCACCGTGCGGCCGGAGAGTGCCGGCCGCAGGCGTTTCACGAGCCGCCGCTCGGTGAGCGTGTCCACGGCGGAGAGGGGATCGTCGAGCACGACGACGCGCGCTCCGGTGACGAGTGCGCGCGCGAGGGCGACCCGCTGCCGCTGGCCGCCGGAGAGGTTGACGCCGCGCTCCCCGATCAGGGTGTCGTAGCCCTCGGGAAGGTTCGGCGCGAACGCGTCCACGCCCGCCGCCTCGCACGCAGCGAGCACCTCGTCCCAGTCGGCGTCCTCGCGTCCGGCCGTGAGGTTCTCGCGCAGCGGCACCGAGAACAGCACCGGCCGCTGCGTGACGAGCGCGACCGAGGCGCGCAGCTCGGCGATGCGGACGTCCCGAGTGTCGACGTTGCCGAAGAGCACCCGGCCTGCGGTCGGGTCGTAGAAGCGGGGGAGGAGGCTGAGCAGCGAGGTCTTGCCGGCGCCGGTCGACCCGCAGACGGCGACGATCTCGCCCGGCTCGACAACAAGGTCGAGCTCGTGCAGCACGTCCACCTCGCCGCCGTAGGCAAAGCTCACGTTCTCGAAGCGCACGCCGAGCGGGCCGGACGGAAGCGTTCGCGGATTCGCCGGCTCGGGCAGCGGCTCGATGCCCTCGAGCCAGCCGAAGCTGCGGCCGGCGGAAGCGAGCGCACGCTGGGCGAGGTCGAGGATCCAGCCGATCGCCTCCAGCGGCCAGACGAGCTGCAGCAGGAGCGTCTCGAAGAGGACGAACTGGCCGATCGTCAGGTCGCCGTGGATGACGGCACGTCCGCCGAAGAGGACGACGGCGGCAATCGACAGGCCCGGCAGGTAGTAGAGCCCGGGCACGTGCTGCGACTCGACGCCGGCCTGCCGGAGCGCCGCCGAGCGGACGCCCTCGGCCCGGTCGCCGAATCGTCCGCGCACGTCGTCCTCGCGCCCGAACGCCTGTACCATCTCGATCCCGACGACGGCCTCGTCGGCCGACTCCGTCACGTCGCCCTTCCTCGCCTGCACCTCGCGCGAGATAGGCGAGACCAGACGCCCGAAGCGGTTGGCGACGAAGCCGATCAGCGGCAGCGAGACCGCCGCAACGAGGGTGAGCTTCCAGTTGACGAGCCCGAGGACGATCCCGGCCGCGACGATCATCATCACGCTCTGGGTCCCCTGGACGAGCCCCCAGCCGATGAAGTAGCGGATGGGGTACAGGTCGTTCGTCGCGCGCGACAGCACCTGGCCGGTCGCGTGCCGGTCGTAGAACGCGCGCGGGTAGCGGAGGTACGCCTGGTACAGGAGCTCCCGCATGCGCGCCTCGATCCTGATGCCGATCCGGGCGGTCGCGTAGCGGCGGTTGAAGTTGATGACGAAGCGCAGCAGGGCGAGCCCTCCGATGGCGGCGAGATAGCCCGGGAGCTTCGACTCCTTGTGGGGAACGATCGCGTTGTCGATCGCCTGCGAGATCAGGATCGGGATCGTGATCGAGATCAGCGTGTAGATCAGCGCGCACGTCAGGCCGAAGAGGCCGAGCTTCCACTGCTCCCTCCAGAGCCGGAGCAGGCGTCGGAAGGTCGGCAGCAGGCCGAGGTCGGGCGGGTCGACTGGACTCACGTATCTCGACATGACGAAATGGCCCTGCGCAGCAGGCCCCTAACCCGCCGCACGAGCGACCGCCGACGATACCAGCGCGGCAGGCTGCTCTAGGAGTGTTTTCCGAGCTGCCTGCGTGCGGCCGGTTCGAGGTCCGGCTCGGCGGGCGGCTGGGGCAGCGGAGTCGGCGGCGGCGGTTCGGCGTCGGGTTCCGGATCGCGGCCGGGCGCCGGCTCCGTCGAAGCGTTTCCCTTGAGCCGCGTTTGCTCCTCCTGGAGCTGGACTCGCAGCCCGGCAAGCTCCCGCTCGACCTTCCGAATCGCCTGCTCGCGATCGTCGAGCCGCTCTCGTTCGGCCTTTGCCAGGTTCAGCTCCTGCTCGGCCTCGCGTTCGCGCTTCTCGGCCTCCGCGATCGCGCGGGCGAGCTCGGCCGAGCGATCAGGCCCGGGGGGAGCAGCCGCGCGCCTCCGGCCCTGGCGACCTGCCACGTCGAGACGCAGCGCCTCGAGCTCGCGTTCGCGAGCGGCGACGTGCTGCGCGTGCTCGCGCAGCGCACGCTTCATCTCCTCGACCTCCGCGAGCGCCCGCTCGTAGCGGCCGCGTATGTCCAGCCCGTCGGTGCTCACAGAAGGAAGTGTGGCTTCGAAACCGGCTGGTGGCAACCGCCTACAGCTCGCGACGCGTCACAATGGGCCCGTCCGCCGCCGTCTCGCGGAATCCGGCGGCGAGCCAGAAGGGCAGCGCTTCGGTGTTGTCGGGATGAACCTTCGCGAGGAGATGGGTTGCCCCGGCGGCCCGGGCGAGCCGAGCGAGGGCCTCGACGGCAGCGCGGCCGATGCCGTCGCGACGGCGTCCCGCCACGACCGTGAACTCCGCGATCTCCCAGCCGCCGTCGCGTACGCGGATCAGGCACAGGCCTATGGAGTCGCCTCCGGTCTCGATCAGGAACGGAAGCCGTTTCGGCTCCTGCCAATACGCGTCGAGATAGGGGTACGGATCGGTCCGCCCGTCGAACTCGAACAGATAGTCGGCGAGCAGCCGCCCGACCTCGTCACGCTCCTCGAGCGTCGCCCTCCGCAGTGTCACGTCCACCGGGCGACGGTAGCGCGGCTTGCCGGCGAGTGCCGTGCGCCCACGCAGCGGTTTTCGCATCGAGCGGGTTGACGAGGTGCACCAGAGCGATCGGCCAGCCGACGCCCGCGGCCAATGGAGCGTACCGGGATCGAACCGGTGACCTCCGGCTTGCAAAGACTGAGCCACGGTTAAAGATCATGAGGGTGAATCTGCCGGGCCTGGCTCCAGGTGAACCCTTTTTGGTCGCGCGGCTGAAGACATGCAGGAGCCTTCTCACTCGCGCCGGGCATGGGACGACACCAGTCACCACCGCGGGACACCGACTCGATCCCGGAAGCGTCGGCGGTCAGTTCGCTACGAGCTGTTGGCTCCGCCCGATCGCCACCGCTTCGATGCGGGAATGGGCATTGAGTGCCCGCAACATGCGACGAATGTGGTTCCTAACCGTATCCCTGCTCAGGTGTAGCTCCTCCGCGATCTGATCAGTCGACCGGCCGTGCTCCAGGAGGCGGAGCACCTGGGCCTGCCGCGGTGTCAGCTTCGGGTGGGGCGGCGAAGGCGGGTCATCCTCCTCGATGTCCTTGACCTGCCCGAAGACGCCGATCACGTGTCCACCGCTCATCAGCGGAACGGCGCTGACCTCGACGGCGATCCGCCCTCCGTCCGCGTTGATGAGAACGACGCTGTTGTCCGAGCCCGACGACGGCCCCATGAGGTTCCGAGTGAAGACGTCGCGCGCCCGGCGCGTTTCCTCGGGAGCGACGACGGAGGTGATCTGCCGGCCGCGAACGTCTCCGACGACTCCGCGCGCAGCGGGGTTCAGCCAGCGAATGATCCCCTGGCGGTCGATCACATAGGCGGGCACGCGGACCCGCCCGATCGCGTCCTCGACATCGCCCCCGATGGCCTCCCGGCCGCTCATGGCTTCGAATTTGCTCTCACTAGACCTGCTCACGCCTAGACACCGGTCTCCGCCTTGATCTCTCCGTTGTCGACCGCGACCTTGAGCGTCTCGTAGTCGCGTTCGTTCTGGTCGGCGTAGGAGTCGGCGAACAGGGCGACCGCGCGGTCGAAGGCCCTGGTCTTGCCGAGGTAGCCGGCGATGGCGATCGCATCTCCGGCCCTCGCGTGTGCGCGCGCGAGCTCGGCCCCGCAGATCTTCGCGTAGTAATCCATGACTTTGGGCTCGAGAACGTCGACGAGCGCCGATCCCTTGGCGTCCCACAGCTGGCGGACGTAGAAGTCGCGCTTGACGCCCTCCACAGCATCGGTTCTGGTCCAGCCGAGCATGATGTCGCTCGCGGCCTGGGTCAGCCGCTGGCCTTCGACGACGCGCTGGCCGTGGTTGCCGAAGGCGCTGTCGCCGACGAACGGCTCGAGCACCGACGCCTCGGCCTCCTTGAACTGCAGGAAGAGCGGGTCGTCCGCGTCACGGCCGAGCAGAAGCATGATCCAGGCGCGCGTGCCGACGCTGCCGACGCCGACGACCTTGCGGGCCGCGTGGACGTAGCGATAGCGCTCGAGCAGGTGGCGGCGATCGCCCGGCAACGAGCGGCGGTACGAGCGCAGGATCACGCGCAGGAGCTCCTCGAACATCTCGGCCCCGTCCGGGAAGACGTCCTCGACGGCCATGATGGTGGGCGGATCGCTGACGATCCGCGGCTCGCCGTCGACGAGCTCGGTCAGCTTCGAGAATGCCTTGAGGCTGTCCTTCGTCCGGGCCTTGCCGGCGGTCTTCTCCGCGCGCTTTAGCTGCTTTGCGGTCACCGCCGACGATGCCTGCGCGAGCATCTCCTCGAGGTCGATCCGCGTATACCAGAGGTGGAGATTGCTTTCCCCGGCGAAGCCGGCCATCGCCTCGCGATAGGTGCGCGACGCCGTCTCGTTGATCCGCGCCCGCTCCCGGTCGTCGAAGCCCCGGTCGCGGCCGGCGACCTCGAAGCTCGTCACGAGCCGCTTCACATCCCACTCGAACGGCCCGGGCAGTGTCTCGTCGAAGTCGTTGATGCTGAACACCAACCGCCGGTCGGGCGCCGCGAAAGCGCCGAAATTCGACAGGTGCGCATCCCCGCACAGCTGGGTGCGCAGCGTGGTGCGGGGCAGACCCGACAGGTCGGACGCCATGAGGTACGCCGCGCCGCGATAGAACGTGAACGGCGACACGAGCATCCGCCCGTAGCGGATGGGAACCAGCTCTGGCACCCGCGTTCGAGCCTGCTCCTCGAGCAGCTCGACCGGGCTCGGCCGGTCCTTCCGCGGTTCCCACGCCGCATGGGCCGAACGCGGCACCTCACCCCTCGCAGCCTTCCCGCGCTCGATCCGCTCCTCGACCGTGAGATGTTCGACCTGCGTCGCCGCGCCTTCGCGAGACGCCTGAGCCGCCCTGGACGTCTTGATCGTCTGGTTCATCGCTCCTCCTCCGTCATGAGACTCCGCGTTGTTCGCTCTCCCGCATCGGTTGGTCCGCTGTCACGCGATCGCTGCCCGGGAGTGTTGTCCGGCCTCGCCTCGCGCGAGCAGCACCAGCCCGGCGAGCAGCAGCGCGACCGAAACAACTGATGCGACCTTGCCGCCGGTCGTCCGCTGGGGCGTTTCCAAGAAGACCAGCCGTCCGAGCACGACGCTCGTGATCGGACACGCAGCGTTAGACGTTGCGATCGCCGGGGCGAGCACGCCGACCTGCAGCGCGCTCTGCAGGAAGTAGAAGCCTCCGAGCGCGGAGATGATCAGCGCGTAGGTGGACCAGCTCGACAAGATCGCGCCCACACCGTCGGGCACGACCTCGACGAACACGTTCATCACCGCCGCTTGAAAGCCGAAGAGAATTCCGGCCGAGGCTCCGAAGAAGGCAGCTCTCATTGCCGGACGCGAACGCGCGCCGGCGATCGCGGCCAGCGCTGTGAGGGCGGCGACGATACCGCCCGCAACGAGCCACACGCTCGCAGGCGCTGTGCTGCGGCCCGAGGCGGGGTTCGTGGCCGCAACGAAGGCGGTGATGCCGGCCACGACAAGCGCCGCGCCGAGCCATTCCCGACGGCCCACCCGCTGGCCGGTGATCGCGACTCCGAGAGGCAGCGCGATCACGATCTGGAGCGAGATGATCGGCTGGACGAGCGATAGCGGCCCCTTGGTTAGCGCAATCCCTTGACAGACCCAGCAGCCAAGCTGGCACGCTCCGCCCGCGAGCCAAACCGGCTTCTGCAGGATCGCCGCGACGAAGCCGGCGGAGCCTGCATCCGGAGCTTCCATGGTCCCCTTCTGTTGCAGGACGACGCCGAGACCGGCGAAGAACGCCGACAGAAGTGCCCAGCCCGTCGCACCCACGAGTCACACGTCCTTGGCTGCGGCGACCGTCGACATCAGCGCAACGCTGGCGACTACGGCCTCGGCCGTACGCTCGATCACCACGATGCGGTCCACGCCCTGACTCCTAGACCCGGGCCGCGAGCAGGTCGCGACGGTGGGCGAGCGCCGGAGAGAGCGCGGCGGCGAGGATCATGATCGTCCCTAGTTGCAGAAGCAGTCGCGGCGCCCACACGAAGAAGCCGAGGAGCAGCGCGACCCAGCCGATGTCGAGCAGGTAGCCGATCCAGGACGGACCGCCCTGAAGCTCCTTCGTCTGTAACACGAATACGAATGCCGCCACCACCAGGGCAGCCAGCACCTGCGCGTAGCGAGCCTGGTCGGCGATCACCCTCTTACGCACATCGAGGCCCCAAGAGCGCGCGTGGGCCAACTGGAGCACGCGCCCGAAACCGAGACCGAAGAAGAGCAGGTCGAGGATCGCGATCAGGACCGCGGAGACCTTGTGCTCGCCCGCGCCGACCATCACGGTCGAGAACAGATGAGCCGTTGCGCCATGCAGATGAAGTCGCTGTTCAGTCCGCTCGGCGAGAGCGGTAGGGTCGCTGTATACGTAGCTCGCTGCGACCAGCAGCACGGGCAGCGGCGTCAGGAAGAGGTAGGCGCTCAGAAGCACTGCGTACAACTGGCCGTCGGCCGCCTGGTAGCGGCGCACCCAGCCAATCGTCGCGCCCTTGCGCGAGTCAGGCGCCTGATTCTCGATCCACAAACGACCGCCCTGGGCGGCTGCCGCGCCGCGCGGGAACACGCGACGAGCTCGACGCGGAACCCGGGACGGCCTCGTCGTCGACCCCGGAGGCGGAGCCCCCTTCGGTTTGCTCACCTCAGCTGCGGGATGCCGTCCGCGTCCGGCCCTCACCCGTCCTCGCCGTCCGCGTGGACTCAAACCGACACGCCCAGCCGGTTCGTCGAGCTTGCCACTTGCTCGCAGCGCCAATCTCATCCTCCTCGGGACGTGGGGCTCGATGGCAGCGAACCCTCCGCGAGCATCGCGGCACGCCGCGGGGGATGTCCCCCGCAAGAGGACAATCACCCTGATGATTGACCGCCCGGTCGCGCCTGCGAGCCGAAGCGACGACGCTGCGGCGGGCGATCGCCGGGACGTTCCGGAGCGCCAACTACGCGATCTACTGCACTTGACCAGTCGGCGACTGGCGCTGACCGCGGCTCCACAGATCGCCGCCGGCGCTCCCGTTGACGCGCTTCTTCGCAGACTGAGCGGCTGCTCTTGCTGCCCTCACGCTCATCCTGCGTCGGTCGTTCTAAGATGACGGTTGGTCGGGTCCGAGATCCTTGCGGTACCAGCGGGCGGCACTGCCGACCGGGAAGCCTTCCATGACCGCGACCGTCTCGTAGCCGAGTCTTTCGTAAAGGCCCCGCGCCAGGAGGTCGTAGGCGTGGAACGCGACGAGCGCGCAGCCTCGGCGGCGCGCCTCGGCTTCTGCCCCTGCCATGAGAGCCCGCGCCAGGCCCCGTCCCCGGAGCGGCTCGTCCACCCACATCGCCTGCAACTCGCAGCATCCTCCCCAGGCGATGCCCGAGATGCCGGCCAGGATTCGGCCCTCCTCGTCACGTATGAAGATGCCGAACTCCTGGTCGTCGCCTGTCCCTGCGGCAAGTGTCGCGGCGGCCGCGACACGCTCCTCCAGCAACGCCAGATCGGCCGGATCCGGTGATTCTTCGACGACGAGCCGGAACGTGGTTTCGTGGCTAGGTTCCGAGGATCTTCGCTTTCTCGGCGGCGAACTCCTCATCGGTCAGTGCTCCAGAGTCGTGAAGCTTCGCCAGACTGGCGAGCTGCTCGATCTCGGCGTCCTCGCCGGTCGCTGCGGGTGCCTGCGGCTGCGCTTCGTCGACCGGCT
>Ga0335085_10007658_pt1 | contig 16646 bp, 14 predicted proteins | sample Lox_Sample_45_FD_206712 | JGI IMG/M metagenome (GOLD analysis project Ga0335085, IMG submission 206712) | Soil microbial communities from Loxahatchee National Wildlife Refuge, Florida, United States - Lox_Sample_4.5 | ecosystem: Environmental > Terrestrial > Soil > Wetlands | place: USA...
ATCAAATGATGAAAGCACCAAATTTTAACCCAAAACAATATAAATTGCAGAGTTTTCCACTTCAGATTAAATAATTTAAGTTAGTACTTGACAAACTTAATCTTCAGGTGTAGTCTTTCTATGAAAATTGAGGGCCGCCATGGATATCTCAAAAACCATTTGCCCCGACTGTAAGCAACCTCTCAAGATCGTTCGCATGGCTTGCGCCTCCTGTGGGATGTCCATGGAGGGCGAGTTTGAGGTCTCTCCGCTCGCCCAGCTTTCTTTGGAGGACCAAACCTTCGTCATCGCGTTCGTCCGCTCGCATGGATCCATCAAGAAAATGGAGAGCCTGTTCGGCATCAGCTATCCCACGGTGAAGAACCGCCTGAATGCCATCAGCGCCGCGCTCGACAAAAGTTTCCAAGCGCCCAGTCCGAATCTTTACGTCCTCGAACAGCTCGCCAGGGGAGAGATCAGCGTCGAGGAAGCGCTGGAAAAACTCTCATGACAACTTAAGGAGGAGAACACCATGTCAAATGAAACCAAGAAAGTTCTGGAAATGCTTGCTTCCGGTCAGATCACCGCCGACGATGCGGAAAAGCTTTTGGAAAAGCTCGCAGCAAGCGGCCCCGCCCCCGCCCCGTCGGCCGCCTCGGAGGAGGCTAAAGGAGCCGAGGGCAAATCCAACCCCCAGCGCGTGCGGGGGTGGGGGATTCCCGCCCGCGAGGAATCTTCCACGGCGGACCCCAAGCTGCGCTTCCTACGAGTCGTGGTGGACAGTCCCGATCGCGACCAGGTGAATGTTCGCGTCCCGTTGGCCTTTCTGCGCGCGGGTATGAAGCTGCTGGGGGTGATTCCGCCCCAGGTTAGCGAAAAGCTCGCCGAAAAAGGCATTGACCTCGCCGCCCTTCGGGATTTGAAGGGGGGAGAACTGGTTGACGAGCTCAAGGACCTGCACGTCGATGTGGATAGTAAGAATGGGGAAAAGGTTCACATTTACTGCGAGTAGCCTGGGCTGCAATGCCCCCCATGACTGCCGGGCCTGCAGCCGGGGGCGTGATGCTGGTAGCGGCGGCTTTATGCCGCCCCCGTCCGTTGTAACCAATGGGGAATTGGTGGGATAAACCCGCCGCTGCGTCGCGCCTAACGGCTTTTCATCAGCCCGCTAATGGTTGGAATCCAGCTCGACGACCCACCTGGGAGGCTTGGTAATGACGTTGGGGTCGGTGTCAGGATCGTACTTTGCGGCCAACTCGCCCGTGTCGATATCCCGCAATTCGTAATGGACTCCCATCCCTCCGTGCACGGTCTCCTGCTGGAAGGCCACCTGCTTACCCTCCGCCCAAAAGCACCACCGCCAGATCGGAAGGCCGGTGCCCGTAAAGGTGCGCTGAGCGCCGTTCAGTAAGATCACCAACTTTAACGGTATGGGATAGGACGTACAGCCGTTGGGGTAAAGAGCCAACCAGCCCACGGCTCGCCCGTCAGGCGAGATTTGCGCCTTCTCAAAACTCACTTGCTCCGCGTCCTTCTTCGGCACGATTTCCTTATGGTGTTTGGTGGTGACGCGAAGTTGGCCGCTCGGATCGATGACGGTCTCAACATAAATGTCCGTTGATGCGTAGACCGGCGCCAGCCACAAAAAGAGAACAGCGCACCACACGCAAGCCTGCCGTGCGAGTGATGCCTTATCCATCGTCGACTTTCTGTGGTTGGGCATTCTACAATCAATTCCAGTGCCTTAACCGACCCATCGCGGATAAGGTCTTTTCGCGCCGCGTTTTTACTTGGCCGCCGACTGCGGCTCGCTGGCGCCGCGGTGGCATGTCCAGCAGGTCACGCGCATGTGGCCGCCGAAATTGTCTTTATTGATCTGGTGGGCCATCTGAATCATTTTCCGGGCGGTCTGCTTCTCATCCTTGTCGTCCTTATCAAACGCCCCTTCAACGTGGCAGAAGTCGCACTTCACGCCCAGGGAGCGCGTGAATGACCGCATGGCGTTCATCACTTCAGGGGCGGGCACGCCTTTAAAAACCTGGATATTTTTGAAGGCTTCCTCCGCGAGCTTGGGGGGCTGGGGCGGCTCCCAATCGGCTTCGGCCTGCTTCTCATAGACAACGGTATCTTCGTTGGGGGGTCTGTCGCCCATGATGCGGCTCTCATGGAACGTGAGGGTTTGGCCGTCTGGGGATAAGGTCCACGTGTCGCTAAGGCGTATTTCGCCCATGCCCGTAGTGGCGACGGAGTCCACCGCCAAGGCCCCGTCCTTCCATTGGACTTTGCTCTTCAGGGGAGAACCCATCATCTCGTTCGTGTTGTCGTCCGAACCGATGGTGTAGTGGAACTTATGGATATCCTCACCCATCTCGCCCATAACACGGGTCGTTATGGTCAGATCAGACCCTTGCTGCTCGATCTTGACGCGGCGGTTGGTGGCCGGACGGCCGGACACTTGACTCTTTTCCGGGTTCCAGCGCCAAATGCCGGAAAGGTTGGGAGTGGATTCTTGCGAGATCGCCTGAACGGCCCCCAACGCCGCCAGTGCTAACAGCAGATAACGAAACTTCCAAATGGGGTGAGGGGGGTTCCTCATCAGCGCCTCCTGGGCGGACATGAGCTGCATTCACTGATACAAGGCCTGGCCCAATTTAAATAAAGAATCAAATCCTAGCATTATTTGCCTCTCGGTGCATCTGGATTAAAGCGCCAGGGGTGCACGGCTCACTGCAAGCTTGTGCAAATTAGCGACCTTTTCGAATGGTCAACGCAGCTCCGCATCAAGCGCACCTTGGGAGGCACGATTTTGACCCCCTCACCCGTCCCGCCCGGCTGATGAAAACGCCGGTTGCGGTCCACCCTCTCCCCCAAAGGGGCGAGGTACGCAAATTCAAATTGACCAGGGCGCTGAGTAGGTTGTTATGGATGCGTGCGACACAGGAAGGTAAAGGGTTTCCGCACCGGCAGGCGGCAAAGCCGCTGGTCAGCGCTTGTCCGTTAGAGCGCAATTTGGCCAAGGTTGCGGCAAGCCATCCAACTCCCACCGATTTGCGCTGGTACTCGGGAATGGAATTGTGTGATATCTTCTCGCAATGTGAAAAATGCTTGAGGGGGAGAGTCTATGGCCTATCCAAAACCCAGCCGCCGCTCATGGGCCGAGCCCTGGAAAATCAAAATGGTCGAGCCCATTCGTATGACCACGCTTCCCGAACGCAAAATGTTTATCGCGGGAGCTGGCTACAACACCTTTTTGTTGCGCTCCGAGGACGTCTACATCGACCTCTTAACGGACAGCGGCACCAACGCCATGAGCGACCGTCAGTGGGCAGGCATGATGCTGGGCGACGAAGCCTATGCCGGCAGCAGGAATTTTTACAACTTGTGGGAGACGATAACTCAGTATTATGGGTATAAGCATCTCGTTCCCACGCATCAGGGGCGCGGGGCGGAGAACATCCTCTCCAAGGTCATGATCCACCCGGGAGACTTCATTCCCGGCAACATGTATTTCACCACCACTCGCCTCCATCAGGAACTTGCCGGTGGCACCTTTGTCGACGTGATAATTGACGAAGCGCACGATCCCGCGAACCCGCACCCTTTCAAGGGCAATGTGGACCTCGCCAAGCTTCAGCGCGTCATCCAGGACGCCGGCCCGCGCCAGATTCCCTATGTATGCATCGCGGGCACGGTGAACATGGCGGGCGGACAGCCACAGTCGATGGAGAACATGCGTGCGGTGCGTGAGTTGTGCAAGCAACACAACATTCCCATCGTGCTTGACGCCACGCGCGCCGTGGAAAATTGTTATTTCATCCAGCAGCGCGAGCCGGGGTACCAATCCAAAAAGGTAGCCCTGATCTTGAAAGAATACTGCTCTTATACCGACACGTGCACCATGAGCGCGAAGAAAGACGCGCTGGTGAACATCGGCGGCTGGTTGGCAACCAACGACCAGGGTCTTTACGAGGAGGCGCGCAACCTGGTGGTGGTCTACGAGGGCTTGCACACGTACGGCGGCTTGGCAGGCCGCGACATGGAAGCTATGGCGCGCGGCATCGTGGAAAGCGTCGAAGACGGCCACATCCGCACGCGCGTGGGCCAGGTGGAATACCTTGGCAACCATCTGCTCGACTGGGGCGTTCCCATCGTCAAACCCATTGGCGGGCACGCGGTTTTCCTGGACGCCAAAGCGTTCTACCCGCACATTCCGCAGTCACAGTACCCGGCGCAGGCGCTGGCCTGCTATATCTACGTTGACTCCGGCGTGCGCACCATGGAGCGCGGCGCCGTCTCCGCCGGACGTGATCCCAAAACCGGCGAAGAACACTTCCCGAAACTGGAACTGGTGCGCATCACTCTTCCCCGCCGCGTCTATACGCAAGCCCATATGGATGTGGTGGCGGAATCGGTTCTGGAAGTTTACCAGAACCGCGAGCAAGCCCGCGGCCTGCGCATGACCTACGAACCCAAATACCTGCGCTTCTTCCAGGCAAGATTTGAGCCGGTCTCCTGAACAGAAGATGAAGGCGCATTGCTGATTGAGGCAACAGCAATCCGGATAACAACCCCGTCGTCTCCGGCGCCACCCCTCCTGATTCGGGAGGGCAGTTTTAGGGTGATTCGCGCCTCATCGCCGTTCTGCAACTTACCGTTGAGTTTCAAACTTCTCGGCTGTCAGCAGTCGCACCGGCCCCAGCAATCCGGATGAGATCAACGGGCTGTCCTTTGCCCATTGGCGGCGCGAAGTGAAGGTGAGACGTCCGGTGGGACTGGCTTTCCCTTCCAGAACCCACTGGGGCCATGCCTTCAGCCCTCCATTCGCATCGCGCTCGCAATCTTCAGGAAGGTGTTCGTCCCCAATCAGCCGGTTGACCCACAGATTTGCCACCCTTACTTCCAGCGTGTTGTCAGTCAACTTCAGCGCCTGGGTTACATCAACTCGATGCGGCGGATTCCAAAGAACGCCAAGGTTTTTGCCGTTGAGAATCACTTCGGCGATAACCGCCACCTTGCCCAAATCCAAACAGATTTTGGAACTCGAATCCGGCAGACGAGACCCGGCGAAGTTGAACTTGCATCGATAGGTGGCCGTGCCGGAATAATACTTTATGCCATCCTCGACGTGCGTGGACCAGTCTTGCAACCTCTCGAACGTGACGTTTGCCGGACCGCCCCATTTCGGATCAAACTCAACTTGCCATGGTCCGGTGATTTCCTGCGGAAGCGGCAGAAGAACCTTCCATTGCCGGTGCTCGCCATCTGCGGTTTTGAGTGCGTATGTGCCCGATTTCCAGATCTCACCATGGGAGAAATCAAACGCGGCTACATCTTGGGTCGCGGTGGGAACCGCGCAAAGACTATCGAGTCCCGAGGCCCGAAGCATTTCGTTGAACTGATCCAGGGGAGCGATCTCGCCCGCAAACGGGCAGCGGTCCACCCAGCCGCTGCTGCCACGTGCAGGAAAACGACATATTGGTCCGGATTTGACAAGTCTGCCGTTTAGAAACAGCTTGGGAATTCTGTTCTCATAAACCACTCCGACGAGCGTCGGAGCGGTGATCGGCGCCGCATATACCAGCAGCGGCTCGACCGTGCCGGAATTGCCGTACTGATACACAACGATGCCATTCTTACCCACAGCAAACCCGGCGCGCGCTTCACCCGGCGCTGAATATGTCTGGTACCCGAGTCCCGGAGCCGTCACGTCTTGGCGCTCATACGCCAAGTTAACGCCATTTTCTTTCGGCAGTACGATTTCCGGTCCGGGAGCGGCCCACACGGCCATCATGAAGGAATCATCCGTGTATTTCGGCTCGGTTTTAACGCGCGGCTGCGGCCACAGCTCCTCTCCATTAAGGATGACGGAGATGATGCGTCTTGGCTCTTTGGCCGAGGGGCGAAACACAACGAACACCGACTCATGGGCGTTGAGAGAGATGGGGATCTTCGTAACACCAATGTTCTCTTCATAAACATGAACCGGCTCGATGCGCCCGGTTTGCGGCCAATACAATTCCGGCAGCTTGCCCGCAACACGGAAAGAGCCGGCACCTTGCACCAAGGCAGCTTGTTTGTTGGCAACGAAATAGATTTCTGAGCCCTCGGAAGTCCGGCGATGGGTATAGTTGAGTTTCCCTTTCAAATGCGCATCACAAGCAAAATCTGCCGGCACTCCCATTCCAGCCAATGCTTGTTCAGGCGTGCTACCCCAAACCACCCGGCCCTTTCCCAAGCGATGCTCGCCTGTCCCGGTAATCCCCCCCGTTTCACCCCAGAGCTCATCCGCCAGTTGTTTCACCTCCGCATCGCATCCCGGGAAACCGGCGAGGCTCGGCGATTTTAGAGGCCGATTCCCGAGCACCGTCGCACCGGCGTCGACAAGTTCTTTGATCCGCCGGAGCAATTCCGGAGTCATCGTCCGGACCGCGGGCAGCGGCATCGGCTTATAGAGGTAGTCGTCGGAATCCATCAGCCGCACCACCGGCTGGCCGCCAGCGTTGTACGTCGGCAAAACCAGCAGCCGGTACTTCATCCCGGACGGCAGGACCGCCCAACCGTCTTGCACCGTCATCCTCTGCACTAATTCCGCCGGGCAGCCATCAAAGTTGTACTCCGGACGATCGGGAATGCCGCCGCGCATTGTGGCTGGAATCGGTGTCGTAAATCGGTAAGGCGCCCCCTCGGGAACCACGAAACATATATCCGCAACGAATTGCCCCTGCCGTAGCAGGTACTGGCAACGGGCGATATATTGGTGCCATGGCTTCGATTGCGCCCACCAGGTCAGCGATTGATGAAACACGGTTCCAATCGTCAGGAATGAAACACCTGGAACCAGGCGCGGCCAGGGTTGCATAATCCACTCGCTGAGGCAGAGACGATTGACTCCGATGCAGAACGCCCAATCCGCCATCGGCTTGAGGGTGGCAGGATGATCGAGGAAGTCCCCGCGAAACGACGTGAAGGCTTCCGCGCCGATGATCTGCTTTCCATAAACGTGGGCGGCCGACGCCATGCTCTCGCTCAGATCGCTCAGCGGCAGACCGCTATAACAGCTTCGCCAGAACTCGGTCATCGGCTCGTCGGCGCGCCCGGCATAGCGCAAGTCATCGCAGGTACCGTCGTAGCCCTCGATTGACAATCGGAGTCCTTTAGAATGCGCCAATTCCCGAAAGTGCTCGGCATAGTTTTCCAGTAAGAGCTGGCATACGGTTTCGCGGTAGTCCCACAAAAACCTCTCCGAAATCTCGCGGGTGTCGACAACGATCCCGTCGAGAACGGGCAGGTAAGGGAGTAGGTCATACCCGCGAAGTCGGCGAAATTCATCGCGGAAGCCGTTCGTCCAGTTGCCCGAACCGGCCTCCCAACTGTCGATATGAGCCGATACGAGTACCTTTCCCGCCAAGGGCCCGGCCCTCTGAGCGAGCTTCCCCACCATGCCTGCAAAGTGTGCTTCCACAGCAGACTTACTGAGTTTGTCGCATTCCAGCCCTTTGGCTTCCTCCTGCGCCGATCGCGTTGCACCATTGGATACCGTATGCCCGAAGCGCAAGATAATCCACCGACCGGCCGGAACATCCCAGCTTAGCTTGCCTTCCTTTTCGAGTTTGTCGGTAAGATCCAGCATCCGCGCTGACTGAAGGCATTGGTCTGCTGGAACCGCCGGCCACTCAGGATGAGTCGGAATGAAGCGCGGCCACGGAACCACCTCAAAGAAATCGCGTCCTCCGGCAAATGATTTGGTGGTGTTGATGTCTGGAATCCGATAAGTCAGCGCGCCTTCACCAGATGCTACCGGATAGGCGAGCACGGCACTATCCTCATAAAAGCCATGCCTAACGCCCACCGGCTGTGCGAGCGGTCCGTCAAAATGTGAAGGTCCTACCAGAATCGTTTGGGAAACAATGACCTTCTGTGATGCCTGTTCCGGCCTTACCCAAGGGCCGGCGCTACCTGCCCATCCAGGATCATTGTTCAGATTCACTTCGAGCCCCAGGCGATCAGCTTCCGCCAGCATGTGGCTGAACAGGTCCAGCCACGATTCGGACATAAACCGATGCGGACCGACGGGATTCCCCAGAGCTCCGTCCATAAAGAGCAATCCCCGGATTCCCGCCTGCTTCATGCCCTCGAGGTCAGCAGTGATCCCTTCTTTCGTAATGTTACCTTCCATCCAAAAACTGTACACCCAAGGGTATGCCTCAACCGGCGGGCTTGCGAATTCATCCATCCATCGTTCGCCGCGGTCCTGCACGGTATCCTGCGCCTGAGATTTACCCAGCTTCGCATAGGCTAGTAACATTGAACTGGTCTGAAGGAATTGTCGGCGGATCATGGAAACACTCCCTTGGGAATAATTTAGGCACGAGACACCTCGACAGACTTGCGGAGTATAGCAGAGGCTCTCACCACCCGCCCTTACGACGCGGCCTTACTTTCGGCGGCGAGGAGTTTGCGGCAGATGCGAATCAAGCGGCTGTGTGGTATCGCCTGGTTCAGGTTCAGCATCACCAATTCGCCTTGGCGGAAGCTGCTGTAATACCAGCGCGAGAGGAGGCTGAGGTGTTCCCAGGGGGGGAACGGCGGCGGGACTGCCCGGCCTGCTTCCCCTCCGAGCGATTCCATCAAGTCGTGGAGTTGGCGGTCGAGCGGCGTGGGATTGGGCACATTTTCATCGAGCGAAAGCGCCGAGGGGCCGCGAATCTCGCCTCCGATAATGCGGAAGAAGACTATCGAGTTCGCCTCGGCCCCCGGCAATACCATCACCGCATGGAGGTCACGAAGATTCCTTACCAGGTCGCACCTCTGACGCAGCACTTCGTTCAGTTTTTCGATCCGGTGGTGGGTCTTGGATGCCTGCTCGAATTCCAGCGACTCGGAAGCCTGGGCTCGCTCCGTTTCCAGTGAGCGCAGGAGGGATTTGCCTTGTGAATCCAAAAACTCCAACACCCGCTGGACTTCGCCTTGGTATTCGGTATCCGTGCATCCGGCAAAACATGGCGCCAGACACATGTGAAGCTGCGAGTAGATACATCCGGGATGGGAAGGGTCCGGATTCAGCTCCTCCACGCAGCGGCGAATTTTGAAGAAGTCCAGAAACTCGCCGGCAAAGCGCTCCGCCAGGGCCGCAGAGGAAAAAGGGCCGTAGTAGAACGAGCCGTCTTTCACCATCCGCCGCGTCGGGTAGCAACGCGGGAAGCGGTTCTTCATTTTCAATTTCAGCAGCGCTGGAGGCCTCAGACGCAGGCGCTCGCGGTATTGCCGGGGAAAGTGATGCCGGTTCAGCAGGTAAAGAAGCCACGTCCCTTCGAATGCCGAACCCACGGGTTCATATTCAATGTAGGCCGTAAGCTCGCGCAGATTCAGCATTTTGGAAATTGGCCGCCGGGAGGATAGCAAACGGGCGAGGCGGCGGCGCAAATCGACTGTGCGCCCGAGATACGGCGCGGAAGGAACTCCTTCGCGAGGAGCTGGGAATAAGGCGAATACGGCGGAGTAGGAGGGGAGTCCCTCCAGGAAGGCGTCCCCTTCAGCGCCAGCTTCGAACGGAGTGGTGTAGCGAAGATGCATACCCTATCCAGAAGGGATTCTATCGGTGGGAGAAAGCCCGGGTCAAGGCAGGACGACGACGGCGTTCGCCAAGATGGGCGGCAAACGCCACTTGGCTCCAATGCTGAGCTGTCCTGGTTTCGGCTGTAGCGCCGGCTTCCAGCCGGCATCGAGCCGCCAAGATGGCGGTGCTACGTACAAATTAGGAAAGCACCCCCACTACGGTGGAAACCCGTGCGAAACAACCAGGGTAGGGCTTTCACTGACCCGGCGAGGTTGGTATTTGTCTATTGGGAGGCGGGAAAGAAAGGAGCGAGTTTGTCGTAAGTGGCAAAAAGGTCCTCCGGCTGGACGCGCGTTTCCCCCACCACCGTCATGAAATTCGAGTCCCCGGTCCAGCGCGGCAGAAGGTGAAGGTGAAGGTGGTCCGCCACCCCCGCCCCGGCACATCTACCTAAATTCATGCCAAGATTATATCCTTCGGGATTATAGCATTTTCTCAATGCCACCTGGAGGCGTTGAGCAAGTTCCATCATCTCCGCCAGGGTTCCCGGCGCTAATTGATCGAGATCGCCAACATGGGCATAAGGGGTCACCAGCATGTGGCCGGTGGTGTAGGGATAAAGATTGAGTAGGATGAAGTTACCCCGGCCTCGATAAAGCACCAGACTTTCGCGGTCATGAGAAGGGTCCAACGCCACCTTTTGACAGAACGGGCAACCTTCACCCTTCCCTGTCTGGCTGACGTAGCGGTATCTCCAGGGACTCCACAAATAGTCCATAATTTCCGCAAGCCCCGCGAGGGGAGGGACACGAACTCCTAAGGAGTTACCGGGTTTGGGGCCGCAGGCGGGGGAGGAGGTGGAGCCGCAGGGGTCTCCTTCGGCACAGATGTGTTTACCAGGTCTTTCAATTCTTTACTGGGTTTGAAATAGGGAATCTTCTTGGCCGGCACGTCCACGCGCGCCCCGGTCTTGGGATTTCGCCCAATGCGCGGCTTGCGTTGCCGCGTGCGGAAACTTCCAAAGCCGCGGATCTCAATCTTGTCGCCGGCTTTTAGCGACTTCACAATACTGTCAAAAATGGTCTCAACGATGACCTCGGAGTCTTTGCGGCTCATTTCCACAACGCGCGAAACATCCTCGATCAATTCTGCCTTCGTCATAGTGGTCTCCTGCTCGGAGTTTTCCTTTCCTAAGGAGTAATGCCGGCTGACGACAGCGCCTCGGCCATGGTCGACAATCTTTCGGGTTCTTTCGCTTTGGGAGCGACCGGCTCAGGAGGTGGAGGAGGGACTACTTCCTTCATGCTCAAGGCAATCTTCCGGTCTCCGGGATTCAAGCGAATGATGCGAAATTCGTGCTCGCTTCCCACCTCTAGTTTAGCATTCCCGCTGCCACCTTGCTGGATTTCTATTTCCGAGACGTGGCACAGGCCTTCTATCCCTTCCTGAAGCTCTACGAATACTCCAAAAGAAACTTGCCGGGATACTTTGCCGTGAACCACATCACCCACATGCATCTTGGCAAAGTAACTTTGCCAGGGATCCTCTTCCAGTTGTTTCAGCCCCAGGGCGAGCCGCCGATTCGCGGGGTCCAGGGCCAAGATGACAGCATCAACTTTTTGCCCCTTCTTCAAAACCTCCGAGGGGTGCTTGATATTACGGTTCCAGGATATATTGGTCAGATGAATTAGACCATCCACCCCATCTTCGATTTCCACAAAGGCGCCGAATTCTGTGAGGTTCCGGACTCGGCCCTGCACGATGGCGCCTACGGCATACTTCTCACTTACCGCAGTCCAGGGATCCGGCAAGCTCGCTTTGAGACTTAGAGAGATACGGCGCTTGGCCATGTCAACTTCCAGAACCCCCACGTCAACACGGTCTCCCATCGTGAGAATCTTGGAAGGATGGCGGAGGCGTTTGCTCCAACTCATTTCCGAGATGTGGATGAGTCCTTCCACTCCGGGCTCCAGCTCCACGAAAGCTCCGTAATCCGTCAGGCTCACGACACGGCCCGTCACGTGGTCACCCGCATGGTAGGTGCGGGGCACCATCTCCCAAGGATCCGGTGTAAGCTGCTTGAGGCCGAGCGAAACGCGCCCCTTCTCGACGTCGTGCTTCAAGACCTTCACGCGTAATTCCTGGCCCACCTGCACGACTTCCGAGGGGTGCCCGACGCGCCCCCAGGCAAGATCGGTGATGTGTAAGAGGCCGTCAATTCCCCCCAGGTCGACGAATACACCATAATCAGCCAGGTTCTTGACCTTGCCATCCACCTCGGCGCCCTCTACCAGGCGCTCCGCCAATTCGCTTTTGCGGCGATTGAGTTCCTCTTCCAAGGCCAACTTACGGCTGACCACCACATTGTTCCGCTTGCGGTTGATCTTGATGATCTTGCAAGTGATTTCCTGGCCCTTCAACGCGTCAACGTTGTGGTGCACGCGGACATCAGCGTGAGATGCCGGGAGAAAAGCCGGAACTCCCACGTCCACAGTCAAGCCACCCTTGATGCGGTCGATCACCCGCCCGGTGATCGTGGTTTGCTCCTGGAAGGCCCGCTCGATATCTTCCCAGACTTTGCGGCGCACCGCCTTCTGGTGCGAAATCTCGACCCGCCCCGTCCCCTCATCGTACTGCTCGATCCATATATCCACCGTGTCGCCTGGCGCGACACTGACTTGACCTTCACTATTCAGGAATTCGGCGAAGGGGGCGGTGACTTCCGTCTTCAAACCAAGGTCGATGACAATCTCTCCGTCCGCGACCTTCAAAACCTTACCCTGGACAACCTCTCCGGGCACAAGGGGAGCCGCCGAAAGGGTCTCCATACCGGCCAGCAAGTTCGACATGTCAGTGCTTTCGGGGGTGCCGGAGTTGAGCGTACTCACTTCCACGGGTTGTTCAAGGTCAGTTCCAACCTCCTGTGAGCTGCGATTATCCTCCAACGACATCAACGTGCCTCCCTTACCTAAAACCCGACGCAGACTAACAGGAAAGGCTAATTCTACCCCCGCTTCCAAACCGAAGTCAATCACACCTGAGGATAGTTCCACCTTCAAGGAAGCATCGCCTGAAGCCCGCTAAGATAAGTGCACCTGGCCGCGCGTAAGCCCCGGCAGCGCACGATCACACGGTCCACGGCGGAAGCCGTGGGATCGCGCCGCCTAGCGACGAGTCCGCCACGGTAGTGCCGACATCAGGGCTTTGCCCAGTCCGTCGCGAATATGGCGCTCCTGCCGGGGCTGGAGAAAATCTCCTCTTCCCTCTTCCTCACGGCTGGCGCCGTGGGCTACATTATTTCGCCCCTACCGTGGCTTAAGACCCTGAAAACGGGGAGCCACTGCATAGTTCAGTTGGACAAGAAGGATAAAGCCGATGCTCAAATGAGTGTTGATGATACACATAAGGGCGCCGGCGGCGTATAGTGCCTGGGCAATCAAAATACGGCGGCAGATTGCCGTGGATACGTCGGGGGGAATGTCGTCTCTCACCAGCCCCGCCCGGAGGGCGTATCCCCAACTTCCATACAGGACTGTCCCCAAAAGCAGAATGTTGCTCCAGTAGACGAGGAGCGCCGTGCGATAAGCCATAAACTCCGCCAGCAGCATGGTGGAGAAGGGCGTGACCGTGACGGCAAAAAGGAACGCCAGGTGAATCCAGGAGAGGTGGCGGTCCGAACGCACGAGATGGTTGAGCTGAGTCTGCTGGCCAACCCAGAAAATCCCCAGCGTCAGGAAACTCATCAAGTAAGTGAGCAATCGAGGCAGGATCGCCACCAGCGCGCGCCACAGGTCATGTTCACTGTGGATGGCAGCGGCGGCCGGAAGGCGGAGATCCAAGACCATCAGCGTCAAGGCGACGGCAAAAATACCGTCGCTCAACGCGGCCAACCGTTCCACGCTCTGCCCCGCGATGCGGTTGTAGGAGATCCTCATCCTTTGCACCTCAGTGCCTTGGATAGCCCCTCCGCCAAAATCACAACGTCGGCAATTTGGGGACGGCAAGGATATGGAAACTCCAAGGAAAAGCGGAGCCGCTCACCACCAATTTCATTCCACGTGAAATTTGTACCCCGCCTGTTTGATCGCCTTACGGTAATCGTCGGAGCTCATTTCCACGAGTTTGCACATCTCGTAGAGCCGTGACCGCAGTGTGACCCCCAACTGGTTCAGAGTGTAATCGACATCGGGAAGGGTTTCACCGCCGGGTGTTTTTACTTCGCGCCGCCCGGAGGCATCGCCAAAAGGCAAAGTCGTAGTAATAAGGGTAACTTTTTTATAGTTATAACGTGAATTGATAATATGCTGCAAGGTCTCTTTCACCCAGCCGCTGGGGTTGGAGGCGGCCAATTCATCGAGCAAAAACACCTCCGCGTCCAGGACCGGTTGCAGGACGCTGAGCTCGGTACTCTGGGTTCCGGGATTGTAGCTGTCGCGGATGGTCTTGAGCAATTCGTGGAAATCGTAGAAGAGGCATTCCACCCCTTTGCGCAGCATCAGTTCCCGGAGCACCGCCACCGCCAGGTGCGTCTTCCCCACCCCGGTCGGCCCCACAAACAGAAGGCCAAAATCGGTGGGATATTCCTCCACGAATCGTTGCGCGCAGATTTTCGCCACCGTCAGACTGGGGTTTTCCTGCCCGGTGGCCAGGCTCTTGCGGACGTCAAAGTTCGCGAGTTCGCAATGTTCATATCGAGGCGGGATGTGCGCCTGCTTCAGCAGCAGTTCCGAACGCTCAAGATTCTGGCAATCGCACGGCGCAACGCGCCGGATGCCATTCACCTCGACCGGTTTCCATCCCGTGCCGTCACACTGGGGACAATCCTTTTGGGCCATAGTGATTTGCTCGCTGTGATTTTAATCCAAGCGGCAGCCCGCGGGCATAGATTTCTGGGGAGCGGCGCAGGAGGAAAACAGCTCTCTCCCTTGGGGAGAGGGCGGCAATTTCCTGTGCGCAGGCGACTTCGGCGGGCCTACTGCTTAATGCCTACTGCCTTCTGCTATTTCGCACCGCCGCGGGCACGAATCATTTGCAAGGGCGAAATGCGCACCAAGGCATTCTGAATTCCCTCACGGTCCTTTTCAGAACGCTCCAGAAATTCCTTTTGCACATAGTCGACGAACGCCTGCATTTCATCCTGCATCAGGCGCATGCGCCGGCGCATGTTCAAAATGATTTCGATTCCGGCCAGGTTCACGCCCAGGTCGCGAGTGAGGTTCAGGATGGTCTCGAGTTGCTCCAAATCGTCTTGCGTGTAAAGGCGCGTATTGCCGTTGGAGCGCGACGGGATCAGCAACCCCTCGCGCTCGTACAGGCGCAGCGTCTGGGGATGGATGCTGTACATCTCGGCCACGGCCGAGATCATGTAGCCAGCCTTGCCGCGAGTTTTCCTGCCACGTTTCGCCATGGGAAAAGTTGTCAGTCGTCAGTATTCAGTCATCAGATCGGAGCTGGCAGCTTTCTGCTATCAGCCATCAGCTCTCAAGATTCAACTTTCACAATTCAAGATCAAAATTCGTGATTCATAATTCAGAATTCATAATTCGCAATTGCTCCCGCCTACGGTTTGCTCCCTGCTGCCTTCAAATCCTTCCTGGGATCGTCAGGGTTCAGGCGCGCAAGCTCGCGCAGGATCTCCTTGGTGCGCTCATCGACGACGTGCGGCACCATCACCTGCACTTCCACAAATTCGTCACCCCGCAGCTTTCCGGAGGACTCCCGCAGCGACGGTGCACCCTTGCCACGCAGTCGCAACTTCTGTCCGCTTTGCGTGCTGGGAGGAATCTTGATGGTACTGGGGCCGTCGATCGTGGGGACCTCCACCTTGGCGCCCAAAGCCGCCTCCGTGATGGTAACCGGCAGCTTGACATAGAAATTATCGCCCTTGCGCTCGAACACCGGATGGGGCTCCACTTCGGTGACGATGTAGAGATCGCCCGGCGGGCCTCCCTGAATTCCTGCGTTGCCTTTTCCGGGAACGCGCACGCGCGAGCTTGTGTCAACCCCAGGCGGAATCCTCACGTTCAGGGTTTCGGGCGTTTGAATTGCGCCGGTGCCGTGGCATTTGGGACAGGGCCGACGCTGCTTGCCACTTCCCCCACATTGCGGGCAAGTCATCTCGAAGCGCATGGCGCCCACCTGCTTCATGGTCTTGCCCGTACCACCGCAATTCCCGCAGGTGACCGCCGGTCCGGGGGTTGTGCCGGTTCCGTGGCAGGTGCCGCATGCATCCTCACGCGCCACAGTGACCCGCACCTGCGCGCCCCGGATGGCATCCCAAAAACCTAAATGCATCCGGTATTCGATGTCGGAGCCCTTTTCCGGCTCCTCGCTCGCCGCCTCGCGTTCACCCCGAGAAAAAATCTGGGAGAAGATATCGCGCAATCCGCCGCCAAAACCGCCGGCCCGCCTTCCGTCTTCGGAGCCAATATCCTCCATGTTGGAAAAATCAAAATTAAAGTCCACGCCGGGAGGAGGGGAATACGTGGGGCCCGCCGGACCAGTTCCGGGAGGGTAACCGCCGGGGGGGAGGTTGTCAGAATAGAATCCGTACTGATCGTAAATCTTGCGCTTTTTCTCGTCGCTCAGGATTTCGTAAGCTTCGGAAAGCTGCTTGAATTTCTCTTCGGCAGCCTTATTACCGGGATTGACATCCGGGTGATGCTTGCGCGCCAGATGCCGGTAGGCCTTGCGGATTTCCTCCGGCTTGGCGTCGCGGCTGACGCCGAGGACGGCGTAATAGTCTTTTTGGGGGCCAGGGGGCATGGAGAAATCCTGCAAGACTGGGGTCAGGAACCAGGAGTCAGCATTCAAAAGGCCCCGCCACAATTTCGAGGTTGGAATTTCGAAATTGGCTTGCTGGGGAGAGCAGATTGCGAATAGCTCGAACTTCCTCCCTGCTCCTGACTACTGCCTTCTGACTGCTGACTCCTTTTAGTTCTTGCTCATTTCCAAAATCGGTCCAAGGTGGTCGGGGCAGCGGGAGGCGAGCCATGCCTCCAGGTGCTTGCGGAGTTCGGCCCCCGCCACCTTATCGAAATCCTCGACTTCCACTTCTAAGAAGTGCCGCCAATTGCAAACCGGGCATTGGACGGGCACTTGGGCGCGATGT
>Ga0335085_10007659_pt1 | contig 16644 bp, 9 predicted proteins | sample Lox_Sample_45_FD_206712 | JGI IMG/M metagenome (GOLD analysis project Ga0335085, IMG submission 206712) | Soil microbial communities from Loxahatchee National Wildlife Refuge, Florida, United States - Lox_Sample_4.5 | ecosystem: Environmental > Terrestrial > Soil > Wetlands | place: USA: Florida...
AGGCAGCGAACGCATCGGATAAACCGATCCTGCTGATGTACGACACGCAGTCGGGACATTCGGGCGGGCGGCCGCTGGGGAAATTGATTGAAGAAACGACGGACGAAATGGTGTTCTTCTTCGGAGAGCTGGGAGTGAGTACAGGGCATTAGCGGCGTACCCAAATCCAATTCAATGGATTGGCTTCAGGGGCTAAAGCCCTGACCCATTGCGCATCCCCACGGCGGGGTTAAAATCCCGCCCTTTTCCCGCCCGCGGCTACTGCGCGAGGCGATTGTATTTTTTCAGGACAGCGCGGAGCTGGTCGTGCGGAAGGGCGATGGCAGTGTGGCCGTCGCGGCCGGTCATGGTGTCCGCGGCGACCATGGCGTTGACGATCGCTTCTTCGGTGGCCTGGACGGTGGCCGCGAAGAGGGGATCCATGGCGTCGTTGGCCAACATGCCGACCTGGAGGACGCCTTTTGTGGCGTCGACGCCGGGATTCGCGGTGCTGAAGGCGATGAAGATGTCGCCGGAACCGTTGCCGGAAATCGAGCCGTCGCGCGCGAGGCCGAGCGAGGCGCGGCGAGCGAGGCGCTTGAGCTGGTGGGGGAGGAGCGGCGCGTCCGTGGCGACGACGATGATGATGGAGCCGCGATCGAGCACGTCGGCAGGAAGCGCGGAGGAGTAAGCAGGCTTCTCAGTGATTTCCTTTCCGACGGGAACGCCGGCGATGCGGAGATTGCCGCGGCGGCCGTAGTTGCACTGGACGAGCACGCCGACGGTGTAGCCGCCCTGCTTCGCGCTGAGCACTCGCGAGGCTGTTCCGATGCCACCCTTGAATTCGTTGCAGACCATTCCTGTGCCGCCGCCGACGCTGCCTTCTTCAACGGGGCCGCCATGGGCGGAATCGAGGGCGGCGAAAACGTGGTCGGGCTTGACGTGGAAGCCGTTGACGTCGTTCAGAAAGCCGTCGTAGGTCTCGGCGACGACGGGGAGCGACCACCAATACTCGTCGGCCTCCGGCGCGCCGCGGCGAACACGCCAGGCGATGACGGCGTCGCGGACGACGCCGACGCTGTGCGTGTTGGTAATCATGACGGGCCCCTCGAGGATGCCGGACTCTTCGACCCAGGTGGTGCCGGTCATCTCGCCATTGCCGTTGAGGGAAAACCAGCCGGCGAAGACGTTGTTGTTGCCGTTCTTGCCGCGCGGAATGACGGCGGTGACGCCGGTGCGGACGGGTCCCTGGCCGACGACGAGCTTCCCTTCCCCGCGAATGATGGTGGTGTGGCCGACTTCGACGCCGGCAACGTCTGTGATGGCGTTGAGCGGGCCGGGCGTGCCGTCGAAGGGAACGCCGAGATCGCGAGCGCGCGGCTTGGGCGGCGACTGCGCGAGGACGACGGAGGCGAGCAGGGCGAGGAGTGCGGCGGAGAAAATGATACGTGGGCAAGAGAGCGAGCGGGCAACTGGTGTCATGGTGCTGGTCCTCCCTCCAGAGCGGGCTGGGCGAGATGGGGCACGATCCGCCACGGCGGATGCCCCTACGGTTTGAAATCAGTCTTTAGGCGGCCGCCGTAATGGCCGACAACGACGGCGGCAACACGTGCGATGGCGTCATGGAGCGCAGAAGTGGGCCCGTGATGGTGGCCGGTGAAGACGACGAGGACGATGGGCGTGTCGTTCTCGGGTCCCTTGCCGGGAATCCAGATGATGCCGGCGTCGTTGGCGAGCCAGGGCTGGCCGTCGCCGGTCTTGTGGGCGATGGGTTCGCCATCGAGATATTTCGGAAAACGATTGTTGACCTGCTGCTCCCTTAGGATGTCGAGCATGAGATCGCTGGCGGCCGGGGATACGAGTTCACGGCGGGCCATTTTTTCGAAGAGGCCGCCGATTTCGCGGGTGGTGGAGTGGCCGAAATAGATGCCGGATTCGTAGATGGTGTGGAGGAAGGCTTGGTCCACCTGCTGATCGGAGAATCTGTGGAAGGGAAAGAGAATGGTCTGGTCGCCGGAGGCGTTCTTGTACGCGGGATCGAGGCGGGAGAGCCAAAGGCGGTCCCAGTCGAGATCGGAAAATTCGATGGTGGTGTGGGGGAAACCGAGCTCGCGCATGGTGCGGGTGACGTTCGAGCGGCCGACCTTGCCGGCGAGGACGTCGGTAGCTTCGTTGTCGCTGATGATGATCATCCAGGTGAGGAGATCGCGGATGGTGGGCGCGAGGCCGGGATCGAAGCGGTAGAGCATGCCGGAAGGCAGGCGGCGGTCGCCGGCCGTGAGCGTGATGCGGTCGGAGAGAGCAAACTTGCCGGCCTCGGACTGGCGGAGGACTTCGGCCATGATGGGGACCTTGATGACGCTGAAGGTTTCCATGACGCGGTCAGCGTCGAGAGCGAGCATTTCTCCCGTTTTCAGGTTCTTCATGTAGACGGACATGTCGCCGGGAAGGGCGGCGCGGATGGATTCGATTTGAGCGCGGAGATCGTCGAGCGACTGGGCAACAGGCGGGACGTGCGCACTCTCCGTGGGTGAGCTGGTGACCGCCGTGGGACGACTGGGCGCTTCCGGCAAGCCGAGAAACGAGCCCGCCTGGCCGAGGAGTGCGACGTTGGTTTCGACGGCTTTCTGGAGGCGGGCGACTTCGAACGCGGAGCGGGCCCAGTTGCCGCTCTCGGCGGCTTCGGCGAGGCCGGGCAGCTCCCAATGCGCGTAGGTGTAGCGGCAGGCGTAGATGAGGTGCTTGAACCAGGGGCGGCCGATGAGGCCGGCGGGATCGAGCCAGTTTCGCTCGAAGTCCATTTCGCTGGAGTTGAGCGACTGTTCCGCGTGCGCGTCCATCGCGTTTTGAGCGAGCGCGAGGTCCACGCCGCGGGAGAGGGCACGGCCGGCGCCTTCGAGCTCCGTCATCTTCGAGAAGAGAGGATTGAGATCGATGTGACGGCTGAGGCCGGTGCGGGTGTCGAGATCGGAGAGGAAGCGGCCGAGCTCGCGGCCGTAGGCTTCGAAATCGAAGGGGAGAACTTCGGCGCCGGCGAGGCGGAGAGCGAGCACACCCCAGAGCTGGCTCATGAGCACGTGATAGCGGTAGCCGGGATCGCCGAAATGATTCATCCAGTAGAAATCGTCGTAGGCGGAGTGATAGACGCCGTAGGGCCCGTGGAAACCCATGCCGACGCTGGGCATGCCGTCGAAGTTCAGGAAAACAGTGTGATCGGAGCCGCTGCCGATTTCCTGGTTGACGAGGCCAGCGTCGTTCACGGGCGCGGACTTCGTCTCAGCGGAACGTGATTTTTTCCAGGCGTCGTAAAGCGACGTGCCGGAGGGATCGCGCAGGGTGCGAGTGACGTCGACGATGGTGGAGGCGAGCGAAGGGACGGCTTCGACGCCGAGATTGGGGCCGGAAGTGGAGGAGTCCACGTTGAGATAGGCTACGCCCTTCTTGCGGAGTTCATCGGCGAACTGCTCGCCCCACTCGGTGGAACCGGTGAGGCCGTATTCCTCGCCATCCCAGCTGCAGACGATGAGAGTGCGCTTGGGCCGCCAGCCCTGCTTGTGGAGCGCGCCGAGGGCGCGGGTCATTTCCATCATGCTGGCGGTGCCGCTGGAAGGATCGACGCCGCCGAATACCCAGGCATCGCGGTGATTGCCCATGACGATCCACTGGTCGGGCAACTCGGAGCCGAGGATACGCGCGTCGACGACGTAGTAGGGCTTGACGCCATCGTCCATTTGCACGTTGACGTGGGCCTGGACCGCGCCGGCGAGGCGGTAGGTGATGGGGAGGGCGCCCTGCCAGTCTTTCGGAGCTTCGGGACCGTCCATGTGTTCGAGCAGCGGCTTGGCATCGCGCCAGGAAATCGGGAGGCAGATGATTTTCGGGACGGAGACGGCTTGGTCAATGGGAATGCGATGGGCGCCGGGGACGGAAGCCCAGCCGGGCGTTTGCGGGTCGCCGGGACCCATGAAGTCGTAAGTGATGGCGCCGTGCTGGATGTGGCTTTCGGGGCCCCAGGGGCCGTCGGGAAAAACTTTCCCTTTCGCGTAGCCGTCTTCGGCGGGATCGGAGTAAATGAGGAGAGCGGCGACGCCTTCGCGCTGCGCGGTGAGGGCCTTGAAGCCGCGATAGCTGTAGGGATTCGAATAGCGGACGATGGCGATTTTGCCGCGTGGGTCAATGCCGTTCTTTTTGAGCAGCGCATAGTCGTCGGGATTGCCGCTGTGGGCGTAGATGACGGGCGCGGCGACCTCACCGGAGGCGGAGAATCCCATGAAGTCCACGGGGATGGCGGGATTTTTTGTGTCGGGGTCGGCGTCGTAGGCGTCTTCGCGAAGGCCGGCGCGATAGGCGACGGGCGCGGTCATTTCCAGGGAGGAGGATTTGGGCGCGGAGTGCCATACGTCGTATTCGCGCACGGTAACTTCATCCCATCCCTGCTTCTTCCATTCGTCGGCAATGTAGCGGGCGAGGTAGTTGTTGCGGGCCGAGGCGGCGGGATGAGGTTCCGCGGTGAACGTGCGATGCCATTCGCGGGCGCGCTCGGGAGAAGGGATAGCGGCGAATCTCTTTTCGAGATCGAGTTCAGCGCGGGAACCGGCGGCAGTGTAGCCGCGCAGAGCGGGCGGTTCCGCACTCTGACCGGCGTTTGCCGGAGAGCCGGCAGAGAGAAAGAGCCATGCGGAGGCGGGAAGCACGAGGAGAAAAGCGGCGAAACTGGCTGGACGTTTCATAGTTCCCCCGGGGCGATGGTCATTTGCAGTTCGTCATGCGGGTAATTGGCTTACGGCGGCCTGGAGTGCGGCGACGATCTGGGCGATTTCCGCGTCGCCGAGGATGAACGGTGGAGCGAGGAGCACGTGGTCGCCCGCGGCACCGTCGACGCAACCCTGAATGGGATAGACGGCGACATTGTGGTCGAAGGCGATTTGACGGACGCGCTCGGCAATACCGGCGGAGGGCGGAAAGGGCGCGCGGGATTTGCGGTCGCGCACGAATTCAACGCCGAGCAGAAGGCCGCGGCCACGAATATCTCCGACGACAGGCGAAGATTCGAGGACGCGGAGGGCGCGGCGAAGAGAGTCGCCCGCAGGAGTGACGCGGTCGAAGAGGTTTTCGCGCTCGACAATATCGAGTACGGCGTGGCCGGCGGCCATGGCCACGGGATGGGCCTGATACGTAAAGCCATGAGGAAGTGCGCCGGAGCCAGCGGCGATCGCTTCCGCGACGTGGGGCGCGGCAATGACGGCACCGAGGGGCGCGTAGCCGCTGGCAACGCCCTTGCCGGTGAGAATCATGTCGGGAGAGACGCCCCAATGATCAACGGCGAATGGGCGACCGGTGCGGCCCATGCCGGTCATGACTTCGTCGGCGATGAGGAGAATCCCGTGACGGCGGCAAATTTCGGCGATGCGGTGGAGGTAGCCGTCGGGCGGATCGGCGGCGCCGAGAGTGGCGCCGGAGACGGGTTCGAGAAGAAACGCGGCGACGGTTTCGGGACCGGACTGAGCGACGAAGGTCTCGAGATCGTCGGCGCAGGCGATGCGGCAGTCGGGGAACGTTTTCTCAAAGGGGCAGCGGTAGCAGTAGCAGGGCGCGATGTGGCCCCATTCCTGGAGGAGCGGGAGATAGGGAGCACGGCGCGCGACGTTGCCGGAAACGGACATGGCGCCGAGCGTGGAGCCGTGGTAGCTCTGGCGGCGCGAGAGCATGCGGACGCGCTGGGGCTGGCCGCGCTCGAGATGATAGGCACGCGCGAGTTTCAGGGCGGTTTCCGTGGCCTCGGAGCCGCCAGAGGTGAAGAACACGCGGCCGGAACCGCGGAACGGCGGCGGGGCGAGAGAGCGAAGGCGCTGTGCCAGGCGTTCGGCAATCTCCGTCTGAAACTGGGTGGTGTGGGTGAAGGCGAGGGCGCGGGCCTGCGCGGCCATGGCGTCTGCAACTTCCGCGCGACCGTGGCCGATGGAGACGACGGCAGCGCTGCCCGCGGCATCGAGGATGCGGCGGCCGTCTGAGGTGACAATGTAGCAGCCTTCGCCGCGCGCCGCGGTGGGGTAGGGCTTGCGAAAACTTCGCGGGAAGAGAGCCTGAGTCATGGCGCTGGGATCGGTTGACGGCGGGATTCTAGCAGAGTTTGCGGCGCGTGCTGTGCTACTGTGCGCGCGTGGCGGCGAACAATTCCCCCCATCTGGTGCGGGCGATCGGGCGATGGAGCCTGACCGCAATGGTGGTGAACGGGATCATCGGCAGCGCGGTGTACGGCCTGCCGGCGGAAATTTCGCGGCTGGTGGGAGCGGCGAGCCCGTGGGCGTATGTGATCGCAGCGGTGGGCACGGGCGCGGTGATGGCATGCTTTGCGGAGGTGGGCTCGCAATTTCCGGAGGCGGGCGGGCCGTATCTGTACGCGCACGAAGCGTTCGGCCGGTTCTGGGGAATCGAAATGGGGTGGATGAACTGGCTGGTGCGGCTGGCATCGGCAGCGGCGAACGCGAATATTTTTGTGCAATACCTGGGGCAGTTCCTTCCGGGAGCGCGCGAGGGGTGGGAACGCGCGGCGGTGATGACAGCGCTGGTGGGAACGCTGGCCGTGGTGAACGTGCGAGGGGTGAAACAGGGGGCGGAGGTGAACAACGCATTCGCGGTGGCAAAGCTGGTTCCGCTGGCGCTGTTCATTGTGGTGGGCCTGGCGCTGACGCACGGAACGGGGGGCGCGGAAACGGCCGGAGCGGCGGCGCCGGCAGGGGTAGACGCGGGGAACTGGCTGAGCGCAATCCTGCTGCTGGTTTTCGCGTACGGGGGATTCGAGATCGGACTGTTTTCGATGAGTGAAGCGAAGAACACGCGGAGGGACGTGCCGTTCGCGCTGTTCACGGGGATAGGGGTGGTATTCGTGGTGTACACGCTGGTGCAGGTGGTGACGATACGCGCGCTGGGGCCAGCAGGAGGGACGCATGCGCCGCTGGCGGAAGCGGCAACACTGTTCGTGGGACACGGGGCGGGAGCGTTCATGGCCATTGGCGCGCTGCTCTCCGTGTACGGCAACCTCAGCTCGAGCCTGCTGAACGGCCCGCGGCTGACGTACGCGCTGGCGGAACGGGGAGATTTCCCGTCGATCTTTGCGGCGGTGGGGCGGAGGTTCCGGACGCCATATGTTTCCATCGTGATTTACGCGGCGCTGGTGCTGGCGCTGTCGCTAGCGGCATCGTTCCGATGGAACGCGATCTTGGCGGCGTCGGGGCGGGTATTTACGTATGCGATTGTGTGCGTTGGCCTGCTGGTATTGAGGCGTGAGAGGCCCGGTGCGGATGCGTTCCGGCTGCGCTGGGCGCCCGTGTGGTGCGGGGTGGGTGTGCTGTTTCTGGCGGTTGCGGGATTGCGGATGGACCGCGGGAACTGGATCGCGATCGGCGCTACGACGGTGGTGGCGCTGGCGAACTGGGCGTGGGTGCGCGCGCTGCGCCCGCGTGTGGCGGAGCGGGAGTCAGTCTAACGGGAAACAGTCGAGGTCGTTTGCGAAAGTGAGAGGGCCGGAATAGAGCTTGCGAATTTCCGCCTCCGTCTGCGTTTCCTTTCCGAGAGTGCGCAACATGCGGTGGGAAAGGACCAGGTGTTTGACGTGGGCCTGCGCGGCAATCCTACCGATGACGGAAGGCGGCATGTGGAGACGGCGCTCGACGCCGGTGGCGCCTTCGGGAACTGCATTGTGAGCGACGAAGAGATCGGCGTTCGAGGCCAGCCGCGGCAGACCTTCCCCATCACCGTTGGAGTCGCCGCTGAAGACGATCACTTTGCCAGCGATCTCGACGCGCCAGGCGAGAGCGGGTACGGCCCCATGGATGACCTTCACGGCCGAGATGGAAACAGCATCCGCGCGAAAGACTGTGAGTGGTGAAAAACCGGCGGCGACGTTATGTGGCTGCATTTTATAGCTGCCCTTTTCCGCGGGCGCGAGCAACTCGCTGAGATAGCGGTAGACGCCGCGAGCGGGGCCGAAAAAGTCAGCGACGAATTCCGTAGTGGCGGGCATGAAGTCATTGCCCGGCGGGCCGTAGATGGGCAGGGGGCGGGAACGATCTTCAAACCAGGAGGATTTGATGAGGGCGGGAAAATCGGCGCTGTGATCGACGTGGAAGTGAGAGAAGAGAATCACGTCGAGCTGGGACATTTGCGCGCCGCTCTCGCCGAAACGAAGGGCACTGCCGCCCCCGGCATCGACGAGAACCCGGGCGCGGCCATCCTGCCAGACAAGATAGCTGGAAGAGGCGCGCTTGTCCTGCAACTCGGGGCCGCCGGAACCGAGGACCTGGAGGGCCACGCCGCGGGCGCCACAGGATTGCGCGGGGGCGGGTGACGGCACGAGAAGGATAGCCAGGCCGAAGAGAAAGTTACGGCAATTCCGAGTGATGAATTGGCAGCAGGCTCTGCGCAGACGCATCCCGGGCTCCTTTTGTTGGAAAAGAGTTCGATGAGGCGAGCGCACCACAGGCTACATCGGGATACACGAACGGACAGGCTGGGAACAGACAGCTGGAGCCCGCTCTGGACATCGCATGTTCCTGCGGATCAGGAGTGCTGCCTTCCGGCGCGAGCCAGCCGAGGGAGGAGGATGAGAACAGCGCCGAAGATGAGCAGCGAGGCTGCGAGGGACTTCGTATTTCCAATGCGAAAATCCTCGACAGCGAGCTTCAGAGTGCCCATGACAGCCACGGCATAAGCCAGCCAGACCAGTTCGGTGCGACGCCACCGCGCACCGGCAAATGCCAGCAGGAGCGCGACCGCGCAGGCGACCACGGTGCGGATGACGGCCAATTCGGGGAGAGTGGGCCCCGCGCCCCTGGCAATGAGCAAGGCGAGAGCGACAACGGCAAGACCGGCGAAAGCGAAGACAGCGAAAATCGCGGGGAGCAGGCGCAGCACGCGCTCGACCTTGTGTTCGCCGGGATAGCGGGAGATCAGTGCCGCGCACAGAATGGCGACAGCGGCGGCAAGAATCGCGGGCCAACCGGGCGAAGCAGGCAAGGCGCCGGCGAGGGCGCGCTCGGAGTAGATCAACAGGCCGGAGGCGAAGACAGCACCGGCCAGATAGGCCACGCCATGCAAGTCGAGGGCGGGATTGCGCGCGCGGACGCCGAGGCCGGTGGCAGCGACAGCGGCCAGGCAGAGCCAGACGACGAGCGCGAAACCTTGAATGGCGAAAAAGCTTCCCGCAAAGAGGAAGACAGCGGCCCACAGAGCATAAAAGCCGAAATTGCGCGCCTCCCGGTGACGCGAGCGCAGAGCGAAGGCGGCGAAGTAGGACGCGGCTCCAGCGGCGAGGCAGAAAACTCCGAGCGCGAGGATTCCGGCACCGCTGGTGATACGAAACACCGCCCAAGCGGCGAGCAGAACGGCGGCAGCGAATTGGGCGGCTTCGATCAGCGAGATTTTCCACTGGGCCCACAACGAGCGGAGGGCTAGTCCCGCGGTGTAGATAAAGAAGAGAGCGACAACGAGCGCAATCAGGAGCGGGGTGCTCGCGGAATGGTACTCCTGCGGCACGGATTGGGAGTCGCCCAGGATGACGACAGTGATGAGAACGGCAAAATCCGCAGCGAGAGCAACCACGAAGCGTACTCCCGGCCAGCGCTGCCAACATCCGGCCAGCTCGGCAAGCAACGCGGCGAAGAGAACGACCGCGGTGAACGAGACGGGATCGCGGGCAGAAACCAATAAGACGAAGGCGGTGGTGATCGCGGTGAGCATCCCCACCCACACGATGGGAGAAAGATTGTCGCGCCAAGCGAGGATCACGGACAGCAGCGCGAAGGACGCCAGCACCACGGCGGTGAGGGGCGGCGGGAGAATTTCGAATCGCACCGTGACTTCCCACAACATGGGAGAGAGGATGAGGGCGGAAGTGACAGCGTAGGAATAGCAGGCGAGCCGGGAAATGGCAGGCGACCTGGCCGCCCACACTAGCCAACCTGCGGCATAAGCCACAGCGATTGCGACGACAATCGCTTGGGGAATGGCGCGTGACTCTGCGACGGCGCGGAGCAGATACGCGCCGGCGAATCCAAGGAGTGCCCGGCCGAAGATCGAGAATATGTTTGGCTGGGGCGGGACTGCGGCAGCTTCAGGGGCGGCGATCGTGGCGGAGGATGGAGCCTCCACCGCCTTCTGGAACGGAGGAAGCCATTGGGAGGACTGTTCGAGGGCGGAGAGACGGCGCTCGAGGGCGTCGAGCCGGGCATTCAGCGCTTCCAACTGGGAGCGTTCGTCTCCAGGAGGCACGAGCGTCCACCTCGATCCGATGCCGCCACGCCCGGCGGCTCAGGGTGCGCAGATCACGCCTCGAAGCTTTCCCTGGAGCCCCTTGACCAGTGCCCAGGCTCCGGCTGATCCCAAACTACTGGGTCATTATGTAGATACACGACCGCTGAGACGGCGGCCATGACGAACGTCACACCCGGATGTGAGGACCGTCACTCGCCAGGGACGATGAATTCCGCGGCGGGAGGGATACAGCGGCGGCGAATTGACATAGCCGGCGGGGTGCTGAATGCTAGTTACGCAGGCATGCGAGAGGAAGAATGAAAAGTACAGGCACGATCGGGATTCTGACAGGGGGAGGAGACGTACCGGGGCTGAACTCGGTGATCAAATCGGTAGTGTACCGGGCCTCGGAGATGGGCCGCCCGGTGGTCGGGATACGAAAGGGATGGGAAGGGTTGACGCACCTGGATCCCACAGAGGAGACGGACACGCGATACATCCGGCTGCTGACACGCGAAAATACGCGCGCAATCGACAGAAGCGGCGGAACTGTGTTGCACACCTCGCGAACCAATCCACTGCGGATCAAGAAAAACAAACTCCCGGCGAGCGTGCCACGCGCGGAACTGGAAAAGCTGACGCGCGACGGGGAGACGTATGACCTGACGCCGGTGGTGGTACGGAATCTGGAGCGGCTGGGGATCGGGTGCCTGGTGGTGATCGGGGGCGACGACACGCTGGGATTCGCGAAGACGCTGAACAGTGCGGGCTTCCCCCTGATCGCGATTCCGAAGACGATGGACAACGACGTGAGGGGGACGGAGTACTGCGTGGGGTTTTCGACGGCGATCACACGGGCGAAGGAACTGGTGACGCGGCAACGGACGACGCTGGGATCGCATGAGCGGATCGGAATCTTCCGTATTTTCGGCCGCGACGCGGGATTCACGGCGCTGTACACCGCGTATGTGACCTCGGCCCGGTGCGTGATTCCGGAGTACCCGTTCGATCTCGACATGCTGACGGGGCTGCTGGTGGAAGACAAACGGAACAATCCGAGCAATTACGCGTTCGTGATTGCCTCGGAGGGCGCGGTGTGGCGCGGGCAAAAGGCGGAGGATTTCGGGGAGGCAGACGCGTACGGGCACCGCAAGAAAGTGGACGTGGGGCACGCGCTGGCGGAAATCCTGCGGCAGCGGACGGGCGAAGAAACGATGACGAGCGACTTGACGTACGACCTGCGGAGCGGGGACCCGGACGCGGTGGATCAGGTGGTGGCGACGACGTTTGCGAACCTGGCGCTGGACCTGATTGCATCAAATGTGTCTGGACAGATGGTGGCGGTGAGAGAGGGACGGTACGCGCACACGGCGCTGCCGGATCCGGCGCTGGGACCGCGGACGGTGGACGTGGGAAAACTGTACAACACGGAGCGGTACCGGCCGCACTACACGAAGAAGCTGGGCGATCCGCTGTTCCTCATCTCTGCATAAGCGGGGGCCCGGCAGCGGGAAGCCGGCCAGACGGCATGATGCAATCGAACTCAACGCAAGGTTTAGTGAGACCGAGCGGGAGCCGCGTGAGCGGAGCTTCCGTACACAGCGCGCTCGAACTGCTCCAGAGTTGAAACAGCAGAATCGTCGCCGAAGGGGAGGAGCTGGGTCATGAAGACGGCGCAGAGCTTCCGCTGCGGATCGATCCAGAAATAGGTGCTGAAGATGCCGGCCCAGGACAGGGAGCCGGCGGAACGGCCGCCTTCGACGGGATTGGAGTTGATGGCGAAGCCGAGGCCGAATTTATCGAGGGAACCGGGAACGCGAATGGGATCAATCGCGAATTGAGGCGCGAAGCTCTTCAACTGGACAAGGCTCAGGCTGCCCAGCTGGTTGCGGGACATCTCCGCGACAGTTTCAGAGCGGAGAATGCGCACGCGCCCCAGAACTCCGCCGTCGAGAAGCATGCGCTCGAACTTGATGTAATCCCCCGCCGTAGAAAAGAGCCCGCCGCCACCGCTGAAAAACTTGACGGGAGTGAAGGGCTGCTGGGGCGACTCCATGAAGCTGCCGTCGGGCTGGCGCGCGAAGACCGCCACAACGCGAGCCTGTTTGTCATCCGGGACATTGAAAAATGTGTCGCTCATTCCGAGCGGCTCGAAAATGCGCTGGTGGAAATAGTCTTCGAGGGACTGCCCGCTGACTTTTTCAACCAGACGGCCGAGCCAGTCGGAGCTGATGCCATATTCCCAGCGGGTGCCGGGGTCGAAGACGAGCGGGGCTTTCATGAACCCATCGCCGCCCTGAAAGGTGGATGAGAGCGCGCCGGAAGCGGTATAGGCGTGCATTGTGGCGTCGAAGAAGTCGTAGACGAAGCCGGAGGTGTGCGTGAGAAGCTGGCGCACGGTAGGCGGAGACTTGGGCGGCCGCAGGGTCGCTTTTCCGGAGGCGGGATCGAATTGGTCGAGGACCTGGACCTGAGCGAGTTCAGGCAGGTAGGTGGCGGCGGGCTCGTCGAGTTTGACACGTCCGCTCTCGACGAGCTGCATCACGGCGACGGAGGTGACAGCCTTGGTCATAGAGGCAATGCGGAAAATGGAATCGAGGTCCATGGAGTAGTGCTGGAGCGTGTCGCGCTCGCCGAATGCGCCTTGATAGACGATTCCCTTCGAGTCGGCAACCACGGCAACGAGGCCGGGAAGGCCCTTTGTGGCAACGGCGTCGCGCAGGACCTGGTCAATTTGGGCAGAGGATTTGGCAGTGCTGCCGGCGAGCAGGGGGCGAACCTGCGACACGACAAGGACCGCTGCGAAGATGGCCAGCGAAGTGCCGGCTGCGAATCGAGTCGGGCGGCGTTCACGGGTCGAGCGCATGGGATTTGACCTCGCTGGGACGAATTAGCCGCGGAGTATACCCCAGGATGGACTTTGCACGAACTGGATTGCCTTGTTGGAGCGCATGGGGGAGTGGTAGGCTCGCGCGGTGAGCCGGAGGGCGTCGAAAATCATCGCTGCGGGTGCTGTTGCCGCGCTGTTGGTTCTATCCGCTGCGCGCAACCAGGCGCAGCCTGCCGTTCAGACCGAATTCAATGCCGCGATACCGATGCGCGACGGGGTGGTGCTGCGCGCGGACATCATGCGGCCGGAAACGGGCGGGCCGTTTCCGACGCTGGTGTACCGAACGCCATATGGGAAGACCGCGGCGGAAACGGCATACACAACGTTTCGGAAAGCGGCGGAGCGCGGGTACGCGATGTTGATCGAAGACGTGCGAGGACGGTACGCGTCGGACGGAGAGTTCAACGCATACGCGAACGAGGGGCGCGACGGGTACGACACGATTGAATGGGCGGCGAAACAGGCCTGGTCGAACGGCGCAGTGGGGACATTCGGCCTGTCGTATCCGGGAGCGGTGCAGTGGCTCGCAGCGGTGGAACATCCTCCCCACCTGAAGGCGATGGTGCCGGCAATGACGTTCTCATCGCCGCGGGATTTTTTCTATTCCGGAGGAACGTTCGACCTTTCGTGGCCGGAGTGGGCGCTGGTGAACATTGCGCCGGACGTGCGGGAAAAGAAAGGGATGTCGGGGCCACGAACACGGGAGGCGGCGCGGGAGGCGTACGAACACGACGCGGAGCGCATCCTGAGCTTCCTGCCGCTGGACCGGCTGCCGGACTTGCGGGACGTGGCACCGTGGTATTACGAGTGGCTGAGGCATCCGCCGGTGGACCGCTGGTGGGATTGGGCGGAAATCCGAGGGAAATACGCACGGGTAACGGCGGCGGTGCTGAATCTTTCCGGCTGGTATGACGAGGATTACGGGCCGGAGGGTGCGACGACAAATTTCACCGGGCTGCTGACGGCGCGAAAATCGGAGCCTGACGCGCGGACGGCGCTAGTGCTGGGACCATGGATGCACGGGGTGGCTTCGGTGGGGAGCACGAAATCCGGAGAGCGCGAGTTCGGGCCGGACGCGGCAATGGACTACGACGACCTAGTGCTGGGTTGGCTGGACTGGCAGCTGAAGAACGACATGACCGGCTGGAAACTGCCAAAGCGCGTGCATTATTTCATGATGGGCGAAAACGCGTGGCACGATGCAGACACCTGGCCCCCGGCTTCGCACATGACGCCCTATTTCCTTTCCGGGCTTCCCGATGGAGGAACGCGCGGGGCGGTGGCGCCGATGCGGGTGCGTGGAGACGCGACGAGCGTATTCACATCGGACCCGGCGCATCCGTTCACGGATCCGTATGGAAATGTGCTGGGCGCGCACAACTACTCACGCATGCAGCGGGGGAACGGGCGTGACTCGGTGATTTACGATTCGGCGCCGCTCGAAACGGATCTGGATGTGGCGGGACGGGCGAACGCGGAGATTTATTTTTCGTGCGATTGCGTGGACGCGGACATCTGGGTGCGGATTTATGACGTGGCGCCGGATGGAACGTCGTACAACCTGATGAGTCCCGGATTGGACGTGCAACGGGCGAGCCTGCGAAACGGAACTTCGCGGCAACTGCTGGAGCCGGGGAAACCCATGCGGCTGAGTTTCACGGACATGCCGATGGCCAACCGCTTCCTGGCGGGACACCGGCTGCGGGTGCAGATTTCGGGGGAATTCTTTCCGCATTTTTCCAGGAATCTGCACACGGGGGAGCCGGACTCGGAATCCTCGGCAACAAAAACAGCCACGATCACAATCCTGCAGGATGCGGCACATCCATCGCGGCTGATGCTGCCAGTAACAAACTGGACGCCGCCGGAGCGGCCGGATCGCGGAGGGAAACCGGTGGTGAGGAGAGACATTCCGCCGGGAGAGTAGTGTGCGGGTGCAAGGCGAGAAATGATCTACCGCAGAGGCCCGCGCCGTGGAGAGAGTTTCCGGCCGCAGAGGGAAGACAACCGGTAGAGCTTTCCTAATCAATCCACCGGCAGCCCGCTGAGGGGTCAATCAGTTGCAAATTATTCTTTGAGGTAAATCCCACTGCGGAGTAGGATTCCGCACATGACACGGGGTCCAAAGACGAGAGTGATGGGCCATTTCTTTCTGCTCTCGGCAACGGTGCTCGCGCCGGCAACACTCTTGTGTCCACCTGTGGCGTGCAGGCAAGCGCCACCAGCACCTGCCGCTGAGCAGTCCGCCCCGCCGCCTGCTCAATCGAACGGGGGAATTGACGCGAGCGGGCCGACATTCCGCGTGGTTCGGTCCGTTTCCGGGAGCAAAGGGGAGACCTCCGGAAGCAAATATGTCGTGGAGGATCCACGAAGCATCTTTTACCTGCCGCAGGACAAACAAATCGTCGTGTACTTCGAGTGGGAGGGGCCCACGGGCCCTCACGATTTTGAAGGCTATTGGAAAAATCCGGAGGGGAAGATAAGCGTCATTTCTGAATTCAAATACACCGCCACGGAGCGGCGTTTTGGAGGGTACTGGACGCTGACGCTGAACGACACGATGGAAACCGGGCTCTGGACGCTTGAGGCCCATGTGGACGGGGAGGTCACGGGCACACATGCCTTCCAGGTGCTAAAGGCCGCGGCACCAGCCGAGACCCCGCCGGCGCCCCGGCCGCTGAGTGCCGCAGAGATATACAAGAAGGCGGGACAAGCGAGCGTGTTTATCGATCGCATGAACGACAAAGGGGAACGAGCCGGTCGAGGGTCGGGGTTTTTTCTTGGGGACAACACGGTAATCACAGCGTTTCAGGTGATTGACGGGGCCAGCGAGATCCGCGTGATCCTTCCGAACGGACAGACCATCGAATGCAACACCGTGCTGGGGTGGAACCGGCGCCAAGATTGGGCGGTGCTCGAGGTAACGGCGCCCGGAGTACCACATTTGGAGCGCGCCACGGGATCCCCGCCCGCGGTGGGGGACGCGGCATTCCTGCTCGATTCACCGAGCGTCGGCGGACGAACGCTGGCAGCGACCGATATCGTGGGAACACAGGAGTATCCGGGAGCCGGCAAGCGGCTATCTATCTCGTACGGGCCTTCACCGGCAGCGATCGGCGGGGCGCTGCTGGACGAATATGGAAAGGTGGTGGGACTCCTTGGGGGATCGCTGCTGCCCGGTGCCTCCACACTCGAAGGATTGCGATTTGGGTATTCGGCAAGCCTGCTGAAATTGGGAGGGGTGCTGCAGGGTGCGCTGGGTGTCCCAATCGAGCTGGTGAAACTTTCACCGCCGCGGAGAGCCAGCCTTGTGGACCTGGCCAAAGCCGGGCAACTCATCCCGCTGGTCACCGAGAATGACTGGGTCTTGACCGGGCAGTTGTGCAAGACTGTGGAGAGGAAGTCCTCCCTCCTGCGAGCTGTCGACGAATCCTCCGAGTTCCACCGAAGCGACAACGAAATCCACGCGGTGGTGACGTTCGAAGGGAAAGGCAAACTGAAGTCGAACACCATGCTCGAAGTCT